>CDZT01000003.1_pt1 | contig 53810 bp, 46 predicted proteins | sample 557531 | NCBI WGS metagenome assembly CDZT01 (sample SAMEA3182066, study PRJEB8094) | gut metagenome | biome: human; feature: gut; material: Stool; isolation source: human stools | place: Canada | collected 2013-03-05
CCCCCGGCTTAGCCGGGGGTTGCCTGCGGTACTACCAAACCAAAGGGCGCGGGATTCTTCCCGCGCCCTTCGCCGTTCCGTTTAACCCTGCCCCCAAAAAGCGCGCACCTCGGCCAGACGCTCCCGGCCCTGGTCGCAGCCGTCCTGCCACAGCGCACGGATCTTTTCCACGTCCCGCTCGGTACGGGAAAAGCCCCGGGTGCTGTGCGGGGCAAACACCAGCGCCCGCCCCTCCCGTTCCAGCTGAAACAGCTTCTCCCGTGCCGCATTGTAGGTCTCCGCCCGACGGCGCATCGTGTCGCAAAAACGGGGGTATCTCCGATAGGTCTGCTCCAGCAGGGTCTGGAGCTTCTCAGGGGCGCGCCGGTAGTCCCGCTCCCGGGTAAGCACTACGACCACCCGGTCGCAGCCCTGGTCAAACGCACGTTCATAGGGGATGGCATCCGCCGCGCCGCCGTCCAGGCAGGGCCTGCCGCCGATCGTGTAGACCGGGAACAGAAGCGGCAGGGCGCAGGTCGCCTGCAGGACCTTATCCTCGTCGTGCCCAGGAGGCACCGGCAGATATTCCGCCCGCCCTGTATCCAGATTGGTCACCACGGCCTCCACCTGCCCGGGATAAGCGGCATAGGCATCGTAGTCAAAGGGCACCAGCTCATCCGGTATGGTCGTATAGATGAACTCCAGCCCGAAATAAGAGCGGTTACCCCGCCGCAGCAGGTTGTAAAACCCCATATAGCGCTTGTCGTTGACAAAGCGTGTGAGGATCTCCAGGTTACGCCCCCGCTGCCGGGAAACATAGCTCACGCCATAGGCGATGCCCGCGGAGACGCCGACTACGTAATCGGGCAGCGCCGTATCCAGCAGCGCGTCGCACACGCCGCAGGAAAAAATGGTACGGAAGGCGCCGCCCTCCAGCACGATTCCCGTCTTCAAGCCAATCACTTCCTCTTTTTGATTATACGTCCGGGTATCTCCATGTGTAAAGACTCTTTTGTACGGCACGGCGCAGCTGCACCCGCGCCGCAGTACCGGTTTGCCCGGCACAGGTCTTGACTTTTGGTGGAAAAGGGTTATAATAGTTCTCGTTTGAATCGTTCTTTTTTGAACTACACGGAGGTGCGCCATGTCCGACCCCTGCGACCTGCTGCAGCTGTTCCAGCTCTGCCGCCGCCGCTATGCCGCCGCCCTGCACCCGGTGGAGCGGACCTGGGGGCTGACCCGCAATGAAATCGATGTGATCCTCTTCCTCTCCAACCATCCGGGGCTGGACACCGCCCGGGACATCGTGGCGCTGCGCTCCCTGTCCAAATCCCACGTCTGCAAATCGGTGGACCGTCTGACCCGGCGGGGCTTTCTGGCCGGAGCACAGGACGCGCAGGACCGGCGTTACATCCATCTGCGCCTGCTGCCCGCCGCCGCCGGCGCAGTGCAGCAGGCCCAGCAGGCCCAGCGGAGCTTCTTTCAGGCGCTGTTCCAGACGGTAGCCCCGGAGGACCGGCAGGTCCTGAACCGGGTGATCGGGCAATTTTTTCAAAATATGAAGGAGGCCTCTGACGTATGCTCCTCAAATTGATCGTCTGTATCATCGCCGGCCTGGGGGCCGGTGTCGGAACGGGACTGGCGGGCCTGTCCGCCGCCGCGGTCATCTCCCCGATGCTCATCACCTTTCTCGGCTTTCCGGCCTACGAGGCAGTGGGTATCTCTCTGGCCTCCGATGTGCTGGCTTCAGCGGTGTCCGCCTATACGTACGGAAAACATAAGAATCTGGACATCAAAAACGGGCTGGTCATGCTGCTGGCTGTTCTGGTGTTCACGCTGGTGGGCAGCTGGGCCGCCTCCCGGATGCCCAATACCGCCATGGGCGGTTTTTCCGTGCTCATGACGCTTCTGCTGGGCATCAAATTTATCGTGCGCCCTGTCATGACCACGAAGGAGACCCAGGAGCATAAGACTCTGCGGCAGAAAGTGGTCCAATCCATCCTCTGCGGAATCCTAGTGGGCTTCATCTGCGGCTTTGTGGGCGCGGGCGGCGGCATGATGATGCTGCTGGTGCTTACCAGCGTGCTGGGGTACGAATTGAAGACCGCCGTTGGCACCAGCGTATTCATTATGACCTTTACCGCCTTCACCGGCGCGGCCTCCCACATGGCCATCGGCGGCGCGCCCGATCTGTCCGCCCTGATTCTCTGCGTCATCGCCACCCTGGCCGGAGCCCGCGGCTCCGCGCTCTTTGCCAACAAGGCCGAACCCAGGACCCTCAACCGCATTACCGGCGTGGTCCTGGCCGCCCTGGGCGCGGCCATGCTGATCGTCAAATTTCTGACCTGATAGGCGTTTGCTCCCCCAAACACAGGCAGACGCCGCATCCCATGGCGCAGGCGCGGAAAACGTCCGGCGGACCATACAGGTCCGCCGGACGTTTCAGCCTGTCGAAAAAGGCCTTTGGCCTTTTTCGACAGAGGGATGCATGACGGACAGGGCTCGATTCTGGCAGAAAAGTCGCCCTGTCCGTCATGAGAGGTGTCATTTCCGACGCGCATGTCGCCGGAAATGACGGAGTTTCCTTTCCTTCCGTCGTCTGCGGACGACGGAACTCTGCGAGGCTCTTCTCCAAGAGGGTTTTTCAACAGCCTGAAACGTCCGGCGGACCATACAGGTCCGCCGGACGTTTTTTACAGAGCGAGCAGATGACTGCGTCTCCAGTCCCGTCTGTGCCAGCGCCAGAGAAACAGCAGCGCCCGCAGGCACTCGCCGCGGGCCATGGCGATCCACAGCCCCGCCGGTCCTGGTATGGATCCGGGGTAGTCGATCCCTTCCCGGGCCAATGTTGCGCGGATATGGGGCCTGCTCCTGCATGGAAGCGGCGATAAACAGCTCACGCCGATTGAAAATGGTCCGTACCGCGCGGCCCTCCCCGCTGGAATCCATTCAGTTTCCCGTCCCGAATTCGCTGAAAAAGCGGTCGTGGATGACCTGGACCGCCCGGTCGGCATCGGCCAGATCCACCAGCACGGAGACCTTGATCTCACTGGTGGAGATCATATTGATATTGATGCCGGCGTTATACAGGGCCTCAAACATCTTGGCGGCCACGCCGGGGTTGTGGACCATGCCCGCGCCCACGATGGAGATCTTGGCGATCTGGTCGCTCACGTCGATGTGGTCGAAGCCCAGCAGCTCCACATGATCCTCCAGCAGCTTCTTGGTGCGCTCCATATCCTGCTTGCCCACGGTGAAGCTGATGTCCTTGGTATTGTGGCGGCCGATGGACTGGAGGATAATGTCCACGTTTACGTTTTCCTTGGCCAGCAGGGAGAAGATCTTAAAGGCGATACCGGGCTGGTCGGCCAGGCCCACCACGGCCAGACGGGCCACGTTTTTATCCTTTGCCACACCGCTGACGTGCATTTTTTCCATGGTTTTTGCAACCTCCTTGACTTTGGTGCCGGGCTTTCCGGAAAAGCTGGAGAGCACCTCCAGCTTGACGCCGTAGCGCTTGGCCATCTCCACGCTGCGGTTGTGGAGCACCTGGGCGCCCAGGGTGGCCAGCTCCAGCATTTCATCGTACGTGATCTCGTCCAGCTGGGCCGCGCCCTCCACGCTGCGGGGATCGGCAGTGAAGACGCCGTCCACGTCGGTGTAGATCTGGCACAGATCCGCGTGGAGCACGGCCGCCAGGGCCACCGCCGAAGTATCCGAACCGCCCCGGCCCAGGGTGGTGATATCGTCGTATTTATTGATCCCCTGGAAGCCGGTGACGATGACGATGGCCTTTTTGTCCAGCTCGGCCAACACCCGCTCGGTATCGATGCGCTTGATGCGTGCGTCGCTGTAGACGGAGTTGGTGCGGAAGCCCGCCTGCCAGCCGGTCAGGGAGACCACCGGATAACCCATCGCCTCGATCGCCATGGCGCACAGGGAGCAGGAGATCTGCTCGCCGGTGGACAGGAGCATATCCATCTCCCGCTTGGAGGCATGCGGATTGATCTGAGCCGCCTTGGCGATCAGGTCATCGGTGGTATCCCCCTGGGCGGAGAGCACCGCCAGCACGTTATGGCCCCGGCGGTAGGTCTCGGTAATGATGCGGGCCACGTTGCGGATGCGGTCGGCATCCGCGACGGAGGTGCCGCCGAATTTCTGTACAATGAGTCCCATTGGTATATGTACCCCCTATTAGGAAAATGTGATCGTCTTTACGGGGCCCGGCATACGCCGGGCCTTACGCCATCTTATGCCCTCAGTCCAGCACCCGGAACACGCAGACGCAGTCCAGGCCGCACAGGGCCTGGTCCAGCATTCCCCGGGTCAGGGCCGTTCCGGTGAGGAAGGCGCACTCCCCCTCCGGCGCGCCGGGACGGGCCAGGAAAACGGCCCCGGGGAACGCGGCGCGCACCTGGTCCGAAGCGGCGTTGGCGCGGACGTACCACACGCTCTCCACCCCGGCGGGCGGCACGGCCACCTCGGCCCCGCCCGGCCCCCAGCCCAGGTATTTCTTGGTCTTCATGTGCTTTGCCGCGTCGATCACATCGGCCACTACAGCGGACGCGGTGGGCAGCTTGCCCGCGCCCCGGCCGTAGAACATCACGTCTCCGATGGCGTTGCCCCGGACGGTGATGGCGTTGAACACGTCCTCCACTCCGGAGAGCGGGTCCTCCAGATCCACCAGATGCGGGGCCACGAAGGCGCAGACCCTGCCGTCGGGGCGGTGGATGGCGCGGCCCAGCAGCTTGATTTTTTTGCCGCAGGACTCGGCATACGCCACGTCGGCCAGCGTCACGCCGGTGATACCCTGGGTAGGCACCTGATCGGGATACACGTGGCGTCCAAAGGCCAGCGAAGCCAGGATGCAGATTTTGCGGCAGGCGTCGTGCCCTTCGATATCGGCGGTGGGATCCTGCTCGGCATAGCCGTTTTCCTGGGCCTCCTTCAGCGCCGCAGCAAAGCTCAGCCCCGCCCGGATCATGCGGGTGAGGATATAGTTGGTGGTGCCGTTGAGGATGCCGCAGATCTCGGTGATCTCATTGGCGGCCAGGCATTGATTCAGCGGGCGGATGATGGGGATACCGCCCCCCACGCTGGCCTCAAAGAGATAGCTCACGCCGTGCTCCTCCGCCAGCTTCAGCAGGTCATAGCCGTGCTCGGCCACCAGCTCCTTGTTGGAGGTCACCACGCTTTTGCCCGCCTTCAGCGCCCGTTCGGTAAATTCCCTGGCCACCCTGGCCCCGCCGATGGTCTCCACCACGATATTGACCTCGGGGTCGTTCTCAATGATGGAAAAATCGTGGATGACCTTGTCCGCAAAGGGGCTGTCCGGGAAGTCCCTCACATCCAGGATGTACTTCAGCCGGATCAGGTCCTCCACCTTGTGATCGATATGCTCCCCATTGGTAGCCAGCACCTCCGCGACGCCGGAGCCTACCACGCCGAAGCCTAAAATCGCCACATTGACCATTTCTCGTTTCCTCCCTTTCGTCTGCGGGACGTCCTTATCCCGCCAAAATCTCACACCGGAGCACACCCTCCACCTGAAGCGCCAGCTGGAGCAGTTCCTCCATGGAAACCGTCAGGCCCGAGGTCTCCGCCCCGATGGTCACCGCGGCACAGCCGCTGACCGGAATGCCCTGATTGATGGTCAGAATATTCCCGCCCTGTTGGGCAAAGATATTCAGGACCGAGGAGAGCACGCCCGGTTCATCCTTCAACAGGATCTGAAACGTGACGATGCGCCCGTGGAGCATGTCGTTGAAGGGCCGCACCGTGTCCTTATACTTATAAAAGGCGCTGCGGCTGATCCCCACCCGCCGGGTGGCCAGATTCACCGTATCCACCTCACCGGTCTCCAACAGGCGCTTGGCCTCCGCTACCTTGAGAAAGACTTCCGGCAGTGCACCGGCTTCCACGATAAAATATGCGGGTGTTTTGCCCATCTTATGCACTCCTCCCTCCGCATGTCCGTGCTGGAAAGTCATTTGTTTACCGTGTGAAGCCTATTGTAGCACACCCACCTGCCCGGCGCAAGCCAAAATCCGCCCTCGTTCCCCCCAATTTCGTCGATCCTGCCAAGGGAATTCCCGTCATTTTGTACATATTTTTCGGAAGGGGGGCTTTTATGCCGAAGGACAGGCACGCGCGCTTCCTTCTGGGGCTGCTGTATGCCGGGCTGGGTATGGGCGCGCTTTGGCTGTGTATGCGTTTCCTGCTGCCCTGGCTGGCGCCTTTTCTGATTGCCCTGGCATTGGCCGCCCTGCTGGAGCCCGGCGTACGGCTGCTGTCCCAGCGGCTGCATCTGCCCCGCTGGGGCGCCTCGGCCCTGTGCGCCGGGCTGCTCTCCCTCCTGCTGCTGGCCGGGCTGGGGCTTCTGCTCTGGCGGCTTGGTTATGAGGCCGCATTGCTGCTGGGCCGTCTGCCCACGCTGCTCTCCGGTCTGCCCACCCTGACCCGCCGGCTGGAGGGATGGCTCTACCGCTTTCAGGTCGCCCTTCCGGTACCGTTCCAGGAATACGCACAGCAGCTGATGGAGCGGCTTTTGGAGCAGGGCATCGCCCTGCCCAACCGTCTTTACGACACGCTGTCCGGAGCGGTGAGCAGCGCGCTGGCCGCCCTGCCTGCAGCCGGGCTTTTCCTGTTCACCACGCTGCTTGCCACCTATTTCATCAGCGCAGGGCGGCCGGAGCTGTGCGCCGCCCTGAAGCGCTCGATCCCGGAACGCTGGCGGGAGCCGGCCGCCCGGGGCGCCACCAGCCTGAAACAGGCCCTGGGCGGCTGGCTGAAGGCGCAGGGCCTGCTCATGCTGATCACCTTCGGGGAGCTGGCGCTGGGCCTGCTGCTGCTGCGGGTGGATCTTGCCCTGGTGCTCTCGGCTCTCATTGCCCTGGTGGACGCGCTGCCCGTATTGGGCACCGGGACGGTCCTGGTTCCATGGGCCCTGGTCTCCCTGCTGGGCGGGAACTGGAAGCTGGCGCTGGGACTTGCGGTGCTCTACGGGGTGATCTGGCTGGTACGCAGCCTCCTGGAACCCCGGCTGATCGGCTCCCGGGTCGGCCTGCCGCCCCTGGCCGCCCTGCTGAGTCTGTACGTCGGCTTTCAGGCGTTCGGCGTGGCCGGAATGATCCTGGCGCCCCTGCTGGCTGTGTTGGTACGGCAGCTGTGGAGCGCGCTGCGCCCGCACGCCGCGAGGCCCCCGGCGTAGGGCGCCGGGGCCTCGCCTTGTCCGCCTTTCAGCAATGCCCGCAGCCTGTTCGGCCGCCGCAGCAAAGCGGAGCCCCCGGCGCAGAACGCCGGGGGCTCCGCTTTGCTGCGTTTTAGTGCGCCCCGTCCGCGGGGACGTAAGGCTCGTCCGGGGGCGGCGTCTCCGGCTCCGACGGTCCCAGCGGATAGTCGGGCTGCTGCGGGGGCTCCGATGGCTCCGGTGACTCCGTTGCCGGGGGCGCAGTGGGAATGGTGGGATAGGTGCTCGGGTTGGCCGGATCAAAGCCCGGCCACTGTTCCTGGGTCGGCCAGGTGGAAGGATCGGTCACATCGAAGAGATACGGATCATACTCCTCCGGCGGCGCCTCGATGGCCGACGTATGCACATCACAGGTCCCCTGGGCCTCCAGATAGCCCAACAGATACTGCCCATCGGCGGCCGCCTTGCCGCCCATGTTCTCCCGTACATAGTCGAGCACGCTCACGGTTTTCACCGAGGCCTGCTGATTCAGCCCCCCGCTGCCTTCCCGGGGGCAGAATTCGCCCGCCAGATGGTACAGTCCTGCGATCGGGCTGCCGCTGTCGTCCAGAATGGGACTGTCGGTGCAGACCTCCACATCGGTATGAAGGCTGCAGTCCTCCAGCGGCGCATCGCTGCGCAGGATGGTCGCCGTGGCCACCCGGCTGCCCCGTACATCGTGGGTGCAGGCCTCGGTGGCCCGCATGCCGCTATCCAGACAGTACTGCACGGTGATCAGGTCGTCGGGCTTGCTGCCCAGTTCCCGGTTCTCCAGGCCCGCGTGGACCTGGCTCATGACCTTCTGCCACAGGACCGCCGCCGGGTTGCTGCCACCCGCCCGGATACGCTCGGGCAGTTCATACCCCACCCAGACGGCGGCGGTATAATAGGGGGTGTAGCCCACAAACCAGCGGTCGTTATTACTGGTGGTGGAACCGGTCTTGCCCGCCACGGTCATGCCGGAGATCTTGGCCTGGGTGCCGGTACCGCTCTGGACCACCTGTTTGAGCAGATTGTTGATATACCAGACGGTAGAGGTCTTGAGCACCGGCGTGTCCTCCCGCTGGCTGTTGTCCAGCAGGATATTGCCCGCATCGTCCGTCACCCGCAGGTAGGTGCGGGGCCGGACATACAGCCCGCCCCGCTGGAAGACCGAGTACGCCCCGGCCATCTCGATGACCTTCACGCCGTCGGTCAGGCCGCCCAGGCCCAGCTGGGACAGGCCCAGGTCGCTGACCGTCTTTCCGCTCACCTCGCGGCCCTGCTCCAGGGTGGTGATGCCGAACCGCTGGGCCATATACTGGTAGGACTCAGCGGGCGTGACTTCCTGGAGCACGCGCACGGCCACCGGGTTGGAGGAGTCCTCCACCGCCTCGGTCACCGTCATCCTGCCCCGGTAGCTCAGATAGGAATTGGCCGGCCAGGCGGTCCCGCCGAGCATCTGCACAGGATAGTCGTCAAAGGTGGAGATCGGGGAGATCAGCCCCATCTCCAGGGCGGGAGCGTAGACCGACAGAGGCTTGATGGAAGAGCCGGGCTGCCGGGTGGAACGGCTTGCAAAGTTCCATACCCGGTTGCTCTCCTTCTCCCCCATGGCGCCCGCCAGGCCCACCACGTTTCCGTCGGAATCAATGATGACGATGGCAGACTGGATCTGCTGTCCGGAATCGGAGGTGAGCACCAGGTTCTCCCGGTTGGTGTAGACCTCCTCCACGACAGCCTGGATGTCCGGGTCCGCGCAGGCGTAGATCTTCAGTCCGCCCGAGGTGACCATATTGGAGGCCAGGGTATCGGAATAGCCGTACTTGGCCGACAGGTCCTGGATCACATCGGTGATCACCTGCTCGTCGTACCAGTTGTAGATCACCGCGGGCTTCTCCTCGTCCACGCCCAGGGTAAAGTTCAGCTCCTCGGCCACGGCCGAGCGATACTCCTCCTCGGAGATCATGCCCAGATCCCACATTTTCCAGAGCACCAGTTCCTGCCGCTCCTTGTTGAAGTCCCGGGCGGTCTTTACCGCACCGGTGTCCGGGTCGGTAACACGGAGGTTGGAATTGGGGCCGTATTTGGAGGGGTTGTTGGTGATGCTGATGAGACTGGCGCATTCCGCCAGAGAGAGCTCGTCCAGTTCCTTGCCGAAGTAGTTCTGGGCGGCGGTAGCCACGCCGTAGCAGTTGTCGCCCAGATAGATATAGTTCAGGTACCACTCCATAATCTGTTCCTTGGAGTAGGTCTTGTCAAACTCCAGCGCCCGGAAGATCTCCAAGATCTTCCGCTTGACCGTCACATCGTCATACTGGGTAAAATTTTTGATGAGCTGCTGGGTAATGGTGGAGCCGCCCTGGATATCCTTGCCGGTAAACATCAGCAGCACGCCGTTGATGGTGCGCTTCCAGTCCACGCCGGGGTGGGTCCAGAACCGCTCGTCCTCAATGGCCACAGTGGCGTTGACCAGATTCTGCGGGATCGCTTCGAACTCCACCAGTTCCCGGTTCTCCGTTCCGTGGAGGGAGAGATGCTCCACATACTCCCCGGCGGAGTCCTTGTAATAAATGGTACTGGTCAGGTTCATGTCGAAATTGCCGTCCAGATGGGCGTTTGGAATGATGTAGGTCTGCACGTAGACCACGGCGAAGCAGGCCATGATGGCGCAGGTGATGACGCCGATGAGCACGAGGGTACCCAGCACCTTGCCCACCACGGCGGCGGCGGCAAATCCCGCGCTTCGCTGCCGCCGGTGTTTGCCGTGCTCCGGGTGATTGGTCGTTGCCAAAAAAAACACCTCCGAATTCTGGTGGAAAACAGCTTCCAAGACGAGTGCCGAAAACAGCATCTAAAATAACAGCTTATATTATAACATGAACTTCCAACTTGTCCACCCTAATATTTTACATTTTCTGGTCTTTGCCCCTTTCGTAAAAATTTGGCACGTCCTGCCCTTGCATTTTGCCGCCTGTGCGGTTACAATATGGAGGAGAAAAACAGTCATTCAAGAAAGCGTGGTATGCGGAATGAGCGAGGGATTCGGACCGGATTTCATTACCATTACGGATGAGGACGGCAATGAATTCGAGCTGGAGCACCTGGACACAATAGAATATAACGGTCAGACCTACATGGCCTTTTTCCCTGCCGTGGAGGACGAAGGCGGCGAGGCTGTGGAGGATGTGGACCTGGACGAGGAATACGGTCTCATCATCCTGAAGGTGGTGGACGTGGACGGCGAGGAACAGCTCTCCACCCTGGACAGCGAGGAAGAGTTGGAGCTGGTCTATCAGCAGTTTATGGATGTTTTGTTTGACGAAGAGGGCGAATGATCGTTCCCCTTCCGCCGAGGTTTTTCCTGCTCGGTGCGTGACGGGCCCTATTTAAACCCACATCTCTGAAACGGGACGCCCCCTCACAGTGCGGACCGCAGGCCTCCCGGCCCCCTTCGCGGGGCGGCCGGAAGTTGGAAGCGACGAAACACCGTGGAGGCGACCCACCTGCCGATTTCGTGCAGGTTTTAAATCGGGCTCGCACGGCCAGAGCGGGGTCACCCCACGAAACATTGTTTCGTGGGGCTTTCTTTTTTCCCGGGGCTTTTGTTTGAACAAACTGTAAAACATCGTTTGGGGCTTGAAAGCCGGGCCAATTTCCTGTATAATGTCAAAATGCTATCGTGTAAGCAACATTTACGAGAGGACTGAAGCTACAAATGAGCGCATCCAGAGAAAAGAAACAGCGCCAAAACGACCCCAATCAGGGTCTGTCGCAAAAGCAGCGGAAGGAGCTTGAGGAACAGAAAGCCGCCAAGCACAAGGCCATACTATATACGGTCATCGGGATCGTGGTCGCTGCTCTTGTGGTCGTGCTGCTGGTGTGGCACTCCGGCTTCTTCCAGAGCCGTACGACCGCCGTCAGCGTAGGCGGCCGGGATTACAGTCCCGCCGACGTGGAATACTATTACCGCAGTCTGGTGCAGTACGAGTACTACCAGACCTACGCCTTTGACCCCCAGAGCGATCTGCGCACGCAGTACGTGGACGCCAACCAGACCCAGAGCTATCATGACAAGTTCCTTCAGACCACTCTGGAGACGCTGACCGAGGTGGCCGCCGTGGAAAATGCCGCCGAGGCCGAGGGCTTTACCCTCACCCAGGAGGAACTGGATCATGTGGCCGCCTCCGTGAACACCATGAAGGAGAACGCCTCCTCCAACGGTTACACCTATGCCACCTATCTGAAGGCGGTCTTCGGGCCCTATATGACCCCCAGCCGCTATGAAACCTGCATGAAGCGCGCGGCCCTGGTCAACAGCTACACCACCAAGATCTCCGACTCCTTCGCCGTCTCCGACGAGGAGATCCAGACCTACTATGAAGCGCACGCCGCCGAGCTGGACAGCTACGACTATCGCTACCTCTTTATCAGCGGCACCGCTCCCAGCGGCACTGATTCCGAGGGCAATACCGTGGAGGCTACGGAGGAAGAAAAGGCCGCCGCTCTGGCCGCCGCCAAGGTCAAAGCGGACGAGCTGGTCTCCAAGGTCTCCGCGGCCGACGACCGCAGCGCCGCCTTTGCCGAACTGGCCCCCGATTATGTGGCCGAGAGCAGCCGCGCGTCCTATGAGAGCGACCCCGACTACTCCCTGCGCACCGGCACCTCCGGCTCCAGCCTGTCCTCCTATTCCACTTACGGCAGCTGGCTGACCGACGCGGACCGCAAGGCCGGCGACGTGGAGGTCATCGAAGGCAGCGGCGGCTATTATGTGGTGCTCTTCCTGGACCGCTATCTGGACGAGACCCCCACCGCCGACATCCGCCATATCCTCATCAAAGCCGAGCTGACCCAGGAGGATGACGCCGCCACCAGCGATGTGGACGAGTCCGCCGTGCCCACGCAGGAGGCCCTGGACGCCGCCAAGGCCGAGGCCGAGGACCTGCTGGCCCAGTGGGAGAGCGGAGAGCGGACCGCCGAATCGTTCGGCGCCCTGGCCGAAGCGCACTCCGACGATACCGGCTCCAATACCAACGGCGGCCTGTATGAAGCGGTCTACGACGGCCAGATGTTTGCCGGCTTCAACGACTGGATCTTCAACGATGAACACACCCAGGGCGATACCGGCCTGATTGAAAATACCCAGAGCGGCCAGCAGGGCTGGCATGTGATCTACTTCCAGTCCTGGAACGACCCCAAGTGGACGATCAGCGTGCGCAACACCCTGCTCAACGATCAGCTGACCGCCTGGGTCAACGGTCTGACCGAGGGGCTGGAGGTCGTCGAAGGCAGCGGCCTCTCCTACGTGGGCTGATCCGGTAATCCGGCTCGGCCGTCTGGCGGCATCCCAGCTCCGCACCGGGTTGCCGTTGCCCGCTTTGCTGTTTTCCGGACGCCGCGCTCCCCGCGCGGGGAGGCGGCGGGACAAAAGGCAACTCCGTCCGTTCCGGCGGTATGCACGTCGGAACGGACCCTTCCCATGACGGCCGGGGCGGCGATTGCACAAGCAATCGGGCCCCGGCCGTCATGCAGATGATGGGGAAGCAGGCGCCCTGCCTGTTTCGATCCGCCGGCCGGATGGGGCCGCTCCCCCTTCGGCCGGCACAGTATGGGAGGCCTTTGCGATGGACGAACGATTTTTACGCACGGAAATGCTCCTGGGCCGGGAAGGCATGGCGCGGCTGAACGCCGCCCACGTGGCCGTATTCGGCCTGGGCGGCGTGGGCAGCTGGTGCGCCGAGGCCCTGGCCCGCTCCGGCGTGGGCGCGCTCACCCTCATCGACCATGACGAGGTGGGCCTTACCAACCTGAACCGGCAGGCGGAAGCCACGGTCTCCACCCTGGGCCGGCCCAAGGCCCAGGCCATGGCGGAACGTGCGGCGGACATCAACCCGGAATGCCGCCTCACCGTTCTGGCCGAAAAATACGAGCCGGAGACCCGGGAGCGGTTTTTCGGGACGCGGTACGACTATGTGGTGGACTGCATCGACCTGGTTTCCTGCAAGCTGGACCTGATCGAGACCGCCCTGAGCCGCGGCCTTCCCATCCTCTCTTCCCTGGGCACCGGCAATAAGCTGGACCCCTCGCAGTTCCGCATTGGGGACCTGGCCCAGACCGAGGGCTGTCCCCTGGCCCGGGTGGTGCGCAAGGAGCTGCGTAAGCGGGGCATCCTCCACCACCGGGTCCTATGGTCGCCGGAGGCGCCAAAGGCCGCCGAACAGCGGGAAGCTCCCCCGCCCGGCCGCCGCAGTGTTCCCGGCAGCGTGGCCTGGGTTCCCCCGGTCGCCGGCCTTATGCTGGCGGGCGACGTGGTCATGGCTCTGACCGGTCTGCAGCCGTAAGCGCCGGCGGGCGCATCGTCCGCCTCCCTGCTTTCGCGCATAAAAGATCCCTCCATTGGCAAACTAACGCCAATGGAGGGATGCTTTTTGGAAAAACAGACTTCGTCCCGGCTGCGCAGCGCGGCAGCCGGAGGCGCCGCCGGCCTTGCCAACGGCTTTTTCGGCGGCGGCGGGGGCATGATCCTGGTGCCCCTGCTCACCCGCTGGTGCGGATTGGACCAGCGCCGGGCCTTCGCCACGTCCATCGCCATCATCCTGCCCCTGTGCGCACTCTCCTCGGCGATCTACTTCCTCCGGGGCGGGCTGGATCTGACGGCCGCCCTTCCCTATCTGGCCGGCGGGCTGGCAGGAGGCTTTCTCGGCGGGCGGGTGTTCAAGCGTCTGAATATGACTTGGCTGCGGCGGGCCTTCGCCCTGCTCATCCTCTACGGCGGCGTCAAGGCCCTCTTGTTCTGATGGGCTGGCTCGTTCCGCTCATCGCCGGGGCGGCCACCGGCGTACTCTCCGGCTTCGGTATCGGCGGCGGCACGCTGCTGCTGATCTATATGACCGCCTTCGCCGGCATCCCCCAGACCCTGGCCCAGGGGATCAATCTGCTCTACTTTCTCCCCACCGCGGCCACGGCCCTGCCCGCCCACATCAAAAATGGATATATCGACCGGGGCACCCTGCTCCCGGCCATTCTGACCGGACTGGCCGGGACCGCGCTGGCCGCCTGGGCCGCTACCGCCCTGGATGTGGAACTGCTCCACCGATGCTTCGGCGGCTTTCTCATCGTCATCGGCCTGCGGGAGCTGTTCAGCAAACCGGCGCAGGGGGATCAAACCGCTGGATGACGCACTCCGCCACATAAATGCGCTTGAGCTCCTGCAGCTGCGCCATGTGCTTCGTCCCTCTGTGGCGCTCCACCGCCGCCTGATCCGCCCAGTGCTCCAGCAGGAAGAGACGGTCCGGATCATCCAGCGCCGCAAAATACTCATATCGGAGGCACCCCGCCTCCGCCCGGGTCTCGCTTAAGATCCCGTGCCGCGTTACTTCTTCCACAAACCGCTCCCGCATGCCGGGCTTCGCCTGATAGATCACGTTCACCACAATCGCATTTACCGCCATTTTGACCGTTCTCCTTTTCCTCTGTGCCGTAATCAGGGCTTCTGCGTTCTCTTGTAGGTCAGATAGCCCTCCAGGATCAACGTAGCCGCCACTGCGTCCACCGTCTTTTTGTGCTCTTTCATCCGCTTGCCGGAGGCATGGAGGATGTTGTGGGCCTCCACCGTGGTCCGGCGCTCGTCCCAGAGCACCGGCCTGCGGCCCACCGCCTCTTCCACCCGGTCCGCAAACGCACGATAGCGCTCTGCCCGGGGCCCCTCGGTGCCGTCCATGTTTCGTGGAAAGCCCATCACCAGCTCCTCCACGCCGTGTTCCGCCGCGATCCGCGCCAGCTCTTCCGCCACAAACTCCGGTTTGCGGCTGCGGATCACGGCAGTATGTCCGGCCAGAAGGCCGGTTGGATCCGAAATGGCCACGCCCGTTCGGGCGTCGCCGTAATCAATGGCCATAATGCGCAACGATATCCTCTCCTCTGCTCTCACAGTGAAACGCTCCCGCGAAGCGGCCGCACGGCGGCGGCTTCGTACGCTACGCATTATACAGGGAAACCATGTAAAAAACAAGGAAAAAGCCTTGACTTGCCGGAACAGCTATGATAAACTACTTTCACCTATGAAAAAGGGCTCTTTTTTTGTGCGCATTTTTACGGTGTGATGGCGCATGAACCCCTTTCCCTTCCAACGGAGGACATAGGGAGGCAAGCTTGCCGGATCCGCACCGTAACGTAGATCGGGGCGCGCAAAGCGCGCCCGTGCGTTGCTGGATTCGGCCCACAGGCCGCGTCCGGCATTTTTTATGTCCGCGGCCAACAAATGAAGGAGGTGCCGAACACATGGCAAAGGTTGGTTCCCGGGTGAAGATCACCCTGCGCTGCGCCGAGTGCAAGCAGAGAAACTACGTCACCAACAAGAACAAGAAGAATACTCCCGACCGTCTGGAGCTGAACAAGTACTGCCCCTTCTGCAGGAAGCACACGGTTCACAACGAGACCAAGTAATGAGTGCTGAAACGGCTCAGAAGAAAGAAGGGTTAAACGGAATGTCTGAAAACGAGAAGCTCGAGCAGGCCTCTGTCGAGGAAGAAGGAACGGCCGCCCCCGAAAAGCCCGCCAAGGCGGACAAAAAGAAGGACGCTAAGCCCGACAAGAAAAAGGACGCCAAGCCCGGCATCTTCGCCCGCATCGGCAAGTGGTTCAAGGAAATGAGGAGCGAGCTGAAGAAGGTCGTCTGGCCCACCGGCAAACAGACCCTCAACAACACCGTCATCGTCATCGTCTGCTGCATTATCGTGGGCATTTGCATCTGGCTGTTCGACTGGCTGGCCAGCTCCGTGATCAGCGCCCTGCTGGCCCTGTTCGGCAAGGGTTAGGGTGCGAAATGGCTGACAACGCGAAATGGTATGTGGCCCATACCTATTCCGGCTATGAGAACACTGTGGCCGCCAGCATCGAGAAAGCCGTGGAAAACCGCGGCATGCACGAGCTGATCCACGAGGTCAACATACCCATGGAGACTGTCACCGAGATCACTGACAACGGCCCCAAGACCGTGGAACGCAAGGTATTTCCCGGCTACGTGCTGGTTAAGATGGTCATGACGGACGAGACCTGGCACCTGGTGCGCAACGTCCGCGGCGTCACCGGCTTCGTAGGCTCGGGCAACAAGGCGATTCCCCTCACGGACGAGGAGATCGCCGCCCTGGGCGTGGAGAAACGCGAGATCGTCGTGGGCTATCAGGTGGGTGACAGCGTGAAGATCACCGACGGCGCTCTGGAATCCTTTCTGGGCACCGTGGAGGAGATCGACCTGGACCGCAGCAAGGTCCGCGTCGTAGTCTCCATGTTTGGCCGCGAGACCCCGGTCGAGCTGGAGCTCGACCAGGTGGAGCCGGTCAACCGCTAAGGGCCGCCTGGCGGCCTTATCCCCCGCACGTGGGAGGGACCCGGAACGGGTTCCGCTTCCAACCACATTTTTCGTAGGAGGTGCTGTTTCAAATGGCACAGAAAGTTACTGGTTACGTCAAACTGCAGATTCCGGCCGGCAAGGCGACTCCCGCTCCCCCCGTGGGTCCCGCCCTCGGCCAGCACGGCATCAATATCGCCGCTTTTACCAAGGAATTCAACGAGCGCACCAAGAACGACGTGGGCCTGATCATCCCCGTGGTCATCACCGTCTACGCCGACCGCTCCTTCACCTTCATCACCAAGACGCCTCCCGCCGCCGTCCTCATTAAGAAGGCGTGCAGCATCGAGTCCGGCTCCGGCGTCCCCAACAAGACCAAGGTGGCCACCATCAGCAAAGAGGACGTGCGCAAGATCGCCGAGACCAAGATGCCCGACCTGAACGCGGCCAGCATCGAGGCGGCCATGAGCATGATCGCCGGCACCGCCCGCTCCATGGGCGTTGTGGTCGGCGAGTAAGGCGAAGGAGGGTAAGTGTAATGTTTAGAGGCAAGAAATATCAGGAGAGCGCCAAGCTCATCGACAAGGCCGCCCTGTACGATACCGCTGAGGCCATGGAGCTGGTGGTCAAGACCGCTCCCGCCAAGTTTGACGAGACCGTAGAACTGCACGTGAAGCTGGGCGTGGACTCCCGCCATGCCGACCAGCAGGTCCGCGGCGCCATCGTCCTCCCCCACGGCACCGGCAAGACCCAGCGCGTGCTGGTCTTCGCCAAGGGCGACAAGGCCGAAGCCGCCAAGGCAGCCGGCGCCGACTTCGTGGGCGAGATGGACATGGTGGAGAAGATCCAGAAGGAAAACTGGTTTGACTACGACGTGGTCGTGGCTTCCCCCGACATGATGGGCGTCGTGGGCCGCCTGGGTAAGATCCTGGGCCCCAAGGGCCTGATGCCCTCCCCCAAGGCGGGCACGGTCACGCCCGACGTGGCCAAGGCCGTCACCGAAATCAAAGCCGGTAAAGTGGAGTACCGTCTGGACAAGACCAACATCATCCACTGCCCCATCGGCAAGGTCTCCTTCGGCGCGGAGAAGCTCACGGAGAACTTCAACGCTCTTATCGGCGCCATCGTCAAGGCCAAGCCCTCCGCGGCAAAGGGACAGTACATCCGCTCCTGCGTATGTGCTTCCACCATGGGCCCCGGCGTGAAGATCAACTCCGCCAAGCTGATGTAATTACGGGGCGCTCGGGCGTGTGGAGCCGTGCGGATGGACCGGTGTAAGGACGCGTATCGCACATCCGCCGGAGCGTGACGAACTCTTCCCGATTAGGTTGTGTTTCCCTGTGGTAAAAAATGCCGTGCCGCCCAGAAGCGGCACGGCATTTTTGATCCCCCCTGCCGCCGCATGGTCGCTGCGTCTTTGCCGTCCTATGGGCGGTCTACGCCTTGCGAGTGGACCTCTGTCCCACTTCGCGGCGTTCCCCCGCAGCTGTGTATGATAGAGACTCCCATGCGCGCCGCTGCGTCCGGTCTCGGGAATCAAGGATATACTCCGGGAGCTTGAGCCGCGCCTCGCGGATACGCTCGCCGCAATCCTTATCTTTCGCACATTTTTCTTGACTTCAGCATCGATTTTGACCGTCCCTTCCAAAGCAAAAGGACATCCGAACGGATGTCCTTTTGCTTTGGGCTCCGAGCGTGTCAGCCGTGCCACTCTTTGGCGATAGTCATGCGAAGCCGGAGCCGAGACTGTCGGCGCAAAGGGGATGGGCTGCGCGTTCAGATTGAATGAGCACTCAACCAAAAGCCCGGAGCAGCTTAAGCTGCTCCGGGCTTTTGTGGAACAAAGTGAGAGGAAATGGTCTCCTGCTCGACCACAAGCTGCGGTAGGGAAAGCTTACTTCAGCTCTACCTTAGCGCCGACTTCCTCGAGCTTCTTCTTCAGTTCCTCGGCCTCGTCCTTGGAGACACCTTCCTTGATGGCCTTGGGGGCAGCCTCGACCGCGGCCTTGGCCTCAGCCAGGCCCAAGCCGGTGATCTCGCGGACAGCCTTGATGACCTTGATCTTCTCAGCGCCGATTTCGGCCAGCACGACGTCGAACTCGGTCTTCTCCTCGGCGGCGGGAGCGGCAGCGCCGCCGGCAGCGGGAGCGGCCATAGCGGCGGCGGAAACGCCGAACTCATCCTCCAGGGCGTGAACGAGCTCGGAAAGCTCCAGAACGGTCAGGCCCTTAACCTCTTCGATGAGGGCAGTAATCTTCTCAGAAGCCATGATATGTTACCTCCTAATAAATGTTGTGTTTTGAGAAAATGGGGTGGGACTTACTCGGCGGCGGCGGGGGCCTCGGCCTCTACCGTACCGCCCTTCTGCTCGCAGATCGCCTTCAGGACGATCGCCAGACTGGTGATGGGGGCCAGCATGGTGCCCAGGACCTGAGCCTGCAGGGCCTCCTTGGAGGGCAGCTCGGCCAGGGCCCGGATCTCGTCCATGGAGAGCACCTTGCCGTCCATGAAGCCGGCCTTGATGGTAAACTTGGCGCCGTTGAACTGCTTGGCGAACTTGTTGATCACGCGCATGGGGGCGATGGGATCGCCGTGGGACAGGGCCATGGAAGTGGTGCCGTTGAGAACGGGATCCATCTCCTCCATACCCACGTTGTTGATGGCGAAGCGCACCAGGGTGTTTTTCACCACGGCGTAGTCCAGCTCATTCTTGCGGCACTCGGCGCGCAGAGCGGTATCCTGGGCCACGGTGATGCCCTTGTAGTCCACCAATACGCCGCTGGAAGCGCTCTTGAGCTTCTCGGTCAGCTCAGCCACGATGGCCTGCTTCTCACTGAGAACCTTTGCGTTAGGCATTTGGAATTCACCTCCGTTGGATTTGAGTTCAACTTTCCCGATGCAGACGCAACAAAAAAGCTGCTTTCGCATTCAAAGCAGCGAAAACAGCACAAAAAAATCTCGTTCGTTGTGGCTGCATTCTCGGCAGGAGTTACGGCTTACGCCCCCTGCTGTCTTTGAACACGACTGATAGTATATCATCCCAAACGGGACATGTCAAGCGTGATTTACCAAAAAAACAAGGGTACCTTGTAAGAGTACAATACATATTGGACTCTTACAAGAAGATCATCCGCATCATGCCGAACACGCCCTGCACCGTGGGCGAGGGGATGATCCTCCTGTGCCGCAGCGTCTGCTTCGACGCGGTCGAGGCAGCATACCAGAAGGCGAAGCAGCTCGGCTGAGCTTTTCTGGCAAACTGAGGCCTCCGGCTAAGTGAGGCTGTAAGATCAAGGCAGACGCATGGAAACCCACCATGTGCCTGCCTTTTCTTTGTACCAAAAAATGACGGGGGTGTTGATTCCATCCAATAGCGCAGCGCTCCCGCTTTTCGGTTTTGTTCCCGCCTACGCAGACACGGCAGAATGCACAATTCAGGTCAAGTCCACTTGTACGATTCACACAGAAAGTTATTTTTGTGGATTTTCAACACAAAACCTGATTGACACTTCCGGCTTGCTATGCTACTATGTCAATGACTTAATTTATTTAATTAATAAATTGAGATAAGAAGAAGTAACGGAGTATACGCTTATGTATGATATTTGTGCGCTGGGTGAAGTCCTGATCGATGCGATTGCGAGTGCGGATACGTGCATACAGATTACTGGCAACGCGGGCGGCGCCCCGGCGAATGTGCTGACCTGCGGCACGCGGATGGGTCTGAAAACGGCCTTCCTCGCCAAGGCCGGCGGCGATTTCATCGGGAACTGGCTCAAGGGCGTTCTGGATGAGGTCGGCATCGACACGGCGGGCATGATTCTGGATCCGTCGAAAAACACCACGATCGCCATGGTCTCGCTGGACGAAGCCGGCAACCGCAGCTTTTCCTTCTATCGGATCGGCTGCGCCGATGTGAGCCTGACAAAGGAAGAGCTTCGGCTGGACCTGATCGAGCAGTCCCGCATCTTCCATTTCGGATCCGTTTCCATGACGGAAGAACCGGCCCGCTCGGCGACGCTCGCCGCGGCCCGCTATGCCAGGGAAAAGGGCCTACTCGTTTCCTACGATCCCAATCTGCGCCGGAATCTCTGGTGCGACGAGCAGACCGCGGCAAAGTACATCAAAGAGGGCCTTACGCTCTGCGACGTGGCAAAGCTGTCGGATGAAGAGTGCCGTTTCCTCTACGGCGACCAAGACATCCCGTCGCAGGGCCGTCAGATGCTGCGTGACTATCCGAGCCTGCGGCTTTTGTTCGTGACCTGCGGCGGCGCGGGCAGCTACGTTTTCTGCGGCGATCAGATGCAGTATGCGCCCGGCTATTCAGTCAAGGTCGCCGACACGACCGGCGCCGGGGACACCTTCATGGGCGCCGTGCTCTATCAGCTTCTGCAGCACGGCGGCGCAGACTGGTCCTCCGCGGAGCTGCAGTCGCTCCTTCGCTTCGGCAACGCCGCCAGCGCGCTCTCCGTGCAGCGCTTCGGCGCCATTCCCGCCATCCCCGGCAAGGCCGACGTGGAAGCGTTTCTGGCGGAACACCCCGCTCCCGAAGGCTCGGGCCAGACGCTTCATACCCCGGCATAAAAAGAAGTTTGATACCGAAAAAGGTATTAAATAGAAATGGAGGATTGTTATGAAAAAGGTAATCGCAACGCTCCTGGCCGTACTGATGATTGGCTCTCTTGTCGCCTGCAGCGGCACCCCGTCAACCAACGAGACCCCCGCTCCGGCCAATGAAACCAAAGACGTCGCCGTTTCCGCTGGCACCAACGGCGAAGACGTCACCATCCGGATGTGGACCTTCCTGGACCCCACCAACACCAGCAATGGCCGTTCCATCGCTCTGCAGAAAATGATCGACCGCTTTGAGTCGGAGAATCCCGGCGTGAAGATCGTTGTCGAGCCGCAGCAGTGGGACACCATGACCGGTAAGTTCATGGCAGCCGCCACCACCGGCGAAGCTCCCGACATCATGTGGTGCGCCCGCGACGAGCTGTTTGGCGTTCTGAACGCCGGCCTGCTGGAGCCGCTGGAGAACCTGTTCATGGGCAGCTGGACCCAGGATCAGATCGACGACGTCGATGACGGCTTCTTCCGCTTCGGCGAGCGCGACGGCAAGCACTACACACTCTGCCTCAACAAGAACTGCACCGGCTTCTTCTACCGCGAAGACCTTCTGGAGGCCGCGGGCCTGGAAGTCCCCACCACCTTCGATGAGCTCTACAACGCCGCCCAGGTGCTGACGAGGGAGATCGACGGCCAGCAGGTCTACGGTCTCGGCATGAGCTTCTCCACCGAAAGCAACGACGCCCAGGCGATCGTCAACTGGCTGCTCCAGGAGCAGGGTACCCTCTTCAACGAGGACGGCACTGCCAAGTGGGCTAACGAGAGCGGTGTTGCCGCTCTGGAATGGATCAAGAAGTGCATCGACACCGGCGTCACCCCGGCTGACTCCGTCAACAAGACCATCGAGGACATCTACACTGAGTTTGCCTCCGGCAAATACGCCATGACCATCGCCTCTGCGGTCCGTCTCGGCACGTCCCGCACCAACGCCTCCTTCGACGGCTCCACCATCCAGTTCGCGCCCCTGCCCGGCGGCACGATCATCGACGGCTGGTTCGCCGGCGTCTACAGCGGCTCCAAGAACAAGGAGCTCGCCGGCAAATTCCTTGAGCTCATGTACGACAACGAATCCGACCTGCTGTGGATCAACGACGGTGCGCAGGCTCCGAACCGCAAGTCCACGGTGGAGCAGATCACCATCGATGACAGCAACAAGTACCTCAACAGCATGCTTGAGGCCTTCTCGGACGGCTGGCTGCCCTCCAACACCCAGGCGTTCGTCGGCTGGAAGCTCGACCTCAACCGCCCGGTCCAGGCCATCCTGACCGGTGAGACCGACTACATGAAGGCGCTCAGCGATGCAGAGACGATCTTCAACACCAACAACAACCGTTAAACATCCCCGCTGTTTTCTCCCTGCGGGAGCCCCTGACGCTGATCAGGGGCTCCCGGACAGGGTGTCCCAATGGAAGGAAATGCGTTTTTGTGAAAAAACGCATTTCCTTCCATTGGAACCGGCAAAACGGCCCGTGCACGGCCGCCGGCGGAGACTTTTCCGCCCTGCTGCGCAGTCTGCGCCAAAAATGATCTATCAACATTTTCCCTGAAAGGGGCAACCATGTGGAGGGCAAAACTTGTGAAACGGAAAGAAAAACGCACACAGCTCAGATCCATGGGATATGTGGCACCGGCCATGCTCGTGCTCATCTTCCTGCTGGTCATCCCTCTCTTTTATACGCTTTATTGCAGCCTTTATAATCTGGACTATCTGGTAAAGGGCGACTTTGTCGGCCTCGGCAACTATCTGCGGCTTCTGAAAGACGTCCGCATCAGCAAGTCCCTCCTGTTCACGTTTGAGATCACCATCATCTCCACACTCCTGTCGGTCGGCATCGGCCTGCTCCTGGCGCTCTGGGTGGACCGGGAACACGGCCTGTTCGCCTACCTCATCGAGATGTTCGGCCTGATTCCCTGGGTCATCTCCATGATGGTCGCGGCCCTCCTGTGGCGCTGGCTCTTCAACGGCGACCTGGGCCTGTTCAATATGATCCTCAAGGCACTCGGCCACAACCCCATCTACGTGGTGGAAAACAAGAACTCGGCGATCATCGCCCTGATCTTCGTGCTGACGTGGCGTCTGGTCGGCTACGCCATGATCATGATCCTGGCCGGCCTCAAGAGCCTGGACCCGGTCCTGCTCGAGGCGGCAAAGGTGGACGGCGCCACGCCCTGGCAGCTGCTCTGGCACATCAAGCTGCCGCTCATCAAGACGCAACTCCTGCTGTCGATCATCGTCCTGACCGTTTCCAACTTCACCAACAACACCGTGCCGAAGGTCCTGACCAGCGGCGGGCCGAACGACGCCACCAACGTCATCACGCTCTTCCAGTACAATCTCGGCTTCCGCTATTATCAGTTCGGCACCTCTGCGGCGCTTTCCATTCTCATCATGCTGATCACCTCGCTGATCATCGTGCTGTATATCAAAGTGAGCAATTACAAAATCTGAGTCGGAAGGGAGCGTATGAAAGCCATGAATAAAACCGCGAAAAAGGCGGCCAGAAAAACATGCAGCGCGCTGATGCTGGTGGTCCTCGCCTTTCTGACGACCCTTCCGATCTTCTGGTGCATCATCACCTCTCTGAAAACGCCGCAGGACATCTCGGCCTATCCGCCGAAGGTCTTCAACTTCACCGTCACCTGGAACAACTATAAGCAGGTCTTTGCCCAGAGCTTCCTGCAGACCGCCTGGAACAGCGTCGTCTATTCTCTTCTGACCATCCTGGCCTGCCTGGTCCTCGGGTACCTTGCCGCCTACGGCTTCGAGCGCCGCCGCTTCCCGCTGAAAAAGCTGCTCTTTTACATCGTGGTCATCGGCATTCCGCTCTCCACAGGCAGCTCCGTCCTGCTGATTCCGAACTACCTCATGATGATGAAGCTCCATCTGACGAACCACTGGTATACGCTTCCGCTGCTCTACACGGCCTATAACCTGCCGCTCGTCATCTGGATGCTCATCTCCGGTGTACGCGGCCTGCCCCGGGAGATCGAGGAAGCGGCCCGCATCGACGGCTGCAGCCAGGCCTACATCATCACCCGCATCATCCCGCCGGTCATCCGTCCGTCCTTTGCGGCGGCGGCCCTGTTTGCCTTCATCGGCGCCTGGAACGAATTCATCACCGCCACGGTCATGGTCAACGGCTATGCGCTGAAAAACATCCAGATGGCCATTTACGACTATATCGGCTTCTTCGGCCAGGAGTGGGGCCCCCTCTGCGGCGCAGCAACACTTGCGATCATCCCGATTCTCCTGGTGTTCACGTTCCTCGGCAAGCAGCTGGTCAGCGGTCTGACTGCAGGCGCGGTCAAGGGCTGATACCGGACCTTTGCAATCAGCGGCTGAGCTCCAGTCGCTTTTTGCCCATCTGCTCATCTTTTTTCGATGTGAGGTGCACAATGAAAGAATACGTTCACGAAATTCCGGATCACACGCAGCAAGCTCCCCAAAAACGGCATTTTGATGTCGTCGTGGTCGGCGGCGGCATGAGCGGCCTCTGCGCGGCCATGGCTTCCGCGCGGCAGGGTGCAAAGACCGCCCTTGTACAGGACCGCAGCGTTTTCGGCGGCAACGCCAGCTCCGAGATGCGGATGCACATCTCCGGCGCGTCCTGCCACTGGGGCAAGAGAGACGCGGCAGAGACCGGCATCCTGATGGAGCTTCAGCTGGAGAACAAATACCTCAACGACAGCTACAACTATTCCATCTGGGACGGCGTTCTGTGGAACGCCGCGCAGGAAACGAAGAACCTGACGCTCTGCATGAACACCACCATGTCCGCTGTACACTCCGACGGAAAGCACATCTCCTCCATCGACTGTTATCAGATGACGACGGAGCTCTGGATGGAGCTGACGGCCGACGTCTTTGTGGATGCGACCGGCAACGGCACGCTCGGCTATATGGCCGGTGCCGAATACAAGATCGGCCGGGAGGGCAGGGACGAATACCGGGAAGAAGACGCCCCCGACGTGCCGGACGGCAAAACCATGGGCAACACGATCTATTTCGTGGCGGAGGACCGCGGCCATCCGGTGAAATTTGTGAAGCCCTCCTGGGCCTATACCTTTGACGAATCCGACTTCAAGCACCGGTACCACGGCGACATCGTGGTCTACCACAGCGCCGACGACGTCGTGGTGCTGAAACCGGGCGAGGATTATGAAAGCCACTCCGACGAGCTGGTGGAAAAATACGACGTCAAGAGTGGCTATTGGTGGATCGAGCTGGGCGGCGACTGGGACGACATCATCAGGCAGTCCGAGGACATCCGCTGGGAGCTTTACCGCACGGTCTACGGCGTGTGGGACCACATCAAAAACGGCGGCGACCACGGCGCGGAGAATTATGAGCTCGTCTGGGTCGGCAATCTGGGCGGCATGCGCGAGAGCCGCCGCCTGATGGGCGACTACGTCCTGAAGGAGCAGGACATCCTCGCCAACCGGATCTTTGAAGATGCCGTGGCCTACGGCGGCTGGCCCATGGACGAGCATACCGCCGCGGGCTTCGGGGCCAAGGGCCAGATCCCGTCCGTGGTCCGCTCCTTCAAGGGCCTCTATTCCATCCCCTATGGCTGCTACTGCTCCAGGACCATCGACAACCTGATGATGGCCGGGCGCGACATTTCCGCCTCCAAGCTCGCCATGGGCTCCACCCGCGTGATGGGCACCTGTGCTGTCGGCGGCGAGGCCGTCGGTGTGGCCGCGGCGAACGCCTCCCGGAAAAAGCTGACGCCCGCGCAGTACGGCAAACAGTATATGCACGAGCTCCAGCAAAAGCTCCTGGCCTGCGACCTGTACGTCATGGGGCAGAAAAACGAGGATCCGAACGACCTGGCGCTCCGCGCCTCTGTTTCCGCCAGCAGCGAACAGCCCGGCTTCGCCGCAAAAAATATCATCTCCGGCGTCACACGCCGGGAGGGCGGGCAGAGCAATCTCTGGCGCTCCGGCGCCCTGCGCGAAAGCGGCGAAACGCTCACGCTGACCCTTGCGGAGCCGGCGCCTGTCCATGAAGTCCGGCTGGTTTTCGACCCGGACCTCAGCGAGGAACGCTGCATCTCCGTTTCCAAGGCCTTCCTCCAGAAAGAGCCGACGGGCGTCGCCCGGACGCTGGTGAAGGACTACCGCGTGGAGCTTCTCCGCGCAGGCGCGGTCGTTGCCGCCCAAACGGCCACGGACAACCACCAGCGGCGGAACACCGCCGCCTTCAGTGGCGAGCTCTGCGACAGTGTGCGCGTACACGTTCTCGCCACCAATGGCTGCGAAGATGCCCGGATCTATGAGGTCCGGATCTATTGATTCATTTACCGGTGAATTGTTTTCACGCAAAACGCGCAAAAGGAGATTTGAAACTATGCTGCAAGAAGTGATGACTGCCCCCGGCGTGATCGAATTTCAGGATGTCGCCATCCCGGAGATCAAAGAAGACCAGGTCCTTGTGAAAATGATGCGTCTCGGCATCTGCGGCTCGGACATCCACGTCTATCACGGCAAACACCCCTACACCAAATATCCCGTGACCCAGGGCCATGAGGTCTCCGGTCAGATCGTCAAAGTCGGCAGCGCCGTGACCAGCCTCTCGGCGGGACAGAAGGTCGTGCTGGAGCCGCAGGTCACCTGCGGAAAATGCTATCCCTGCACACACGGCAAATACAACCTCTGCAACGAGCTCAAGGTTATGGGCTTCCAGACCACCGGTGCCGCCAGCGAGTATTTTGCCGTCGACGCCTCCAAGGTGGACGTCATTCCGGATTCCATGTCCTATGACGAGGCAGCGCTCATCGAGCCGCTGTCCGTCACGGTCCATGCCGCGAAGCGGTTCGAGGGCCTTGTCGGCGGAAACGTCGCCATCATCGGCTGCGGCCCCATCGGCCTCCTGCTTGCGCAGTCCTGCAAGGCGCTGGGCGCGGCCAAGGTGCTTATCACCGACGTCTCCGACTACCGGCTGGAGCTTGCCCGGTCCCTCGGCGCAGATTATGCGATCAACACCGCCAGGGTCAGCTATGCCGATGCAATCGAGCAGGTATTCGGCCCCGATAAGGCCGACGTCATCTACGAGTGCGCCGGAAACAACGCCACGATGGATATGGCCATCCAAAACAGCCGCAAGGGCGCAAAGATCATCCTCGTGGCCGTCTTTGCCGACTGGGCCAAGGTGGACCTCGCCCGCCTCAACGATTCCGAGCTCACGCTCGACACCGCGATGATGTACCGCCACGAGGATTACGTGGACGCGCTGCGCATCGTGGCCGAGGGCAAGGTGCAGCTCAAGCCGCTCATCACCCGGCACTTTGCCTTCAAAGACTTCCTCGCCGCCTACCGGTACATCGACGCCAACCGCGAGCACACCATGAAGGTGGTCGTGGATATTCAGGACTGAAAAGCCTGGGAAAGGTCAAAAAGCTATGGCTATCCATGAAAAAACAGCGTCCTTCGACGTCGTTGTCATCGGCGGCGGCTTTTCCGGCGTCTGCGCCGCGATTGCCGCAGCGCGCGAGGGCGTAAAGGTCGCGATCATTCAAAACCGTTCCGTTTTCGGCGGCACCGGCAGCTCTGAAACGCGCATGCACATCGTCGGCGCCAACTGCCACTCCTCCAAGCCCAACCTGCGCGAAACCGGCATCATCGAGGAGATTCTCCTGGAAAACAAGCGCCGCAATCCCTACGCCGACTTCCCCATCTTTGACATGATCATCTGGGAGAAGGTCAAGATGGAGGAAAACATCACGGCCTTCCTCAACACCAACATTGAGGACATCGTCACGGAGGACGGCCGCATCCGCGCCGTCATCGGCCATCAGAACACCACCGAGACCCGCTGGACCGTCTGCGGAACCATCTTTGTCGACGCAACCGGCCACGGCACGGTCGGCGTGCTGGCCGGGGCGGAGAGCCGTGTCGGCTCTGAATCCAAATACGAATTCAACGAGCCCACGGCCCCCGAGCAGGCCAACAGCAACAAAATGGGCAACACCATCATGTTCGCCGCGACGGACCGCGGCGAACCGGTGACGTTTATCAAGCCGGTCTGGGCCAACACCTATACGGAAGAGGACCTAAAATACCGTCCCCACGTGGATCATGTCTGCGCCCAGGCGGACGGCGGCGGCCTTGTGACTGTTGACGCCGGCAAAAATCAGCTCCCCGAGTTCTCCAATGTCGACGCCGGCTATTGGTGGATCGAACTCGGCGGCGACTGCGACGACATCATCCAGGAGAGCGAGCAGATCCGCGACGACCTCCTGAAGGTGCTCTACGGCGTCTGGGACCACATCAAGAACCAGGCGGACCACGGCGCACAGAACCTCGATCTCGAGTGGGTCAGCATGGTGCCCGGCTACCGGGAGAGCCGCCGCCTCATCGGCGACTATATCCTCAACGAAAACGACGTCCGCGCCAACCGCGTCTTTGACGACGCCGTCGCCTACGGCGGCTGGCCGATGGATGTCCATGTGCCGGGCGGCGCAAAGGAACTGGCCAGTGTCGGCTCCCGCGTCTATAATTTCGAAGGGCACTATTCCATCCCCTATCGCTGCTACTACAGCCGCAATGTCAAAAATCTGATGCTGGCGGGCCGGGACATCAGCACCTCCAAAATGGCGTTCTCCTCCTGCCGCGTCATGGGCACCTGCGCCGTCGGCGGCCAGGCCTCCGGCACCGCCGCCGCGCTGGCGGTCCGCCATGGCTGCGATCCGCGCGAGATCGGCGAAAAGCACATCCGCGAGCTGCAGCAGCTCCTTCTGAAAAATGACTGCTACATACCCGGCCACCGCAACACCGACGAGTCCGATCTGGCGCGCAGCGCCTCGGTCTCTGCCACCAGTGAGACAGCCGGCGGCGAAGCCGTCCACGTCATCAACGGCTATTCCCGCGCCGTCGGCAAGGCTTCCAACTGCTGGATCTCCGCGCCGCTGACGCAGCCGCAGAGCCTCACGCTCACGCTCTCCGGGGCGGCCCCGGTGCAGGAGGTGCGCCTCACCTTTGACACCGATCTCAGCCATGAAATTCAGCCCTCGCTGATCAAAAATGTAAAAAAGCGCCAGGTCAAGGGCCTCCCGCACGAGCTCGTGCGGGACTACGACGTCGAGCTCCTGCTGGGCGGCGCCGTCGTGGCCGGCCGTGAGATGCGGGACAATGGACAGCGTCTGAACCGCCTCGCCTTTGACGGCACTGTCTGCGATGCCGTCCGCGTCACGGTCCGTGCGACGCACGGCTGCCCCGAGGCCCGTATCTTTGAGATTCGCGTCTACTGAGGAACTGCCATGAAATACGGAATTTATTACGCCTATTGGGAAAAGGAATGGGGCGGGAACTTCGTCCCCTACACCGAAAAATGCGCCCGTCTGGGCTTTGACATCTTGGAAGTCGCCTGCGGCGCCTTCGACCGGGAGGACGACCGCTTCTTCCGGGAGCTGGCTGCGGCTGCAAAGGCCAACGGCCTCCGCCTGACCGGCGGCTACGGCCCTCGCAAAGGGCATGACCTCGCCGGCACCGACCCCGCCCAGGTGGAGGCCGCTTTCCGCTTCTACGCCGACATGTTTCGGAAAATGGAGTTGGCCGGGATCGACCGCCTCGGCGGTGCGCTCTATTCCTACTGGCCGGCGCAGTGTACGCCGGAGACCGACAAGGCCGCCGATACGGATCGGAGCGTCGCGCGGATGCAGCGCCTTGCGGATCTTGCCGCCGATCACGGCATCACGCTCTGCATGGAAGCGCTCAACCGCTTTGAAGGCTACATGATCAACACCGCGGACGAGTGCCTCGCCTATGTCCGGGCGGTGAACCGTCCCAACGTCAAGGTCATGCTGGACACCTTCCACATGAACATTGAAGAGGATTCCCTGACGGACGCCATCCGCAAGAGCGGCCCGCTGCTGGGCCATTTCCACGTCGGCGAGGCAAACCGCCGCTGCCCGGGCCCGAACGGCCGCTTCGACTGGGCCGCCATCGGCCGGGCGCTGCGCAGCATCGGCTACGCGGGCGGTGTCGTCATGGAACCGTTCGTGCGCATGGGCGGCCAGGTCAGCCGGGACGTTTCCCTCTGGCGGGACCTCTCCGGCGGCGCAAGCAATGAACAATTGGATCAGGACGCCGCGACTTCTCTCACCTGGCTGCGCAGCGTCATGGAGGGAAAGGACACACCATGAAAGGAACCTATTTTCTGGGAAACGGCGAATTTGAAACGCGGGACATGCCGGAGCATCCCCTTGCCCCGCACGAGGTGCTCATCCGGGTAGCCGCCTGCGGCGTCTGCGGCACGGACGTCCATATCTACCACGGCGACAAGGGCTCCGCCGCGGTGACGCCGCCGGTCGTGCTGGGCCACGAGCTCTCCGGCACGGTCGCCGCCGTCGGCGCGCAGGTCACAGGGCTGCGCGTGGGCGACCATGTCACCGTTGATCCCAACTGCTACTGCGGTGCGTGCCACTACTGCCGCATCGGCAAAAAACAGCTCTGCACCAGCCTTTATGCCATCGGCGTGAACCGTGACGGCGGCTTTGCCGAATACTGCTACGCACCGGAGGCGCAGTGTTTCCTGCTCGCGCCCGATGTGCCGCTGGAGTTCGGCGCCCTGGGCGAGCCGCTGGCCTGCTGCATCCACGGCATCGACCGGGCCCAAATCCGCGTGGGCGACACGGTCCTCGTCATCGGCGGCGGTGCCATCGGCCTTCTGATGGTCCAGCTCGCAAAGCTGTCCGGCGCCTCCCAGATCCTGCTGAGCGAGCCGGTGGCCATGCGCCGCGACATCGGCCTGCAGCTCGGCGCAGACGCCGCGATCGATCCCATCCGTGAAGATCTGAGTGCGCGTATTCGGGACTGCACCGGCGTGGACGGCGTCGATGTCGTCATCGAGTGCGTCGGCAACACCGCTGCCACGGCGCAGGCCTTCGCCTCCGCCAAGCGCGGCGCCACCCTGCTGCTCTTCAGCGTCCCCAAGGCCGGCGCGACCCATCCGCTCACCCTTGAAGACGTCTATCAGAAGGAACTGAAGATCGTCGGCTCCATGATCAACCCCGACACGCACCAGCGCGCCGTCGACATGATCAACCAGGGCCGTATCCAGCTGGCCCCCATCATCACGCACCGCTTCCCGGTGGAGCAGCTCAAGGATGCCATTCTGATGCAGATGTCCAGCGAATCGCTCAAAGTCCTGGTCGGGAGCAGCTTCGGCTGACCAAAATTTCGGAAGGGCGGGGATGCCAATTCCCGCCCTTTTATGCTATACTGAAGAAAAACGACACGACGGAGAACACAACATGAAAACCTTCTCTCAGGTCGTCCGGAATTACTGGGTCGATCTCATCCTGCTGAATCTCGCCTTCCTTCTCGGCTGCATCCCGGTCGTGACCATCCCGGCCTCGCTGGCGGCGCTTTGCAGCGCGGTGCTCCGCATGCAGCGCGCACAGGACGTCCACATCTTCCGGGACTTTTTCCGTGACGTCAGAACCCGGTTCCTCCGCTCCATGCTGCCGGGCTGCATCGCGCCTGTCGGCCTTGCGCTCTTCTTCCTGGGCTGGAACGCCTGCATGGCCGCCGCTTCCGGCCGGGGCCGGCTCCCGCTGCTCGCCGCCCTGCTTTTGTGGCTCTACGTCGTTTTTGCCTTCAGCATGTACGCCGTTCCCCTTGCCGCACAGCTGGAGCTTCCGCTGCGCGCGGTATTCCGCAACGCGCTCATTCTTCTCCTGGCCCGCACCTGGCAGAATATCGCGGCGCTGCTGCTGGTGGGCGCATGCACCCTGCTGCTCCTGCTCACAAGTCCGTTTCTGCTGCCGCTGGTCCTGTTCACGCATTTTTCGCTCTGCGCGCTGATCTGCATGAGCTTTGCCGAGGGCGGCATCCGGCAATGCATTGCCGGATGAGCGTTTCCCGCCGCCGGATGTTGCAGATCCGGCGATCCTGTGTTACAATGGTCGCAAACAGGGAAGTGAGTGTGTGCCGTGGGAAAAATCGGAAAAAACAGCTTTGATATTCAGGAGAGCAACCGCGTCTCCGTCCTCCGCATTCTGTCCAAGGAGGACGTCCTGACGCGGGCGGACCTTTCCCGCATGACGGGCCTGAAGCAGGCTACGATCACCAATATCATCAACGATCTGCTTTCCTCCGGCGTCGTTTCCGAGACCGGCACACTGAAGGGCAATCTGGGCCGCCGTTCCATCGGCATCCGGCTCAACGCGGAGAACTTCAACGTGGTCGGCATCAAGATCGCCCGCCGCTCTTACAGCGTGGGCATCTTCAACATCAAAAACCAGCTTCTGGACAAGACCTATCAGAAGCTGGAACCGTCCACAGGCGCCTCCGCCGTGCTGCAGAGCCTTGTCGCCGACGCCAGGCGCCTGATCGACAAATACGGCAGCTGCTGCGCGATCGGCGTGGCCGTCCCCGGTCCCTACCTGCGCCGCGAGGGACGCATCGCCGTGATGACGGAGTTCGTCGGCTGGGAAAAGATCGACATCTACAAAAAGCTGAGCGACGCCTTCGAGCAGCCGGTCTTCGTGGAGCATGACGCCAACGCCGGAGCGCTCGGCGAATGGAACTGCAGCGCCAATATCGGAAGCGACGACGTTCTGGTCCATCTGCTGGCCAGTGAAGGCATCGGTTCCGGCGTCGTGATCGACGGGAAGATCATCAGCGGCTACCGCGGGATCTTCGGCGAGGTCGGCCACATGTCCATCAACGTCATGGGCGCGCGCTGCGTATGCGGAAACTGCGGCTGCCTTGAGATGTACTGCTCGGCGCTGGCCTTCGTCAAGGACGTGCTGGCGGAGCTGCCCAAGCATCCGGAGAGCACGCTGAATTCCGAAAAAAAGGTCACTGCGGATACCGTCTTCCACCATATGCGCCAGGGAGATTCCTTCGCGCTGTCCGCCGTGAAGCGGGTCGGCCGTTACCTAGGCTACGGCATCGCGAACATCGTGAACATCTACGATCCCAAAGAGATCGTCATCTCCGACATCATGTCCGGCGGCGGTGAAGTGATGATGTATGCCATCAAGGAGGCCGCCAAAGAACGGCTTCTGCCTGAAGTCTACAAAGACCTCATCATCCGCTATTCCAGTGTGGAGGACCTCATCCTCTACGGCGCCGCCACTGTGGCGATCGATAAGATTCTGGAAAAGATCGACGTTTTCTACCTGCAGAAGGAGGAATGACGCCGAAGCGCTCTGTAAAAAGGGGCGCAGCCCTTTGGGACAGGCTGAACTCCCGCTGTCCGGTCCGGACAGGCGGGAGTTCTCTTTTCGGGTATTCCTCCGATCTGGTGTTCCATGCTTCTCAGGGATTTGCGGAATTGATAGCGGAACAGCGTCACCGTGAAGATCGCCGCAAGTCCGTCAGCAACCAGCTCGGCCAGGTAGACGGCAGTGGTCTGATCGCCCATCAGGTGCGGCATCAGATTGATCAGCGGGATCGGCAGGAGAAACTTGCGCAGCACGGCCACAATGATGGAACTGAGCGCGTTCCCCGTGGAGATGAACGGCATCTGACAGGCCGTCTGCGCGCCAAAGATGAACCGTGCGCCGCAGCAGAGCCTCAGGTCATGGGCGGTAAAGTCGATCAGGGTGCTGTCGCTGGAGAAGATCTGGGCAAACAGTCGCGGGAACGCGATTACACCGGCCCATAGCACAACCGAATCGATCATACTCGCCGTGAGCAGGAGCCGAAAACTCTTTTTTACGCGCCCGGCGTTCCCCGCGCCGAAGTTGTAGCTGGCGATAGGCTGTGCGCCCCCCAAGTCCGTGCGCAGCAGGGCAAACTGCATGACGCTCGGCAGAATCGTCCCCCGCCATAGCGCAGCAGCGAGGAGCTGAAGCACACCGTGATAATGCTCTCGCTCGACTGCATAACAAAGGAGGACATACCCAGTGCAATGCATGGCGGCAGCAGACTCAGTCCCTTCAGGAGATTGCTTCCGCTCAGACGCAGGACTGTTTTTCTTCCGCAGAGGAAGGCAATCACCCACGCACAGGAAAGGCCTTGGGAGAGCACCGTCGCAAGCACCGCGCCCTGCACGCCCAGTTTCAAGGCAAAGAGAAAGATCGGGTCGAGGACGATGTTGGCCACCGCCCCGATCAGGACGGTCGTCATGCCCATTTTGGCAAAACCCCGCCCTGTGATGAAGGCATTCGGGCCGAGGATGAGCTGCACGAAGACCGTCCCGATCGCACAAAGGCGCATGTCTTCCCCTTTCAGGTGATTTTCTTTTTTGCAGGTACTCGTTCCAATCCTTGCCGCTGCGGGGTTCCTCCACCGTCACGGCATGGCCCATTGCTGTGTAGGTTTCCTTGAGACGGCAGGCAACCTCCCGCCCCGGTGCATCTGTATCCAGACACCGGACAATGTTTTGGATCTGCAGATGATCTCGCAGCTAGACTCCCAGCGCACCATCGTAACGGCTGCAAAGTGCCACCGCGTCGGCCGTGTCCCGATGAAGCGTAAGATAACTCACACGGCCGATAGGGGCCTCGAACACGAACACCCGATCCGGCCTGGGATCGTGCGAAATGGAGAACCCGGTGTTCATATCGCTACCGGTCACATCTCCGCGAAAGCCTTTTCCATCCTGGTCATAGGCCCCACGCAGACCGGCGTATTTTACCTGTCCTGCGCTGCCTTTACCTACGAACACGCAGTTATGGTGAACGGCGTCCTCATACAGAAGGCCAGCGTTCCAAAACTGGCGGATCACCTGCGGGGCGATACCACGCTTGCGCAGGTAGGCAAACACCCTGCGGTCATCCTCGTTCCGGGGCGGTAGGCCAAAGGGCTTGGAGGACTCGTCCCGCTTGATGGGTGATATGGCATTGGTGGAGGAATCTCTTGCTCTGCCATGGAAGGCCAACAGGTACTCCACGGCTTCTGGAAAGGATTTGCCGTAAAACTGCTGCAGGAAGGTGATGGCGTCTCCGCCGATATTCCAGGAGTACCGGCCCATGTGCGCCGGTCCTTGATTCGCAGGCTATCCATCTCGGCTATGGTGTGGTATCTGCCGATCCGCAGTACCTGATAGCCCAGATGACTCAACAGCTCCGACAGATCTGTTCCTCTGGCAATTTGCATTTCAGCGTCTGTAAAGCGATTTCTGATTTTGCTTGACATGATGTCTACCTCCTTTCTCATGAAACGCAAAAAGCCGCCCAGGGGCATCCGAGGTGTTCGGATGCCCTGGGCGGCTTTTTCCCAGCCAGTATTTTCTTATGTGGCGCTTGCGGGGCTTACACGGCCTCGTCCATCTGGGTGGCGCGTCCGTGTCTGTTATGCCCTCAGAATGCGCCACACGGGCCGCGACAGGGGCCGTGTGGGGATCTCTGCTCTGCTGCTGGTGATCATAAAATGAAACCGGCACTCTATGCCTTGGCGGGAAAAGTCTATATCGGGATAGAAATTCTCCTTGCGGTGACAGATGTTAGGTTGCGGATGTCTATCCAAATTATGCGTCAGTCACCGAACGGAAAAAGAAAACCGCCGTTTCTCCGCTCTGTAAGAGAAGAGAGAAGCACGGCTGCAGATTTTTCTTCTTTTTTTTGAGGCCGGTGTGTCCGAATCACACCAGACCGTGAAAACGGCTGGGTGCATCTCAAAAATGACGCCTCTCGCGGGACAAAACCAGGGTTTTGAAAAACTCGTTTTTTTGCAACTTTTCAAGTGAAAAAGCAACGGAAAATATATAAAAACGTCGCACTTTCGTGCGACGTTTTCGGTGTTGCATCTTTCATCAACACATTTTGGTGCGGATGACGGGACTCGAACCCGTACGTCCATGGGACACTAGCACCTCAAGCTAGCCAGTCTACCAGTTCCAGCACATCCGCATACATCAGAAGAAAGCCTTGCCGGAAAAGCTACTTGACTATTATAGCGGTACCGCACTGGTTTGTCAACCGTATTTTTCCCGCAGCGGGCTCCCCTGTTCAAGCATCCGCGGCTTCCTGCGCGCTTTATCCGGCGCCTTCCGCGCGCAGAATATGAGGTGGAACTCCGGTCCCTCCGGGTGTATACTACGAATGCCGAAAAGTTTTGCTTGACCTTCCATCCGGTGGAGGGTATATCTTAGACCAGTGGGAGGTGAAACGATGAAAATCAACGAGGTGGAACAACTGGTCGGAGTGACCAAACGCAACATCCGCTTCTATGAAAAAGAGGGGCTTCTCTCCCCCGGCCGCAATAAGGAAAACGGCTATCGGGATTACGGGGAGGCCGACGTGACCGTGCTGCGTCAGATCAAGCTGCTGCGCAAGCTGGACGTGCCCTTGGAGGAGATCCGCCGGATGCAGCAGGGCGCTCTCACGCTGACCGACGGCCTGCGGCGGCATATGATCCAGCTGGAACGCCAGCAGCAAAATCTGGCCACGATGCAGCGCCTGTGTCAGGAGCTTGCGGATGCGGGCGCGCAGCTGCCCGGTCTGGAGGCAGACGACTGGCTGGGGCGCATGGAACGTATGGAACAGGAGGGAACGAGATTTGTGAACATCCGAAAAAAAGATACCATGGCCCGCTACCTGGGCCCAGTGACCGCGGCACTGGTCTTCGTGGGCCTGATGGGGCTGACCATCGCCTTTCTCGTATGGGCCTGCACCGTGGACCCTGTAGACCGGCCGCCCTTGGGCCTGCTGATCTTTCTGATTGCCGCGCCGATGGTGGTCATTGTCGGCGTGGTGCTGGCCCTGATCCAGCGCATCAAACAAATACAAGGAGGAGAAGAGGATGCTGCTTCTCAATATTGATTCCATCCCCGGGAAAAAAATCGAGGCCCTGACCATCGTCAAGGGCAGTGTGGTCCAGTCCAAGAACTTCGGCAAGGATTTTATGGCCGGCATGAAGACCCTGGTAGGCGGCGAGATCGAGAGTTACACCCAGATGCTGGTGGAGGCCCGGCAGATCGCCACCAAGCGCATGGTGGATGAGGCCCAGGCGCTGGGTGCAGACGCCGTCATCAACGTGCGCTACGCCTCCGCCTCGGTGATGCAGGGGGCGGCGGAGGTGACCGCCTACGGTACCGCAGTGAAGATCGTGGGCGAGGCATAGATCCATATGCTGAAGATCGAACATTTTTCCAAGACCTATCCCGGCGGAAAGCGGGCGGTGGATGACCTGAGCCTGAACGTTGCACCCGGTGAAATCTTTGGCTTTATCGGCCACAACGGAGCGGGCAAGACCACCACTCTGCGTGCGGTCGCCGGGGTGATGGACTTTACCGAGGGGACCATCGTCATCGACGGCCACGATATCCGCCGCCAGAGCATCGCCGCCAAGGCGGTGACCGCTTTCCTGCCGGACAATCCGGACCTGTACGACTTTCTCACCGGGATCCAATACCTGAACTTTATCGCCGACCTGTATGAGCTCCCCGGCGGAGTGCGTCAGGAGCGCATCGCCAAGTACGCCGACGCCTTCCAGCTCACCGGCAGCCTGGGCAGCGCGGTGGGCGGGTATTCCCACGGCATGAAGCAGAAGCTCGCTCTCATCTCCGCCCTGATGCGGAAGCCCCGTCTGCTGATCCTGGACGAACCCTTCGTGGGCCTGGACCCCGCCGCCTCCCACCTGCTCAAGGGCTATCTGGCGGAGCTGTGCGCGGCAGGCGGCGCCGTGTTCTTTTCCACCCACGTGCTGGAGGTGGCTGAAAAGCTCTGCCACCGGATCGCCATCATCAAGGACGGCCGCCTGGTGCGCCAGGGGGCCACTGCGGAGTTGGTGGGCGACTCCACACTGGAGGAGGTCTTTTTGGAACTGGAGGGAGCGAGCCAGCCATGAGGAAATTCCGCTCGCTTCTCTCCCTCAACTTTCGGGCCATGCTCACCACCTTCCGGTTCGGCGGGCGAAAATCCGGCCGTCATGCGACGGGCGCCGGCGCACTGCTTCTGCTGGCCGGCCTGTCCCTCTATCTCTCCGGCGTATACAGCTTTCTCTTTGCCGCTCAGCTGGCGCGGGTGGGGCAGCTCTCGCTGCTGCTGCCCATCATGTCCCTGCTGGCGGTGGTCATGGGGGTGCTCTTCTCCCTCTTCGCCGCACAAGGCGTGGTCTTCGGGACCCGGGACAACGACTTGATGCTGGCTCTGCCCGTATCCGCCTTTACGCTGATGCTCTCCCGTACGCTGGCGCTCTATCTGGAGAATCTGGTCTCGGTATTTTTTATGCTGCTGCCCGCCGGGGCGGCCTATCTGTGGCACGGAGGCGGGGGCGGCGTGGTCTTCTTCCTGCTGCTGATCCTCTCGGCCCTGTTTCTGGCCTTGCTGCCTACCCTCATTTCCCTGACGGCCGGATACGTGCTGGCCGTGCTCTCCGGTAAAACGGCCCGGCGGGCGCTCTGGTCCAATCTGTTTTATCTGCTCTTTTTCCTCCTGCTCTTCTGGGGACTGTTCCGCTTCAACCGCATCCTGACCCAGATGGGGCAGGCGGCCGGGAGCATCCGCACCGCCCTGTCGGGCTGGGCGCTGCCCCTGCTGCTGATGGAGCGGGGCCTCTGCAGCGGGGACGCGTTGGCTTTGCTGGGCTTCTTTGCCCTGTGCCTGCTTCCCTTTCTGCTGGTGGTACGTCTGTTTGCCATGCGGTACAAGCAGATCGTCACCCGGCTCTCGGCCCGCTCGGTACGCTCGGACTACCGGCTGGAGCGTCTGTCCTCCGCCGGACCGCGGCGCGCCTTGCTGAAGCGGGAGGCGCTGCGCTTTTTCGGCACCCCCGTCTACCTGTTCAACGCCGGCTTCGGCCTGCTCCTGCTGCCGGTGGCAGGCGTGGCGGCGCTGTTCCAGCGCGCCCGGCTGGATGCGCTGCTGGCGCAGGTGGAGGCCGGGGGTCTGACGCTCCCCCTGACCGGCCTGCTGGCGGCGGGGATATGGTTCGTGCTCTCCACTGCGGCGGTGACCGCCTCCTCCATCAGCCTGGAGGGAAACCGGCTGTGGATCCTGAAAGAGGCTCCTGTGGGCACCGCCACGCTGTTTCGGATTAAGGCCGGTTTCCAGCTGCTGCTCACCCTCCCCTGCCTGCTGACGGGTACCGCGCTGCTCTCCCTGGCGCTGGGCCTGTCCTGGCTGGACGGACTGCTGGTGGCGCTCTCCGGGATCGCCTTCGCGCTCTTTACCGCCCCATTCGGACTTTATGTCAACCTCTGCTTCCCCAAGCTGGATGCACTCAGCGACGCGGCGGTGGTCAAGCAGTCCGCCGCCTCGCTCATCGGCGTTCTGGTCCCCATGGCCGTCTCTCTGGCGGGGCTTTTGCTGCAGATCGCTCTGGGCGGCCTGGTGGGCGAGTCCCTGCTCCTGCTGGTATGCACCGCTGCGCTGCTGGTGTGCGCCGCTCTGATGGAGCGTCATCTGCTCCGAGCGGGGGCCGCGCGCTTTCAGGCGCTGTGATCGTCGAAACAGCGGCAAAGCCGCTTTTCCGAGAGGGCTGACGCGGGCTTTGGGGGCCAGCGGACGCCCGGCCTTGCCCCTGCTCCGGCATCCAAAAATGACAAATGGAAACAAATCGGGAACGGGCCTTGCGTCCGCTCCCGATTTGTCGTACAATCAGGTGACATAATATTTTGTCCTTTGAGGAGGCCCCTCTATGAACCGAACACACCGCGCCAGCCTGCTGGCCGTTCCGCTGGCCCTGTCTCTGCTCCTCCCTCCCGCCGCCCAGGCCCTGGACCTGGACCAGGCCCGGATGCTGTTGGGCACCTATTACATCGACCCCATTCCGGAAGAAATTTTATATCTGCCCACACTGGAGGAGATCCTGGGCGCGCTGGGCGACCCCTATACCTACTACTTCACGCCGGAGGAATACCGGCAGTTTACCGGCTCCATGAGCGATCAAGCCCTTGTGGGCATCGGCGTGGCCTACCGTCTCACTGCGGAGGGCCTTTCCCTCCAGCGGGTATATGCGGATACCCCGGCGGAGGAGGCCGGACTGATGGCCGGGGATGTGATCGTAGCCGTGGAAGGCCGGCGCCCCGGCGCGGGAGAGAGCCCCGAACTGCTCTCCTCCTGGCTGCAGGGGGAGACGGGCACCCAGGTCGCTCTGACCTACCTCCGCGGCGGAACGGAGTATACGCTCACCGTACAGCGGCGGGCCATCGTACTGCCCGCCACCGTCAGCGAGCTTTGGGACGGCCACATCGGCTACATCGACTGCGATACCTTCGGAGGCGAAACGCTGGCGCACTTTACCCAGGCCATCGACGCCTATGGAGCGCAGGCCGACGTGTGGGTGGTGGACCTGCGCGGCAACGGCGGCGGCGAAGTCAACGCCGCCATCCAGTCCACCGCCTGCTTTACCGGCGCGGGTGTGCTGGCCTGGCTGCGGGACAGCGGCGGCCGTTACCAGGGCTACGGTGCGGAGGAGGCGGCCCGCACCGATTCCCCCGTCATCCTTCTGACCGACAGCGAGACTGCCAGCGCCTCCGAGCTGTTCGCCGCGGGGGTGCGGGATACCGGGGCGGGCCTGATCATCGGGGAACGCACCTTCGGCAAGGGCGTGGGGCAGAACGTATTCGACCAAACCTCCTATCCCCTGCTCTTTGCCGAGGGGGACGCCATCAAGATCACCGCTTTCCGCTTCTTCTCCCCCGGCGGCAGCACTACCGACATGATCGGGGTGATCCCGCATCTGCTGGTCGCGCCGGGCCATGCCGCCGCAGTTGCCCGGCTCCTGTCCTCCCCCGCGCCGGAGGGGGACAACCGCGGTATGCTGCGCATCGACTTCGGCCGCAGCTGGTATGTGGACCTGGAGCAGGCCCTCTCTGAGGACTACCGCGCCGCCTTTCGCGCTCTGCTGGAGGCCCTGCCCTCCGCCGTGCGGGTCTTTCAGGGCAGCGGAGCCGATTGGAACACCATCTCTCCCGCGGACCTGGCCGCCCGGTGCGGCCTGGAGGCGTATCAGCGCCGCGGCTTTTCGGATACGGCCCAATCCCGCTTTGCCGCCCAGATCGACGCCTTGGCTGCCTACGGCGTGGTGCAGGGCTCCGGCGACGGGTTCTTCCGCCCCTTCGACACCCTGACCCGGGCCCAGCTCTGTGCCCTGCTGGCTCAGGCGCTCCACTGCGACGTGCCTTCCGGCGAAAGCCACTTCTCCGACGTAGCGATGGACGCGTGGTATGGCCCTGCCGTCAACGCCCTGGCGGAAATGAGCCTGGTCAACGGTGTGGGCGGCGGCTTGTTCCGCCCCGACGACCTTGTGACCCACGAACAGTTCATCGCCATCATGGGCCGCCTGGGCCGGCGGCTGAACATGTATCTGGACAGCTCCGCCCGTCAGGTCCCGGACACCCTGGCGCTCTATGAAGCCCTGGCCCCTTACGCCGACTGGTCCCGGGAGGGCGCGTGGCTGCTGGCCATGAGTCAGACCGATGCGAGCGGCAAAACGGGCACCCTGCTGTGGGACAGCCTCTATGCCATCGCCCCCGGCGAGGCTACTACCCGGGATGAGGCCGCCTACCTCACCTGTTCCCTGCTCTCCTACATCGGCGTTCTCCCGGTCTAGGCCTCCTGCCTTTTTCCGCAGCCCGGCGATTTTTCGCCGGGCTGCGGCTCGTCTTCAGACTGATTTCAGGTTTCCGTGCTATACTTCGCTTACTACAAAAGGTTGGGATGTGATTTTTTATGGGTAAAAAGCTGTTTTCGCTTCTTTTGACCGCAGCCCTGCTGCTCAGTTCCGGCGTGACCGCCTGCGCGGCCTCCGCCAGCAGCGGCGAGGTGCTCATCACGCTCTCCGACAGCGGCGTCAAGGTGGATGGAACGCCTGCCTCCGCCGATCCCGCCGACGCAGTCTATACCGGGGCGGATATCATCTATTATGCGGACGGCACCGACAGTACCTACGGCGAGGGCTCCGCAGAGGAGATGCACTCCGCTGAGGAGGCCGGCGCCCACACCCGGGTCACCATCACCCGGCCGGGCACCTACCGCATCACCGGAACGCTGTCCAGGGGACAGATCTTCGTGGACCTGGGCGACGGGGCCAAAACCGATCCCGGCGCGGTGGTCACCCTGATTTTGGACAACGTCGATCTCACCTGCACCGTGGCTCCGGCCGTTTTCTTCTACCAGGTCTATGAGTGCGATACGGACTGGGTGGCCTACGATGCGGGCGGCGCAGAGGATTACGCCGCCTCCGGCGTGGCGGACACCTCCGCGGCCGGTGCCAACGTGATCCTCGCTGCGGGCAGCGAGAACAACATCACCGGCTCTCACGTGGCCCGTATCTACAAGGAGGGCACGACCAAGAAGCTGCACAAGTACGACGGGGCCTTTTATTCCCGCATGAGCATGAACCTCAGCGGCGACAACGGCGACGATACCGGCGTGCTCAACATCGTGGCCGACAACGAGGGTCTGGACTCCGAACTGCACCTGACCATCAACGGCGGCACCATCTGCATCGAAAGTCAGGACGACGGCATCAACACCAACGAGGACGGCGTATCCGTGACCACCATCAACGGCGGCAGCCTGACCGTCAACGCCGGGCTGGGGTCTGAAGGCGACGGCATTGACTCCAACGGATATCTCACCATCAACGGCGGCGCCATCTGGACCATGGCCAACGAGACCTCTCCGGACGGCGGCATCGACGCCGATGGCGCCATTACCATCAACGGCGGCACGCTGTACGCGTTCGGCACCCGCAACGACGCGGCGGACAGCGACTCGGCGCAGCCCTATCTGGAGCTCTCCTTCGCCTCCATGCTCCCGGCGGGCAGCGCGGTCACGCTCACCGACGCCGAGGGCAGCACGCTCTGGAGCGCCGTCACCCGGAAAACGTGCCAGTCCATTACCCTGACTGCGCCCACGCTGGCGCTGAATACCGTCTATTCCGTCTCTGTGGACGGCGTGCTCCAATGCTACAGCGGCAACCAATCGGGCATGATGGGCGGCTTCGGGGCAGGCCAGCGGCCCGGAGCGGGCACCCTTCCCGACGGCTTTGAACCCCCGGAGAACTTCCAGCCCGGCGCGGAGGGCCAGCCCCCCGCGCTGCCCGAGGACTTCGACCCGTCTCAGATGGGGCAGCGCCCGGAAAACGGCGGGGCCGGGATCCCGCCTGGGGGCGGCCAGGACATGGAGCGCCCTCAGGGCCAGGGCTTTGGCGGCGGTATGGGCGCACAGCAGGGCCAGGCCGGCGGCTCCGGCTCCACCGAGTTTATTCTGACCGAGGCCGTCAAGAGCTTCTCCGGGGTCTGTGATTCCGACGCCTCCGGCAAGACCCGGGTCAGCTTCACCGTCAACGGCGGCGCGGGCATGTCCAGCATCGCCTCCGGCCAGAGCGTGACCCTCGCCGATATCCAGGCCAGTGTGGAGGATCTGGACGACAGCCGGGTCCAGCTCACCATCACCGACGTTCCCAGCGAAAATTACGCGGAATCCTGCCTGCTCTCCGACGGTGCGCAGGCCATTGCCGCTATCCTGCCCACCGAGGACGGCGTCTATCAGCTCACCGTGGCCGTACGCAGCGGCACGCAGTATGTGGGCGCCAGTCAATGGCAGTTCACTGTGGGCGCGCTGCCCTTCCGGGATGTGCCGCAGAGCAGCGATGCGTATGAGGCGGTCAAATTCGTCTATGACAGCGGCCTGATGGAGGGCACCGGCGGGAACCGCTTCTCCCCCGACGCCGCCGTGACCCGCGCCCAGGCCATTACGGTGCTGGCACGCATGGCCGGCGCCGTGCAGGCGGAGAGCGGCGCCTGTTCCGACGCCTCCTCCGGCTCCTGGTACAGCGGTTATGTGGGCTGGGCCGTCACGAACGGCATCGTGGAAGGGGATGGCCAGGGCCGCTTCCTCCCGGACGAAGCCGTTACCGGGACTCAGATGGAGCAGATGCTCACCCGCTGCGCCGCTTTGGCCAATCTCTCCTATGACGCCTCCAACGCTTCTGCCCAGCCCCTCACCCGGGCCCAGCTGGCCCAGATGCTGCTGACCTTCTCCCAAGCCGAATGACAGAACTGCAGCAAACCGGCCGCGGATCATAAAGATCCGCGGCCGGTTCTCTCTGTTCCGGTCCCGCCTTCCTGATGCCGGGACGGCGCATCCCTCTTCGGGCGTGCCGGCCCGCGTCAGCCAAAGGTATATTTGCGGTAGAGCGTTAAGATCTCCTGCTGTACTCTGGCCGGGATCGGCCGGACTTCGAAGTCCAGCCGGGCAATGTAATAGCCCTGGATGTAATCCACACCGCAGGCAATGACCGTCTCCAGCTCCGCCGCGGTCTCCACGCCCTCCGCCAGCACCCGGATATTCCGCGTGCCGGCATAGCCGATCAGGCTGTTGAGCAGATCCCGCCGGTCCGGGTCTGCGTCGATGCCCCGAATAATGGACACGTCTACCTTGACCAGGTCGGGGGCATACTCCATCAGCACCGCCTCGCTGTTGAAGCCGGTACCGTAGTCGTCCAGCGCCAGCTGGGCGTTCCACAGCTGCGCCCGGTGCTTTTTCCGGCTGGTGATGTTCCCCACGGACGCCTCCCCCTCCGTGATCTCGATGACCACCCGGGAGAGCAGGCGGCCGTAGCGCTGCTCCAGGGCCGCCAGATCCTCGTCGGTAAGGCATTGGCTGGCCACGGAGTTGATGAATACTCTTTGCCCGGGCGCGATCATCCCGGTCCGATCCAGCCGGTCGAAAGCGGCCAGCGTCTCAGCCCAGGTCAACTCCTCGATCTGCAGCAGCTTGGACTCCGCCTTCGCCAGCAAAAACAGGGAACGAAGGTCCTTCAGCTGCTCCAGCTGGGGGCGCATAAGCATCTCATAGCCATACACACCCCCGTCCGCTACGGAAACGATGGGCTGCAGAGCATAGCGCACCAGTCTGCCGTCGATCATGCGGTTCAGCGCGTCCTGGCCCTGGATCAGGATGGAATTGCGCTCGTAATCCTCCCGGTCAAATTCCTGAATCCGGCCTTTGACCGTGTGCTTGATGGAGTACATGGCAAAATCCGCCATACGCAGCAGTTCCTCATAATTCCCAGCGTCCCGCGGGTACCAGGCAAGCCCGCCGGACGCCCGTACCCGCATCCGATCCCCCGTGGACAACACCAGGCTGGCCTCGCCCACCTCGTCCCGGAATCGTTTCAGGCAGGCACGAACCGCCTCCTGATTCTCGTAGCCGTACAGGAACACGTTGAACTCGTCTCCCGAACGGCGGCCCACCACGCTGCGGCAGCAATAGAAGGACTCCAGACACTTGGCGAATGCCTGGATGTAGCGATCCCCATAGTCGTGTCCATAGGTATCATTGACGTATTTCAGATTATCCAGATCCAGCATCAGCAGCGCGGCCACCTGCAGCCGGCCCCGCCGCGCAGGAGAAAAAAGCTTGCGCAGCTGCTGGTCGAACGCCCGGCGGTTATAGAGGTCGGTCAGGATGTCGAAATCCCGCTCGTACTCGATCCTCCGCTTCTCCTCCACGTCCCGGGTCACATCCTCAAAGGCGCCAAGGATCGTGTCTCCCTCCTCCCGCCAGGTCAGCTGCACCCAGCGGTTCCCGCTGCCTTCGCCGGGCAGGCGGTAGATGGCCGGCTCCCCGCTGTATTGATAGGCCCGCAGGTGCTCCATCCGGCCCCGAAATTCCGCCGAGGTCAGATAGGTGTCCTCCTCCGGCACCGGCCAGCCCATCAGCTCGCACAGGCTGCGGCTGCAGAAAACGCTCTGGCCGTCCTTCTGATACTTGAAAACGCCGATGGGGATGTGGATCATGGCAAGGATCTTGGAGGTGCGGGAGGCCGACTCTGTGGCCGAATTGGACAGGTTTTCGATTGCGCCGGTAAGGGCGTCGATTTCCGACATTCCCAGCCGCGGCAGCCGGATGGGCTTATCCGGGTCGCTCTTCTCCAGCGCCGAGACCAGGTTGGTCAGCGGCTTGGTCAGATAGCGGGCCGCCAGCAGCATCAGGCATACCCCCAGGGCCAGGCACACCAGGGCGCTGACCAGGATCAACCGCTGGATGCGCTGCGTGCTGGCCAGCAAATGCGCTCCGTTCTGCAGCCCGACCAGCGCCCACTGTTCCTTTTCGAAGGGCGTATTGACGTTGTAAAGCTTCAGCGGCTGGACCACGCCGTACAGGGTGCGCGTCCCCTGCCGAAAGCACACCACCCCCTCCTGGTCGGTCTGCTGCGGGGCGATGGACGGCGCCTGACCGAACCATGCGATGAAATTGGCGCCGCTGGTGCATACCGTGGTATAGGTCGTTCCGCCATCCCGGCTGATCCCCAGGAAGTACGCCCCCGCCGTGCCGTCTCCCAGCTCCTGATACCGCAGCTGTCCGGCCACGTAGTCGCAGCTCACGTCGATGCCCAGCACGCCCAGAAGGGTCCCGTCTTCCCAGATCAGCGGGACGGAATAAGTGATCACGTCCCGGTCCAGTTCGCTCAGCCGGAACCGGCCGCTCCAGTGGTAAAAGTATTCCCTGCTGCGGTTCTCCGGCTCCACTGCGGCAGCCGCCTGCAGCGGTGCAAAAAAATATTGGTTTTCCGGCGCAGGCGCATCATCCAGGTCAAAAAAAGCGCTCCAATAGCTGTCCAGCGCCACGCCGTTCTCCCGTGCCACCGAAGGCAGTCCCCGTTCCAGAAGCAGATCCGCGTTGCCCGCGGCATAGCTGGCCGGGTCGTAATCCCGCACATAAAACCCGGGGCGTCCGCCCTCCTCCTCCGTGTTGTCCAATACCAGGAAAGCCCCCGTGACGCCGTTGCGGCGGAGCATAGCGATGACATGCTCCGCCGTATCGGCTACCAGCTGCCGGCAAAGGACGCTGTCCTTCAGCAGCGCTTCCGCCGTCAATCCATACTCGTCCAGAAGTTCCCCCACGGCGGCATAGACGTCGTTCTCCCCCTCCCGGGTGTTGGACCAGCGCTCCACCATATCGTTGCCCAGATCCAGGGCGCGGTTGGCGGTCTGCTCCCGAAAGATGGAAAAGGCGTTTTTTCTCGCCTCTCCCTGCACGCCGCCTTTGAAAAACACCAGCAGGTAGACTGCCGTCTGCAGCAGGAGCAGCACCATCAGCATCAGCAGCAGCCGTCTTCGGATGGAGCCGCTGCGGACGGCCGCCCGCCCCTGCCTTTTTCTTTTCCGCAAACGGCTCCACCTCCTTGTTCCTCTCCGCCGCTGCTCAGGAAAGCGCCGCCTGAGCCAGCGCCCGGTTGAATTCCGCCAGCCAGCCTTCAAAGCAGGCGTCCTCCAGGAACGGAGCCAGCGCCGTGTCCCGGTCCACGCCCTGTGCCATGGCCTCTTCCACGGCCGCCCGATCCGTCTTTGCCCGGCCGGACATGGAATTTTCCACCACCTGACGGGCCTCGTATCCCTGCGCGAAGGCCCGGCTGGTATAGAATTCGTAGTTTTCGGACATCTCTACGCCGATCTCCAGCGTACCCCGGAGCACAGGCGTCATCTCCACTTCCGCATCCTGTGCCGCCTGGAGCAGCGTTTCCACATCGTTGGCCGCGCGGGTCACCGGCAGATAGCCGGAGGCAAGCGCGAATGCGATGTTCTGCTCCGGCGCGGTCAGCCACTTGAGAAAGGTCACGGCCGCCCGCTCCCGCTCCTCGGTCGACTTGACCACCACCATGCCCGCGCCCTGCTGCACGGCCATGGGCTGGGTCCCCGCAAAATTGGGCAGAGGGTATACCGCCCCCTCAATGGCGTAGGTGCTTCCGTCGGCCCGAGTGACTTCGCCGGGGAAATAGGTCGCTCCGCTGGTAGAGCCCACATAAGCGGCAATATCCCCGGTACGCAAATCATCGCTGCGGAACTTGCCATAGGAGGCGTAGTAGCCTTTTACATAGGGAACATAGTAATTGTCCCACAGACGGCGCATCACGTCGTGATCCACCTGAAGGGTGATCCGGCCATCCTCCACGGAGAACAGCTCCACTCCCAGCTGCATACTGCCGATCAAGATGTAGTTGGCAAAGGCGTCCCGGCCGAAAAAGGCCTTCCCGTCGCCGGACAGATCCGGGGTCCGGGCATCCGTCCAATCATAATAACGTTCCGCCAGCGAGGCAATGCCCTCCCAGGTGGCCAGGTCGGCTTCCGAAGCGCCGGTGGCCGCTGAAAAAGCGTCCCACTCCGTCTTGTTCACGCTGAGCAGCTCGGTGGACTTGGCCACCGGGAAAATTTTAAAGCCGCCCGTGTCAAAACGTCCCTCATCCAGATAGGCGGCGATGTAGGCCTGCTGCTCCTCCGTGGTAAGATATTCCCCCAAATCGGCCAGCATGCCCAACCGGTCGATCTCATAGGCGGTGTCGGCATAGGCGGCAAAAAGGTCGGGCAGCGGCTCCGCCCCCACCTTGTCATAAATGGCGTCCTTCACCTGTTGGGTCAAATCACCGATGGTACCATAGCTGTGCGGTTCCACTACGATCCCCTGCTGCGCGCCCACCGTCTCGTTGAATTCGTTCACCAGGCGGCTGAAGACCACCTGCTGCGCGCCGTTATAATAATGCCACACGGTGATGGCTACCGGATCTGCGGCGCCCGTCTGCCGGGCACAGCCGCCCAGCAGTACCGCGCTGCCCAGCACTGCCGCCAGAATCAGGGCTCTTGCCTTTGCCTTACGCTTCATGTCACGTTTCCCTCTTTTCGGGCGATTGGCGATTCGTTTCAGTCTATCATTCTTTTCTCGCTTTTGCAAGCCTGACGTCCCCCTGTGCGCCGACAAAAGCGGGAGCGGGCGGAGCGCGCCGCGGCCAGCGCCGGAACCGCTCGATTTGTTTCGCTCCAACACGCTCTTTCCCCCGCGCTGCGCTCCCCGCGCCGAAGCGGAGCAGCCGGCCGCATATGGCGGCCGTCCCCTGGCCATGCACCTGCGCGTCTGTCCCTGAATGGACAGACGCCCCGGCCGCAGCCAGGGCGTCTGTGTCCTATGTCTCCAGTGTTCCAACGCAGAAAAACGTGAAGTTTCCGGTCGCCAGAAGCCGTTCCGTCTCATCTTTAATGTCGATCTCCACCAGACAGGTGGTGCCGCCGCGGTACCGGACCCGGGCCTGGGCCGTGACGGTACCCTCGTTTGCCGCACGGATAAAGTGGATGGAGCCCTCCAGGGTCACATACCGCCGCCCGTCGCTTCTGGCCGCCGCACCGCCGGCGCAGTCCGCCATCGTAAAATAGGCGCCCCCATGGAGCATCCCAAAGGGATTCAGGCTGTCAGGACACAATTCCAATGAGACAGCGGCCTGATCCCGCTCCTGACGCACAACCCGGATATGGTTATGGTGCATAAAAGCATTGGCCTGGTTGATCTTGTCCAGCATCTCCTGCGTCATAGCGTTTGCCCCTTATGCCAAAATAATGTTTCCGCCCTCGATTCGGAGAACCGTAGCCAGCGCTTCCACTCTCAGTCCCATGCGGCGCAGCACCTTTCCTCCTTCGCGCATGGACTTCTCGATGGCCACGCCCACTCCCGCCGCCTCGCCCCCGGCTTTCGCTACCAGCTCCAGCAGGCTTAGAATGGCTTGGCCGTTAGACAGGATATCGTCTACCAGCAGCACCACATCATCTTTATCCAAATATTTTTTTGATACCCGCAAGGTGTAAGACTTCTCCAGTGAAAACGAATGCGTCTCCGCGGAATAGACCTCCGGGTCGATATAGCCGGTCTGAAATTTTTTAGCATAGACCGCCGGTACATCCAGCGCCCGCGCCACAAAACAGGCCAAAGCGATTCCGGAACTCTCCGCCGTGAGGACCTTAGTGATTCGCTCCCCCTTAAAGCGGTGCGCCAGTTCGTTCCCCATCTTCTCCATTAATTCCATGTCCATGCAGTGATTCAGGAACATGTCCACATGAATAATGTCACTTTCGCCCACCACCGCGTCACTGAGAATGCGCCGTTTTAATTCTTCCATTGCCATTCCTTTCTGTTCCAGCCAAATCGCTGCGCCGTTCCTGCGGATGTAGTTGCTTTCCCGGTCGATTTAAGATTATATCTTATTTTACCCCGCCTTGCAATATTGACAAGCCCCCAAAAATACGGTATTCTATTCAAAGCCCGAAGCGGCCCCAAAGCCTTCGTCCAAACGCCCTCCCGCCGCCGCGCATTTCTTCTGCAGCTTTTATCGGGTGCCGGGACCGGCTTGCAGACTATGCGGGATCGCCTCTGACTTGGACCGGCAAGCCTTGCTGCACGAGGGCTTCGGGCGTTATAACGAGCAAAGCTCCGGTAAAGCGCCAACCATCCCGCTCACGGTTTCTTCCATGGCATGTTCATAATTTGATATGGAGCGGTATCGAAGTGGTCATAACGGGACTGACTCGAAATCAGTTGACGGGCAACCGTCCGTGGGTTCGAATCCCACCCGCTCCGCCACAAGCCCCTGAAAACACTACGTTTTCGGGGGCTTTCTCTATCTTGACGCGGCGCCCTGCTCTGGGGCGTCGGGCCTTCTCGTTCAGAAAAGCCGTTATTCGCTATATGTGAGAAAAGTGTGTGCCGCCGCGCCCGGCGCCTGCTGGTACAATCGGCAGGGGGGAAGCGTTACTTTTCTCCCTGCGAACGCCCCGATATCTTTCGTTGACAATCCGTAATCTCTCTCATATAATAGATAGTAATCTCTTTGCACTGCATTACATTCCGGCTCTGCCAGAATGCGAGATCACCAGTACAAACTGAGCAGGCGATGCCCGTAAGGGCGTGGGGCCGGGCCGCTTTGCCGGCGGCAGCAGATTGCAGCTTATGCACATCTGTGGGACAGTTGTATGTTCCATGGGTGTGCTGTTTTTATACCCATCTATGGAACAGCCGACCTCAAATGGAGTGCCATAGGAGAAATCATGACACCGTAATGCCAGACGGCAACGGGAAACGGAGGATTCTTTTATGACAGCCACCCAACCGAATCAGGCAGGGCTAACCTCTGCCGAAGCAAAGCGATTGCAGGACAAATACGGCAAAAACGAACTGTCGCCGCAGAAGAAGGAACGCTTTCTCAAAAAAGTATTCCACATTATCTGTGAGCCTATGTTTTTGCTGCTCATTGCCGCTGCAATTATTTATTTCATTCTCGGAGAGCCGAGAGACGGTGCGATTATGCTTATTTTTGTGGCAGGCATCATCAGCATTGATGTGATTCAGGAGTGGAAAACCGACAAGACACTCCATGCGCTGAAGGATTTGTCCGCACCGCACATCACCGTCATGCGGGACGGCAAAGAACAGCAGATCGCAAGTGCCGATCTGGTGCCGGGCGATCTGATGATGATCTGCGAGGGCGTCAAGATTCCGGCGGACGGCGTAGTGCTGCGCTGTGCCGATCTGTGTGTGGATGAATCCTCCCTTACCGGCGAAGCAGAGGGGGTCTGGAAAATCCCTACGGAAAGCACCGAAGCCGCAAAGGATTACTGGCGCCGTGATTGCTGCTATGCCGGCACCCTCGTCACACAGGGCACCGCCACGGTTCAGGTGGATCAAATCGGTGCGCAGACCGAATACGGAAAAATCGGGCTTGGCGTCGCCGCCGCGCCGCAGGAGGATACGCCGCTGCAAAAACAAACCGGCAAGCTGGTGAAAACCTGCGCCATCATAGCAGGTGCGCTGTTTGCCCTGGTGGCCGTATTCACATGGTTCAATATTCCCGACCATCCGTTTGCCGATCGTCTGATTGAAAGCATTCTTTCCGGTGTGACGCTTGCCATGGCCATGATTCCGGAAGAGTTTCCGGTCATTCTTACGGTATTTCTCTCCATGGGGGCGTGGCGGCTGGCCAAGAAAAACTCGCTGGTGCGCAAGCTGCCCAGCGTGGAGACGCTGGGTGCTGTTTCTGTGCTCTGCGTAGATAAGACCGGTACCATCACCATGAACCAAATGACCGTACAGGAAACTTGGGTGGCAACTGGTACCGAGCAGGCGCTTATCGAGACGATGGGGCTCGGCTGCGAAACCGACGCTTACGACCCCATGGAAAAGGCCATGCTCCGCTGTTGTCAAGCGCATGGCATTTCCAAGGAGCGCTTGTTTGCCAATGCGCTTGTACGGGAATACGCCTTTACCAATGAACTGAAAATGATGGGACACGTCTGGCGCAGGGACGGCGAGCTGGTCATTGCCGCCAAGGGCAGTCCGGAGCGTATCCTGATGATCTGCGAACTGACGGACGCGCAACGGAATGCCGCGGAAGCAGAGATCAGAACGCTTTCCGCGCAGGGACTGCGGGTCATCGCCATTGCGAGCGCCCATCCGGAAAACGAATCCGCCATCCCCGCTTCCATCACCGACTGCCGCTTGACGCTGCTGGGGCTGGTGGGGCTTGCCGATCCTCCCCGCGCAAGCGTCAAGGCCGATATTGCCGTCTGCAGCCGCGCGGGCATCCGCGTGGTTATGATCACCGGGGATAATGGGATGACCGCTTCCGCCATTGCCAAAAAAATTGGAATTCCCGGCAGCGAGAATATCATTACCGGCGAGGCGCTGGAGCGCATGTCTGATGCGGAACTGCGGGAAGCGGTCAAGACCGTCTCCATCTTCTCCCGGGTCATTCCCGAACACAAGATGCGCATCGTCAAGGCCTTTCAGGAAAACGGCGCGATCGTGGCCATGACCGGCGACGGTGTGAATGACGCGCCGGCACTGAAATACGCCGACATCGGTATTGCCATGGGCAAGCGCGGCAGCGAGGTTTCCCGCGAGGCCGCCGACCTGATTCTGATGGACGACAACTTCACCACCATTGTGGAGACAGTCCGTGACGGGCGGCGCATCTACGACAACATCCGCAAGGCGGTGGGCTATGTATTCACCATCCATATCCCCATTGCATTTGCATCCTTGCTGGCGCCGTTTCTGGGTATTGCGCCCGCCGCGCTGCTGCTTCTGCCGCTGCATGTGGTGCTGCTGGAGGTGCTTATCGACCCGACCTGCTCCATTGTACTGGAGCGCCAGCCCGCGGAAGAGGATATTATGGATCGTGCGCCCCGTGACCCGAAGGAACAGCTGCTGACCGGCAGACTGCTGGGCAAGAGCGTGCTGCAAGGTATTTTTGTGTTTGCCGCATCCTTTGGCGCTTACTTTTTGACGCTCTCCGGCGATCCCGTCAACGCGCCGGCGGCCCGCGCCATGGGTCTTTCCATCATCATGCTGGCAAACCTGTTTTTGGTGCAGGTCAACAGCTCCAACCACGACTTTGCGTACCGCTCTGCCCAGCGGCTCATCAAAGACCGCGTGATGTGGGCGGTCAACCTGGGCACAATTGCGCTGCTGGCCGTGATTTTGTACACGCCGGTCTCAGCCTATCTGAAGTTTGCCCCCCTCACCGTCACACAGCTGTTCACAGCGGTTGGCCTTGCCGCCGCGTCGGTGCTGTGGTATGAGCTTGTGAAGCTTGCAAAAAAACGAAAACTCAAAAGTTGATGGGACGAACAGGTCGGGACCACCCGTTTTACGGGTGGTCCCGCAGGCTGTTGAAAAACCCTCCTGGAGAAGAGCCTCGCAGAGTTGAGTCGTCCGCAGACGACGGAAGGAAAGGAAACTCCGTCATTTCCGGCGACATGCGCGTCGGAAATGACACCTCTCATGACGGACAGGGCGACTTTTCTGCAAGAATCGAGCCCTGTCCGTCATGCATCCCTCTGTCGAAAAAGGCCAAAGGCCTTTTTCGACAGGCTGCGGGACCACCCGTTTTACGGGTGGTCCCGACCTCAGGCCGTCGAAAAACCATCCTGGGGAAGAGCCTGGCAGAGTTGAGTCGTCCGCAGACGACGGAAGGAAAGGA
>CDZT01019895.1_pt1 | contig 52394 bp, 46 predicted proteins | sample 557531 | NCBI WGS metagenome assembly CDZT01 (sample SAMEA3182066, study PRJEB8094) | gut metagenome | biome: human; feature: gut; material: Stool; isolation source: human stools | place: Canada | collected 2013-03-05
ATGCCCGGCATGATGGACACGATCCTCAACCTGGGCCTGAACGACACGGTGGTGGAGGGCCTGGCCAAGTTTACCAACAACCCCCGCTTTGCCTACGACTCCTATCGCCGGTTTATCCAGATGTTCTCCGACGTGGTCATGGAGCTGTCCAAGAAACGCTTTGAAGAGATCATCGACGCGCTGAAGGAGAAGAAGGGCGTCAAGCAGGATGTGGAACTGGACACCGACGATATGAAAGAGCTGGTGCGCCTGTTCAAGCAGTTCTATCAGAACGAGAAGGGCGAGGCCTTCCCCCAGGACCCCAAGGTGCAGCTGATGGAGGCGGTCAAGGCCGTGTTCCGCTCCTGGGACAACCCCCGCGCCAACGTGTATCGCCGCATGAACGAGATCCCCTACGACTGGGGCACCGCCGTCAATGTGCAGTCCATGGTCTTCGGCAATTCCGGGGACAACTCCGGCACCGGCGTGGCGTTTACCCGCAACCCGGCGACCGGTGAAAAGGCCCTGTTCGGCGAGTACCTCATCAACGCCCAGGGCGAGGATGTGGTGGCCGGCGTGCGCACCCCCTCCCCCATCTCCAAGCTTCATGAGGAGATGCCCGCGGTATATGAGCAGTTTGCCGAGATCGCCAATAAGCTGGAGCAGCACTATAAGGATATGCAGGACATGGAGTTCACCATCGAGAACGGAAAGCTCTACATGCTCCAGACCCGCAACGGCAAGCGTACCGCCGCCGCCGCCCTGAAGGTGGCCGTGGACCTGGTGGACGAGGGGATGATCAGCGAGAAGGAGGCTGTGCTGCGGGTGGAGCCCAAGCAGCTGGACTCCCTGCTCCATCCTCAGTTTGACGCCGCGGCCCTGAAGAAGGCCGAGATCGTCGGCAAGGGTCTGGCCGCTTCCCCCGGCGCCGCCTGCGGCAAGGTGGTCTTCACCGCCGAGGAGGCCAAGCAGTGGCACGAGCGGGGCGAGAAGGTCATCCTGGTCCGCCTGGAGACCTCCCCCGAGGACATCGAGGGCATGCAGGTGGCCCAGGGCATCCTGACCGTCCGGGGCGGCATGACCTCCCACGCCGCCGTGGTGGCCCGCGGCATGGGCACCTGCTGCGTGTCCGGCTGCGGCGAGATCGTGGTGGACTATGACAACAAGTGCTTTACGCTGGCCGGTAAGACCTATCGGGAGGGCGACTGGATCTCCATCGACGGTTCCACGGGCAACATCTACGGCGAGGCCGTGCCCACCGTGCCCGCCGACCCCTCCACCGGCCCCTTCGGGCGCTTTATGGGCTGGGCCGACCAGTACCGCCAGCTTATGGTGTACACAAACGCCGATAACCCCCGCGACGCCGCCCAGGGCTATGCCTTCGGCGCCCAGGGCATCGGCCTGTGCCGCACCGAGCATATGTTCTTCGAGGGCGAGCGCATCAAGGCGATCCGCGAGATGATCGTGGCCGACAACGTGGACGACCGCAAGAAGGCCCTGGCTAAGATCATGCCCTATCAGCAGGGCGACTTTGAGGGCATCTACGAGGCCATGGAGGGCCAGCCCGTGGTCATCCGCTTCCTGGACCCCCCGCTGCATGAGTTCCTCCCCACCAAGGAGGAGGACATCCAGGAGATCGCCAAGGAGATGGGCATCTCGGTGGAGAAGCTCCGCAACGTCATTGCCTCGCTGCATGAGTTCAACCCCATGATGGGCCACCGTGGCTGCCGTCTGGCCGTCTCCTACCCGGAGATCGCCGAAATGCAGACCACCGCCGTCATCAACGCCGCCATTAACGTGCAGAAGAAGCACCCCGACTGGAAGATGGTCCCCGAGATCATGATCCCCCTGGTGGGCGAGGTCAAGGAGCTCAAGTACGTCAAGGACGTGGTGGTGGCCACCGCCGACGCGCTCCTCAAGGCCGCCGGCAGCGACATGAAGTATGAGGTCGGCACCATGATCGAGATCCCCCGCGCCGCCCTGACCGCCGACGAGATCGCCAAGGAGGCCGAGTTCTTCTCCTTCGGGACCAACGACCTGACCCAGATGACCTTCGGCTTCAGCCGCGACGACGCGGGCAAATTCCTCTCCTACTACTACGATAAGAAGATCTATGAGTCCGACCCCTTTGCCCACCTGGATCAGAAGGGCGTGGGCAAACTGGTGGCCATGGCCGCCAAGCTGGGCCGCGAGACCCGTCCGAACATCCATCTGGGTATCTGCGGCGAGCACGGCGGCGACCCCACCAGCGTGGAGTTCTGCCACAAGGTGGGCCTGGACTATGTGTCCTGCTCCCCCTACCGCGTGCCCATCGCCCGGCTGGCCGCCGCGCAGGCCGCCATCAAGAACCCCAGAAGTTAAAAGAATTCCGCCGCGTCAGGCGCCCCGGTTCACACAAGGGACCGGGGCGCCTTGCTGCGTCTGCGGAACGATACACAGAACAGTGGATATTTGCAGTATCCTGTAGTAGAATTAAACTGTCACAAAAGCGAAAGAGCCGCCTATGTCCGCAACATCAAGAACTATCTGCTGGTGGCCCTGTATGACGCTCTCAGCACCATCAACAGCCACTATTCTTCCCTGACGCAGCACGATATGTATGGGGCCGGGGAAAGGGGGCGCGGCTAAGGGATGTCGCCGCATCGGTCATGGAGCGCTCCCGAACGCTCGGCGCGCTTACGGTGGCCGAGGGGATCGAGACGCCGGAACAGCTTGCATTCCTGCGGGCGGTGGGCTGCGAGCTGATCCAGGGCTGCATTTATGCAAAGCCGCTTCCCGTTCCGGCGTTTGAGGCGTGGCGCGCCGCGCGGGGACAGAATGCCGGGGCGGATCTTTCGCGAAACGAACGGATTGACAGCGGGCCGAAACAGGAGTTACAATAAAAACGAACAAAATACGGTGGCAAACCCGCCGAAAGGCGGCGACGCAAAGCTAAAGGGCCTGTATGGATGATGGCAGCCAGCTGCACGATTTCAGTTTAGCCCTGCCATACCCTGGCAGGGCTTTGCATTTGGCGCGGACGGCAGAGAGGTGAGGAAAACGGGACGTTTGAACAGACGGGGCTGGGAGTGCCTGCTGGTGCTGGGCGTTTTGCTGACGGTTGGGCTCTCCCTGAGCGGGATCGTCCGGCAGAAGACGGACAGGGCCCTGGAAGACGTACGGGAGCTTTCGGCAGGCTGGTACCGGCTGGAGGACGGACGGCGCTTTGCGGTGCAGGTGCCGGGGACGGTCGTGCTGGAGGGCGGGGGAGACCTGGTACTGTACAACGACAGCCTGACCGATGCCGACCAGGGCGCGACCCTGACCACCCGGGGGGCGGTCTACCGGCTGCAGATCGCGCTGGGGGACGAGGTGCTCTACGCCTATGACGATACGGCGTTTCCGCGCAACAAGCAGATGCGGGCCAAGCTGGACTGCAACGCCGTGCTGCCGGAGGAGACGAGCGCGCAGCCGCTGGTGCTGAGCTATGAAGATCCCGGGGACGGCCGCTTTGTCCTGGCGGAGGTCTATCTGGGCAGCAGCAGCGCGGTTTTCCGCCGGCACTGCGCGGGAGACGCCTTTACCCTGCTGATCGTATTTACCATGGCCCTTATGAGCGTGGCGGCCATCGTGATCGCCCTCTATCTGGCCAAGGCCCATATGCAGGACCGGCGCTTCGGCGATGTGGCCTGCTTTCTGCTGCTCTGCGGGGCCTGGTGTGCGCTGGACTCCTCGCTGGTCCAGGAGCTGAGCGGCCAATCGCCGCTGGTGTGCTATCTGTCCTTTTATGCGTTCATGACGCTGGGGATCCCCATGCTGCATTTTGTACGCAACACTGGGGAGATGAAGCGCTTTCGCAGCCTGAACGGATGCATCGGCGCATTTTATCTCAACGCCATCGTGCAGAGCCTGCTGAACTATTTCCTGGGGATTGATTTGATCGACATGCTTTTTGTGACCCACCTGCTGCTGGCGGGCGGGACCGGGCTGATGAGCGTGCTGATGCTGCGGGAGTATCGGGCCTGCCGCAATTGGGAGATCCTGGCGGTGCTGAGAGCCTTCGTTATGCTGGGCGCCAGCGGCCTGCTGGCCCTGCTGCTGTACTGGGTCCTGGAGATCCCCTACTACGGCTCCATTTTCGAATGCGGCATCCTGGTGTTCATCATTTGCCTGCTGGGGTCCCTCATCACCACTATGGCGGCCAACCTGCGCCTCAAGGCCGAGGTGCTGGTCTACAAGCGCCTGTCCCGGGAGGACCGGCTGACCGGGCTGGAGAACCGGCGGGCCTTCGACGCGTTTTTGGCCCGGCTGGAGACGGAGGCCGTTCGCTACCGGGACGTGGCGCTGGTCTTTCTGGATCTGGACGGACTCAAGCACACCAACGACCACTTCGGCCACGGGGCGGGCGACGAGCTGATCATCGGCGCAGCCCGCTGTATCGAGCGGGCCTTCGGGTTCCAGGGGCGCTGTTACCGCATCGGCGGGGACGAGTTTGCCGTGATCCTGCCCGACCCGGACGGGGAAGAGCGGATTTGGAACGAACGGCTGGATCAGGCGATCCGGGACTATAACCAGGGCAGCCGCTATCCCCTGTCCATCGCCCGGGGCGTCAGTTACCTGCGGGATGGGGACCGGGGCGTCAAGCGGATGAGCGACTGGAAATATGAGGCGGATCAGGCGATGTACCGCCATAAAAAGCAGCAGCGGGCGCGGGCGGCGCAGCCGGCGGAGACCGCGGCGGCAGAAGGGCGGGGCTAGGACGGTATGGCATATAATATGGACTTTCTGATCGCGGGCCTGGTCTTCCTGCTGATCATCCTTTACCACTTTGTTGAGCAGCGCAGGCTGGACCTGGACAACAACCGGACCTTTTTCTGCTTTCTGCTGTTTGGGATGGCGGATCTCTGCTTCGACCTCATCTGCTCCATCCTCATCATTCGGGCGCGGCCGGCCCTGGCCGGAGTGAGCGAATTCTGCCTGGTGATCCTGTACCTGCTTCAGGTGCTGGTGCCGTACACGCTGCTGCGCTATATCCAGACGTTGCTGGAGCGCCCGGCGGCGTCCCGGCGTCCCGGCCTGGAACGGCTGTGGGCGCTCCCGCCGGCGCTGATGGGCCTGATCATTCTGGGAAACCACTGGAGCGGTGTGCTCTTCACCGTGGACGAGGCCGGACGGTATCTCCGGGGCCCGCTGTATATGGGGATGTACGTCTTTGCGGGCGCCTATATCCTGCTGATCGCAGGGAACAGCATGCTCTGCGCCCGCCGGCTGGGAAGACGGGAAATGCGCACCATTTGGGAACTGCTGTTCCTCGGCGGTGGCTGTGTGGCGCTCCAGGCCGTGTTCCATGACCTGCTGCTCTCTGGTTTCGGGATCGCCTTGAGCATCACGGTGCTGTTTTTTACCCTCAACAATCCCTACCGCTATACCGACAGCCTGACCGGCGCCTTTGACGTCAAATATTTTCGGGAATTGGCCCAGAGCCAGATCGGAAAGGGGAAACGGTTTCACCTTGTCACCGTGGAGCTGTGCCAGATCAAACGGGTCAACCGGGTTTTGGGGGCGGGCTTCGGCAACCAGCTGCTGATCCAGACGGCCCATATGCTGCAGGCGCCGGGCGAGCGGAGCCAGGTCTTCCGCATCACAGGCAAGCGGTTTTTGGTGATGACGGAATCCATCGCCGTGTATGAAAGCGTGTGCAGGCGCAGCCAGCGCTGCTTTGCGGGCCCGGTTCAGATCAACGGCGAGCCGGTCTACTCGCCCGCAGTCCTCTGCGGCGTCATTGAGGCGCAGACGCTGCGGGACGGAGACGCACTGCTGGCCTATGTGGAGTACCTGACGGCCCTGGCACAGAGAACGCCCGAGACCATCCTCATCCAGGGGGACGAGGAGACCCTGAAGGGCTTTCGTTATACCCAGGAGATCGAAAGTTTCCTGGAGACCGCCCTGGAGCAGGACCGGTTCGAGGTGTACTATCAGCCGGTCTATTCCCTGCGCAAGGGCGGCTATGTCACCCTGGAGGCCCTCAGCCGGCTGCGCCACCCCACGCTGGGGCCGGTGGCGCCCGAGGTGTTCATCGGCATCGCGGAGAAAAGCGACCAGATCGCCCGCCTGGGACTGCTGCAAATGCGCCGGGTGTGCCGGTTCCTGAAGGAACATCGGGAACTGATGGAGCAGATCCAGAATGTGAAGATCAATCTGTCCCCCACCGAACTGATGAAAAGCGGCCACGCCGGACGGCTGATCGGGATCATCCGGGAATTTGGACTGAAGCCCTCCTATTTTCAATTTGAGATCACCGAGACCGTGGCAACCGAGTACAGCGAAAGCCTGAGCCAGGCCGCGGCGGAGTTCGTGGAGGCGGGGATCGGCCTGTGCCTGGACGACTTCGGGGCAGGCTACGCCAACCTCAATACCGTGCTCAAGCTGCCCTTTTCCGAGATCAAGCTGGACAAGTCCCTGCTGGTGGGCATCTGTGAGGACGACAGGATCGCATCTTTTTACCAGAGCATCGTGGCCGCCCTGCAGAACATGGGCTACGCCGTCATCGCCGAAGGGGTGGAGACCCCAAAGGAGCTGGGGCTGGTCTCCCGCTGGGGCGTCGACCTGATCCAGGGCTACTATTTTTCCCGCCCTCTGCCGGGCGAGGCGCTGCTCTCCGCTGTTCTTGACCGGGAGGGCGCCGCCCCGGCGATGCGGTGACACGGCCTTCTGCCGCAGCCTGCGCGAAGGAGGACCGCTATCGCCCGCTTGGCAGAATCCATCCGCAAGGGGTGTGAAGCGTCTATAGAGCGGCGCAGCCGTCGTCATCTCCGGGCTGAGCGCCGCCCTGCGGTCCCCTTTTTCGCAAGCTGTGAGGCCGCCTCCCTTGGGAGGCGGCCTTCTTTGCGCTTTGGCAGAACGGAATCGGGGCGCGTTTCTCACATAATCTTGTTATGTGACTAAAAACGGCCTGTTTCAAGTGGAGATTGGCTTTACTTATCTGCTCCCGATGTGGTATAATAACACAAATATTTTGTGATATGGTTTTAGAAACCAGAAAGGAGGCGGCGTCTTGGAAGAGATCCGCACCCTGCAGGAACGGCTGGAGCAGGAGCGGCCCGCGGAGTGGGACGCCCTGCCGGATATCGGGCTGTATATGGACCAGCTCATCTCGTACATGCCCCGGCAGCTGATCCATTACGGAGAGGGGGAGGCGCTTACCTCCGCCATGGTGAACAATTATATCAAGGACGGGGCCCTGCCCCGGGCCGACGGGAAGCGGTACTCCCGTACCCATCTGGCTTACCTGACCGCGATCTGTGCCCTTAAGCAGGTGCTCTCCGTGAAGGACGCGGGCGCCCTGCTGGCCGCCGCCCGGGAGGGGCGGGAGCCCGAAGGGCTCTACGAGCTGTTCCGGCAGGAGCTGGACCGGGCCCTGGATGTAACGGCGGGCTGCCTGGACGCGGGGACCGACGAGGAGGATCTGCCCCGGCTGGCCCTGGCCCTGGCCCTGCGCAGCTATGCCGACAAGCTGGCCTGCGAGCGCGTGCTGGAGATCCTGCGCCGGCATGCCAGCGCGCCCGCCGTCAAGCCCGAAAAGACCAGAAGGAAGAAAGACCGGGACGAGCGTCCGGAATGAATACGGGAGGATTTGAAGCGATGAGCGATTACGTGCTGTTGACCGATTCCTCGGCCGACTTGACCGACAAGCTGATGCGGGAGATGGGGGTGGAGGTGCTTCCCCTGTCCTTTACCATCAAGGGGAAGACCCTGTTCAACTACCCCGACAACCGGGAGATGTCCGCCAAGGCGTTCTACCGCCTGCTGCGGGAGGGCGAGATGGCGACCACCTCCGCCGTGAACATCTCCGACTTTACGGAGAAGATGGAACCCCTGCTCCAGGCGGGCAAGGACGTGCTGGTGCTGGCCTTTTCCTCGGCCCTGTCGGCCACCTGCCATTCCGCCCAAATCGCCGCACAGGAGCTGGGAGAGAAGTACCCCGAGCGCAAGGTGTACGTGGTGGATACGCTGTGCGCCTCCCTGGGCCAGGGCCTGCTGCTCTGGCACGCGGCCCAGCACAAGGCGCGGGGGGAGAGCATTGAGGCGGTGCGGGACTGGGTGGAGGCCAACAAGCTGCACCTGTGCCACTGGTTTACGGTGGATGATCTGCATTTTCTCAAGCGGGGCGGCCGGGTATCCGCCGCCACCGCCGTACTGGGCACCATGCTCTCCATCAAGCCGGTCATGCACGTGGACGACGAGGGCCGCCTGGTGAAGGTGGGCACGGCCCGGGGCCGCAGCGCCTCCCTGAAGGCGCTGGTAGACCATATGGCGGAAACTGCGCTCGACCCGGCGGAGCAGATCGTCTTTATCAGTCATGGGGACTGTGAAGCCGATGCCCAGAAGGTGGCCGACGACGTGAAGATCCGCCTGGGGGTAAAGACCGTGCTGCTGGGCAACGTGGGGCCCGTGATCGGCGCCCACTCCGGCCCGGGCACCGTGGCCCTGTTCTTCCTGGGGAGCCGCCGCTGATGGATGCGGTCAAATGGCTGGAGGTCGTCCTGGATACCAACCGGGAGGAGCTGGACGGACTGTGCGCCCGGCTCACCGCCAATGGTGTGACGGGGATGGCCATCGAAGACGAAGCGGACTTCAAGTCGTTTTTGGAGCAGAACCGTCCGTATTGGGATTACGTGGACGACGCGCTGCTGGAGCGCATGAAGGGCGTGTGCCGGGTCAAGCTCTATGTCACCGACGACGCGGATGGCCGCAGGCAGCTGGAGCAGTGGCTGGAGGGCGTCAAGACGCCGTACCGTGCCGCCGGCCTGGGGGAGAACGACTGGGCCCACAGCTGGCAGAAGTACTATAAGCCCATGAGCGTGGGGGAGCGGCTGTATATCGTGCCCGAGTGGGAGCGGGACGAACCGGTGCCGCCGGGCAAGGCGGCGCTGTATCTGAACCCCGGCCTCACCTTCGGGACCGGCAGCCATGCCTCCACCCAGCTGTGCCTGGCGGGACTGGAGCGGTATGCGGCGCCGGGAAAGCCGGTGCTGGACCTGGGCTGCGGCAGCGGCATCCTGTCCATCGCCGCCCTGGTGCTGGGGGCGTCCCGGGCGGCGGCGGTGGATATCGACCCCAAGGCGGTGGACGTGGCTTATGAGAATGCCGCCATGAACGGCATCGGACGGGACCGCTACACCGTCCGCGCGGGCAACGTGCTCTCCGATCCGGCGCTGGTGGAGGAGCTGTCCACCGGGGATTACGCCCTGGTGCTGGCCAATATCGTCGCCGATGTGATCATCCCCCTCTCCGCCCAGGTCCATCGCTTCCTGGCCCCCGGCGGGGTGTTCCTGTGCTCCGGCATCATCGACACCCGCTCCGGCGAGGTGGCCGCCGCCCTGGAGCGCAGCGGACTGGAGTGCATGGAAAAGCGGGAGCAGAACGGCTGGGTGGCCTTTGCCGCCCGGGTGCGGCAATAAGAAGCGGTATCCATAAGCCTCCCGCAGCGTCTGGCCGGGTCTTTTCCCGCCATACTGCGTTGCTTTTGCTTGCCGTACACAAAGAGTATGGCGGCGACCAATCGCCTTGTCCGGCAGCAAAATCCCGCCCCCAGCCACTTCGTTCTGCCTAAGAATACAGATTCTAAAAGCGGGACGGGGCCTTCCGGATCGGATCGCCCCGTCCCCTTTTTGCGGGCAGTTCGTGGTGACATTTTCCCCCGCACGTGATAAAATAGAAATGATACGCCCAATCCCACATCAACTGCGAGGTGCTCCCATGGAACGAAAAGCGACAGTAGTGCATACCGACTTCCCCCAAGACCGCCGGGTGCTGGCCATCAGCGACGTCCACGGCAACCTGCCCTTCCTGCGGGGCGTGCTGGACAAGGCGGGCTACGGGGAAGACGATATTCTGGTGCTGGTGGGGGATCTGGTGGAAAAGGGACCGGACAGCCTGGCCACCCTGCGCTACGTCATGGAGCTGGCCCGGACGCGCACGGTCTACGCCCTGCGGGGCAACTGCGACAATCTGGTGGAGGATTTCACCCGCGCCGACGGAGAGATCGGACCGGCCTTCTACCGGCACTACCTGAAGGTGTGGGGCGAGCGCAGCCTGATCTGCCAGATGGGCCGTGCCGCGGGGTTCCCGCTGCGCGCGCAGGAAGAGCTGCCTGCCCTGCGCGCGGTGCTGCGCCGGCACTTTGCGCCGGAACTGGCCTTCCTTTCGGCCATGCCCGTCATCCTGGAGACCCCGGACTACCTGTTCGTCCACGGCGGCGTGCCGGGAGAAACGGGGCTGGAGGAGCTGGAGGCCTGGTCCTGCATGAAAAACGACGAATTTCTCGCCCAGGGGCACGCCTTCCGCCGCTGGTGCGTGGTGGGGCACTGGCCCGTGACCCTCTACGATCCGCACATCCCCTCGGCCGCCCCCCTGCTGGAGCGGGAGCGGCACATCGCCAGCATCGACGGGGGCTGCGTGCTCAAGCTGGACGGACAGCTCAACGCCCTGGTGCTGCCCCGGACGGCGGGCGGGGCCTTTTCCTGGTACAGCTACGACGGCCTGCCCAAGGCCACGGCCCTGGACCCACAGACGGCCGGCGGCGACTCCGTCAACATCCGCTGGGGCCGCAACCGGGTGGAGGTGCTGGAGCGGGGCGCGGAGCTCTCCCGCTGCCGCCATCTGGAGAGCGGCCGGGTGCTGGAGGTGCTCACCGATTACCTCTATGAGGACCAGGGGGTGCTCCGTTGTCAGGACTCCACCGACTACCGTCCGCAGATCGCTGCGGGAGACCGCCTTTCGGTGGTGCGGCGGCTCTCCGACCGGGCGCTGGTGAAGAAAAACGGCGCCACCGGCTGGTATTTCGGCCGTTTGGCTTGATTTACCGCCCTTTTGTGATATACTATTTGGGCTAAATTTCGATTTTATCAGTTTGCGATAAGGAGTAAGACATGATCACTGTTTCCGACCTGGGCCTCCAATACAGCGGACAGCCCCTCTTTTCCCATGTGGACCTTCAGTTCGTCAAGGGCAACTGCTACGGCATCATCGGCGCCAACGGCGCGGGCAAGTCCACCTTCCTGAAGATCCTCTCCGGCGACCTGGAGCCCACCTCCGGCGAGGTCTCCATCCTGCCCAAAACCCGCATGTCGGTCCTCAAACAGGACCAGAACGCCTACGACGCCTACAACGTGATGGATACGGTCATCATGGGCAACCAGCGCCTGTACGAGATCGGCAAGGAGAAAGACGCGCTCTACGCCAAAGAGGAGATGACGGAGGAGGACGGGATCCAGGCCTGCCTGCTGGAGGAGGAGTTCGCCGAGCTGGGCGGCTGGGAGGCCGAATCCGACGCGTCCCGCATCCTGCAGGGGCTGGGCATCGGCGTGGAGCTGCATTACAATGACATGTCCACCCTGGACGCCCGCCTGAAGGTGAAGGTCCTGCTGGCCCAGGCGCTGTTCGGCAGCCCCGACATCCTGCTGCTGGACGAGCCCACCAACAACCTGGACATCAACGCGGTGAACTGGCTGGAGGATTTCCTGCTGGATTTTCCCGGTACCGTCATCGTGGTCAGCCATGACCGGCACTTCCTCAATACCATCTGCACCCACATCGTGGACATCGACTACAACAAGATCAAGATGTACGTGGGCAACTACGACTTCTGGTACGATGCCTCCCAGCTGATGCAGAACCTGATGAAGAACCAGAACAAGAAGAACGAGGAGAAGGCCCAGGAGCTCAAGGAGTTCATCTCCCGCTTTTCCGCCAACAAGTCCAAGAGCAAGCAGGCCACAGCCCGGCGCAAGCTGCTGGAGAAGATCAGCCTGGAGGAGATCCCCGCCTCCTCCCGCCGCTACCCCTGGGTGGCGTTCGCGCCCGACCGGGAGGTGGGGAAGGATATCCTCTTCGTCACCGACGTGAGCAAGACCATCGACGGGGTGAAGGTGCTGGACAAGGTGAGCTTCATCGTGGGCCACGGGGACAAGATCGCCTTCGTGGGGGACAACGAAAACGCCCATACCGCCCTGTTCAAGATCCTCACCGGCGAGCTGGAGCCCGACGAGGGCACCGTCAAGTGGGGCCAGACCGCCACCTTCTCCTACTTCCCCAAGGACAACACCGAGTTTTTCAAGGACTGCGACGACAATCTGGTGGAATGGCTGCGCCAGTGGTCCTCCGACCCCCACGAGGCGTATCTCCGGGGCTTTTTGGGCCGGATGCTGTTCTCAGGGGATGAGGTGTACAAGCCCGTCAAGGTCCTCTCCGGCGGAGAGAAGGTGCGGTGCATGCTCTCCCGCATGATGCTCTCCGGGGCCAACGTGCTGCTGCTGGATCAGCCCACCAACCACCTGGATCTGGAGTCCATCGCCGCGCTGAACAACGGCCTGGAGGCGGTCAAGTGCAATGTGCTCTTCTCCTCCCACGACCATCAGCTGGTCCAGACCGTGGCCAACCGGGTGTTCGACTTCACCCGTGACGGCAAGCTGATCGACCGGAAGATGACCTACGACGAGTATCTGGAGAGCACCGCCCAGGCGTGAGCGGGTGAGGGGGCGTTCCCGGGGCGCACAGGCGCGGCCGGACTAGATCCCCCTGCGCAGCACCACAAACCGGTACCACAGAAAGCCCGTCAGATCGGCCAGGCCCCAGCCGATGGGGATGGCCCACCAGATCGCCTTCAGGCCGAAGGCGGGGAGGGGGGCCAGGGCATAGGCCAGGACCACCCGGGTACCCAGGGAGATGACGGTGAGCACCAGCGACAGGCCGGGGCGCCCGATGGCCCGGTAGAGCCCGTAGAGCAGAAACAGACATCCGATACCGCAGTAGCAGACGCCCTCGATGCGCAGATACTCCACGCCCACGGCCAGGATCTCCGTCTCCTCCGGCGGGACGAAAAGCCCCATCAAGGCCGGGGCGAACCCCGCCACCACGGCGGAGCTGACAACGCAGAAGGCCAGCGCGGTGACCGTACCGGAACGGATGCCCCGGCGGATGCGGCCGGTCTCCCCCGCGCCGTAGTTCTGGGCGATGAAGGTGGAAAAGGCGTTGCCGAAATCCTGGACCGGCATGTAGGCGAAGGCGTCGATCTTCACCGCCGCGGCGAAGGCCGCCATAACATTGACTCCGAAGGAGTTTACCAGCCCCTGGATCATAAGGATGCCGAAATTCATCACCGACTGCTGCAGGCAGGTCAGGATGGAATAGCCGGCGATCCTCCGTGCGATATCCCGCCGGAAACGGCAGTGCCGCCGCTGCGGGCGCAGCTGCGGGGCCCATTTCAGGCAGCAGACGCTCAGGCCCGCCGCTGACGCCCCCTGGGCAAGGACGGTGGCCAGGGCGGTCCCCGGGACCCCGAGCCCCAGGACCAGCACGAAAAACAGGTCCAGGGCGACGTTCAGCAGCGCCGCGCCGCCCAGCATGAGCAGCGGGAGCACCGCATTGCCCAGGGAACGCAGCAGCGCGGCCATGTAGTTGTACACAAAGGCGAACCCCAGACCCAGAAAAATGATGCGCAGGTAAGCGGCCATCTCGGCGCGGATCTCGCCGGGGATCTTCAGGGCCGTGAGGATCGGCTGGAGCAGGCCCAGCGCCAGCGCGGCCACCGCCAGGGTCGCCGCGCCCACCAGAAGGAAGGAGTTGAGCTCCTCCTCCTTCCGCGCGCCCCAGAGGAGGGAGAACACCGCGCCGCTGCCCATGCACAGGCCCAGCAGCACAGAGGTGAGAAAGGTCATCAGGGTGAAGGAAGAACCTACGGCGGCCAGCGCCCCGGCGCCCAAAAACCGGCCTACGATCAGCGTGTCGGCTACATTGTACAGCTGCTGAAGCAGATTGCCCAGGATCAGCGGCCAGGCGAAGCCGAGCATGGAACGGGTGACGCTTCCTTGCGTCAGATCGGTGTGCATAGCGGCCTCCTGCTGCGTTAGGATGTGTGGGCGGCAGACCTCTGCACGCCGCTTTTGTATTGTACCATTTGTTTTCAGGGAGCGCCAGAATTTCCGTGCGCTTTCCGGAAAACAGTGGTATAATAGCCGCATAGCGGCTGTGATCCGTTCGGTTCCGCCCATTTTTTGTCCCCCGGGGGCGAGCGAAAAAGACGGCGCGCGTCCGAATCCATCCCGAAAGGATGCTGACAATTCCATGCGAAAAGAGATCGTTCTGCCCGCGGCCACTGTGGCGGTGGGCGCGGCGGGTTTTCTGCTGCGGCGGTGGGAGCTGGCCACGGCCTTCGAGCCGGACACCGGCCTGCACATCCCCGGCTCGCCCGCAACCTGGGCCCTGATCGCCCTGTCCGCAGCCCTGGCCGCAGCGCTGGTGCTCCTGTGCCGCGGCAAGTACCCCGATTTTGCCGGCGGGTACGATCAGGCCTTCCAGGCCAAGGGGAACACCCTGTACGCCACGGCCATGATCCTCTCCGCCTTCCTGCTGCTGGCGGCGGCGGGCGGGATGGTGCTCTCCTTCCTGCGCCGGGAGAACACGGTGGTCACCCGGCTGATCCTGGCGGCGCTGTGCGTGGCGTCCTTCGCCTGCGTGGTCGCCACCACCCGGAACAATTTCCGGGGCGAGGGAAAGGGCAAGTACAACTTTACCCTGCTCATGCCCGCCTATACCGGCTGCGTGTGGCTCATTGCCGCCTATCAGGTGCGGGCCGGGGACCCGGTGCAGCTGGATTATATCTACGAGCTGTTTGCGATCATTGCCGTTCTGCTGGGGCTGTACTTCAACGCCGGGTTCTCCTTCGAACGGGGCAAGCCCTTCCGGGCCGTCCTGTTCTCCCTGCTGGGGGTCTATTTCTCCTTGGTCACCCTGGCGGACGGCCACGACCCGGCGACCACGCTGCTGTACGGCTTTGCCGTTGTCTATCTGCTCTCCTCCACCGCGGTCCTGCTGCACAACGCGGCCCGGCGGCCGGGAGCGCCTATGGACCCGCCGGAGGCGGAAAAAGCCGCAGAAGAGGAAGAAACGGAGGAAACGCCTGATGAACCGTAAGACATTTTATATCACCACCCCGATCTATTACCCTTCGGACAAGCTGCACATCGGCCACGCCTACTGTACCGTGGCCGCCGACGCCATGGCCCGCTACAAGCGCCTGCAGGGCTATGAGGTGATGTTCCTCACGGGCACCGACGAGCACGGCCAGAAGATCGAGCAGAAGGCCAAGGCCGCCGGCGTTACCCCCCAGCAGTATGTGGACAACATCGTCAAGGGTCCCCGGGGCGTGCTGGATCTGTGGAAGCTGATGAACATCTCCAACACCCGCTTCATCCGCACCACCGACGACTACCATGTGGAGTCGGTACAGAAGATCTTCAAGCAGCTCTACGACCAGGGTGATATCTACAAGGGCAAGTATGTGGGCAAGTACTGCACCGACTGCGAGGCCTTCTGGACCGAGACTCAGCTGGTGGACGGCAAGTGTCCCGACTGCGGGCGTGCGGTCAGGGACGCGGAGGAGGAGGCCTATTTCTTCCGCCTGTCCAAGTACGCCGACCGGGTGCGTGACCTGCTGGTGAACACCGACTTTCTGGAGCCCCGCAGCCGGGTCAACGAGATGGTCAACAACTTCATCGACCCGGGCCTGGAGGACCTGTGCGTCTCACGCACCTCCTTCACCTGGGGCATCCCCGTCAGCTTTGACCCCAAGCACGTGGTGTACGTGTGGGTGGACGCCCTGACCAACTATATCAACGCCCTGGGCTATGAGAACGCCAAGTACGACGACTATGACGACTTCTGGCCCGCCGACGTACACTTTGTGGGCAAGGAGATCGTGCGCTTCCACTCCATCATCTGGCCCGCCCTGCTGATGGCGCTGGACCTGCCCCTGCCCCAAAAGGTATACGGCCACGGCTGGCTGCTGCTGGACGGCGGCAAGATGAGCAAGTCCAAGGGCAATGTGGTGGATCCCTACCTGCTCTCCGAGCGCTACGGGGTGGACGCCCTGCGTTACTTCCTGCTGCGGGAGTTCCCCTTCGGCACCGACGGCAACTTCTCCAACGAGGCCCTCATCGGCCGCATCAACACCGACCTGGCCAACGACCTAGGCAATCTGGTCAGCCGCACCACCGCCATGGTGGGCAAGTACTTCGGGCCCACCCTGCCCGGGGAGCAGGAGACCGACCCCGCCCTGGACGGCGAACTGGAGGCTATGGCCCGTGGCCTGCGGGACGCCTACGAAGGGCAGATGGAACACTACGCCTTCCAGAACGGTCTGGCGGAAGTCTTCAAGCTCATTGGCCGGGCCAACAAGTATATCGACGAGAACAAGCCCTGGGTGCTGGCCCGGGAGGAGGCGCAGCGCCCCCGCCTGGCCCGGGTGCTATACAACCTGCTGGAGTGCGTGCGTATTTCCGCCATCCTCCTGACCCCTTTCATGCCCGAGACCTGCGCAAAGATCTTCGCACAGATCGGCGCGGCCCCGGAGGCGTGTACCTGGGACTCCGCCGCCCAGTGGGGCCTGCTGCCCCCGGACGCGCCCATTGCCAAGGGGGAGAACCTGTTCCCCCGCATCGACCTGGAAAAGGAGCTGAAGGAGTTGGAAGAAGCCACCAAGGCCGCCGCTCCCGCGGAAGAAACGGCCCCGGAGTATATCACCATCGACGATTTTAGCAAGGTGCGGTTTGTCACCGCCAAGGTCCTCGCCTGCGAGGCGGTGAAGAAGAGCAAGAAGCTGCTGCGCTTTACGCTGGACTGCGGCGAAGCGGCGCCCCGGCAGATCCTCTCCGGCATCCACGAATACTATGAGCCTGAGGAACTGGTGGGCAAGACCGTGGTGGCCTGCACCAATCTGGCGCCCCGGAAGATGATGGGGCTGGAGTCCAACGGCATGCTCATCTCCGCGGTAAAGGAAGAGCCGGATGGGAGCGAGAAGCTCCATCTGCTGATGCTGGATGACCAGGTCCCCGCCGGCTACGGCCTGTGCTGAACGGGGAGCGGCCCCGGACCAAAACCAAGAAAAAGCCTCAGGCGGAGCGTCCAAAGGGACGCTCCGCCTTGCGCTTTGTGCATGGGCTTCTGTGACGGGGATCAGCCGGCCCGCCGCAGCAGGCGGCGATAGCTTACGTCGATGGCGAAGGCGCCCAGCGGCGCGGTGAGCAGGATCGCGATCACCGCTACCGTCAGCACGACCTGCCCGCAGGAGAGCCCCATGGCCAGCGGTACCCCGCCGATAGCGGCCTGCACGGTGGCTTTGGGCAGGTAGGCCAGCACGGCAAAGAGCCGCTCCTTCGGATTCAGCGGGCCGCCCGCCATACACAGCAGCACCCCGAGCGCCCGGAAGCAGAGGGCGCCCAGCACCAGGAGCACCGCCGTCCGGCCGGAAGCGGCGGCATACTCCAGGTTCAGCTGCGCGCCCACCAGGGCAAACAGCAATATCTCCGCGGCTACCCAGAGCCTGCCGAATTTGGCGGCCAGCCGCTGGGCCGCCGCCGGCTGCCGGCGGTACAGGCCCAACCCGGTCCCCAGCACCGCCAGCAGGCCGGAGAAGGGGACCCGGCTGCCCAGACGGTCCTCCAGGGCCGTCAGCAAAATGGACAGGGCGAGCAGAAGGATGGCTTTCGCGGAATCCCGCAGCGGGAAACGGGCAAAAAAGCGGGCCAGCAGGCCGCCCAGACCCAGGCCCAGGGCCGCCCCCAGCAGGATGGAGACCGGCACCCCGGCCAGAGCGGCCGGGGAAAAGCGTCCGCCGGAGGCCATACCGGTGAAGGAAGAAAAGAGGACCACCACGAATACGTCGTCCACCGACGCCCCCGCCAATACCATCTGCGGGATGCCCTGCTCCGTCCCGTAGCCCGCCTCCATCAGGTCGAGCATCCGGGGCACGATGACGGCGGGGGAAACCGCTCCCACCACCGCGCCCAGGATGGCGGCGTCCAATACGGACACCCCCAGCAGCCGGGGGGCCAGCAGGACCATGCCCAGCACCTCGCAGGCGGCGGGCAGAAAGCACAGGAGCACGGCGCTCCGGCCGGAGCGCCGCAGGCTCCCCAGGTCCAGCGACAGTCCGGCCCGGAGCAGGATGAGGATCAGCGCCAGCCGCCGCAGGTCGGCGGAGACGCTCAGCAGGGCGGGCGAGAGCAGGTCCGCCCCGAAGGGGCCCAGCAGGATCCCCGCCAGGAGCATCCCCACCAGGGCGGGCAGGTGCAGCTTCCGGGCCGCGGCTCCCAGGGCCATGCCCAGCAGCCAGAGCAGTGCGATACTGGTCAGCATTTTGGTTCCATCCCTTCCAGAGGGCAGAAAAAAAGCCAATGCCCCCTGCAAAACGTGCAGAAGTCATCAGCCGGACGGCGGTTCGGGCCTTGCGGCCCCGGGAGAACCTCATTCCCGTGATCTGAGGGCTATGATACCACAGGCCCCCGCCGTTGTCAACCGGGCCGCGTGAGATGCACTTGCAGCTTTGCCCCGGATGGAGTATGATAGAGCGGAAGAAAAAACGGCGGCGGCCGGCCGCCCGAAAGACGCCGTTGGAAACGAGGAAACGCCCATGATCTTTGATACCCACGCCCACTATTACGACGAGGCCTTTGACGCCGACCGGGACGCGCTGCTGTCCGCGCTGCCCGGGCGTGGCGTGGCGCTGGTGGTCTGTCCCGGCTGCGACCTGGGCTCCTCCCGCGCCTGTGTGTCGCTGGCCGAGCGTTATGACTACCTCTATGCCGCGGCGGGCATCCACCCGGAAAATCTGGAGGGGGTCGCCCTGGCGGAGCTGGACGGGGTGAAGGCCCTGTGCGCCCACCCCAGAGTGGTGGCGGTGGGGGAGGTCGGCCTGGATTATTACTGGGTCAAAACGCCCGAGGCGCGCAAGCGCTCCCGGGACTTTTTCGACGCCCAGCTCTCCCTGGCGGAGGAGCTGGATCTGCCCGTCATCGTCCATGACCGGGACGCCCACAGGGACTGTCTGGATCTGGTGCGGGCCCACCCCAACGCCCGGGGGGTGTTCCACTGCTACTCCGGCAGCCTGGAGGACGCCAGGGTGCTGCTGGATCGGGGCTGGATGCTCTCCTTCACAGGCAGCCTCACCTTCCACAACGCCAGGCGGGCGCCGGAGGTGGCGGCGTGGATGCCGCTGGAGCGGCTGATGCTGGAGACCGACGCCCCCTATATGGCTCCGGAGCCCCACCGGGGACAGCGGTGCGACTCCGCCATGATCGCGCGCTGCGCCGAGAAGGTGGCCCAGCTGAGGGGCATTTCGCCGGAGGAGGTCCTCCGGATCACGCTGGAAAATGGAAAACGATTTTTTGGAATCAGGGAGGGGTAAGGGATGCAGACCATTTCTTACGAGTATGAGGGCGCGCTGTACGTGAACCTGACCAACCGCTGCGACTGCTCCTGCGTGTTCTGCCTGCGGCACAACGGGCACAAGGGGAGCATCTATGCCGACGATCTGTGGCTGGAGCATGAACCCAGCCGGGAGGAGGCGCTGGAGGACCTGCTGGCGCGGGAGCTCACCAAATACCGTGAGCTGGTCTTCTGCGGCTTTGGGGAACCCATGTACCGCACGGAGGATATCGTCTGGCTGGTGGACGAGCTGAAAAAGCGGGTGAGCGGTCTGCCCCCCGTACGGATCAACACCAACGGTCATGCCAACCTGATCCTGGGACAGGACGTGACGCCGCGGCTCCAGGGGCGCATTGATACGCTCTCCATCTCCCTCAACGGCTCCACGCCGGAGGAGTATTGCGCCGTGACCCGTCCCAGGGACGGGGAGAAAGCCTGGCACGCCATGCTGGATTTTGCCGGAAAGGCCAAGGAGTACGTGCCCAACGTAGTGATGACCATTGTGGACAAGGATCAGACGCCGGAGGCGATCGAGCGCTGCCGCCGGATCACCCGGGATCTGGGCGTGAAGCTGCGCATCCGGGCGTACATCCCGGACTAGGGCAGAGCGGGCGCGGGGAAAACGGACGGCTTCAAAAAACGGGCGGCCACAGGCCGCCCGTTTTTGCGTGTTGCGGCGCGCCGCCATAGGCTGCTACGCCGCGTCGTTTTCCAGTTCCTCCAGCGCCTCCCGCTCGGAGTCGGCGGAGAACCGGAAGCGGCCCGCCTGATCGTAGACCTCCACATGTCCGTACACGAATCGGATCTCGTAATCCATGGGTCAGCGCTCCTTCCTGTCTCGTTGTGAGTACAGTATAACGGAGCATATGTACGATAAAGCGGACTATTCTTCCGCGGGGGACACATCGCCCAAAAACCGCTCCCAGGCGTCCGGGTGGTCCACAAAATACAGCGGGCAGGCCTTGCCGGTCACATCGTAGTGCCGCAGGATCTGTGACGGCTCCAGCTGATAGTACTCCATGAGCCAGCGCACCAGCCTCACCAGCGCGTCGTAGGTCTCAGGGGTAAACGCGCCCGTGCCGTCCGGGTGGCAGCATTCGATGGAGATGGTGTCCTCATTGCGGTCGTTGGAGCAGTAGGCGATCTCGTCCAGCGGGACGTTCAGGAGGATCTCGCCGTCCAGGCCGATCAAAAAATGACTGCTGGCATAGGTCTCGCCGGTCTGGGCCAGGCCTTCGAAATAACTGTGGTTCTGCGCCGCGGTGGTGCCGGGATTGCCCACATAATGGACCACCACGCCGTTTACCGTATCCAGCGGCTCCCCCGGCCGGGAATAGGGGTTCACCGGAAGCAGGTCGGCCGTGATCCAGTCGGGGGTCGCCGGGGCAGGGAAGCGTCTGGACGCAAAGGGGTCGATCCACTTGATCACTGCCAATCCCGCCACCAGGATCAGCAGGATGGGGAAAAGCCCGGGGCTGCGCCGTTGCTTTCTGCGGGGCCGCGGGGGTGCGACAGGCATGCGCTTGCCCTCCTTTCGATGCGCTTGCCCTGGCATTATAACAGAGCCGGGGCGGTCTGTGTGTTAAACTTTTCTTACAAAGTACCGTCCAAACGGCGGGACCCATACAACAGCAAAAGCTTCCTGCCGGCCTTACGACTGACAGGAAGCCTTTGTGTTCAAACGAATACGGAGCAGCCTGGAAGCCGGCGGCTGCAGGTCAGAGCGACGCCCTGTGCGTGCCGACGTCGGTATTGAAATACAGCAACCCGGCAAACGCCAGGAACACAAGCGCGGCGGCGGCAAAAGACTTCCTTACCATATCAACACGCGCCCAGCGCCCGGTCGTAGGCGTCCTTGACCGGCTGGCTGAAGCAGACGAAGGTGACGTGCTCCACACAGGAGCCTGCCGCCAGACAGTCCCGCACCGTGGCCACGGCGATCGGGGCCGCCTGCTCCAGCGGGAAGCGATACACGCCGGTGGAAATCGAAGGGAAGGCCACGCTTTTACAGCCGTACCGACCGGCCAGCGCCATGCAGCTGCGGTAGCAGGAGGCCAGCAGTTCCGCCTCCCGGCAGACCCCACCGCGCCAGATAGGGCCGGGCGTGTGGATGACGTATCGGGCAGGCAGATCATAGCCCCGCGTCAGCTTGGCCTGCCCGGTCTCGCAGCCGTTCAGGGTGCGGCACTCGGCCAGAAGGCCAGGCCCCGCGGCGGCATGGATGGCGCCGTCCACACCGCCGCCGCCCAGCAGGGAGCAGTTGGCGGCGTTGACGATGGCGTCGGCCGCTACCCGGGTGATGTCGCCCAGAAGGGTATCAATGAGGCAGCTCATCCCGGGGCTCCTTTCCCTCCTGCGCCGCCGGCTGGAAGGCCTTGGGGGGCTGGACGGCGGCACGGTCGGTGAACACCAGCGCGAAGGCGGCGGCATCCATAGTTTCGTACTGCAGCAGGTAGTCGGCCACGAAATCCAGCGCGTCCCGCTGTCCGGTGAGGATCTCCTTGCAGCGGGCGTAGGCCCCGTCGATGAGGGCCTTGACCTCCTCGTCGATGAGGGCGGCCACTTCCTCCGAGTAGTTCTTGGCCTGAGCCATGGAACGGCCGATGAAGATCTCGTCGTGGCCGGAGTCGAAGACCACGTTGCCCACCCGCTCGCTCATGCCGTAGCGGGTGACCATGTTGCGGGCGATGGAGGTGGCTTTTTGCAGGTCGTTGCCCGCGCCGGTGGAGATGTCGCCCAGGGCCAGTTCCTCTGCGGCCCGGCCGCCCAGGCAGACGGCGATGCGCTCTGTGAGCGCCTGGCGGGACTGGAAGCTCACATCTTCCCGGGGCAGGGAGATGGTCATGCCCCCCGCCATGCCCCGGGGGATGATGGTGATCTGATGGACCGGGTCCTGGGTCTCCAGAGCGTGGATGACGATGGCGTGACCCGCCTCATGATAGGCGGTGAGCCTGCGCTCCCGCTCGATGACCACCCGGCTCTTCTTCTCCGGCCCGGCAATGACCTTGATCACCGCCTCGTGCAGATCCTGCATGCGGATAAACCGCTCCTGACGCCGGGCGGCCAGCAGGGCGGCCTCGTTCATCAGGTTCTCCAGGTCCGCGCCGGTAAAGCCGCCGGTGGCCTTGGCCAGCTCCGCCAGATCCACGTCCTCCGCCAGGGGCTTGTTGCGGGCGTGGACCTTCAAAATGGCCTCCCGGCCCTTGATGTCCGGATAGCCCACATACACCTGCCGGTCGAACCGGCCGGGGCGCAGCAGGGCAGGGTCCAGGATGTCCTGCCGGTTGGTAGCCGCCATGACCACTACGCCCTCGTTGTTGCCGAAGCCGTCCATCTCCACCAGCAGCTGGTTGAGGGTCTGCTCCCGCTCGTCGTGGCCGCCGCCCAGGCCCGCGCCCCGCTGGCGGCCCACCGCGTCGATCTCGTCGATGAAGACGATGGCGGGGGCGTTCTTCTTGGCCTGGTCGAACAGGTCCCGGACGCGGGAGGCGCCCACGCCCACGTAGAGCTCCACAAAGTCGGAACCGGAGATGGACAGGAAGTGGACCCCCGCCTCCCCGGCCACGGCCTTGGCCAGCAGGGTCTTGCCGGTGCCCGGCGGGCCCACCAAAAGCACGCCCTTGGGGATGCGGGCGCCCAGCTCCAAAAAGCGCTTGGGGTCCTTGAGGAACTCCACGATCTCCTGGAGCTCGCCCTTCTCCTCCTCCGCGCCGGCCACGTCGTCAAAGGTGACCTTCTTCTGTTCATCCGCCCCGGTGCGGGTGCGGGCACGGCCGAAGCGGGCGGTCTTGTCCCCGCCGGCGCCCCCGCCGCCGTTCTGGCGGAGGATGGCAAAGTACCAAAGCAGGCCGAAGACCACCAGGATCACGATCCAGGGGACAAAGGACATCCACGCCGGGGCCACAAAGCCCTGGGGATAGTTATAGTCGGTGATCACGCCCCGGTGCACCTGCTGCACGATCAGGTCGTTGAAGTCGTTGTAGAACCAGTCGGGGTTTGCCACATCATAGGTAATGGTGGACTGGCCGTTGACCGGCTCCTTGAGCCAGAGGGTGACGGTGTTGTCCTCCACCTGGACCTGGGTCACCAGCTCCTGCTCCAGCAGGCGGCGGATCTCCCCGTAAGAGGTCTGGACGCTGCCGTCCAGCCCCCCGCGCAGGGCAAAGATGGTCATCAAGAGGATCACGGCGATGAGCAGATAAAAGCCCACGTCGCGCATGCTTCCTTTGCGTTTCAAACAGCGGACACGTCCTTTCCGGGCTGAATCAGCGCGCTAAAAACCGGCCTGGCCCCGGTCATTTTTCGTATACACAGGGCTTGAGCACTCCTATGTAAGGCAGGTTGCGGTACTTTTCGGCATAATCCAGGCCGTAACCCACCACGAAGTAGTCGGGGATGGAGAAGCCCGCGTAGTGCAGCTCCACCGGCTTGGTGCGGCGGGAGGGCTTATCCAGCAGGGTGCACAGCCGTACCGAGGCGGGGCGGCGGGCCTGGAGGATCTGAAGCAGGTAGCTCAGCGTGTTGCCGCTGTCCAGAATATCCTCCACCACGATCACGTCCTTGCCCTCGATGTGCTCGGACAGGTCCTTGACGATCTTCACCTGGCCGGAGCTGGCGGTGCCTGCCCCGTAGGAGGAGACTGCCATAAAGTCCACCGTGCAGGGCAGGTGGATCTGCCGCACCAGATCGGCCATAAAAACGAAGGACCCCCGCAGCACGCTGACCAGCAGCGGCTCTTTTCCGGCGTAGTCCCGGTCGATCTCGGCGGCGATTTCGCTCACCCGGCGTGCCAGCTCCTCCTGGGAAAACAGCACCCGTTCCACATCTTTGTCCAGTATCTGTTCCATCTCGCTCACTCTTTCTTCCAAAATAGCAGTTCATAGGCGCGCCCCCCGGTCTGGGCCAGACGGCGCTGGTCGGCCCCAAAGCCCGCCACCGCCGCCACCCCGGCCCGGTCGGCCAGGACGGGGATATGTTCCCGCTCCCGTCGGGGGACTTTTTCGTCGATAAACAGCTTTTTCAACGTCTTGGTGCCCCCCCGCCGGGGCAGGGCGATCTCGTCTCCGGTCTGCCGGGGCCGCAGCAGCAGCACACCGTCCACCTTGTCCCGGTCCAGGTAGACCGCGCCGGGAAGGCGTTCGCTCTCGTCCGGACAGGGGAGCGAGCGACAGCGCACCCGCCATGGGGTGCCCTCCAGGAGGGTCTCCCCGTCCAGCACCAGGGGCGCGGGAAGGAAGGGGGGCAGGGGATCGGACGAACGGGTCAGCAGCAGTTCCCGGTAGACCCGCTGGGCCAGCTTGCCGCCGGGCAGGAAGACCACGGCGGAGGGATCGCTCCCCCGGGCCAGCTCCACTACAGCGTTCAGGTGGGCGGAGGAACAGTTGGTATTGCCGTCCCCCAGCATCTCCAGCAGCCGCCGCACCGCCCGGGGGGCGATGGCGGGGGGAAGCTCGGCGATCAGGCGGGCTTCGATGACCAGGTCGTCCTCCGCCCAGCGGGCGTTGGCGCAGACCAGCGCGGCCTGGGCGTTGAGATAGTCGTTGTCGGCGCGCAGCAGGGCCATGGTGGCGGCCACGCCCTCGCTCAGGCGGGGATTCAGGTCCCGCAGCACCGGCACCACCTGATGGCGCAGGCGGTTGCGGGCATAGGCCTCATCGGAATTGGAGCTGTCCTCCACATGGGGGATGCCGTGCTCGGCCAGGTAGGAGAGCACCTCCGCCCGGGAGCAGGCGAGCAGGGGGCGCACGATCCCGTCGCGGCGGGGCGGGATGCCGGACAGCCCATGCAGCCCGGCGCCCCGCACCAGATGGAGCAGCAGGGTCTCCAAATTGTCGTCGGCATTATGGGCGGTGGCGATGCGCGTACAGTCCAGAGCCTCGGCGCTTTGGCGGAGAAAATCATAGCGCAGCTGCCGGGCGGTCTCCTCCACACCCAGACCGCGGCTCTGAGCCTGCGCGTTCACATCTCCCTCGCCCATCACGAAAAGGATGTCGCGCGCTGCGCACCACTGGGCCACAAAGGCCGCGTCCCGGTCGGATTCCGCGCCCCGCAGGTGGTGGTGGAAGTGGGCGGCCGCAATGGTAAAGCCGCCGGGCTTTGCTAGCTCTCCCAGCAGGTGGAGCAGGCACATGGAGTCCGCCCCGCCGGACACGGCGCACAAGACCCGTCCGCCCCGGGGGAGCATATCGTATTCCATCGAGAGAGAGAGCACCTTTTGCAGCATAGCGCGCCTCGCAAAGTTTCCGCCGGGGGCGGAAATAAATGGATTGGACGTGCGGAAAAACACAGGGGAAACCGCCCCGCAGGGCAAGCGGGGAAGCGCTGGAGGGCGGGCCTGCGCAGCACCCAGTTCTTCCGTTGTCCCGCCCAGGCGGGACAACGAAGAGGGGGAACGGCGGGCGCGGGACGTCAGTATTCCTCGTGCCTTCGGTCAAGGGAGGAAAAGGTGGTATACTCGGGCAGCCACTGCAGCTCCACCTTACCGGTCTCGCCGTGGCGGTTTTTGGCAATGATGCACTCCGCCAGATTGTGATTTTCGCTGTCCTCGTTGTAATAATCCTCCCGATAGAGGAACATGACGATATCCGCGTCCTGCTCGATGGCGCCGGATTCCCGCAGGTCGGAAAGCATGGGGCGCTTGTCGGAGCGGGCCTCGTTGGCGCGGGAGAGCTGGGACAGGCAGAGCACCGGCACGTTGAGCTCCTTGGCCATGATTTTCAGGGCGCGGGAGATATCGGAGACAATCTGCTGGCGGTTATCGCCGCTGCGGCCCGGCCCGCCGGCGGAGGTCATAAGCTGGAGGTAGTCTATGACCACCAGCCCCAGATTATCCACCCGGCGGCACTTGGCATTCATGTCCGCCACCGAGAGGGCGGGGTTGTCGTCGATGAGGATCTGGGTCTGGTTCAGGGCGGCGGAGGCGGCGGCGATCTTGGTCCAGTCGTCCTCGCTGAGCTTGCCCGTCACCAGGCGCTTGTTGTCCACAAAGCTCTCGCCGGAGATCAGGCGCATGGCCAGCTGCTCCCGGCTCATTTCCAGCGAAAAAAAGACCACGGTTTTGCCGGAGAACTTGCCCGCGTGCAGCAGGATGTTCAGGGCGAAGGAGGTCTTGCCCATGCCGGGGCGGGCGGCCAGCAGGATCAGGTCGGATTTGTTCAGACCGGAGATGGCCGCGTCCACGTCGGGCAGGCCGGTGGACAGGCCGGGGACCGCCTGTTCGCTGGCGGCCAGCTCGTTGAGGCGCTCGTACACGTTGAGGATGACGCTGGAAATGTGCTCCAGGCCCTGGGCGGAGCGGCCCTGCCGGATGGCGTAGATGCGCTGCTCGGCGGCCTCCAGCACCTCGCGGGCGGTGCCGGTGCCCTCCTGGATCATGGCGGTCAGGTCTCCCGCGGTCTCGGCGATGCGCCGCAGCAGGGACTTGTCCTTGACGATGGCGGCATACTCCTTTACGTTGGCCGCCGTAGGCGTGATCTCCATCAGCTGGAGAATATAGTTGCGGGAGGTGTTTTCGTCATATACCCCGTTCAGGCGCATGTGCTCCAGCACCGTCACCGGGTCGATGGTCTGGGAGAAATTGAACATGGAATAGATGGTCTCATAGATCTCCCGGTTCTGCCGCAGATAGAAGTCCTCGCTTTTCAGGGCTTCGATGACCTCCGGCACGCAGCGGGCGTCAATGAGCATGGCGCCCAGCACGCTTTGCTCGGCCTCCACGCTGTGGGGCATCTGCCGCGACAAAAGCTCCTCTTCGGTTGCCATGTGTTCCACCCGCTTCCCGTTGCTGTTTGCGCGCGGGCGAACCGGCTTCGCCGCAGCGCGCGGCGGCGCGCCTGAATGCAGGCGGCCGCCTTCCCGTCCGGGGGGAAACGCCCCCCGAACGCGCGTTAGTTCTCGGCCACGACCACCTTCAGGGTGCCGGTGACCTCGTAGCCCAGCTTCACCTTGAGCGTATAGCCGCCGAAGGCCTTGATGGGCTCATCCTGGACGATCTTGGTTTTCGGAATGCTGATGCCGTGCTGGGCGCTCAGGGCGTCGGCGATCTCCTTGGAGGTCACCGCGCCGAACAGCCGCCCGCCGTTGCCGCCCTTGGCGACCACCTTCACGCTCAGCTGCTCAAGCCTGGCGGCCACGGCCTCGGCCTCCGCCTTTTCGGCGGCCTGCTGGGCCATTCTCGCCTTCTCCTGCATCTTCATGGTGTTCACATTCTCCGCGGTGGCCGGCACGGCCAGCTTTCGGGGCAGGAGGAAATTGCGGGCATAGCCGTCGCTGGCCTCGATCATCTGGCCCTTTTTGCCCTGGCCCTTCACGTCCTGCTGTAAAATTACTTTCATGTTATCGTCCTTCCTTTCTGGAACTGTCATCATTTAATAGGGGAGATGAATCTCCCCGACGCGCCAGCCGTCTTCGGTACGCTCCATGCGGATGGGGTATGCTTCGGCGGTTTCACCGGTAACGATCAAAGGTTCCTCCGCGCCCTCCGGCGCCTCCGCCAGGACGGCGTAGTGGCCGATCAGGTCGAACACGATTTCGTCCTCGGTCCGACGCACCAACTGGTAGGAGTCGGGTGTCCCGGACCAGCCGTACTCCAGGCTGCTGCCCCGGGAGGCGTCGAGATAGCACAGCCTGCCATCCTCAGTGGAGGTAAAAAGAGGCTGTGGCGTGCCGTGGGCGCGGGTGAAGTAGAGCAGCTCCTCCTGGTATTCGGACGTGAACAGAGCGTCCATCATGGCCTTAAAGTCCGCCCAGCGGGCATAGCGGCCTACGGAGATCACATAGAGATCGCCGCCCAGCTCCACGGTCTGGCAATGGTCCAGGTCCGGCATGCTGCCGTCGTCAAAAGGGAAACGGTCCACGTAGGAGGTCTCGCAGCCCATCAGGAAATTGGCCGCCTCAAATGCGTGGAGAAACAGCGCCTGCTGGTCCGTATCCAGAAAGTCGGGGACCGGCTGCGCCTTCGTACTGTCTGAAAGAGGCGGCTCCAGCGCAGGGATGGGCGTGGGCGTGGGCGTAGGCGTAGGCGTGGGCGTGGGCGCGGCGCAGGCGGCCAGGGTCAGGCACAGCAGCAGGGCCGGCACGGCGGGAAACAGCCGTTTCATAACCATTCTCCTCTGACGGACAGGGAACAGGCGGGGCCTATTCCTCCTCCAAGTATTGGTCGATGGCGCGCAGCAGGTCCTTGGTGACCTCCTCCACGCTCTTGCCGGGCACCTGGGCGCCGGCGGTGGCGGCGTTGCCGCCGCCCCCCAGTTTTTCCAGGATTACCTGCACGTTTACATCCCCCATGCTCCGGGCGGAGAGGATCACACGCCCCTCGCCGTCGGGGAAGAGGACAAAAGAGGTGTCGATCCCGGAAATATTCAGCAGCTCGTCGGCGGCCTGGGCGGCGGTGATGCGGCCCACCGGGTGGTCGACCCGGGCCACGGCGATGTCGTTGCGGTACATGCGGGCGTTTTGGATGATGTCGTACCGGGCGATGGTGCCCTCCAGATCGTTCTGGAAGAGCTTTTTCACGTCCCCGGTATCCGCGCCGGAGCGGCGGAGGAAGGCGGCCGCCTCGAAGGTGCGGCTGCCGGTACGCATGGTGAACTGTTTGGTATCCAGGGTGATCCCGGCCAGCAGCGCCTCGGCCTCAGCCTTGCGCAGGTCCGCGCTTTCCAGCAGGTATTGCAGCAGCTCGGTGACCAGCTCGCTGGCGGAGGAGGCGTAGGGTTCGTGGAAGTTCAGGGCGGCGTTGGCGATATAGGTGGCGGCCCGGCGGTGATGGTCGATGACCGCCACCTTGCTGCTGGATTCCAGCAGGTCCTGACTGACCACCTGCTCGGGGCGGTTGGTGTCCACCACCACCAACAGGGCGTTAACGTCGGCCGCCAGGATGGCATCCTGCACGGAGAGAAACACGCCCTGGTATTCCGGCAGCTGGGAGAGCTTCTCCATCATCTCGCTGGCGGGGGTTTGGCCCGCCTCCTTGACAATGTTCACCGGGGTGCCCTTTTTCCGGGCGATGGCGCACACGCCGGCGGCCGCGCCGATGCAGTCCAGATCCGGAAATTTGTGGCCCATGACGAATACCCGGGAGGCGTCGGCCACCAGCTCGCCCAGGGCGTTGGCCATGACCCGGCTCTTGACCTTGGTGCGCTTCTCCAGCTCCTTGGTGCGCCCGCCGTAAAACTCAAAATTAAACTTGTTCTTGATGACCGCCTGGTCGCCGCCGCGGGAGAGGGCCATCTCCACCGACAAAGAGGCGTACTGGAACAGCTCCTCCAGGGTATCCGCGTCCCGGCCGATGCCGATGGACACCGTGGCGGGCAGGCCGTTGGGGCTGACCACCTCATGGACTGCGTCCAGCACCGAGAACTTGCCCTCCTGGAACTGGGCCAGGAAATGCTCCTCGAAAAGGAAGAGGTAGCGGTCCCGGTCGTACCGGCAGAACAGGCCCTGGGCGGGGGCCGCCCACTGGTCCAGACGCTGGTCGATCTCGCTGCGCAGGGCCGAGCGGGCGTTGTCCGGGATGCCCTTCATCAGCTCCTCATAGTTGTCCAGCATCAGGATGGCCGCCACAGGACGGGCGGCATAATACAGGTCCCGCACGTCGGCCAGATCGGTCACGTCCACCCAGTAGGTGGTGGCCAGATATCCCCGGGCGCCGGAATCCTCCGTGCGCACCAGATGGCCGAAGACCTGGAAGCGCCGCTCCCCCAGCAGCACCTCGGTGGGACACTCGGTCTTGCCCTCCATGAGCCAGCGGGAGGAAAAGTCGGGTACGGCGGCGGTGAGCTTGGTGTCAAACAGGTGCTCGCGCTCGCCGGTGATCTGCAGAAAGCGGTCGTTGGACCAGATGACCTCGTCGTTCTCCGGCCGGAAGATGACCATGGGCAGGGGGGCGTTGACCATGGTGTCCTTGGTGGCCGTGTCCATATTGCAGGTGACGCTTTCAATATACTGGATGATCTCTTTCTGCCGGTGGGCGTTGCTGCGGCGGAAGTAAAGGTAGAGCACCAGCACCACCGCCAGTTCCGCCAGGGCGGCGGGGCGGCTGAACAGGGCGGTGACACCCGCAAAGACCAGAAGGCATAAGAAATACAGCCGGAGGCTGGGCTCCAGCAGATGGGACAGCTTGTTTTTTCGCATGAGACACCTCCCATGACGCGGCACTCAACAATAAAGGTATTTTATTATACCAAACTCAAAAGTTAAAAACAAGTCCGCTTGCGCCCCAACTCCGCCTGTGGTACAATAACTTTTATCCAATTTGTATCACGCTTTACATTCTTTTGCTCCGGCGACTGCCATACTGAAGGGCACAAAGAGCATTTGATAAGGAGGCCGCTTTTTATGAAGGAATACCCCGTCCAGCGCGCCGCGGCGCTCAAACCGCTGCCCGACCCGGACATGCTGGTGTTCGGCAAGACCTTTACCGACCACATGTTTTTGATGGATTACACCGCCGGGCAGGGCTGGCACGACGGGCGCATCGTCCCCTACGCGCCGCTGGCCCTGGAGCCCTCCGCCATGGTGTTTCATTACGCGCAGGAGGTCTTTGAGGGACTGAAGGCCTACCGCAGCCCGGACGGTGGCGTGCAGCTGTTCCGCCCCATGGAGAACGTCCGGCGCATCAACTCCTCCTGCGAGCGGATGTGCATCCCGCAGCTGCCGGAGGAAGATACCCTTGCCGCCATCGAGCAGCTGGTGCGCGTGGAGGAGCGCTGGGTGCCTGCCAAGCCGGGCACGTCCCTGTACATCCGCCCCTTTGTCATCGCCACTACTCCCAGCCTGGGCGTACATGCGGCGCATGACTATATTTTCTGCATCATCACCTGCCCGGTGGGCGCTTACTACAAAGAGGGCATCAACCCCGTGCGCATCTATGTGGAGAACCAGGATGTCCGCGCCGTCCGGGGCGGGACCGGGTACACCAAATGCGGCGGCAACTATGCCGCCTCCATCCGGGCCGGAGAGCGGGCCGAGGAGCAGGGGTATGCCCAGGTGCTTTGGCTGGACGGCGTGCACCGCAGGTATATCGAGGAAGTGGGCTCCATGAACGTGCTGTTCAAGATCGGCGGCACGGTGATCACCCCAGCGCTCACCGGCTCCGTCCTGCCGGGCATCACCCGCAAATCCTGCATCGAGCTGCTCAAGAGCTGGGGCGTTCCGGTGGAGGAGCGCCTCATCACCGCCGAGGAGCTCTTCGACGCCGCCGAGGCGGGGCGGCTGGAGGAGGCCTTCGGCTCCGGCACCGCCGCCGTCGTCTCCCCCATCGGCGAGATGGGCTGGGGCGAGCGTCACGTAACGGTCAACGGCGGACAGATCGGCGCGCTGACCCGGAAGCTGTACGACACCCTGACCGGTATCCAGTGGGGCACGGTCTCCGATCCCTTCGGCTGGACGCTCAAGCTGTGACGGAAGATACAGGCGGCCCGCCGCCTCGTTATCGTCCGCCTCGCAGAAGTCCGCGGCCGGAGCGGCAAACGAAGGTTTGCTGCCGTTTCACGGCGGTGTGCCCGTCGTGAAACACAAATCTCAGCCGGCCCATATGCAGGTGCTCCGCTTTTGGCGGACCGCTTATCCGTGAAAAGCCGGGGGCGTGCCCCGCGTCTCGAAAAGACGCGGGGCACGCCCTTTTCTTTCCGCCGCAGCCGTGGTAAAATACCACCAGAAAAGAGGTGGTCGGGTGAAAAAAGCGGCGGTATGCATCCTGTTTTTGCTGTTGTGCTGCTCGGCCTGCTGCGCTCCCGCACCCGCCGCAGCGCCTGAGGCGGGCGCCGGCGCGGCGCATACCGAGGCCCTGCATCTGGCCCGGGCCCAGCTTGGCCGGCTGGCAGAACGGGTCTCGGAGCGGGAGGAGGAGCGGGTGGTTGCTTTGCTGGAGCGCATCATCCCGCTGCGTCAGGCCCGCCAAGCCTCCGGCGGCTGGCAGCCGGAGGGGGAGGAGGCGCGGCTGGTGGCGCAGCTCAACCGGCTTTACGAGCGCTATACCGCCCGATATCTGGGCGACGGCGGCGGCTGGGACTCCGACAGCCCCGCCGAGCGGGTGTTGGCGGAGTATTGGATCCAGGAGGATGAGACCCTCCGGCCCGACCCGGAAAGCCCGTTCCGGCCGGACGGCGATCGGGAGGTGGAATACGAGGCGCTCTGGGCGCAAATGCGCGGCCTTCTGCCGGAGGGAAGCTGGGCGGCGTTTTCCCGCTTCACCGTCTTTACCGACGGGGCGGACGAGACCCTGGCCTATGTGGCGGCGCTGGACGGCGCGGGGGAGCGCTGGGAGATCGCGGTGGACCCTGCGGACGCGGGAGACGGGGACTGGTTTACCGAGACGGTGCTCCACGAGTATACCCACTACCTGACCCTCAACGCCGGTCAGGTGACCTATACCGCGGCTCAGACCGCCGACACCTACAATGAGGAGGGAATGGCGGCGGTCCCCGGCTCCTATCTGGACGACTTCTATCAGGCCTTCTGGAGCGATTACCTGGACGACCGCCGGGCCAACCCGGAGAGCGATCGCTTTTTCCTGCGGCACGAGGACGACTTCGTGACCGACTACGCCGCTACCGATCCCTCGGAGGATATTGCCGAGAGCTTTACCTATTTCGTGCTCTGGCCCCGGCAGGGCGGCGGCAGCGTGTGGGAGCAAAAGCTGGACTTTTTTTATGGCTATCCGGAGCTGGTAGAGCTGCGGGCGGGCATCCGGACCTGCCTGGGGCTGGCGGAACGGCAGCCCTAGCGAACCAGCCGGGAAAAGCCCCTGGGGGTCTCGGAGCGCAGCAGCAGCTCCGCCCCGGTGACCGGGTGTGCAAAGGACAGCTCGTGGGCGTGCAGGCACAGGCGGCCCAGCGGATCGGTGGCCGCGCCGTACACCTTGTCCCCGGCCACGGGGCAGCCCAGTTCGCTGAAGTGGACCCGGATCTGGTTTTTGCGCCCGGTATCGATCGCTACGGCCAGCAGGGCGTAGTCCGCTCCCAGGCGCTCCACCTGGTAATGCGTGACGGCGGTCTTGCCGCCGGAGCGGACCGAATAGACCCTGTGGATCCGATTTTCCCGCAGCTGGGTGCGGATGGTGCCGGCCGGCTCGGGCGGCGCGCCCTCGACCACCGCGCGGTACCCCCGGCGGCGGATGAGCGTGTTCCATTCGTTTTGAAAGCGCTGCTGCACTGCCTCCGACTTGGCGAAGAGGAGCACGCCGGAGGTGTCCCGGTCCAGCCGGTGGACCAGAAAGGCGCGGCCCTCCCCGCGGTCCCGCAGCCAGTCGGACACCGCGCGGAAGGCGGTGCGCTCCTGCTCCCGCTCGTTGGCGGTGGAGAGCAGCCCCGCGGGCTTGTCGATGGCCAGCAGATCCGCATCCTCGTAGAGCAGGGGGAAGGGCAGATCGCCGCCCTGCAGGCGGGGACGCAGAGACACGGTCTGGCCGGGGACGAGGGGATGGTCGTGACGGGTGACTGCCTGCCCATCCACCAGCACCTGCCCCCGGGTGAGCAGCGCTTTGATGTTGTTGCGGCTCTTCCCCTTTTGGTGGGAGAGCAGAAAGGGAAGCAGGGTGTCCGCCCGGTCCACCGTGAGGATGGGGGCCTGTTTTGGCTGCATTGGATCAGATCCTTTCATTGAGGTGAGGTAATATGAATGAAATCCTGGCGGGGCTCCATGCCCGCAAATCGGTGCGGGCCTTTTCCGGAGAGCCGGTCACGCCGCAGGAGAAGCGCGCCATCCTGGAGGCGGCCTGTGCGGCCCCCACGGCGGGAAACCAGCAGCTGTACACTATTCTGGATATCACCGACCCGGCCCTGAAGGACCGCCTGGCGGAGACCTGTGATCATCAGCCCTTCATCGCCGGGGCGCCGGTGGTGCTTATCTTCTGCGCCGACTGCCAGAAGTGGTACGACGCCTACCGTGCCGCGGGCTGCGCGCCCCGCAGGCCCGGCGCGGGGGATCTGATGCTGGCGGTCACCGACTGCGCCGTGGCCGCCCAAAACGCGGTCACCGCCGCCGAGAGCCTGGGGATCGGGTCCTGCTACATCGGAGACATCATGGAGCAGTGCCGGATCCATCGCACCCTGCTGGCCCTGCCGGACTATGTGTTCCCGGCGGTCATGCTGGTGCTGGGGCGTCCCACGCAGCAGCAGAAGGCGCGGCCCAAGCCCGGACGGTGCGGGCTGAAGCACATCGTCCATGAAAACGGCTACCGCCGGATGGACGCCGGGGAGCTTCGGCAGATGCTGGCCTGGAAAGCGGAGGAGCGGCCCTATGCCGACTGGCTGCGGGCCTTCTGTGACCGGAAGTATGACTCCGGCTTTTCCCGGGAGATGACCCGGTCGGTGGAGGAATACCTCTCCAGCTTCCGGGGCGGCGGATCGTCCGACCCCTGAGCGGCGCCGCACGCTTGCTCCGCCCGTCCCCCGGCGCGGAGGGGAGCACGCCGATACCGCCCCCGGGGCGGCCTGCCCCGGCGGATCAGGACGGCGGGGAATCGGCGGCAGGGCTGTGGTTCCCGGGGAAAAAGCGGGGGAAGAGCTCCTCGGCGGCGGCATGGACGGCGGCCTCGTAGGCGCGGTACTGGGCCAGCGCCCGCCGGGCCTCCGGGGTGAGGATGCTCCCGCCGCCCCTGGCGCCGCCGATCCGGGTTTCCATCAGGGGAAAGCCAAGGCCCTCTTCCGCCGCACGGATCAGTTTGAAGGCCTTGGAGTAGGAGAGGTACATCTGTTTGGCGGCCTGATGGAGAGAGCCGGACCGCTCCACCCGCTCCAAAAGCTCCGCCGGCCCCGGCCCAAAGCACTTCTTTCCCGCGCTGCTGAACAGGACGACCTGACAGCGCTGCTCCATATCTATGCCCTCCTCACGGTGATGGTATTTTATTGTAATACGGATTTCGGCGGGGAGGGTTTGCGCCCGCCGGAAATACGCGTTGCAGCAATTGCACGGCAGCTGCCTGCTGGACGGACCGCAAAGCGGTCGGTCCAGCAGGCATTATTATAGCACAAAAAGCCGGATTCGGCCGGGCGACCGGAGAAGGAAAGGCGTTATCCTTCAATTCATACAACGAAAATTGACTTTGTGAATAATTTAACCATATCATTTTTGTGCAAATTAACCAGACTATGTGGTTTAATATTTATCAATAAAAGCGCGGACAAAGAGACGCCAAACGGCTTTTTTTCAAAAAAATTGAATAATTCTATCAAAAATAAAACGGGAAAGGGAAAAACGTCCCCTGAGAAATGAGACAATTTGCCTGGATTGACGGCGGGATGGGATTGTGCTTAGATAAGGGAAACAATACCGAACGGTTTAGAAAGGGGAGACGCGGTAATGCAATATGTCAGCGCATCGTCATCCGGGGAGGCCGTAGAGCTGCTGACCCGGGCCGGGGGCAAGGGCGTGATCATGGCGGGAGGCACGGATCTGATGGTGGAATTCAAAGAGGGAAAGATCTGCCCGGAGTGCTTTATCGACGTAACCAAGGCAGCCGATATGGCCGGGATCTCCGCAGACGGAGAGCGCCTGGTGATCGGCGGGGCGGCCACCCTGACGCAGATCGCCCGCTCGCCCCTGGTCAAGCGATATTTCCCGTCCCTGGCGCAGGGCTGCGGCTGCGTGGGATCGCTGCAGATCCGGAACTCCGCCACGCTGGCGGGCAATGTGGTGAGCGCCCAGCCCGCCGGTGACGGCGCCATGGCGTTGGCGCCCCTGGATCCGGTCTTCACCGTCTGCTCCGCCGGCGGCGAGGCGGAGCTCACTATGGGCGAGATGTACGCGGGCTTTGCCAAGAGCAGGGTGGACCACAGCCGCCAGCTCGTAAAGCGCATCTCCATCCCGCTGCCCCAAAAGGGCGAGGCGGCGGCCTTCTACCGGCTGGAGCTGCGCAAGTCCCTCTCCCTGCCCATGCTCAACTGCGCGGCCATGGTGCACTGTGAGGGCAAAACGGTGACCTGGGCCCGCATTGCCATGGCGCCCGTGGGGGTGGGCCCCGTCCGGGCCGCGGCAGCCGAGGCGTATCTGAAGGGCCGCGAACTGACGGAAGCGGTCATGGCCCGCACGGGTGAGCTGGCTCTGGAGAACGCAAACCCCAGAAGCAATCCGCTGCGCGGCAGCCGGGAGTACCGGCTGGAGGCCCTGCCCGTAATCATCCGCCGTACGCTGGAAGCTTGCCGTGCGCAGCTTTCGTGACAGAGAAGGAGAGGTGACGACAGTATGGCTCAGTTGCATACGACGATCAACGGCGAACCGATCACAGCGGAGGTGGACCCCGCCCTCTCGCTGGCGGAATTCCTGCGGGAAAAGATGTATCTCACCGGCACCAAGATCGGCTGCGGAAAGGGCGAGTGCGGCGCCTGCACCGTTATCCTGGACGGCAAGGCGGTCACTTCCTGCATTATCCCCGTTCTGCGGGCCGAGGGCGCCTGCGTCGAGACCATCGAAGGCCTGGAGCGGGGCGGCAGGCTCCACCCCCTTCAGGAGGAGTTTGTGAACAAGGGCGCGGTCCAGTGCGGATTCTGCACCCCGGGCATGATCATGTCCTCCAAGGCTCTGCTGGACGCCAACCCGGCCCCCTCGAAGGCGGAGATCCGCGAGGCCTTGGGCGGAAACGTCTGCCGCTGCACCGGCTATGTAAACATCGAACAGGCGGTAGAAGCCGCTGCCGACCGCATGAGGAGGGGAGAGGGTTGAGCGTGAGATACGTGGGAAAAGACATCCCCCGCAACGACGGTTTTGACAAGGTGACCGGCCGGGGCGTGTTTACGTTTGACGTACATCTGCCCCGGATGCTCCATGGCAAGATCCTCCGCAGCCCCTACGCCCATGCGAAGGTCCTCTCCATCGACACCAGCGCGGCCGAGGCCCTGCCCGGCGTGCGCGCGGTGTGCACCTTTGAAAATACCACCGCCAAGCTGTGGAACGGCGCGGCCCCCATGTTCATCACTCCGCTGCCCCATAAGCCGGTGCTGGATCAGACCATCTTTACCGGCGAACCCAAGTACATCGGCGACGAAGTGGCCGGCGTGGCCGCGGATACGGAGGAGATCGCCGCCCAGGCGGTAAAGCTCATCCGGGTCGAGTGGCAGCAGCTGCCTGCCGTCTACGACCCTCTGGAGGCCGTCAAGCCCGACGCCCCTCAGGTCCAGCCCCGGTTTGCCAATCCGGAATACAACAACATCTGCGGCGGTCCGGTCATCCTCACCTTTGGCGGCGATCCCGACGAGGCGTTCAAGCACTGCGACGAGGTGGTGGAGTATCGGGTGAAGCTGCCCCGGGTCAAGCAGGCGCAGATGGAGACCCACGGCGCCGTGGCTTCCTATTGTCCCGACGGCAGACTGGACGTGATCTCCACCACCCAGGCCCCTTATCCCACCAAAATGATCCTCGCCGAAGCCCTGGACCTGCCCGTCAGCAAGGTCGCGGTACGCAACCCCCCTTATGTGGGCGGCGGCTTTGGCGTGCGGATCGGCCTGTCCGGCAAGGCCGAGATCCTGGCGGCGGCGCTGTCGATGAAGTGCGGCCGTCCGGTCAAGCTGATCTACACCCGCGAGGAAGACTTTACCTGCTCCGATTCCCGCCACGGCGGCTATCTGGAGTGCCGCCTGGGCGCCCGAAAGGACGGCGCCTTTGTGGCGCTGGACACACGGGCGTGGCTGAACACCGGCGCTTACGCCACCTTTGGCACCGACTTGGTGGGCGTCTGCGGTGCCTGCGGTACGGCGGGCGCCTACGTGATTCCCAACTTCCGCTACACCGGCTGGCCGGTCTATACCAACCAGATGACGGCCGGCGCCATGCGCGGCTTCGGCTCCCCCCAGGGAAACGCCGTGGTGGAGCCCGCCATCGAGCTCATGGCCCAGAGGCTGGGGATGGACTCCATCGAGCTGCGCAAGAAAAACTCCACCCGCGAGGACACCCGAAACTGGTTCCCATTCCCGCCGGGCTCCTGCGGCACCAACGAGTGCCTGGATCGGGCGGCCGCCGCTATCCAGTGGAACGAAAAGCACGGCCGGGCCGCTCAGCAGACCGGTCCGGTCCGCAGGGGGGTGGGGATCTCCGCCGGTACGCACGTGAGCAACGCGGCTCCGTTCTGTGTGGACTATAATACGGTGCTCCTCCGCATCGAGCGGGACGGCACCCTCTTCGTGAACAGCGCCATTCCGGAGATCGGCCCCGGTTCCACCACCGCGTGCCTCCAGGTGGCCAGCGACCTCATCGGGGTCCCTTTCCAGAATGCGGTCATGAAGTTTGGCGACACGGACGCCGCCGCCTTCGACATCGGCAGCCATGCCACCCGGACGCTCTACACCGTCAGCTACGTCATGGCCGACGCGGCCAAGGAGCTGCGCCGGGATATCTTCACCTGGGTGGGCCGGCACCTGGACCTGGACCCCGGGAGCCTAGAGCTGGACGACGGCATAATTACCAGCGGCGGCAAGCCCGTGTCCACCCTGGCGGAGATGGCTTCCGCCGCCCACCTGGAGGGCAAGCAGTTCATGGCCTCCTCCTGCAAGGTGCCGCCCAACTGCCTGCCCTTCTACGCCCAGGCCGCAGAGGTGGAGGTGGACCTGGAGACCGGCATGGTCAAGGTGCTCAAGGTGGCCGCTGCCCACGACGTGGGCAGGGCCGTAAATCCCCGCCTGTGCAAGGGGCAGATTGAGGGGGGCGTGCTCCAGGGCGTGGGCTATGCAGTCCGCGAGGAGATGACCTATGTGGAAGGGAAGGGGTTTTATAACAAGGGCTTTCACAGCTATATGCTTCCCACCGCTGACGACCGCCCCGAGATCGAGTCGATCCTGGTGGAAAACCCGGACCCCTCCGGCGTGTTTGGTATCATCGGCATCGGAGAGTGCGGCGTAAATCCCACGCTGGCCGCCATTGGCAACGCGGTGGAGGATGCCACCGGCGTCCGCTTCCATGAGTTTCCCTTGACGCCGGGCCGGGTGCTGGCCGGGTTGAAGGCCGCCGGGAAGGTCTGACCCGGTTCGCCGTTCAAGCAAGCACGGATGCGAACGAGCCTCCTCGGCCTAAGGGCGCCTCGGCCGGGGGCGGGGGATGATTTGGTTCCCTTTTTATTCCAAAAGCGATGACTGTCCGGAAAACCGCTCGGATGGCCATCGCTTTTGTCGTTTCTAACTGTGTGCCGGCCGATTCGTATGATATACGAAAAAGGCCGCTTGCGTTTCTCCGTTCCGATTTGGAACGAAGGGAAGCTATGAGATCCGGGCCCGGTTACGAACGGTATGGCTGATCCAACTTGCGCCAAAGGGTCGATCTGCTGATGTGAAGGTAGGAGCATAGCTTGTCCTTGTCCCCGCCAAAGCGCTCCAAGAGGAAGGCGATGTAATGGCGTTCCAGCGCCTTGAGGTCGTCTGTAAGCGGCGCGGTATATTGCGCATGCAGATCCGAATGCCCCTTTTGCTGCATCATCCGGGCTAAAAACGCACGATCCAATCGATAATCCCTGCACAGCAGCACCACGCGTTCGGCAAAATTCCGTAGTTCCCGGATATTTCCCGGCCAATCGTAATCCAGGATCGGCTCAAAAACGGACATGTCGTCCCAAAACACGGCCCGTTTCTCCTGCTCGGAAACTTCCGCCAAAAAGCTGGTAAACAGCGGAACGATGTCTTCCCTGCGTCTGCGCAGGGGGGGAATGTCCAGCTCCAACAGCGCTAAACGATAGTAGAGATCCTCGCGAAACTTCTTTTGCTGGACCATCTCGAGCAGATCCCGGTTGGTAGCCGCAATGATCCGCACGTCCACAGGGATAATCCGGCTTCCGCCCACCCGCATGACTTCTTTTTCCTGCAGTACGCGAAGCAATTTAGCCTGAAGAGAAAGCGGAAGCTCCCCCACCTCGTCCAGAAAAAGGCTTCCATGATGGGCCAGTTCGAACAGGCCCTGCTTCCCGCCGGGGAGCGCACCGGTAAAGGCGCCCTTTTCGTAGCCGAACAGTTCACTTTCTATCAGGTTTTCATTAAAAGTCGCGCAATTGATTGCAAGGAAAGGGCCGTCGGCCCGCAGGCTTTCATTATGAATACTGGAGGCGATGACTTCTTTTCCAGTGCCGGTCTCGCCCCTTAGAAGAATCGTGCCGTTGCTCTTCGCATAGCGCTTGGCCATTTCTACAAGCTGTATGGATACCGGATCACGGCAGACGATGTCTTGAAAAAAGGTCTTTGCCGTTAACCCCCGCTCCCGGTTCTGCCTGCGGATTGACAACTCCATCTTTTCTACGTCGTTGGCATTGCTGAGGACAAAGGCGTACATGCGCTCTTCGCCCACCACCCGGGGGATGACGCTGACTACATAACGTTTGCCGCGAATATCCGCCAGCTGGTTGGCCGGGAGTTCCAGCAGCAGGGGCAGTTCCATGCCGAACAGTTCCTGTACCTGATTGCAGGGTTCGCGTTTTAGCAGAAGACGCTCGGCCTGAAGGTTGCAGCTTTGGATTTTTCCGGTCTCATCCGCTATAATGACAGCCTCTGCGATAATATTTGTGATAACGGAGATGAAACGATCCTGCGCCCGCTCTTTCAGCGTCATTTCCGTCATATAGCGTGCTTCTTCGATCGTATTGCGATAGGAACGTTCATCGATCACAAAGTTCCGGCTGGGCAATCCAAGACGTTTTGCAATCATGATCGGCTCCACGTCTCCGATCACAAGATCCAGCTTTCCCTGCCCCCAGAGCTGGCGGATTTCCTGCTCCACCGAAGCGCGGTCATAGAACCGGTAAAAGCTTAATTCGTAATCCCCCAGGAACAGCTGAGCCCGCTGCTCCTGCTGCTCCTGTCCGGGCGTGTAGGAGCCGATCTCAAAAATACAGATCTTGCGGTACCCATCCGCTACGCATTCCTTCAATAGGGTCAAGATGGCGTACAGCCCGTAATTTAATTCAAAGATCGGGACCGGGATACGATTGACATAAAGATATTGCGCCAGGCTGCTCCGCGTGAGGATCCCATAAATATCGGTTTCCTGGAGCGCCTCCCGTACTTGCCGGAGCAATTCGGGACACGGGCTGGACCGGATAAATTTATAAATGTAGGGCTGTAGTGCCCGAAAGGACACCATATTGTCCACACCGTCCGGGGCTACGACAAGAAATTGCTTATCTGATCTCTGATCCATTGCATGCGTTCCCTCCCCGTTTTCCATTTTACCACAGCTGTTTTGAAAATGAAATCTAAAATTTCATAATTGAAACAACGCTTCGGCGGCGTTGTTTCCCGACCCCGGCGGGACTTGGCACGACCCGTTGCGCCGGAAGCGCTTGCACGCCGCAGTCCGCCTTTGTCACTGTTGGCATGCAGTTTGCTTTTATAAAAAGCGAGACGCGCATCTCAAGCAATTCCCCATCGCTGCCAAGAAAACGAGGAGGCCCGATGATCCACTATCTGCTGTTGAAATTTAAACCAGGCTTTTTTTCCGACGAGGTCTTTTCCATGGCCGTCGAAGTTTTTACCGGCATCGGTAAAGCACTGGCGGGGATCGAAGATGTCCAGGTCAGCCGGAACTGCATTCCCCGGAATACCAACGCAGACCTGCTGGTACGTATGACATTGGAGGGGCACGAGGCGCTGGAGGCCTACCTGGAGCATCCGCTCCACCGTAGCTTTGCAGAGGAGATCGAGCCCTGTATATCCCGGCGCCTAACATTTGATTGCATGGAAATGGAAAGATTGGAAAGGAGAGAGACATCTTGATCAATGCGGTTCTTATGGCGTCAAACGACGATGTGGTTACCGTTACCCAGGCTGTACCCGCCGGCGGAGAGATCTGCTATCAGCGGGAGGGTGAGACATTTTCCCTTGCCGCCGCCACCGACGTACCCCTCTACCACAAGGCGGCCCTGCGGGATCTGGCGGAGGGAAGCTCCGTCATCAAGTATGGCGAGCATATCGGCCACGCCACCCGGCCCATCGGCCGTGGGGAACACGTCCACACGCAGAATCTGAGTAGTACACTCTGAGGGGGGGAGAGGATCGGCATGCATTTTATGGGATATCGCCGCACGGATGGCCACGTAGGCATCCGCAACCACGTGGTGGTCATGCCGGGCTGCATATGCTCGGCTGGAGCAGCCAGGAAGATCTGTGAGAAGAGCGGGGCCACCTATCTCTATAATCCCAACGGCTGTGCTCAAGATGCTAGGGACACCGCCATGACCCTGGAGATCCTGTCTGGCCTCATCGCCAACGGCAACGTGTACGGGGCCCTCATTGTGGGGCTGGGCTGTGAAAGCATACAGGAGGCCCGGTACATGGAGGCCATCCGGAAAAAGACCGATAAACCCGTCCGCTATATCAGCATCCAGAAGGAGGGAGGCTTGGGGCGCACGGTGGCCCATGGCCTGGAACTGGTGGCGCAACTCCAGCAGGAGGCCCGGGCCTGCCGGCGGGAGAGTTGCGATATAAGCGAACTCATCGTGGGCCTGGAGTGCGGTGGCTCCGACCCCACCTCTGGCTTTTCCATCAACGTGGTGCTGGGCAATACCTCCGACCGCCTGGTAGATCTGGGGGGCACCACCATCCTATGCGAGACGCCGGAGGCCATCGGGGCAGAGAATATCCTCAAACGCCGGGGCTGTACCCCCCAGGTGGGGCAGCAGCTCTATGACGCCGTGCTGGCCAATGAACGCCGCCACCTGGAAGCCGGCGAGGATATCCGCAATGTAAACCCCTCCCCCGGTAATAAGGCTGGTGGTCTTACCACCTTGGAAGAAAAGTCCATCGGGTGCGTCCACAAGAGCGGTACCAGGCCCTTCCAGGCGGTGTACAGCTACGGGCAGATGGTGGACAAGAAGGGCTTAGTATTCATGGACGGCACCGCCTACGACGTGGCATCCACCATGTCCCTTATTGCCGGCGGGGCCCAGTTGGTAGTGTTCACCACCGGCCTGGGTACCCCCGTTGGCAGTGCCATCGCCCCCGTCCTCAAGGCCACCGGAAATGGACATACCGCCCAGTGGCTGGAGGACATCATCGACTTCGACAGCAGCGCCAGCATCACCGGTGAGAAGACGGTGGAAGCTCTAGGGGATGAGTTGCTGAAGTATATCCGCCGTGTGTGCGACGGCGAGCTGGTCAAGGCGGAGATCAACGGCATCTCCGACATGGCCATCGATCAAATGGGCAGTTACTGCTGAGTTCCCTGAAAATTTATACTGTCTGCAAAAGACTTTAGAGAGGAGAGCAAGCTATGAAAATCCTGAAAACCATACAAAAGGTCCCCGGTGGTCTGATGGTCGTCCCTCTATTCTTGGGCGCTATCGTTAATCTGGTATTTCCTCAGTTTCTGGATCTGGGTGGCATGACCACCGCCACTTTCAAATCCGGAGCCTCTGCTTTTATCGGAGCCAGCCTGATGTGCGTGGGCTCTCAGATTACCGTCACCCGGGTGGGCGAGCCCCTCAAGCGGGGTGCGGTGTTGCTAATCGCCAAGTTCCTGGCCGGCTTCGTGCCCACCGTCATCGCCAACATGATTTGGGGCCCCGCCGGCGTGCTGGGGATTACCCCCCTAATGCTCCTGGCCGCCGTCACCAACAGCAACGGGGGTATGTACCTGGGCCTGATGACGAACTTTGGGGATGAAAACGACCTGGGTGCCCAGTCCCTGCTAGGTATCAATGACGGCCCCTTTCTTACCCTGCTGGGGCTGGGTCTGGCCGGTGTAACCAGCTTCGATTGGAAGTCCTTACTGGCCTCTGTGGTACCCCTAATCGTAGGCATCATCTTGGGAAATCTGGACAAGGACATCCGGAAATTCCTGCAACCCGGCATCATGTTTACCCTGCCCTTCTTGGCGTTCTGCCTGGGGACCGGCCTGAACCTGCGCAACATCGTTACCGGCGGCGCCATCGGTATCGTCCTGGGTGTACTGGTAGTGGTTCTCACCGGTATCTTCACCATCACTGCCGATAAGCTGATTCTGCGTCGTCCTGGCTACGCCGGCGCCGCCATCTGCACTACCGCTGGCAATGCCGTGGCCGTTCCCGCTATTATCGCAGAGGCATCTCCCAACCTAGCCTACCAGGTGGAGTCCGCCACCGCAGCCGTGGCTACTGCCGTCATTGTCACCGCCATTCTCTGCCCCATTGTCACCAGCCTGATGGCCAAGAAGTTCGGTTGCCCCAAGCTGGAGCGGGAGGCCCTGGCCAATCAGGATGTCAAAGGCTGATTGGCCATCTGCTAAGTGCAAGTAAAACTCCTGGATTTCTGTAAGACCCGGAAGTCTGCCCGGGGACACCACCCAAGCAGATACCCACAGGGACAGAGGATACCCCACGTCCCTGTGGGCAATGTTTGAGTTGCCCATCAATGACAACGGCTTGTATTAATCGGTTGTGCTGTAAAGGTTCATTTGCCACAAAAGGAAAGGTGCATCGCCTTATAAGCGATGCACCTTTCCTTTGTTTCAGCGAGGTCATGGCCTTCTGCTCACACATCCGAAAGCCCGTTTGAATAATATTACCTAGGTGGCGTCTACACGAAACAAATGATATAATAGTTGCAACTGAAGCAGTTGGAGGCTAAAGATATGGATGCATCCTACCATAGGCACGACATCAGTGACGCAGCATGGGAACTCATCGCGCCTTACCTCCCTGGTCAGCGTGGCCAATGGGGTGGAATAGCCGAGGATAATCGCAGATTCATCAATGCAGTCCTTTCCCACACCTACGCCTATCTGGAGGTAATGGACCGCTGGCTGAAGGACCACGGGATGCCGCCCATTACCAGGGTGTATAAGACCACCCGTGACGGGAAACGGCTGACGCTGGAAGATGAATGTCTGCAAAGTTGCAGCCTTCCGTCCATTGCCTACGGCTTCAAGCGGTGTTCCCTGAAACATATGCAGCGCGAAATTCAAAGCCAACTGCAGGATAAAGGCATTGGAACAAAGGCGCAGCAGGCGTTAAAACTCCAGCATGAGCAATGTAAGCTGGAACGGAAAACCAAGAGCCGTGAGCAGAAAGAGGCGGAGAAAGACCGCCAGTTTGCCATACGGCAGGAAAAGAAGAAAGCCAAGCACAGAGGAAGATAACATGAAGATAGAATGGATTTTATGCCCCTTTTGCGGCAGCAAAACGCGATTGAAAATCCGCGATGATACAGTCCTGGAAAACTTTCCGCTGTATTGCCCCAAGTGTAAACACGAAACCTTGATTGCGGTAAGACAACTGAATCTATCCATCATCCAAGAGCCAGACGCTAAGACGCAGAGCCGATAACACCGAGGTAAAACCTCTAAGGTTATCGGCTCTGTTTTTATATCCTCTATGATCTGCCCGGCGGCAGAAAAGAAAAAAACCGCTGCGGGGCAGACGGCTTTCTATGCGCAAAAAAGCACTTGATTCACGGCGGTTCGATTCGAGCCGCCGTTTTTCTTTGTCCAGACAGCTCACACGGCGGCATAGAAGGAGGATGCCGCCATGCTGCGCCGAATGCTATCCCCGCCTGATCTGACAAGGGTTAGCCGCTCAAAAAAAGCTTGTTTCAGTCGGCGGAGATGTTCGGCCATGAGTATGAACTATACCATGTAAACAATCTGCATATCACTTACTATTACGTCCGGTGGGTCTGTGACCTGCCGGGCGCTTTTTGTCGTTTCCTGTGGTCGGAATGGCTGGCCATTGCTTTTCTCAAATTTTCTTCAAAAAGGAGGCGTTTAGCGGGCAGAACTCGCTCTCGCAGGATTGGTAGTAGCGGAAAGGGAGAGAACCACCTGATCCCCCCACGGAAAGGGGGTGAAATTGATGGAATCTAACCCCCGCGACTATGGCGAGCAATGCCGGTTCGATGCTTTTTGCAAGAAGGTATTGCGAAACGAGGCCAGAGCCTACCTGCGGAACATGAAACGCCAAAGAGAGCGTGAAGCCTTCTTTAGCGACTTGTCCCAGGCGGAGCTGGACAAGCTCTGCGTCGTGGATCGTTACCCCAGCGACAGCATTGTGTTCTCGTCGCACGGCTACGATCTACATATCGACAACGAGCTTGTGGCCGAGGCTTTCTCCGCATTGCCGCAGACAGAGCAGAGCATTTTGATTTTGCACTGCACTCTGGACCTGGCAGACGGTGAGATCGGCAATCTCGTTGGGATGTCCCGGAGCGCCGTTCAGCGGCACCGGACGAAGGCGCTGCAGGAGCTGCGCGAAGCATTGTCGGCGCTGATGCCGAAAGGAGGCTGAGGAAGATGACGGAGCCCATCCACAAGGGAAAGGACCTGCCGCCCGTTTGGGTGATCCACGCGGCCTCCGGTGGTGACAGCGAGGCCATGGAGCAAGTGCTGCGGTACTACGACGACTATATGAGCCGCCTGTGTACCCGTACCCTCTATGACAAAGACGGAACCCCTCATGTGTGCGTGGATACCCATATGAAACGCTGTCTGGAAATCCGACTGATCCGGGCCGTGATGCGCGCCTGATCCTTTCAGCCCTGGCAGAAGGCAAGCGGCTTACCCTTTCCTCCTTTGCCGATACCGGGGACTGACCCCACCTTGACAAAGAAAGCCTTCGGGCAGCATAAGGCAGACGGATACGATCTGTCTGTGTGGAGCCGGTCGGCCGGTGCGCCACGACCCTGTTGCAAGTCCGCAGGACGGGACCCCTACCAAACAGGTGAGCGACAAAACCAGGCCGCGAAACAGGTGTGGCAGCCTGTGGGCGAGGATGCACAGACAGGATAATGAGACTCCCGCGTTGAACGCCCTCAAAGCATTGCGCGGCGCACCCATCAGCATGGGCCGGGGTGAGATTCCCGTGGAGCTGCTTGCCGGCAGCCGTCCGTTTTTTGCCTCTTTGATTTTCAGATAAATCTTCTGCTTTTCTGTTTACGGATAATTCGTAAACTTTCCATTAGCAGCAGACAAACCCGAAACGGCGCGGTACAATGAGGGTGGAAGTTATGAAGGAACACCCTTTTGCGTGCCGTTTCTGACTGGAAAGGAGGCTGCTGTGTCAGAGATTCAGAACGGTACGGAGAAAAGGCCTTTGGAGTGCCGCACCTATACGGTCAACGAGATTGCCCGTATATTAGGCGTCAGCCAGGCACGGGCATATAGACTTGTGCAGGAGGGCCTTTTCAAAAGCGTACGAATTGGCAACGCCATACGAATTTCCAAGCGGTCGTTCGACCACTGGCTGGAGTCACTTGACCTGTGACACAAGAAAGGAAGGTTCGTTATGGCATCCATCATCAAAAGAAAGAAAAACTATTCTATTGTTTATACCTATGTGGACGAGAACGGCGAGACCAAGCAGAAGTGGGAAACCCGCACTTCCTACCAGGAGGCATTGAAGCGCAAGGCGGAGATTGAGAGCCAGAAAAGCTCCAACTCCTTCCTTCCTCCCACCAATCAGAATATTGCGGAGTTCCTGTCGGACTTCGTTTCCCTATATGGCGAAAAGCGGTGGGGCGTGTCCATGTATGATAGCCAAAACTCGCTGATCGCCAACTACATCAACCCCATCATCGGGGATATGAAGGTGCAGGACATTACCACGCGGGTGGTGGATAAGTACATCCAGACCTTGCAGAAAACCCCTGCGGTGAACACCAGAACGCACCACGCCAAAACGGAGTTTGTCACCAACGCTACCATCGAGAAGATCATCAAACTTCTCCGTTGTGCCTTCAAGCAGGCGGTTCGGTGGGAGCTGGTTGCCAAGAACCCCTTTGACAATGTGGTGCTGCCCAAAGTGGAATACAAGAAACGGGACATCTGGACCGCCGATATGATCCGCACCGCCCTGGATCAGTGTACGGACAGCAAACTCTATGTGGCAATGAACCTGGCCTTTGCCTGTTCGCTGCGCATGGGTGAGATTCTGGGACTGACCTGGAGCAATGTCCACATCTCCGATGAAGATATTGCCGATGACAACGCCTATGTCTACATCGACAAGGAACTGGCGCGGGCCTCCAAGCGGGCCATTGAGATGCTGGGGCAAAAGGACATCTACCATGTATTCACGCCTCTGTTTCCCAACACCAGCACCAGGATCATCCTGAAGAAGCCCAAGACCGATTCCAGCATCCGCAAGGTGTGGCTGCCCAAGACCCTGGCTTATATCCTGCGGGAATGGAAATCTGCGCAAGACGAGCTGCGGGCGCTGCTCCGCGACGAGTATCAGGACTACGACCTGGTGGTGGCGCTGGCCAATGGCCGTCCCTGTGAGGACCGTATCATCCTGAAGTCGTTTGAGAAGCTGCGGGAGAAGGCTGGACTCCCGAAAGTGGTCTTTCACTCTCTCCGCCATTCCAGCACCACTTACAAGCTGAAACTCAACCACGGCGACCTGAAGGCCACCCAGGGCGACACGGGCCACGCCCAGATCGACATGATTACCAGCGTGTATGCCCACATTCTGGACGAGGACCGCAAGGTAAACGCCCAGAAGTTCGAGGACGCCTTCTATGCCAGCGCCAATCCTGACCTACGGACGGTGCGCCCTCCTGCAAAAACCAGGGGGCCGAAGGAGCCGGAGAGCGTGTCGCTGGACCTGGAGGCCCTGGTGGAACAGCTCCGCAAGTCGCCGGAACTCGCCAACACACTGGCCGCATTGCTGGCGTCGGCCCCATCCGGAAAATAGTTCGGAAAAATCGTGTTAGCAAATCCGCGATTTTCATTAGCAAACCCGGAAAAAATGTTCGAAGCCAATTAGCAGGGATACAGCGGAAAATGTGTAAAATCGTTCCGGTAGCGCGGCAAGGCTGTTCAAAAGGAATGATAACAAAAAACCGCTGTAAACCATCAAAAAACGGCTTACAGCGGTCATTTTTGGCACCCCCGGCGAGACTCGAACTCACTACATTCCGCTTAGGAGGCGGACCCTCTATCCCGGTGAGGTACGGGGGCTTATACAACAAATATTCAATTTTCAGGCTCAACAGGATTCGAACGAACTGCCGCTTAGGAGGCGGACCCTCTATCCTGGTGAGGTACGGGGGCATATACAGAAATGATTCAATTTTACAAAGCTCCGGAATTCGAACGGTTCGTTTGTTAGGAGGGCGGTGCTCTGCCCAGCTGATCTACTGGCGCGTATAAGGGTGGAAAAGGGACGCCTTCCACACCGGGGAACCGGGGGGCGGAACGTTTTGGAGATCCCGCCCGGCGCCGAAAAAAGTCCGCTTTCCCGGGGCGGCGAATAAAACGGGCGCCACAAAACTGCGGGCCTTTGGACGATGCAGCCGCCCCGCCCGGCGGAACGGCAGTCGGAGGGGATGCAACGGCGCCTGCTTATTGTAACCCAAAGTGGGTAGCCCTGTCAACGGTGTGAAATGATCCGGCAGCAAAAAAGTTTGAAAAACACATTGCGTTTTTGGGCCGGTTACGGTATAATACAGGGTCGAGTTTACAACGATATTGTTTGAAAATAGGATTTGAGGTGCACCACTTTGCAGGATACCAAGCTGAGAAATGTAGCCATCATCGCCCACGTCGACCACGGCAAGACCACCCTGGTGGACGAGATGCTCAAGCAGGGCGGCATTTACCGGGAAAATCAGGCCACGGTAGAACGGGTCATGGACTCCAACGATCTGGAGCGTGAGCGCGGCATCACCATTCTGGCCAAGAACACCGCCGTCCATTATAAGGATGTGAAGATCAATATCGTGGATACGCCGGGCCATGCCGACTTTGGCGGCGAGGTAGAGCGCATCCTCAAGATGGTCAACGGCGTCATTCTGCTGGTGGACGCTGCCGAGGGCCCCATGCCCCAGACCCGTTTTGTGCTCTCCAAGGCGTTGGAGCTGGGCCACCGGGTGATCGTGGTGGTCAATAAGATCGACCGGCCCGACCAGCGGATCCACGAGGTGGTGGACGAGGTGCTGGAACTGCTGCTGGATCTGGATGCCACCGACGAGCAGCTGGATTCCCCCATGCTGTTCTGCTCCGGCCGCCAAGGCACCGCCTCCTACTCCCCCGAGGCGGCGGGTACCGACCTGGTGCCGCTGTTCGAGACTATCCTGGATTATATCCCCGCCCCCGAGGCTGATGTGGACGCGCCCTTCCAGATGCTGGTCTCCTCCATTGACTACAATGAGTTTGTGGGGCGCATCGCCATCGGGCGTATCGAGCGGGGCGCCATCAAGCAGAACCAGGACATTGCCGTGTGCAACTATCACAGTGCGGACGCGCCGGCCAAAAAGGCCAAGGCAGTCTCCCTCTACCAGTTCGACGGCCTGGGCCGGGTACCGGTGAGCGAGGCCACCGCCGGCAACATCATTGCCATGAGCGGAATCGGGGAGGTGACCATCGGCGACACCATCTGTGCCCCTGAGGCGGTGGAGCCCATTGAATTTGTGAAGATCTCCGCACCCACCATCGAGATGACCTTCTCGGTCAATGACTCCCCCTTCGCCGGGCGGGAGGGAAAGTTCGTCACCTCCCGCCAGCTGCGGGAGCGCCTGTTCCGGGAGACCATGAAGGATGTGTCCCTGCGGGTCAGCGAGACCGACTCCACCGATTCCTTCAACGTGGCGGGACGGGGCGAGATGTCCCTGTCCATCCTCATCGAGACCATGCGCCGTGAGGGCTACGAGTTCCAGGTCTCGCCCCCTCGTGTGCTGTACCAGGAGATCGACGGGAAGAAGTGCGAGCCCATCGAGCGCCTGGTGGTGGACGTGCCGGCCGACGCGGTGGGCTCTGTTATTGAGAAGATCGGCTCCCGGAAAGGCGATCTGGTGGAAATGACTCCTGTAGGGGAGCGTATGAAGCTGGAATTTCTGGTTCCCGCCCGAGGGTTGTTCGGCTATCGCAACGAATTTCTGACCGATACCAAGGGCGAGGGTATCATGGCCAGCGTCTTTGACTCCTATGCCCCGGTGAAGGGGGAGATCCAGCGCCGCAATTCCGGCTCCCTGGTCTCGTTCGAGACCGGCGAGAGCGTGACGTACGGCCTGTATAACGCCCAGGAGCGTGGAGTGCTGTTCATCGGCGCCGGCGTGCCGGTGTACGCCGGCATGGTGGTGGGCGAGACGCCCAAGCAGGAGGACATCAGCGTCAATATCTGCAAAAAGAAGCAGCTGACCAATATGCGCGCCTCCGGCTCCGACGAGGCCCTGCGGCTGACGCCTCCCCGCCAGATGAGCCTGGAGCAGTGCCTGGAGTTCCTGGCGGATGACGAGCTGCTGGAGGTCACCCCGGAAAATCTGCGGCTGCGTAAGCGGATCCTGAGCCACGCCGACCGGATGAAGGCCCTCAAAGGCGGCAAATAATAAAGCTGGAACGCCCCTCCGGCCTTGTGAACCGAACCAGTAAAAACGGACAATAGACAAAACGCCCCCTAATGAAGGAAAATGAAAGTACTACATTAGGGGGTATTATTATGGCAAGGAAGTATCAGCACACCCAGGAATTACTGCCTAAAATCAAAGAAATGCTTGAAGGCGGAATGACACAGCGAGAGGTTGCGGAGAGACTTGGGGTGACAGGAGAGAGAGCAATCCATCATCTTCTTACACGCGAAAGGAAAAAGGAGCTGCATGGCATACCGAAGCAGCGTGGTCGGAAACCTGCGAAGGCCCTGGCAGAGTACAAATACGAAAACAAGCGCTTGAAAATGGAAGTAGAGCTGTTGCGGGATTTTCTCTTGCTCACTGGGAAGGAGTGAAGATCAGCGTAAAATACAAGGTGATATATCGACACAGAAAAGAGTATCCCATCAGCGAAATGTGTCGTTTTTTTGAAGTATCCCGTAGCGGTTACTACGGATATGTCAGCAGGATGGATGCCCTGGCCAAAGATTTGCCCCTTGCTGAAAAAATACGAGAGTGTCAGGCAGAGAGCCGGAACACATATGGATACCGCAGAGTGTGTATCTGGCTTGAACGCAAAGGCATCCACCACAACCCTAAAACCATTCTCAGAGTAATGAATAAGTACAATTTGCTGTCGGTTATAAGAAGAAAACGATATGTAAGATATGGGGAAGGTCTGCACAAATACCCCAATCTGTTGAACAGAGATTTCACCGCTGAATGTCCGAATCAAAAATGGGTAACGGACATTTCGTACATCAGCACTGGACAAGGAACCTTGTACTTATCCATCATCCGAGATCTCTATGACAACAGCATCGTTATCTACAAGACCGCCACGAACCAGAATGTCAACCTGGTACTGAATACGATCAAGGCGGCCAAGAAGAAAGAAAAGGTCACTGCAGAGCTGCAACTCCACAGTGACCA
>CDZT01014994.1_pt1 | contig 50852 bp, 39 predicted proteins | sample 557531 | NCBI WGS metagenome assembly CDZT01 (sample SAMEA3182066, study PRJEB8094) | gut metagenome | biome: human; feature: gut; material: Stool; isolation source: human stools | place: Canada | collected 2013-03-05
GGTTGATCTCACAATATCTCTCTTTGCCAGATTTCATGTGAACGGGCAAAGAGAAGATATTTTATCATTCTTTTAGCAATACTCTCAAAAAAGGTATATTTATGAGGTACGGGCTGATCGTGTTCAGTTTATGATTGCCATTTCCGTATCTGTGCAGCCAGCTTGCGCAAGGGATCTGTCAATTTCCATGATCGGGAATTGAGCAGCGCAGAGAGCTGTTCTTTGGTGGAAGCCAGTTCCTGTTGACAGAACTGAAGATTAATCTGCGTATCCTGCAGGGCTGCTTTCATCTGGCGCATGTTACTGCTGTGTTCTAGAGGGGCTGAAAACAAGCTCGAGGGAAGCAGGGGGAGTGGTACGTCACTTGCAACAGCTACATGATAGACCGCATGGGGTAGTCCCTCGATACGGCCTAACCCGGTTTCCTTTTCCCAGGATAAAAAGGGACGTTGCTCTGGAGAAACTATAACAGATCCAAAAATTACGCGTTGCCCCAGCAGTGCATGATGGGCAAAATGCCGTTGCAGAAGTGCATCGAATTCTTCGCGATAGAGTTCCTTGGGGTGGAATGGGTTCTGGTATCCAGGAACATCACTGTACTCATATTTATCTGGAGACGATATAAGCAGCACGCCTTTGGGGCGCAATACGCGCTTGATCTCGCACAGCATGCTCTCCTGCTCTGTCAGATGTTCGATAGTCTCAAAGCTGACAACCAAATCCATACTGCTGTCTTCCATGGGGATCGCTGTTGCGCTCCCCTGCAAGAAGCGTAAGTTATTTGCTTTATACTTGCTACGAGCACGTTCTACTGTTGGACTATCGATATCGACCCCTGTCACATCCACAGCATGTTTTGCCAGCATAGCCGCGCCGTAGCCATCACCACAGGCAATATCCAGCACAATCTTATCGGCAGCCAGCTCGCAGGCCAGTAGGTATCTATGCAGGTGCTCCAGCGTCCAGTCGCCGTCAAATTCCGGCAGATAGCGCTCTCCTGTGCATTCCATATCATTCCCTCCAAGGGGTATTGCTGATGGTGAGTTCAATAGATCGCATGGGGAGGCCTATGATGCCTGCACTGGCGCTGGATGCGACAGAGGTCAGGATCAAAGCATCATGGCGCCATTCATGCTGTATATGCTCTTCCTGCGTGCCCTCGGCGACAGCTATGGCAAATGAATAGTCTCCTGCGGCCAGGACCGGCATGCGAAAGCAGAATGCGGCATAAAAAGGCTCATCTGTGGCCACATGCAGCGGCTGATCCATATACGACAGATAGGTATTGTCGCCGAATAGTGTCTGCCCCAGCCTGTCCTTGAGATAAAAACCGACGATAGGACTGCTCAGGGGCCGTCGGGCCCGGCAATCGATACGCAGGGTGACGATTTCGCCCCCAGTGCACCAGCATAGAGGTCTTTTTTGCTGGTCCATGAGTACGACCCGCTCGATGCAGGCGCCTCCCTGGCCAAAGGCAGGCGCATCAGGATCGAAGCGGAATACCTGGATATCGTTACGCAGCGTCGACTTATTGAGGAAATCCTGCCTGGCATCGCGAAAATCTTCTTCTTCCGGGCGAAGCACCAGCCCGCGTTTGAAGGCAGACGGAGCTGTTCCGGCAGGTTTTTCTCCCTGGGCAGCCTGAAAGATATCTTCGAGATAGAGCTCTGTGATCTGCTTGGGATCACCGGCACTTTTGATGCGGCCCCGTTCCAGAAAGATGGCGTGGGTGCAGAGGCTGTTGATGGCGGCCACGTCATGGCTGACGAAGAACAGCGTCTTTGTGGCTATGAACTGGCGCAGGAAGCGCATGCATTTTTGTGTGAAGTAGGCATCTCCTACGGAAAGGGCTTCGTCTACGATAAGGATATCCGCGTCTACATGGGCAATGACGGCAAACGCCAGACGCATGACCATGCCGCTGGAGTAATTGCGTACAGGCTGGTCGATGAAATCGCCGATATCTGCAAAGGCCACGATGCCGTCATAGCGGGCCCGGATCTCCGCATCGCTCAGTCCCAGGATGGCTGCGTTCAGGAACACGTTCTCGCGCCCTGTGAATTCAGGGTTGAAGCCGCTGCCCAGCTCCAGCAGAGCGGCGACCCGTCCGCACGTCCTGACACTGCCTGTCGTGGGGGCCAGAGTCCCGGCGATGATCTGCAAAAGAGTGCTCTTGCCGGCACCATTGCGCCCCACGATACCGACACATTCTCCTTTACGGATGGTAAGGTCGATATGATGCAGGGCTTCGAAACTGCGGTAGAACCTGCGGCGGCCCCGGCACAGCATCTGCAGGAGACGATGGACAGGACGGTCGTAGATCTCGAAAACCTTGCTCACATCCTGCAAGATGATGGCTGCCTCCTGCGAAGGGGCATTTGTCGGCGGATATGGCTGCGGCGTCTGCGGATCAAAGGACATCGGCAAATCCTTTTTTTGTTTTGAGGAACCAACACAGCCCCAGCCGGCAAATGATGAAAGCCAGTCCCATGTTCCAGGCAAAGGTCCCCCAGTCCGGGCAGATACCGAACAGGACTGCGTTGCGGACCTCGTCGACCATGGAGGCCAGCGGATTGAGGGCCAGGATCCAGCGCAGGGAGACCGGCACCATCTCCACAGGATAGAAGATGGGCGTCATGAAAAAGAGTATCTGGATGAGGACTGCCGTCAGATGGGGCATGTCCCGGACAAAAACGGTGGACGCTGCCACGAACAGGGCCACGCCCAGGGCCAGCAGCAGAACAGGCAGCAGGAGCAGGGGCAGGAACAGCGCGGACAGGTGGAATGATATGCCCAGTGCGGCAGCACCGGCAAAAAGCAGCAGGAACCAGCTCGTCCCCAGGATTATGGCAGAGGCCAGATGGATGATGGGCAGTATCTCCAGGGGGAAGACGACTTTTTTCACCAGATTGGCATTGGCCAGTACGGACGGGGCAGCGCCGTTCACCGTTTCGGAAAACATGTTGAATGTGGCCATGCCGCAGAACATGGCCGCGGCGAAACTGCCGGTGCCGCTTTCGGGCATACTGCCCCAGCGGGCCTTGAAGATGATCCCGAATACAAAGGTGTAGACGAGCAGCATCATGAGCGGCTGTGCCAGGCTCCAGAACCAGCCGAGGATGGATCCTTTATAACGCAGTGCCAGCTGGCGGCGGGTCATGTGCAGGATCAGGGACGCATTGCCCGCAAGTATCCTGCTGAGGAGGAACGGGTGCCACAAGGGCGGGATATGCAGGAGCTGCTTCATGGCCTTAGTCCTGAAAACGTTCCGGGGGATACTGGATGCTTGGGAAGCAGGTCAGTGAGCGGACGCGGTAACCGCGCCGTGTACAGACCAGCGGCGGGACACGTTCCAGGGCATGGGCAAGGGTCCCCCCGACGCCTATGGGCTCTTCCGGGAAGTCCTCGAAGCGCAGGCCGCATTCCAGCAAGGGCTGCAATGCCTGCGGCCGATACCAGAACATGGTCCCGCCGGAGAAAAATTGCTCGTTGCGGCCATAGGTTGCCGGCAGGCCCATACGTGCCAGCAATCCTGTGATCATGCGGTACTCTTCTTTAGATCCATACAGGGGAACGTCTACATAGTGCATGACTTCTCGCAAAGATTTGTACATAGCGGGGAAGGCGCAGCCCAGCAAAGCATCCCCGGCAAATGCTGCCAGAGTCGTTCGTACAGCATCTGGCCGCAGAAGGTTATCCAGCAGATAGGCGCGCCAGGAGGGGCCAAAATCCGTCTGGACGGATTCTTTGGCATGGACATGGCAGCACAGGTCATATCTCTGGAGCTCCTGCCCGATGCCTGACAGCCAGGGAGCCACATCGCGGCCCCTGTTGGGGGTCTGCACTATGGTGACAGTATTGGCCAGCGGCAGGACATCCCGATTGAACAATGTCTGAAGATGGCAGCGATCCGCAGTCTTCACATGCGTCACGAATACATCGAACGGAACCGGGAACTGCTGCAGATAACGGGCAAATTCCTGTGCAAGAGCTCCATTGTAGATATGGATATGCAGGCCTAGCCGCGGCAGATCCTGACATGAAGGGCAGGAAAGCGAGGACAGGGGCAGGACATTGGCGGCATCGTCGAAGCCCGTGGCGGTAAAGACCGTGGCGTGGGCGAGGTGGCTGTCCAGTTTGTCTTCCAACGACAGAAGCCGATCACAATAGACCGGGTCAGGAAAAATGATATCGCGAAGTACAGCGCGATTGCTCAAAGGCTTTTTCTGGAACCACTGGCGGAATATCTCCAGTGCGCCATCCGCACGGGCACTTGCCAGAAGCGGACTGTACTGGCCGAATCTGTCGAGTGCGGCCTGGGCATACTCCAGACAGCTCGTATGCGCAGCGTCGAGGGCCTTACGCATGGAAGGGGCCGGCATAAAGATTTCATGGCAGGGATGTCCCTGCTCGTCAAAGTCGACCACTCCGCCGCTGCAAGGGGAGAACATCTCTTCGAGGATGAGGTGGTACGGCAAATAGTCTTCCTTCTGCATGAGGAGGAACGTCTTCGTACCATTTTGGGCGTCTGCGGTCTGATTTGTTTCGTTTTGCCAGCAGTAGAGCTTGTCGAAGGGTTTGCCCGCGATGGTCGAGAGTGCTGTAGATATGGATCCGGAATACCCCATGTCAAAAACGAGGAAGCGGTTTGCAGCAGACGGGAAGACAGAGGCGTAGTACCGCCGCGCCCGCTCCCTGCGGGCTTCCATAAGGTTCGTGAGCGGTCCGCTGATGCGCTCCAGGATGTCAAGACATCTTTGCTGCTGCTTGCAAAACGGGATATTCAGCTCTTCTTTTGTCAGCAGGGCCAGCAGCTGGTCGGCTTCCGAAGAAAAGTGTCCGCGCAGCAAGTCCTCCAGAGTATAGCTGTCCGGATCAGCGGCCAGCTTGCGGGTGCGGGCATATTCGATGAAGGAATCTGCCATGAAGGGGAAATATGCCCGGCGGCCGGCATGGAAATAGACTCCTTCCGGTCCCCCCAGTTTCTCCTGCAGCACGGCATGGACGCGGGAAGGCAGCCAGCCATCGCGAGAAGCGTAATGGACACACGGATAGCCTTCATGCATGGCGATGTCCCGTGCCTTGAGGCACAGGGCGGTCACCAGCGGTCCCAGCGCAAGGCGGGCGATGGCCGCAGTGTCCGGGCAGCGATCCAGCGTTTCGGGTGAATGCTCCGGCCTGGCAAAGATGCGGTCGATGGCCTGCCCCAGCAGCAGGCCCCACAGGGGATCTTGCCGGGCGGTCTCAATCAGTACGGCAGCCATATCTCCGCCGCGTGCGCGCAGCATCTGCCGGACAGAAGGGATATGTACGGCAGCCATGCCTTTGCTCAGCGGGACAGCCACATCGCTGCGGGTGTGGTCCCCCATATGCAGAACATTTGCTGCGTCTACCTGTTCCTTGCGCAGCATGATGTCGAAAAGGGCGCCGGAGTCGCTTTTGCGGGCCTTGTGTTCTGCCGAGACATAGACAGCCTCCACAGCAGCAAAGCCTTTTTCATGCAGGACTTCGAGCAGGAACGACGAAGGGAGGTACATGTCACTGACAGCAACGATGCGTTTACCGGCGGCCTGGGCTGCGCGGCACAGTTCCAGTATGTCAGGGCGTGGCTGCAACAGGGTACGCTCGCACAGCATTTCTTCTTTTTTCAGACGTGCGGCCAGCTCAGGGGAAAGTCCGTGCCTGCGCTGGATATGGGCATAGATATCGTCCAGCGTGGCATAAGGATCCCCCAGCTCTTTTTCCGCATGCCAGCGCAGGGCTACGAAATCCAGATCGAACGCGTCATCGACCCTGGCGGCGACGAGGTGAAAGATGTCGCGCGGGTCATCGACGACCGGACGGGTCAGCAGGGTATCGAATATGTCGAGGCTCAGGACATGTACTGAGGGCGCCTGCACCATACGGACGAGAGATTCCAGGCTCAGGGGCGGCAGGGGAGGGGCTGGCGGCAAGGCACAGGACGGATCGACGGCGGGGACAGCTACGGAGGAGATGCCGAGCTGGCGCTCTACTGGCCGCAGACAGACCCGCAGGGCGGCGCGCACTACAAACTTGAGGTCCTTGCGGTGCACGATCTCGATGCCGGCCCGCATGGGATAGAAGACGAGCAGATTGAACAGCCTGCTGCGTTTTCTGACAAGCTGGGGACCGGCCTTGATGACCTTGCCGAAAAAATACCAGGGGCCTAAACGCAGAGAGGAGAACCATTCCCGTCCAAAAACGACGAAGGATGCGGGCAGGAGGAAAAAGGCTGCGATGATGCGATGCAACATGGTGTAGCTCTGTATGGGCTTATTCTGTCTGTCGTTGCAGGACAGACGGAAGCAGATTTTATCTCAGTCCGGGGTTTTCCTGGCCGATGTTGAAGTAGAAACGGGCCCGGGCGCTGTGATAGTCCGCCAGTGCCCGGCTGGCATCCCGTTCGGCCTCTGTCAGACGTACCTGGGCATCCACAAGATCCGTGATGGTGCCGATATTGGTCATATAGCGCTTTTGGGACATGGCATAATTTTCCCGGGCGGAATCAACACCGTAGCGTGTCGTGGTGATGAGCTCCCGGGCAGCGGCCATGTCGAGCATGGCCTTGATGACGTCCGTCCTGGCGCCGGCCATGGCGTCCTCATAGTCTTTTTGCAGGGCCCTGGCCCTGTTCCGCTCGGCCAGAGTGTTGAACACGGCGCTGCCGCCACTGAAGATATCCCAGGAAAAGTTGAGGCCGATGGCCCAGTAGCTGCGGGTATAGTCATTATACCGCCTGTCGTTATAATCTTTGCTGAAGCGGGTATCCTCGTAGCTGGCATCCACTCTGGGGGCGAATTCCCCCATGGCGATATGGGTGTCCTTGTAAGCTACAGCCACGCTTTTCTGAGCGACGATCAGGTCCGGGCGGCTGTAGAGTGCCGTTTTTATGGCCTGCTCTTCCGTGTAGGAGACGACACCATGAAAATCCTGCAGCCTGCCGGCATAGGTGATGCGCTCATGGGGTGAAAATCCCAGATAGCGGTTGAGCTGTACTTCGGCATTACGGATATCGTTTTTGCAGCGGATGACTTCCTGCTGGGCACGGGAAAGCTCCACCCGGTTCTGCAGCACGTTGGCGTACGGAGCCATGTCCACCCTTACGAAGGCCTCGGAAGCCTCCAGCTGTTTCCGGATGCGTTTGACCGACTCTTCAGCAGTCGCAAGATCTTCACGGGCTTGCAGCAGGGCCAGGAACTGCAATTGCACATTGGTGATGAGCTCCAGACGTGCCTGCCGGTGCCGGGCTTTTTCCACATCCACTTGCAGCAGGGATTTCTGCACGTTGTTCAGGTGGGCGAAGCCGGCAAAGAGAGAAAGTGTCAGCCGCCAGCCCTGGGACCAGCTTTTGCTGCTCAGGTTATCACTGCTGTAGGTCTGTACTTCCGAGCGGTTCTGAAGCTCGTTGTAAGAAGCTACGATCGATACACGCGGCCAGAAATAGCTCTGGGCCACGCCGACGTTCATGCGTGCCTGTTCCAGTACCAGCAGCTTGGACTGGATGGTGGGATTGACGTCCAGTGCGCGGCTGACTGCCTGCTCCATGGTGAAGCTGGCTGCCCGGACATTGCCGGAATAGAGGCAAACAAAGACGGCCAGCAGAATAAAACAGCGTTTCATTCGATCTCCTGTATCGGTACAGAGCGGTCAACGTTCGTTTACTTCAAGGATGCAGAGAATGTCGCGCTCGTCTTCAAGTGCAAGGACCCGGTCATGGACGCTCCAGTGACGAGTCTTGTCCAATACGCTGGCCAGGGCCTCCATACCCAGGGCCATGAGCATCTCCCTGTCCTCTGGCCGCAGGGCAAAGCCCAGTTCCCGTGCCTGTGCCGCATAGGGCACCTGCAGGAAAATCCCCCGGGCGGAAGCGTCCATGATACCTGTGGCAGGAGACGAGGGAGCAAAGCTGCAGGACAGCGTACTTCCATCCTCAAGCCCCAGACGCCAGTGTTTTTTGCCGACGGCAGCATGAAAGTCGGGAGCAGCGTCGCTGCCGGGCAAACGGGTTGAGCTGGCACGTACGCTGACGATCCTGAGCGTGTCACGATGCATCTGGCAGTCCGCTTCAATGAATACCGGGAGCGGCGACTGAAGCAGTTCTTGCAGCGCGGGGGAATCCTCCAAAGCAAAATCCAGCCCGGATCCTCCTTCATGCAGGATCGGCAACCCCTTACGGCTCTCCAGCACGCCCATGACCTGTACAGGAGCGCTGTCAGGGGCATCGAGGTAAAAGCGTACCCCCAGGCTGGGGCGCCCGCCTTTCAGAGGCATGTCTGCATACAGGGTCCGGGCCCGTCCCAGGTTCAGCAGGCGCGACAGGCCATAATGGTTATGCAGCAACAGCATGCCTCCCTGCCGTATCGGCAGCCAGCGCCCGTTACTCTTTCGCCGTAATTCCGGTTCGCCCCGCATCATGATGGTCTCCGACAGTTCGAAGAAATGGCGATCCAGCAGCCGCAGACGGGCTGTATAGGAAAGGTCGTCGTTCTTGCAGACCGCACTGTAGACCTGTCCGGCCTGCAGGCGGGGAAAGGAAGCCGCCACGGCCTGCCCCGTCAGCAGCAGGAGCAGACAGGCGATGAAAAAAAAGCCTGTCCCTGAGCCTGCGGGCAGAGGTGCTCCCCGTGTATCGTCCGGGCAGGGGCGTAGCCGTATCCGGCGCGGGTGCCATAGAGAAAAACACATGGCAGCCTCACTCCCGCAGGGCACGGTCCCAGCTTTTGAGCAGGGGCTCGAACATGTAGTAAAGCACGGTACGCTTTTTGGTGGTGATGAACACCGTGGCCGGCATGCCGGGAGAAAGATAGAGCCGGGCCTCCTTCAGGGCCTGCGGATCGATGACCACATAACAAAGGTAGTAGGGCATGGTCCCGGCGGAAGTTTTGTCCTCCAGACGGTCGGCCGAGATATAGGTCACTTTGGCCGGGATATGGGGGATGATGCGGGTATCGAAGGCATCCAGCTGCACCAGGGCGTCCTGACCGATATAGACTTCAGTGATCTTGTTGATGGGCACCTGGGTCTCCACGATAAGCGGGGTATCGTGGGGCACGATGTCCATCAGGGGCTCGCCCGGGCGGACCACACCGCCACGGGAATGGACTTTGAGATCGACCACCTTGCCGCTGACGGGTGCCTTGACCTGCAGGCGCTTTTTGGCGTCGCGCAGGGGACGGATACGTTCACGGGTCTGGATGATGTCGTTCTCCAGTTTCCCGGCTTCACTGGTGGCCTCTTCCACAAAGCGGTTGCGCAGGTCTTCCATGCGCAGGCGCAATTCGGCATCCCGCTGTTTGGTTTCGGCGATGGCCTGGCGCAGTCGGCCCCGCTCGCCCATGTGGCTGGCCAAATTGCGTTCCAGCTCCAGGATCTGGGATTTTTCCAGATAGCGTTCCTTGTAAAGCTGGCGTTTGGCCCGCAGCTCTTCATTGAGGGTACCGATGATGGTGGTCTCGGCCCTGACCTGGTCCTCAAAACCGCTTACCTGGGCCTGCAGCTGGGCTATCTGGGTCTCCAGCAGGGAAAGCTGGCCGCGCAGGGCTTCCCGGCGGGCCAGAAAGATCCTCTGCTCATTGTCCAGCACGTCAGTGCTGTTCACCACATGGGCGAGTTCCACCAGGCCATCGGGCCAGACAAGATCATCTTTGAAAGACTTTTCGGCCAGGGCACGGGAATGCGCGGCCCACTGGGCTACCAGCTGTTTTTGCAGCATGTTTTCCGAGGCATCCACCTGCACCGATTCCAGCTCCACCAGCACCTGGCCCTCTGCCACCTCCTGTCCTTCCCGCACAAGGATGGCGTCCACGATGCCGCCTTCCAGATGCTGGACGGTCTTGCGCTCGCTTTCCACCTTGATCTTGCCGGGAGCGACCACGGCACCGCTTATCTCGCCCCAGAAGGCCCAGGCGCCAAGTACGCCAAAGAAGAGCAGGATTACTGCCATCCCCTGGCGTATGATGCTGCGGGGATCTTCTATGGCGCTGTTTTTCCTGCTGCCGGGGGCCTGATCTTCACTGTGGCCGCTGCTAGGCTTGCCGGCCGGGACTTTGGCCGGGGCGATGCGGGCGATGGTGCGCCCTGTGGTCTCCAGGGGCGTATTCTCTTTGGGGGACGTATCAGGCATTGCCGCCGGCCTCCTGCGTTTTTTGCAGGGCTTCCTGCTGTTTCTGCAATGCCTGCTGCTGGGCGAGCTTTTCCTGCTGCACGCGGGCCTGTGCGGCCTGTTCCTGCTGGTGGCGCATGGCGGCCAGTTTTTCCAGCACGGCCTGACGGGGACCGGAAAGGGCTATCTGGCCCTCCTGCATGACGATGATGTTGTCCACGATGTTGAGGATGCTGGGCTTGTGGGTGACCAGCACCACGGTGGCATTACGCTGCTTGAGGTTCAGTACGGCGCGGGCCAGCTGCTGCTCGCCTTCTTCGTCCAGATTGGAGTTTGGTTCGTCCAGGACCACGAGGCGGGGATCGCCGTACAGTGCCCGGGCCAGCCCGATGCGCTGGCGCTGGCCGCCGGAAAGGGCCGCGCCGTGTTCGCCTATCTGGGTGTCGTAGCCTTTGGGCAGGCCCAGCACCATACTGTGGACGCCGGCCATCTGCGCGGCAGCGATGACCTTCTGGCTGTCCACGTCACCCATGCGGGCGATGTTCTCGGCCACAGATCCTGCAAAAAGTTCCACATCCTGCGGCAGATAGCCGATGTAGGGGCCCAGTTTTTCTGAATCCCAGCTGTGGATGTCGGCACGGTCGATGCGCACCTTGCCGGCCGTAGGTGCCCAGATGCTGAGCAGCAGCTTGCACAGGGTGGATTTGCCGGCAGCACTGGGGCCGATGATGGCCAGGCTCTGCCCGGCAGGCAGGCGGAACGAGACGCCCCGGACGAGGGGACGGCCGTTGATGGTCAGGAAAAGGTTTTCGGCCGTCAGCTCGCCGGCAGGGGCGGGCAGATCCATGGGAGGCGGGGCCGGAGGAGTATCCAGCAGCTCTTTCAGATGGTTGTAGGAACTGCGGGCGTCAAGCGATTGCTTGTAGGTGGCCATGGCCTGGTCGATGGGGGCCAGTGCCCGGCCCATGACGATGGAGGCCGCGATCATGACGCCGGCCGTGGACTCGTGCATGACGGTCAGGTAGGCGCCCACGGCATAGATGGCTACCTGCAGGCCGGTCCGCAGGGATTTGCTCACAGCCCGCAACAGACCTGCCTTGTGGCTGGCGCGGGTCTGCAGGCCGATGACCGCGTCATTGAGCCTGCGCCAGCGCGCGGTCACATGGCCAACCATGCCCATGGCGCGCACGATGCTGGCGTTGCGCAGGGCCGCACCGGTGAATCCGGCAGCCATGGCATTGAGGCGGGTGGCATTCTCCAGCCGGGTACGGGTCAGGCGCTCCGTAAGGACGCCGAGGATGAAGACGATGACCCCGCCCCCGACGGCCACCCAGCCCAGGGCCGGATGCAGCACGAAGATCAGGGCAAAGTAGATGGGCATCCACGGCAGGTCGAAAAAGGCAAAGACAGCATTGCCGCCCAGAAAGTTGCGCAGCTGCTGCACGTCGCGCAGGTTGCCCCGGCTGCCTGCCCCGCCCGGAACTGCGGCGGCATGCTTGAGGTTCATGCTGAGCACGGTGGCGCTGAGCATGTTGTCGAAGGCGATGCCCGCACGCACCAGAAGGCGGGAGCGTATCCACTCCAGCAGGGCCAGCACGACAAGACAGATGACGGCGGCAAGGGTGATGACGGCGAGTGTGGAGAGATTGTAGCTGGTCAGGACCTTGTCATAGACCTGCAGCATGTAGATGGAAAAGGTCAGTTGCAGGATGTTGACGAACATGCTGAAAAAAAAGGCATATCCGAAAAAATACCTGCACGAGCGCAAAAATTCTTGCATGTGGGGGCATATCCGGCGTTAGTGCCGCCCCCTTGGGGAAGGACGCCTGTTGGCAGCGTGGGGACCATAGATATCTGGCAGAAATGTCCCCGGGCGACGGTTTGCAGGGCGCACTATACGCACGAAGCCCTTTCTTGTCCAGAAGGCAAACCAACGCCAAAAAGACCACAAGAAAAAATACTTGCGGCCGCAACAAAATCATGGCAACAAAAAAATTTAAAAAAGTTAAAGTGTTAAGTCTTTTTACCGCCTCCTTGAGCAGGTTGCCGGAGTATCCCGGAGCGTACAAACCGTCGGGCCTGTCTGCCAGAACAGGCTGTGTCTCAGCAGGGTACACCCCAATGAGACAATTTCAACGAGTTGGTTTAATTATCCTACGTTGCAAACGATTGTCAATCTTTTTTATTTTTTAAAAATAATACCAGTAATCCGGTCAGTTAGAGGGTGTCATCCATATCTGGAGCACAGGGCAACCCCTGGCAGCGTGCGTACTGCAAATAGCGGTAGGCTGTCTGGCGCGAGATGCCGAACTCCCGGGCCAGCCCCAAGATGTTCTCCTTGTTTTTGATGGCCCGTGTTGCCAGCAGGGTGATCTCGTCTTCGGTAAGGCGCTTTTTGCTTCCTTTATATTTGCCCCGCTGCTTGGCCAGGGCGATGCCCTCGCGCTGGCGCTCCCGGATGAGGGCGCGCTCGAATTCGGCCACGGCGCCGATGATCTGCAGATGCAGGCGCTGGAAGGGCGAGCTCTCCCCGCTGAATACCAGATTTTCTTTGTAGAATTTTACAGTCACATTCCTGTCCGCCATGTCTTCCAGTATGGACAGCAGGTCTTGCAGGCTGCGCGTCAGGCGGTCGATGCTGTGCACATGCAGCATGTCCCCTGCCCGCAGGGCACGCAAACAGGCTTGGAATTCCGGCCTGTCCATGTTTTTGCCACTCGTCTTGTCCATGAAGACCCTGTCCAGCGCCACCCCTTCCAACTGCCTGTCAGTACGCTGTCCGCAGCTGCTGACACGAATATATCCAATGTTCACGTGAGACCCGTTTCAAAAGCTGTAAATCTCTTTGATATCTACCGGTTATCGTGGTTTTCCGGCATGCTGTCGCCGCCTGCCTGTCTCATTGGGCTGTACCCCGCTGAGACAGTCCCGCAGTGATGCATTCATGGTGCGTCATGGCTGCCACAGGCAGCCCCTGCCGCACCTGCCCATATCTGCGGATGGCGCTCCCGCTTGCGGCACAAGGCCGAAGACCCGGGAGAGAAGGGAGGCATACCCTGTCCATCCGTACCGGTGCCGTGCACCGGAGGAGGGACGTTCCCGTGCGTGCGGCCGGACAACATGTCCGGGACCGACGTGGCTAGGTACCTCCATGCTGGTGACGAGGCCGCACACTGCCGCCGGGACCCGGGCGGCCGGCGGTTCGTCCCTTCTGGGCCGCATCCGCACAGGGCGGATGCGGGATGTGCCGACCGGCACGCAACCTTTTTCTTATCCTCCGGAGGATAACAATGGCTACTCCCAAATGGTTTGATGCTAACGCCTACATGCAGAACAAGCTGGCTCAACTGAAGGCCCAGGAGCCTGACGCTGGCTGGACCTTGGACAAGCTGTACGACGCTTTTCGCGAAGGCGGCTTCGTTGGGGCTGAAGGTCAGTACGAGCATTTCGTGAAATTCGGCGCTGCCGAAGAAGTGGCTCCCAATGCCTACTTCAATGCCGATGAATACTATGCCGCCAAGGCCAAACAGTACTATGAGGAAGAGCTGAAGCAGGAGTTCACCGGCAGCGAGGAGCAGATCGCCCGTGTCAAGGCCTTGATCAAGGACGCTGACATGAACGCCTGGACCCACTACCAGCAGTTCGGTTCCGCCGAAGGCGTGAACCCCTCCAACGCCTTTGATGCTTCCGACTACTGCGCCGCCAAGGCCGCAGCCATGAACAAGGCCGGGCAGAAGGCCCCTGACGGTACTGACTGGACCGCCGAAAAGATTGCCGAGGCCATCGACCAGGCCGGCATGAGCGTGCTGGAACACTACCTGACCTTCGCCGGCACCGGCGAAGGCGAAGTGGCCGCCGGTTCCACCTATCCCGTGTCCGAAGATGAGCAGGTGGTGCTGCCCAATCCCGGTGAGACCTTCTATCTCACTAAGGAAATCGACAACCTGACGGGTACGGCTGGTGATGATGTCTTCAGGGTTGTTGAGGCCGAGCAAATGACCCAGTTCGATACTGTTGACGGTGGTGCCGGCAACGACACTCTGGAAGTGTACACCGGCGATGATCTGAAAGGTACCTTCACCAATATCGAGAACCTGGTCGTCGCCGGTGCTGATGTTTCGACCAGCGGCTATGACCTGTCCTTCTTCTCCAAGTCCTTCACGCTCAAGGTCGAGAAGGATGCTACTGTCTCTCATGTGACTAATCAGACCCTGGTGATGGACGACGCGGGGAACAAGACCCTGACCGCCACCATGGATGATGACCAGACATCTGTGAAGCTGGTCAACGAAGGGTCTACTGGGGCTACTTTCAAGGCGGAAGGTACTAAGCTGGACAGCATGGATTTGACCACCAATACCAGCACCACACTTCAAGATGGTGCTGACAGCACTGTCAAAAATGTGGCCATCACCGCTCTTGCTGATGCCACCATCGCCCTGACTGATCTCAACAAGCTTGAGAATGTCACTGTGGCCGGTGCCGGCTCTGTGACTCTGACCGGTGCTACCAAAGCCGACATCAACGCTACGGGGTCTACCGGCGATGTGACCGTGGAGGGCACGCTGGACGTTGCTGCCGCCTTCACGGGTGGTGCCGGCAATGACACCATCACCCTGGGTGCCTCCACCAAGGCCCATGACATGGGTGCCGGTGCCGACACGGTGAAGATTCTTGAAGCTCTGGGTAAGGGCGTTTCCATCAATGGTGGTGCCGGTATTGATACGCTGGAAATGACGACCGATATCGCCAAGAATTTCAGGGTGGGTGATGCCATCACTGGCTTTGAAATCCTGAAGCTTGGGGGCGGTACCGATACTGTCGATATGGATAACTTCGGTGCCATCAACCATGTCATCGCGGGCAGCGGCGCTGCTACCGTCAAGAACATTGATAGCAATGGGACCATCGAGTTCAATGCTGCCGGTGCGGCCATGACTGTCACCGTCAAGGATGCGGAAAAAGCCGGTAATGCCAGCGATATTCTGAACGTCACGATTGCTGATGATGGCAACGTTACTGTTCAGAAGCTGACGGTCAACGATGTGGAAAAAATCAACATCACGGCTGATGATACGAATCTTGTTACTGGTGGTACGGCTGCCACCCATACCCTGACCTTGGCTGCCGACAAGGCCACCAGCGTGACCGTGAGCGGCGATGCCGGGCTGACTCTGAATCTGGACCCCGCTTCTAATGCCATTACGGGCATCAACGCTTCCGACAACACCGGTGGTCTGGCGGTGAATTTGGGTACCCTTAAGGGGGTCACCGTGACTGGCTCCTCCGCTGCCGATACCATCACCATGGGTATCGGCAATACGGTCACCGGCGGTGAAGGCAAGGATACCTTCATCGCGACTGCGGCAACGGACGCGACTGTTAGCTTCTCCACCATCATGAACTTCGAGGCAGGCGACAAGCTGCAGATTGCTGGTATGACCTCCCTCGAAAAGGTGGACATTGAGAGCGACACGATGAATTTTGAGGGCGCGCTGGCCAAAGCTCTCAAAACTGCGACTGATGTGAAAGCCGCGTGGTTCGTGCATGACAACAACACCTATGTGGTGCTGGATAAGAACAACGATGGCATCGATGCGGGTGACTATTTCGTCCAGCTCAATGGTGTCGTTGACCTGAGCAAGGCTACGGTTGATAGTGAAGCTCTGAGCCTGTCCGAAGGTGCCTAGTCCCCTTCCTTTCCACTGACGGATACAGGCGCCCTCCCGTCCCCGGGGGGGCGCCTTCACAAAGCGGCGCCCCTGTGTCCCGCCGGGGCAGAGCGGCGCCGCGGCATATTTTGCAAGATCGTGATATGTCCTCTCCTGCTGTCAGTATCATCGTGGCCAGCTACAATTATGAGCAATGGCTGCCCCAGGCCCTGCAAAGTGCGCTGGACCAGCACTTTGCGGATTTCGAGCTGCTGGTGGTGGACGACGGCTCTACGGACGGTTCCCTGGCCGTGGCGCAGGACTTTGCCGCACGGGATGCCCGCGTGCGCGTCCTCACCCATGCGGACGGCGGCAACCACGGTCTGCCCGCCACCCTGGCGCTGGGCCTGTCGGTCGCGCGCGGCCGGTGGACAGCCTTTCTCGAAGCCGATGACGTCTGGACGCGGGACAACCTGTCCTTGCGGCTGGCCGCCGCGGACGGCACGGATGCCGGGGTCATCTTCAACGACGTGGAGCTCTGGCCCATGCCCGGTGCGGCCACAGGCTGGTTTGCAGGTTACGTCCCGCGCGTCATGGCCGGGCATGCCCGCCGGGGCAGGGCAGGGCAGCGGGCGTTTTCCCTGTGCGGGCCCATGCTGGTGGAAAATGCCATCCCTACCTTTTCCTGCGCCATGGTGCGGACAGAGCTTTTGCGTGCCTGTGACTGGCAGTCGCCGGTGCCGCGCTGGACGGACTGGTGGCTGTGGTGCCAGCTGGCCTGCCGCATCCGTTTTTTCTTTGTACCGCACCGGCTCGTGCGCTGGCGCCTGCATGCGACCAGCCAGCATCACGGCGTGGGCGGCGGTTACCTGCACGATTACGCCCGCATGGGCCGGGGCCTGGCCCGTCTGCTGGGCCTGGAGCTCACGGCCGGTGGGCGGCGGCGCCGGCTGTGGTACCTGCGCCTGCCCGCGGCGGTGCGGCTGGCGGTACGGCTGGGACGCATGGTCATGTACCAGGGCCTGCGCAGGAGCCTGCGGCAGGTCGCGGAGCGTCTGGGCCGGCGCAGAAACTGACGCCACCTGCTACGGATCTGTCCCGGTATCGTCCGGATGGTCTTTTGGGACATGGATATGTTTCAGAATGCGGCATGCAGGCCAAAAAAATGACCGCAGGGGCAGAAAAAACGCTTTTTTGTCACATGGACAGTTACAGGTGGTGGACAGATGGATGCCATGCAGGATCTTGGTGAGCGTATCCGGCGGGTACGCGGGTACACGTCACAGGAAGCTTTTGCCCGGCAGCTCGGTATCAGCAAGGGGGCGCTGGGGTGTTACGAGCGGGGCGTCAATTGTCCCAATGTGGAAGTCATCCTGAATATCTCCCGCTTGTGCCATGTCAGCCTGGAATGGCTCATGACCGGTAAAGGAAACATGGCGGACACGCGGGCCCCGGAAGGCCCCGTTGCGGGAAGCCATGCGGCAGACGGCGCGGCACAGCCGGCCGGTGGCGAGACCGGGGAACTGCTGCGCCGCCATTGTGCCTGGCTGCGGCAGCGGCTGGATGCCATGGAGGAGGAACGCCGCGACCTGAGCCGCGAGAACAGGCTCCTCTGGCAGCGCACCGCTGACCTTGGGGAACGCCTTGCACGGCTGGAACAGGCCGGCGGGGAAGAGGAAGAGACTGCGGCGCAGGATGGTGCGGCATCGTCCCGCAAGATGTGATGTGCGAAACCCGGCAGAGGCATATTGGCAGCCCGGCTGTCCTGGCTGGAGGAGCCTCATTTCCGGCGGGAAAGGTGAAGAAGGAGAACGTTTGTCATGCAGGCTTTGTATCTGGTCACCGGTGGTTGCGGCTTCATCGGTTCCTGTTTCGTTCTGCGGGCCCGTGCCGCCGGCATCCCTGTCATCGACCTGGACAAGCTGACCTACTGCGGCAATCCCGAAAACCTTGCTCCCCTGGATCATGATCCGGGCCATGTGCTGGTGCAGGGCGACATAGCCAACAGGGAACTGGTGGCCTGTCTGCTGCGCACGCACCGTCCTTCGGCCATCGTCCATTTTGCCGCCGAGAGCCACGTGGACCGTTCCATCAGCGATCCGGGTGTCTTCGTGCGTACCAACGTGATGGGGACCGCCAACCTGCTGCATTGTGCCCTGGACTACTGGCAGGGCCTTGCCGGCCAGGAAAAACAGGACTTCCGCTTCCTGCATGTTTCCACGGACGAGGTCTTCGGCTCCCTGGGGCCGGATGACGCGCCTTTCCGTGAGGATACCCCTTACGCCCCCAACAGCCCCTATTCCGCCAGCAAGGCTGCCAGCGATCATCTGGCGCGGGCCTTTTGCCATACCTACGGCCTGCCCGTGCTGGTGACCAATTGTTCCAACAATTACGGACCTCGCCAGTTCCCGGAAAAGCTCATCCCGCTGTTCATCTCCCGTGCACTGGCCGGAGAGCCCATGCCCCTGTACGGATCGGGGCAGAACGTGCGCGACTGGCTGTATGTAGAAGAACATTGCGAGGCTCTGGAACGTGTGCTGGGCCATGGCCTGCCCGGACGCAGCTACAATATCGGCGGCAATTGCGAGCGCAGCAACCTTGAGCTGGTGGACAGCCTGTGTCGCGCGCTGGACAGCGAGCGTCCCCGCCCGGCCGGTTCTTACCGGGAGCTGGTGCGCCGGGTGGCCGACAGGCCCGGCCATGACTGGCGTTATGCCATGGATACCGCACGCATGCGGGACGAGCTTGGCTGGCAGCCGCGTGTGGGGCTGGAGGAAGGCATGCTCCGTACCGTGCGCTGGTATCTGGAACATGAAGGCTGGATGGAGCGGGCCCGCCGGCGCGCGGCCCGATAAGATCTTCCCGGTGGCAGTGCACCGGGAGCGGCATGCAGCCCGGACTGGCCGGCCCCCGGCCGTCCGGTTCCTGACGGGGTGCGGCCGGCGGCTCCGGTCGCACACAGGCGTGTGTCCGTGCGGGGTATCTCCGCATGCCGCAGGCAGGGGGCAGGCATGCTCCCTGCCGCCCCGCTAACAAGTCATATTTTCCGGCTGTCCCATGCCGCCTGCTGTATCACCTTCCGCAGCAGAGGCGTGATGCGGCAGCACACGGGCACGACATCATACGCCGCAGGACGCGTGTTCGGCACAGCCGTGTCCCTGCCTGCCGGTCTGGAGGATGCCCGGCGGTCCATGTGTCCGGGCTGCAGCAGACGCCTGCGCCGGGACGCAGCCCAGCCGCAAGGCCGATTTTCCGGGCTGCAGGGTTACCGCGGACTTGTCGTGCCCGGGCCGTGCATGCCGCACGGCGGCAGGGGGGAGGAGTGGCCCCCCTGCCTTTTTGCACAGCAGCCTGACGCTGCATCAGCCCCTGATGATGGTCCGGCAGGGCCGTTTTTAGCGAACGAGGCTCCTTCATGAAACAGCAACGCAAAGGCATCCTTCTTGCCGGCGGATCGGGCACGCGCCTGTATCCCCTGACGCGCAGCATCAGCAAACAGCTCATGCCGGTCTATGACAAGCCCATGATCTATTATCCCCTCAGTGTCCTCATGCTGGCGGGCATCCGGGATATCGCCATCATCTCCACCCCCGTCCACCTGCCCCTGTTCGAGGATCTTTTGGGTGACGGCAGGCGTTGGGGTTGCTCTTTTTCCTACATCGAACAGCCCCGCCCCGAAGGGCTGGCACAGGCCTTTCTGCTGGCAGAGGATTTTCTTGACGGATCTCCGGCCTGTCTCGTCCTGGGTGACAACATCTTTTTCGGTCACGGGCTGGACGCTCTGCTCCAGCATGCCATGGCGCAGGGGCAGGGGGCCACGGTCTTTGGGTATCATGTTACCGATCCCCAGCGCTATGGCGTCGTGGCCTTCGATGAACGGGGAAGGGCTACCAGCATCGAGGAAAAGCCGGAGGAGCCCCGCTCCAATTTTGCCGTGACCGGACTTTATTTCTATGACGGTGACGTTGTGGACATGGCGCGGCAGGTGCGTCCTTCGGCTCGTGGAGAGCTGGAGATCACGGACCTGAACAACATGTATCTGGAAAAGGGCCTCCTGCAGGTGGAGCTCATGGGGCGCGGCATGGCCTGGCTGGATACCGGTACCCATGACTCCCTGCTGGCTGCCGCCAATTTCGTGCAGACCGTCCAGATGCGGCAAGGCCTGAAGATCGCCTGCCCCGAGGAGATCGCCTGGCGCAAGGGCTACATCTCTGCCGATGATGTGCGGGCCCTGGCCCATGAGATGGATAAAAACCAGTACGGGCAATACCTGTACGAACTGGTGGACATGGGGGGGACAGCATGGAAGTGACGGCAACGGGCATCGAAGGCGTGCTGCTGGTCAAGCCCAGGATATGGGGCGACGAGCGCGGCTATTTTGTGGAGACCTGGCAGCGCCGGCGCTATGCGTCAGAAGGTGTGGATCTTCCCTTCGTGCAGGACAATCACTCCATGTCACGCCGGGGCTGTCTGCGCGGGCTCCACTTCCAGAAGACACATCCGCAGGGCAAGCTGGTCATGGTCTCGCTGGGCGAGGTCTTTGACGTGGCCGTGGACATCCGGCCCGGTTCGCCCACTTTTGGCCGGTGGTACGGGGCGGTGCTCTCCGCGGCCAACCAGCATCAGCTCTGGATCGCTCCGGGGCTTGCCCATGGCTTTGCCGTGCTGAGCGATGTGGCGCACTTCCATTACAAATGCACCGACTATTATCATCCTGAAGACGAAGGCTGCATACGCTGGGATGATCCTGATCTTGCCGTGGACTGGCCTGTATCAGGGCCGCAATGTTCGAGCAAGGACAGGCAGGGTATGAGTTTCAGAGAATACTGCGCCGAGTGTGGCGTCCATATGGGATAGGAGGGCGCCATGTCCCGTACGACGGTCATGCTTACCGGTGGCAAGGGGATGCTTGGCAGGACCCTTTGCCGTGAACTGGAAGGGTTCGAGGTCATCCCCACGGACCTTCCCGGGACGGATATCCTGCAGGAAGACGCGCTTGCCCGCCAGCTGGACAGGATAGCGCCTGATGTGGTCATCCACTGTGCGGCCATGACCGCAGTGGACAGGTGCGAGGCAGAACCGGATCTGGCGTATCGTCTCAACGCTCTGGGATCGGCCAATGTGGCGGCCGCGTGCGCCCGCCGTCATATACGGCTCGTGGCACTGTCCACGGACTATGTCTTTTCCGGTACGGGGCAAAGGCCCTACCATGAGTTCGATGTGCCGGACGGCGGCATCAATGTCTACGGGCAGAGCAAATGGGCAGGCGAACAGGCTGTCCGCACCCACTGCCCGGATCATGTCATCGCGCGTATCTCCTGGCTGTACGGCCCCGGCGGCCCCAGCTTCGTGCACACCATGCTGCGCCTGGCCCGGCAGGGGCACGAGGTGCTCCGGGTCGTGGATGACCAGCGCGGCAACCCTACCAGCACAAGTGCGGTCGCTGCGGCCCTGCGTCACATCCTGCTTCGTCCCGGCCTGGTGGGCACGTTCCATCTGACCTGCGAGGGCGAGACGACCTGGTATGGCTTCGCCCGCGAGATCTTTCGCCTTGCCGGTGTGGAGCAATGTGTAGTGCCTTGCACCTCGGCGGAATATGTCACGCCGGCACGGCGTCCGGAAAACTCCTGCCTTGAGAAGCGCATGCTGCGCCTGCTTGGTCTGCCTTCCATGCCGCACTGGCAGGAAAGTCTGGCGGATTTCATGCGCTCACAGGCCTGCGAGCTGGGCATCCCTGCTGCGTCCATATCAGATGCCGGCCGATGATGGCCGGTGCCTCGTCCATGGCGGCCATGATGTCAGGGAACAAAAGCCGGAGGGATGCCCTCCGGCTTTTTTGTTGTCATACAGGCAGGAGGATACTCTGCATCGGGACATCCGGCCGTGCGGGCAGCACCGGATGGAGCGGCGGCGACCGTTGCTCACTGCATGGTCTGAACGGGGCAGAGACTTTCTCCAGGCCTTTGCTGGTACCGGTGGGGCCTGTCGTTACTGGGAAGGCGTCTGTTGCGTGTGAAGGCTGATCGGCTCCATTTCTTGACGCCATCAGGGCGTGTTTGGAAACTCATTCAACCACTACGGTCTGTCGCGCTTCATCTCCCTCTGGTTCATCACGCGCAAATTCGTGGCGGGCAGGCCGTGGCTGTTCAGCTTCACCTTCCTGGCCTCCATCTTCATCCTGGGGGCGCTGACCAGTGCCTCTCCGGCGGCGCTCATCGGCTGGAGCATCCTGTACGGCGTGTGCGAGGTCTGCGGCTACAAGAAGGGCGACAGCTACCCGACCATGATGGTCTTCGGCATCGTCTTCGCCGCCCAGATGGCCAGTCCATGATCCCCTTCAAGCAGGTGGCCCTGACCGTGTTCAGTGCCTATGAGACCATGTCCGGCATGGGCATCGACTATGCCAAGTACATGCTCATCGCCTGCCTCATCTTCCTGCTGTGCGCCCTGTTCTTCATCGTGCTCGGCAAGTACATTTTCCGTCCCGACATGAGCAAGCTGCTCAATCTGGAAGCGGACAAGCTGGATACCGACGGCAGTCTGAACCTGACCGGCGTGCAGAAGACCGTGCTCCTTTTCCTCTTCCTGCTGGTGCTGCTGCTCCTGGCCCCCAACTTCCTGCCTGCGGACTTCTTCCTGACCCGCTTCCTCAAGGCCATCGGCAATACGGGTATCGTCATCCTGCTGGTGACGGTCATGGCGGCCATCAAGGTGGAAGGCAAGCCCCTGCTGAATTTCAAGGTCATGGTGGACTCCGGCGTCACCTGGGGCATCGTGCTGCTGCTGGCCTTCGTACAGCCCCTGCCCATCGCCATGGCGGCCCCGGGCAGCGGCATCACGGACTTTCTCATGCAGCTGCTGACGCCTTTCTTCGGCGAGAGCTCTTCCATCACGTTTGCCCTGTTCATCGGCTTCGCCGCCGTGGCCCTGACCCAGGTCATGAACAACGGCGCCGTGGGCGTGGTGCTCATGCCGGTCATCCACAGCTTCTGCCAGGCCTCCGGTATGGCGCCGGAGCTGCCGCTCATCATGGTGGTCATGGGCGTCCACTTCGCTTTCCTGACGCCTGCCGCCAGTGCCAGTGCGGCCCTGCTGCACGGCAACGAATGGTGCAATACCAAGGCCATCTGGAAGTCCTCGCCCCTCGCCATCCTGGGCGCTTACGCGGCCACGGCCATCGTGACCCTGCTGCTGGGCAGCCTGCTGTATTCCTAGGCATTCCCCCAGGCGGCACGACCCGGATGCGTGCCTCCACCGGAGCGGCCCTGCCGGAGGGCCGCTCCCGCAAAGGGGACGACCGGCAGCCGGTCATCACCGTAAACCAGCCATCAAAAAAGCTCCGCCCGCGCACAAGACGCAGGCGGAGCTTTTTTGATGGAGAAAACAGGGACACAGGGCAGGAGTAAGGTCTCGTTCCAGGTCTTGAAGGAACCTGCCGCAAAGCGGGCTCAGGCCCGGCCCAGGGCGAGGATCTCGTCCCTGCTGCGGGGCAGGACCTCGGGCAGGGCGGCGATGAGGCGGCTCACAGGTGTGGACGGATCGGGCCGGCAATGGGCGGCCAGCAGGCGGGCCAGACGTGCGGCGGCCAGGGCGGCCGTGGCGGTGGGCAGACCGGCGCACAGCAGGCCGGTGACGAGGCCGGTCACGATGTCCCCGGTACCGCCGATGCACTCCATGGCCGGGACCGAGGGACTGTCCACTACGGCGTGGAGGCGGCCTTCGTGGATGATATGGTCGGCCTTGCCCTTGATGATCAGATTGGCCGGGCAGTTGCCGTGCTCCTGTGCCCGGGCCAGCAGCACGGGGATGTTCTGTTCCTCGGCCAGCAGGAAGCCGCGCGTATAGAAGGGGTGGGGCGCTTTTTCATCCGCCAGGAAGGCCAGTTCGCCCACGTCCGGGGTGAAAAGTTCGTAGGCATCGGCATAGCCGCTCATCTTGGCCACATACATGAAGCCCGCATCGGCCACCATCAGGGGCGCGTTCTCCAGTTCCCGGACAGCCAGCAGCAGGCGGTTGTGCCAGTCCACGTCGGGGAAGAGGTAGTGGAAGGTCAGGCCGCGCGGGGCCAGTGCGGGCAGGGCTTTTTCCAGCCAGGCATAGAGCTGGCGGCTGCCGGAACCGGAGCCGGTATCCCCGGCCAGCAGCAGGGCAGGGGGCGTGCAGCCAAGGGCCGCGCAGGTCTGCAGGGCCGTGGCTGCCAGGGCCGCGGTGCCCCGTTCCACGGGCACGGTACGGCCGTCAGGCAGGTGCAGGCCCGCTTCCGAAAGGCTGGCGCTACGCGGGGCGGGGCCTTCCGGCACCAGCAGGGAAAAATCAGGGTCGGGGATGGTTCCGGCTATGATCCACATGCGAGCTGTCTCCGTATCTCCTCAAAGGCTTTTTGCAGGCTGTAGCAGCACAGGGTCTGCCCCATGCTCAGCGGTTCGGGGGCCGTATCCAGCGTTTTGCCGCACAGGCAGTGGGCCAGCCAGGGCACGTCCGGGCAGCCGCCGCCGGAGATGTTGACGATGCGCCGGTCGCGGCAGTCCACCGTGATCTTCATGTTGGCCGCGCGTACCATGAGCCAGTGTTCCAGACGGCTGGTCTGGAACAGGGACACGGGCTCCAGCAGCACGTCATGGGCGCTGACCACCTGTTCCGGCTCCAGATCGGCCGTTTTCAGGCTGGCCAGCACTGCGGCCTGGCGGATGAGCGGGAAGACCACCACCATGTCGCAGCCGGTACGCATCTGCGGGGGCGGGCCCTTGACGTCCACGTCAAAGCCCTGCTGCCGCAGCAGGCGTTCGGCCCGGATGACGTCGCCCGTATGGGAAAAAGCCAGCAGCCCCCGGTCGGAAAGGGCGCGGGGACCTGTGTCGGGAGCGGACTCTTTTTTGAACAGGCCGCCCAGACGGCGACCGAGAGAGGAAAAAAGGGAATGCTTCGAGGTCATGCGTTTCCTGAAAAGGGGCGGCCGGAGCCGCCCCTGCATGGATTTTTTTAGGCCTGACGGCTGATCTCCAGCCGCCAGATGCCGTTCTCTTCACTTTCCGTCACATCGAAGCCGCTGTTGCGGGCCGCGCGGGTCACGTTCTCGCGGCTGGCCTCATTGTCCACCAGGACGGAGAAAGGGCCTTCGGGCTGCTTCTTGGCAGCGGTCAGGAACATCAGGACAGGCTGGGGGCAGGAGAGCCCGCAAGTATCGATAAGGGTCGCCATTACGCACCTCGCTTGCAATTGAAGAAACCGATGAGCAGGCAGACGGCCAGGCCGCCCAGGGCGCCCAGCATGCCGTTGGGGCCGATGCCCGCCGTGCTGGAGGCCATGCCGAAGTTATGGGCGCAGGCCGCGCCCACGATGAGACCGACCACGAACACGGCCGCGTCGTTGTCGCCTTCACCGGCCATAAAGAGCTGGCGGCCGGGGCAGCCGCCGGCCAGGGCAAAGGCCAGGCCGGCCGTCACCATGCCCAGGAAGTTCCACAGGCCGTCGGTATGGGCCACGGGCTGGCCTTCAAAACCGGGATGGAAGCCGCCGATGGCCAGATTGGCCACCAGCGCGGCGGCCAGCATGGCCAGGAAGCCCAGGGCCAGATGCCACTGGTTGAACAGCAGGACGTCACGCACGGCGCCCATGGTGCAGAAGCGGCTGCGCTGGGCCAGGAAGCCCACCAGCAGACCGGCACCGAGCGAGAGCAGGAAGGGGGCGTGCATGGAGCCGGGGCCCTTGAGGGAGTAGAAGAGGACGCCGTTCTGGGCCTGTCCTTCCATGGGCGGGTTGAACAGATAGACGGCGACCAGGGCGAGCATGATGCCGGGCAGGATCAGGCCGGACGCCTTGCTCTGGCTCTGGCTGCGGCCCAGGGAGAAGCCCATGCGGAAGAAGACCGTGCCCAGACCGATGCCGACCACCAGGCCGGCCAGGCCGAACAGGGCGTTGGCGTCGCCGCCGGCCAGACGCATGATGACGCGCCAGGGGCAGCCCAGGAAGACCAGGGCGCCGATGGCTGCGATGACGCCCAGCAGGAAGCGGACGGCCGGAGCGGAGCCGCCGCGGGCGCGGTATTCGCCAAAGCAGAGGGCAGCGGCCAGGGAGCCCAGCACCATGCCCATGATCTCGGGACGCAGGTACTGGACGATGGGCGCGCGGTGCAGGCCCACGGCCCCTGCGATGTCGCGGTTGAAGCAGACCACGCAGATGCCCATGTTGCCGGGGTTGCCGGAGAACTGCAAAAAGACGGCGATCAGGCCCAGGATAAGGCCCGTGACCACGATGCCCGTGGTGGACGAGAAGAAATTGAAGCTGTTTTTCATGCGACCCCCCAAAAGACGGGATGCGGCAAAAGTTGAAAAAATGCGCGCAGATCCGTGACGGACCTAGGGGATGGGGGACCGTGATATGGCGAAGGTCAAGGAATCAGGACATGCCGTCGGCGCGACCACCCCGCTGCGCTCCACACCGTGAAGCCGGTGGTGTTGCGTCAGGTATGGTGCATGGGCATGGACGTGCTCCTTGGATCAGACGGGTCGTGATGGATAAGGGCAGCCTAGGAAAAGAACAGGGACGGGTCAAGTTCTTTCGGGAAAAAAGGGGACAGGCGGCCGGACCGGGAGCAGGGCGGGCATGAAAAAAGGGGCATCCGGCGGATGCCCCTTCAGGTCAGTTCTTGGCGGTCAGCAGGACTTCGTCCCGTCCGTCCCGTTCTTCCAGCAGGACGTCCACCTGCTCCTGCGGGCGGGTGTCCACGCTGCGGCCGATGTAGTCGGCCTGGATGGGCAGTTCGCGGTGGCCGCGGTCCACGAGCACCAGCAGCTCCACCTTGCGGGGACGGCCGTAATCCAGCAGGGCCTCCAGGGCGGCACGGATGGTGCGTCTGCTGAACAGCACGTCATCTATAAGGATGATCTCCGCGTTGTCCACCGGGGCGGTGATGCGCGACTGGCCGATGTGGGGCTTGCCTTCCAGGCTGGTCCAGTCGTCACGGTACAGGTTGATGTCCAGCGTGCCCAGGGGCAGGGGGCGCTGCAGCTTCTGCTGCATCAGGGCGCCCAGGCGGCGGGCCAGGTCGGCGCCGCGGCGTTCGATGCCCACCAGCATGACGCGCTCGCACTGCCCGTGCCGTTCCAGCACTTCGCAGGCAAGACGTTCCAGAATACGGGTCATTTCCTCTTTGTCCAGCAGCAATGTCGTGGGCATAATTCCTCCAGAAGTGATGTCTTTCCATACGCCTTTTTGGCAGCGGAGAAAAGCCCCGCGAGCGATTGACAATCTTTGGGGCTGACCTTACATGTTACGGGCAACACTGGAGGTAGTGCCATGCTTACGTTGACCGATGCCGCCCAGAAGGAACTGGAAGGTTTTTTTGCCGACAGGGAAAAAGCGACCGTTCGCATCTACCTTGCCCCCGGCGGCTGCTCCGGCCCGCGCCTTGCTCTGGCGCTGGACGAAGCCGGTGAGAACGATACCCGGATCGAACAGGGCGGTTTTGCCTTCTGCATCAACAATGAACTTTTGCAGCAGGTGAAAAGCGTCAGTATCGATGCCAACTACCTTGGCTTTCTGGTGACCCCCGAAGTGCCCCTGCCGTCGTCGGGCGACAGCGCCTGCGGCGGTTGCTGCGGTGCCTGCGGCAGCCACCAGTAGCCTTTGACGGGAAGGCGCAGCCTGTTCCTTCCCGCGTCATCCCTGCTCTGACGATACCTGTCACCTCCTGCGTCAACAGTTGCCGCACCGGCAACGGGCGCTGCCCTGAACGGCGCCTCTTCCCCTGCGGGATACGGGAAGTCCGGGACGCGGCATCGTCAAGGAGAAGGAATGATCACTTTGTCTGAAAATGCCCGCAAAGAGCTGGAAGCCTATTTTGCGGACAAGGAACGCCAGACCATCCGTGTGTATCTTGCTCCCGGCGGCTGCTCCGGCCCCCGGCTCGTCCTGGCTCTGGACGAACCCGGAGACGAGGACGCCAGGTTCGAACAGGACGGCTTTGCGTTCTGCATCAACAAGGAATTGCTGCAACAGGTGAAGAGCGTCAGCATAGACTTGAGCTATCTGGGCTTCACCGTGACCCCCGAAGTGCCCCTGCCTTCGTCGGGCGGCAGTTCCTGCGGCGGTTGCTGCGGCAGCTGCGGCAGTCATCAGTAGTCCCTGTCCGGTGGGGCCGGCTGTCCCGGCCCGGCCGGTTTTGTCATAACAGAAGGTCCCGTCTTCTGTTTCCATCAACTGCCGTTACCGGCGGAGAGGGCCTGTTGCCCCAGGGCATCGGTCCCGGTTCCTGACGGGCAGGACGCTCCGCAGATACGGCCCAGAGAGGAATAGGAATGATCACTCTGTCTGAAAACGCTCGTAAAGAGCTGGAAGCCTACTTCGCGGACAAGGAACGCCAGTCCATCCGCGTGTTTCTTGCCCCCGGCGGCTGAAGCGGCCCGCGTCTCGCCCTGGCTCTGGATGAGCCTAACGCACAGGACAGCACCGAGGAAGTTGACGGTTTCACCTTCTGCATGGCCACCGACCTGGTGGCGCAGATCAAGGGCGTCAAGATTGATATGACCTACATGGGATTCACCGTGGATCCCGAGGTGCCGCTGGCCTCTTCCGGCAGCAGCTGCGGCAGTTGCGGCAGCAGCTGCGGCAGTCACTAGGCGGATCGTGATCCGTCGGCTGTCCGTGCGGGGAAATGTTCCCACACCGCCCGGGATGTGCATGCACGCATCCCCCCGGGTCGCTTGAAGCATGGCCCCCGACAGCTACAGATAAGAGATCCCGCAAGGCGGCCTTCGGGCCGCCTTTTTTGAACCCTTTCCCAGGATTCGGCGTCGTTGGTGGCGTCGTTTTTGCTTTTCCGGCGGACAGTATGGCAGATATCCTTTCCCTGCTCTCAGGGCCGGCCGAGGCCCGACACTGGCAGCGCAGCGGCATGGCGTCCTGTTGCCGTCTTGCCTGCGCCGCGCTGGCCCAGGGACGCAGCAGCGTCATCCTGGTGCGCGACCGTGAGGAATACACGGCGGCGCGCGCACTGCTGACCCTTTTTTCTCCTTCGCTTTCCCTGGCTGACATGGCCCCTGATGTCCCTGCCTGGAAGCTGCCCTTTGCCGTGCTCCCTGCCGGTCTTTTACTGCGCCGTGACCGGGATTCGTGGGCAGGACGGCTGGCGGCCCTGTACGGCCTTGCCCAGGGCGGGCCCCGCTGCCTCATCCTGAGCACGGAAGCGCTGCTGCTGCGCCATGTGCCCCGCGATTTTTTTGCCGAGCATACGCTCGACCTGACGCGGGGCAGCGACTATCCGCCGGAGCTGATCCTCGATCAGGCCGTGGAGTGGGGGTACGAACGTGTCCCCCTGGTGACCCGGCCGGGGCAGATGGCCCGGCGCGGCGACATCTTCGACATCTTCCCGTCCGGCTATCCGCGTCCTGTGCGCATGGAGTTTTTTGGCGATACGCTGGAAGAACTGCGCCTGTTCGATGCCGAGAGCCAGCGCTCCCTGCAGGGGCTGGACGAGCTGACCCTGCTGCCGGCCCTGCCTTTCGTGCTGGACGCGCAGGGCCTGGCCGCGGCCCGCAAGCGCATGGATGCCTTGTTCGCCGGGGCGCGCATCAGCGAGAACGACTGCTACACCTTCAAGAAGACCCTGGATGCCGGCGGTCTGGGCCTGCTGCCGGGCGTGGTGCACGAAAAGGCCAGCACCATCGCGGACTGGCTGCCCGAGGAGCCGCTCTGGTTCCTGCCCGGACAGGCGGACTGCGATGCGGCCCTGCACGGGACGGCCATGCAGTTGCGCGACCAGCTGGAAGAAGATGATGCGCCCCTGCCGCTGCCGTCCGCCCTGTGCCTGTGCGGCAGCCTGCAGGATCTGCCCTGGGAAAAGGCCCGCCGTTTTTATCTGGAGCCCCTGGTCATGGGCGTGGACGCCGTGGGGGACGACGTACAGGAACGTCCGCTCCATGCCTTTACGGATCTTTTCCCCGTCCCCGGCGCGGCCGACCGTCCGTGGCAGCATCTGTCTGCCGGTCTGAAGGAATGGCAGAACCGGCGCCGTCAGGTGGTGCTGAGCTTTTCCTCGCAGCGCAGCCGGGCCAAGTTCCTCAAACTGGCCGAGCAGGAAGGCATCACGCCTGCCTTGCGTTATGCGCCGGAACAGCGCGGACTGTTCGCCCTGGTCTCCCCCTGGCGTTCGGGTGCGGAGCTGGTCTGGGACGATGTGCTCGTGCTGGGCGAGGACATCCTCTATCCGCGTGCGGAAAAGAAGGCCCGTGCCTCCTCGCGTGCGTTCAAGGGACTGGACAGCTTCGATGACCTCAAGGCCGGGGACCTGCTCGTCCACCGGGATTACGGCATCGGCCGTTTTGCCGGTCTGCACCATCTGGTGCAGGGAGGGCAGGGCAATGACTTCCTTCTGGTGGAATACTCCGGGCAGGACAGGCTCTATGTGCCGGTGGACCGCCTGGGGCTCATCCAGCGCTTCAAAGGTGGCGAGGGTGCGGAACCGGCCCTTGACCGTCTGGGCGGCGCCAGCTGGAGTTCCGGCAAGGAGAAGGTCCGCAAGGCCATCGAAAAGATCGCGGCCGACCTGGTGGAGATGTACGCCTACCGCAAGGTGGCCAAGGGCTTCCGCTACGACCCGCCGGGCGAGCTGTACCACGAGTTCGAGGCGACCTTCGGCTTTGAGGAGACCCCGGACCAAGCCCGGGCCATCGAGGACGTTTTGGCCGATATGGACAAGTCCGAGCCCATGGACCGTCTGGTCTGTGGTGACGTGGGTTTCGGCAAGACCGAAGTGGCCCTGCGCGCCGCCTTCCGCGCGGCCAGCGAGGGGCGTCAGGTGGCCCTGCTGTGTCCCACCACGGTGCTGGCCGAGCAGCATTACCAGACCTTCCGGGCCCGTTTGGCAGGTTTCCCGGTCACAGTGGGCCTGCTGAGCCGTTTCGTGCCCCGTGCCCGGCAAAAGGAAGTCCTCAAGGCCGCGGCCGAGGGGCAGATCGACATCCTGCTGGGCACGCACCGCCTGCTGTCGTCGGACGTGTCCCTGCCCAACCTCTCCTTGCTCATCCTGGACGAGGAACAGCGCTTCGGCGTGCGGCACAAGGAAAAGCTCAAGGCCCTGAAAAAGAACGTGGACGTGCTGACCCTGACGGCCACGCCCATCCCGCGCACCCTGCAACTTTCCATGTCCGGCATCCGCGACCTTTCGGTCATCGAGACCGCGCCGCAGGACCGCAAGCCTGTGGCCACGGCCGTGCTGCGGCGTGACGATGCCACCCTGCGCACGGTGCTGGAACGCGAGCTGGCGCGGGAAGGTCAGGTCTTCTGGGTCTACAACCGTGTCCAGGGGCTGGAGCGCGTGGCCGAATATGTGCGCAAGCTGGTACCCACCGCCCGGGTGGGCATGGCGCACGGCCAGATGTCGGAAAGCGAGCTGGAAAGCAACATGCACAAGTTCTGGCACGGCGAGCTGGATGTGCTGGTCTGTACGGCTATCGTCGAGTCGGGCCTGGACTTCCCCCGCGCCAACACCCTGGTGGTGGACCAGGCGCAGCTCTTCGGCCTTGGCCAGCTCTATCAGCTGCGGGGCCGGGTGGGCCGCAGTGACCGTCAGGCCTACGCCTTCTTCGTGGTGCCCGATACGGAGCATCTGAGCGAAGTGGCCGAGGAGCGGTTGCGCATCATCATGGACATGGACTATCTGGGGGCCGGTTTCCAGGTGGCCATGGAAGACCTGCGCCTGCGCGGTGCGGGCAACATCCTGGGCGAGGTGCAGTCCGGCCATATGGGCCGGGTGGGGCTCGACCTGTATCTGGAGATGCTGGAAGAGGCCGTGGCCCGTCTCAAGGGCACGCCCGTCACCCAGGACGTGGAAACGGAACTCAACCTCGGTCTGCCTGCCCATATCCCCCAGTCCTACATCGAGGATGGCCGGGAACGCCTGCGCTGCTATAAGGCGCTCACGTCGGCCACCAGCGGCGCGGCCCGCGAGGAAGTGGCCCTTTCCATGCGCGACCGTTTCGGCAGCTTCCCGCAGGAACTGGTCAACTTCATCGCCGTGCTCGATTTCAAGCAGTTCCTGAGCCATTTGCAGGTCCAGCGTGCGGACATCTATCTGGATCATGTCCGTCTGGTGTGGGGCGACGGCCAGACCGCCGTGCAGCCGGAGCGCATCCTGCAACTGGTGGCTTCCATGAAGGGCGCCCGGATGCTGCCGCCGGCGTCGCTCATGCTGCCCCTGCCTGCGGACAAGGATTTTGCCCAGGGACTGCAGGGGCTGCGGCAGGCCCTGGAAAACATCCGCACGCCGGAAGCTCCGGGCGATACGGCCTAGGCCGCGGCGATTGCCAAAGAGGGAAATATTGGCTATTTTCGGCTGCTACTACAGCCTATGCGCATAACGGGAGAATTTGCCTTGAAAAAATATGCCCTTCTGATCCTGATGGCATGGCTCTGCCTGGCCTGCACGGCCCAGGCTGCCCAGCTCAACAAAATTGCCGCGGTGGTCAACGGCCAGGTCATCACCATGTTCGACCTGCAAAAGGCCGCGCTGCCTGAACTGGGGCGTGCCCGTCTCAATCCCAATGACCCCAAGCAGGCCGACAAGGTCAATGTGGTCTTCCGCAAGGTGCTGGATTCCATGATTATGGACATCCTGCTGGAACAGGAGGCCAAGCGCCTGAGCATCACGGTCTCCGACAGCGAGATCGATCAGGAACTGACCAAGATGATGAAGATGCGCCGCCTGAACCGCGCCCAGTTCGAAGCCGAGCTGAAGAAGCAGGGCATGAGCGTGGATGAGCTGCGCAAGAGCATGAAGACCAATATGCTGCGCCAGCGCGTCATGGGGGCCGAAGTGGGCCGCCGCGTGGTGGTGACCGATGACGAGATCCGCGCCTACTACGAAAAGCACAAGGACACCATGTATGACCGCAACGGTCTGCATATGGGCCTGATCGTTTACAATCCCAATGTCAATGCCAGGAGCATCGCGGCACAGATCGCTTCCGGAGCCCTTTCGTTCGAAGAGGCCGCCCGCAAGTATTCCATCGCCCCCAATCGCGAAAAGGGCGGCGACATGGGCCCGGTGGAGTGGGGACGCCTCAATCCCGAGTGGGAGACCCGCCTGAACAAGATGAAGCCCGGCGATGTGACCGACATCTTCACCGTGCAGGGCCACAAGGCCCAGGTGCATCTGTTCCGTCCCGGCCAGAGCGGTCCCGGCCGTCCCATGACCTTTGAGGAAGCCCGGCCCGTCATCGATAACATCCTGCGCCAGCCCAAGGCCATGGAGCGTTTTGACGAATACTCCCAGCAGCTGCGCAGCAAGGCCGTCATCGATATCCGTCTGTAAGATACTGCCTTCCGGCCGGAACCAGACGGGGAGACCCGGCCGGCAGATACCCGCTTTCCCCGTATCGAGGTTTGCATGACTTTTGAAGAACTGGGTGCGGCGCTGTGCGCGGAGCGCGAACGCCGTGGCCTGAGCCTTGATGATGTGGCCGCCCACCTGAAGATCAGCACGCGGCTCATCCAGGCCCTGGAGAGCGGGGATCTTTCCGCCTTGCCCCATCCTGCCTATACCAAGGGCTTTTTGCGGGCCTATGCCTCGTACATGGCCCTGGATCCCGAAGCCGTAGCGGAAGTGGCGCACGCCCTGCAGCCCGCGGCGGCCACGGAATGCACCGTCATGGGGGGCGACGAGGACCTGCGCAGCAATCCCGCCATCTTGCGTCACGGCGCCCGTCAGGGCCTCGCGGGCTGGCTGCGTGTCTTCATCCTGCTCATCCTGGTGGTGGCGCTGGCCGGTGGCGGCTGGATGCTGTGGCAGCGGGGCGTATTCAAGGATCTGACCGGCAGCAAGGAACAGGGCCTGCCGACTGCAGAGCCTGCAGCCGTGGCTCCTGCCCCTGAGCCGGTGGCTCCGGCACCGTCTGCCACGACGCCTGCGGTACCTGCTCCTACCGGTGGCCAGACTGCCCCGGCTCCCCAGGGCAATGGCGGTGCGGCCGCTCCTGCCGGTGGTGTGGCGCCTGTGCCCGGTACCGCACAGCCTGAACGCAGTGCCGCGCCCGCGTACACGGGCATGATGGATACCCGTCCTGCGGAGCTGACCTGGGGCCAGACGGCCAATGCCGCCACGGTCCAGGATACGGCCGCCCAGGATCCGTCCCTGCCTGCTGGCATGCACCGTGTGGTGGTGACCGGTATCGGCGAATGCTGGATGCGGGCCACCGTGGACGGGGAAGTGCGCCAGTTCTCGGTGCGCAAGGGCGACATCATCACTCTGGAATTTGCCAAGGCCCTGGAGGTAAAGCTGGGCAACGCCGGTGGGGTCCAGGTCTCGTATGACGGGACGGAACTGCCGGCTCCCGGTCAGGCCGGTCAGGTGAAGACCCTGGTCTTCCCGCCTGCCGCCAACTGATGGAATGGACCGACCAGGCCCTCGTGCTGCGCATGGGGGCCTTTCGTGAGTCGGATCTCTGGCTCAAGCTGTTGTGCCGTGAACATGGCCTGCTGACGCTGTTCGCCTTTGGCGGCAGCCGCAGCAGGCGACGCTTTTGCGGCTGTCTGGATGTGCTGAACAGCCTGCAGTGCCGTGTCCGTTCCTCAAAGGACGGGCGTTTCCTCAATCTTGAGGAGGCGGCCTTGCTGCAGGGGCCGCGCCTGCTGCGGCGCAACTGGCAGCGCATGGGGCTGGCGGCCAACTGCCTGCGCTTTGTGGAAGCCATGGGCGTAGGGGAGGACGCCGCGACGGAAGCCTTCCTGCTGGTGGAGGATCTGCGCGCGGTACTGGAGGCGGAAAAGGCCCCGCCTGTGCTCCTGCCCCTGTATTTCCGCCTGCGTCTGGCCGGGGCCCTGGGCTTTGCCCCCAACCTGGGGCAGTGCGGCCGGTGCGGCCGGACCATCAGCGAGGACGCGCTCTTCGTGGTCGATGAAGGCCAGCTGCGCTGTTCCTCCTGTCGCAGCAGCCGCTTCGAACTGGAGCGTTACGGCGTGGAGATCCCCGCACAGGGGCTTGACCTTCTGCGCCATGTACAGCAAAGTTTCCCGTCCGGGTGGCCGGACGGCGAGCTGCCGCCCCCGGTGCGGCGGGCCTGTGCCCGGGCCATCGATGGTTTTGTCCAGTACCATCTGGGGCTGGCCTGGGAAGGGAACTATTTTCGTCGGGTTTGAGTCTGCCCGTCCCGTCTGCGGGACAAAAGACGAACGAAGGGGACGCGTCGGACTGGCGGCGCCGTAGCTGACGCGAGCGTCGCGTCGTGCCGAAATGTGTTAAAAAAGGACTGCACATGTATTTTCAGGATGTCATCCTTACCCTGCAACGCTACTGGGCGGAGCAGGGCTGTGTCGTGGAACAGCCTTCAGGCGTGGAATGCGGGGCGGGGACGTTCAACCCCAACACCTTCCTGCGCGTGCTGGGCCCCGAACCCTGGAGCGTGGCCTATGTGGAACCCAGCCGTCGTCCCACTGACGGCCGCTACGGGGAAAACCCCAACCGCCTGCAGCGCTACTTCCAGTTCCAGGTCATCATGAAGCCTTCTCCTGCCAATGTGCAGGAACTGTATCTGGAAAGCCTGAACGCCCTGGGCATCAATCCTGCCCAGCACGATATCCGCTTTGTGGAAGACGACTGGGAATCGCCTACCCTGGGTGCCTGGGGCCTGGGCTGGGAAGTGTGGCTCAACGGCATGGAAGTGAGCCAGTTCACCTACTTCCAGCAGGTGGGCGGCATCGACCTGCATCCCATCAGCGTGGAGCTGACCTATGGTCTGGAACGTCTGACCATGTATCTGCAGGGCGTGGAATCCGTCTACGACCTGAAGTGGAACAAGAACGTGACCTACGGCCACATCTACCACCAGAACGAAGTGGAGCAGTCCAAGCACAATTTCGAGGCCAGCAACCCCGAGATGCTGCTGCGTCATTTCAATGATTTTGAAGGCCAGTGCAAGGCCATGCTGGAGCAGAACCTGCCCTGGCCCGCCTATGACTACTGCCTCAAATGTTCCCACACCTTCAACCTGCTGGATGCGCGCGGCGCCATCTCCATCACGGAACGCGCCGGCTATATCGGCCGTGTGCGCGCTCTGGCTGCAGGCGTGGCCAAACTGTATGTGGCCCAGCGTGAAGAGCTGGGGTATCCGATGCTCAACACCGAGGCGAGGTAAGGCATGGCGACCTTTGTGCTTGAAATTGGCAGCGAAGAACTGCCTGCCCGTTTTTTGGCCGGCGAAGAAGCCGAACTGGCCGCCCGTTTTACGGCGGCCCTGCAGGAAGCCAGTGTGGAACACGGCGCCCTGCGTACCATGAGCACGCCGCGTCGTGCCATCGTCATCATCGAGGACGTGAACCCCGTGCAGCAGGAGCGCGAGGAAGAAGTAGCCGGCCCGCCGGTGCGTGTGGCCTTTGCCGCTGACGGCAAGCCCACCAAGGCCCTGGAAGGCTTTGCCCGCACCAACGGCGTGAGCGTGGACGATGTGTACCGCATCACCACCGAAAAGGGCGAATACGTGGCCGTGCGCAAACGCATCGGCGGCGCTGCCGTTGCCGATCTGCTGGCCGAGATCTGCCCCGCCGTCATCACCTCCCTGCCGTTCGGCAAGCGCATGCGCTGGGGCAGCAATACCCTGGCCTATGCCCGTCCGCTGCGCTGGATCGTGGCCCTGCTGGATGACGCCGTGGTGCCCTTCACCGTGGGCCCCGTGGCTTCCGGTCGCGAGACCATGGGCCACCGCATCCACGGTCATGGCCCCTTCAGCGTGGCCCATGCCAATGAGCTGCTGGCCGTGCTGGCTGACAAGGGCGGCCTGATGCCCGATGCCGCCGACCGCCGCAAGGTCATCGTGGAAGGCGGTGACGCCCAGGCTGCCGCCATCGGCGGCAAGGTATTGTGGCGTGACGGCCTGCTGGACGAGGTGCAGGGCCTGACCGAACATCCCGTGCCCCTGCTGGCCGACTTCGATCCTTCCTATCTGGAAGTGCCCCGCGAAGTGCTGCTCACCAGCATGGAAAGCCATCAGAAGAGCTTTGGGATCGAGGCTGCCGACGGTACCCTGATGCCGCACTTCCTGACCGTGCTCAACATCTCCCCCGAGGACATGAGCCTGGTCAAGCACGGCTGGGAACGCGTGCTGCGTGCCCGCCTGGAGGATGCCCGTTTCTTCTGGCATGCCGACCTGCGCGATAATTTCGACTACTGGCTGGAAAAGCTGGATCACGTCATCTTCATCGGCCGTCTGGGCACCATGGGCGAAAAGACCCGCCGTCTGGAAGCCCTGTGCCGCTGGCTGGCCGAGAACGTGGCCCAGGGCAAGGTCAGCGCCGAGGACGCCGCCCGTGCCGGCCGCCTGTCCAAGGCCGACCTGGTGACCGGCATGGTGGGCGAGTTCGATACCCTGCAGGGCATCATGGGCGGCATCTACGCCGAGCGCAAGGGCGAGACCCCGGTGGTGGCCCAGGCCCTGCGCGAACAGTATCTGCCCGCCGGCCCCGACAGCCCCGTGCCTGCCAGCCTGTGCGGCGCGCTGCTGTCCATGGCCGACAAGGCCGATACCCTGGTGGGCTGCTTCGGCCTGGGCATGATCCCCACCGGCGCTGCCGACCCCAATGCCCTGCGCCGTTGCGCTCTGGGCATCATCCGTATCGCTCTGGAGTTCGACCTGCACTTCGACATCCGTCAGCTGTTCGCCCGTGCTCACGAACTCTATGGTGACCGCCAGTGGAAGCTGGCTCCGCAGGAAGCCCTGGACAAGCTGCTGGACTTCTTTGCGGGCCGTGTGCGCAATTACTGGCAGAACCGTGGCGAAGACAGCCTGCTGGTGGATGCCGCTCTGGGCGCCGGTGTGGCTGATGTCTGCCAGTGCGGGGCCCGCCTGGCCGCCCTTGCCCAGTTCAGCAAGGAAGCCGGCTATGCCGAGGCCGTGCAGACCTTCAAGCGTGTGGCCAACATCGTCCGCAAGCAGGGCGCGGCTGAACAGCTTGCCGCTGCCTGGCAGGCTGACCTGCTGCAGGAAGATGCCGAAAAGGCCCTGGCCGTCACGCTGGACGATCTGCTGCCGCGTCTGGACAGCCTGTGGGAGGCCGGTGACCATACCGCCGCCCTCAAAACGCTGCTGGAAGTCCGTCCTGTGGTGGATGCCTTCTTCGACGGCGTCATGGTCATGTGCGATGATGCGGCGCTGCGCGCCAACCGCCTGGCCATGCTCAATGCCCTGGGCACCCGGTTTGCTCGGCTGGCGGATTTTGCCGCCCTGCAGATCTAAAATGTGGCAAGGGGCACTGCCCCTTGCATGAAAATGCGCCAATATGGCCGCAGAGCTTGACAGATATGTCATGCTCTGCTAAGAATCCGTCTTCACACGAAGGCACTATACCTGCATTGCAGGCCAAAATATCGGAGGAATACCGTGGCTAACCATAAGTCTGCCATCAAGCGTCATAAGCAGAGCCTGAAACACGCCGCCCGCAACCGCGCTGCCCGTACCCGCGTGAAGAACGCCGTCAAGGCTGTGCGCGCCGCCATCACCGGCAACGACAAGGAACAGGCCAGCAGCGCTCTGACTGTTGCCGCTTCCGTGCTGGCCAAGGCCGCCGGCAAGGGCGCCATGCACTGGAAGAAGGCTGCCCGCAAGCTGTCCCGCCTGTCTCGCGCCGTCAACGCTATCGACGCTCAGTAGTGCGGCTGCACCGGTCACCGTCATTTTTTCTTGACGGACACGGCCGGGTAACGTAATGTTTCAAACATGCGCTCGTAGCTCAGCTGGATAGAGCAACAGGCTACGAACCTGTAGGCCAGGAGTTCGAATCTCTTCGGGCGCACCATCACAAAAATAAGCGGTTGGCTGTTATGGCCGGCCGCTTTTTTTGTATTTTCAATGCCTTGTTTCAGGGCCCCGGGATGCCACGGGCCGGTATCTTTCGGGGTTCTGCCCGTACTGCCGCATCATTCCCGGTACGGACATCTTTCCCGCATGGCTCCGGTGTGTCCTCTTCCATGACATGGAGTGCAGGCCCCTTGGGTATCCTGGTTTGCGTGCCGCTTCCGGTGCCGGATGCCGGGAAAGGAGAGATGGCCGATCTTCAAAAGCTGGAGGCGTGCCGGGATGTCCGCAGGCAGCCGGAAAGGGGAGCCCTGCGCATGAAACGACACCAAGAGACGCCATCGACGGATCCTTCCGCCCCTGATCAGAAAGGGGCGGCTCCCTCCACATCTCCTGTGCTGCCGTCGCATCGGCAGCGCGTATGTGAAACGGTCAGCGAGCTGCGGCTGCTGTTCGACCTTTCCCAGGTCATCGACCATTCCCGCGACATCAGCCACAGCCTGGAGGCGACGCTCTCTCTGATGGCGCAGCACCTGCACATGATGCGGGGCATGATCACCCTCGTGTCTCCCCATACCGGCGAGATCCGCATCGAGGTGGCCCACGGCCTGAATCCCGCCGAGCAGCGGCGGGGCCATTATGCGCTGGGTGAGGGCGTCACGGGGCGCGTCATCCAGAGCGGCCAGCCCATGGTCGTTTCCAATGTTTCGGCCAGCCCCATCTTTTTGAACCGTACCCGTTCCCGTGACCTGCAAAAGGATACCATCGCCTTCATCTGTGTGCCCATCAAATTCGAGGACGAAGTCCTGGGCGCCCTTTCCGTGGACCGTGTCTTTGCGGATGCCGTGACGCTGGAAGAAGACGAGCGCATCCTGACCATCATCGCGTCCATGATCGCCCATGCGGCCAGAGCGCGGCAGAACGTCATGGACGAGCGCGTTGCGGCCATCGAAGAGAACATGCGCCTGCGCAACGCTCTGTCCGCGCCGCTGCGCCCGCACGGTTTTGTCGGCAATTCCGATGCCATGCGCCTTGTCTATGAGCAGATCTCGCAGGTGGCGCCTTCCACGACGACGGTGCTGCTGTACGGCGAGAGCGGCACAGGCAAGGAGCTGGCCGCCCATGCCATCCATTCCGCCGACAAGCGGAGCAAGGGGCCGTTCATCTCGCTGAACTGTGCGGCCTTGCCGGAAAACCTCATCGAAAGCGAACTGTTCGGCCATGAGAAGGGAGCTTTTACCGGTGCTTCGGGCATACGCAAGGGACGCTTCGAGCTGGCGGATGGCGGGACGCTCTTTCTTGATGAAGTGGGGGAACTTTCCCTGCTGACGCAGGCCAAGCTGCTGCGTGTCCTGCAGGAGCGCTGTTTCGAGCGTCTGGGCGGTACGGAGAGCCTGTCCGTGGACGTGCGCATCATCACGGCCACCAACAGGGACCTGGCCCGCATGGTGGAGGAGGGCACGTTCCGCCGCGACCTCTATTACCGTCTGAATGTGTTCCCCATCCACATGCCGCCCCTGCGCGAACGGCAGAACGACATCCAGCCGCTGGCGGCCTATTTTGTAGACAAGTACGCTGCGGCCAACGGACGTTCAGGCATCCGCATCTCGCTGGCCGTCATGGACATGCTGCAACGTTATTCCTGGCCCGGCAATATCCGTGAGCTGGAGAACGTCATGGAGCGGGCCGTGCTCCTGGTCGGTCAGGATGGCCTGATCCTGCCCCAGCATCTGCCGCGTGAACTGCACAGTACGCATTGTCCGTTCGGCCCGGAGGCGCACAAGGGACCTGTGGAGCCCTATACGGCCTCCGGCACCTTGCAGGATCGTCTCGACGAGCTGGAGCGCGCCTGCATCACCGATGCCCTTGCCCGGCACAAGGGGCACATGGGGCATGCGGCCCAGGCCCTGGGGCTCACGGAGCGCGTCATGGCCCTGCGTATGAAGAAACATGGCATCAGCTACAAGGATTTCCGCCAGCACTGATGCAAGGATTTGCTTGGGAAGGGCGGAGGCTGTTCCCATCCGTGATGGCCGCAGCGTCCGCTCTTTGTCTGTTACAGCACGAAAAAGGCCCGCCGGAGTCATGCTCTGGCGGGCCTTATGCATAAGGGAGCGCTTCGTGCCTTCCCCGCGCTCCGGTATGCCCTTGGGGAAAAGAGTGTCTGTCCTTCCAGAAGAAGACAAAAGTGCGGCGGAGGGGCCCTGCCGCTTTGCTGGCAATGGCCCATCCCCGAATGAGATTTACAAGCTCAGTCCCTGCAAACGTTCCAGGGCCTCGGTGGTATCCTCCTCACTGCCGAAAGCGGTGAAGCGTACATAGCCTTCGCCGCTGGGCCCAAAGCCCGCACCGGGGGTGCAGACCAGGGAAGTGCGGGAGAGCAGAAGGTCGAAGAACTCCCAGGAACCCATGCCGTCAGGCGTCTTCACCCAGATATAGGGGGCATGGATGCCGCCGTAGCAGGAAAGGCCCATGCCCTCGATGCCGGAACGGATACGGGCCGCATTGGCCATGTAGGCCGCGATGGTGGCGCGGACCTGTTCCTGCCCCTCTGGGCTGTAGACGGCCTCGGCGGCACGCTGCACGATGTAGGGGCAGCCGTTGTACTTGGTGCTCTGGCGGCGCTTCCACATGTCCTGCAGACGGACGCGGGAACCGTCCGGGCCGGGGATGGTCACCGCGTCCGGGATGGTGGTGAAGGCACAGCGCAGGCCCGTGAATCCCGCCGTCTTGGAGAAGGAGCGGCACTCCACGGCCACTTCTTCGGCGCCGGGGATCTCGAAGATGCTGTGCGGCACCTCGCTGTCCGTATCCTTGATGAAGGCTTCGTAGGCCGCATCATAGATGATGAGGGCCCCGTGGCGGCGGGCATAGTCCACCCAGGCAGCCAGAGCATCCCTGTGCAGCACCGTGCCCGTGGGATTGTTGGGATAGCAAAGATAGATGATGTCGGGCACCGCGTCGGGAAAGTCCGGCACGAAGCCGTTGGCTTCCGTGCAGGGCAGATAGATGAGGTCGCTCCAGCGCTCGCCCGTCCACCGGCCCGCGCGGCCTGCCATGGCATTGGAATCCACATAGACGGGGTAGACAGGGTCGGTGACCGCTACGCGGCAGGACAGGGAGAACAGTTCCTGGATGTTGGCCACGTCGCACTTGGAACCGTCGCTGATGAAGATGTCCGCGGCGTCCATCTGCACACCGTGGGCCCGGTAGTCATGCGCGGCGATGGCCTCGCGCAGGAAATCATAACCCTGTTCCGGCCCGTACCCCTTGAAGGAGGCGGACGAGGCCATCTCGTCCACTGCCGAATGCAGGGCCGTGATGACGGCGGGCGGCAGGGGGCGGGTCACGTCGCCGATACCCAGGCTGATGACGGGCAGGGCGGGATGCTGTTCCCGGTGCGCGCGGACCCTGGCGACCACCGTGGCGAAAAGATAGGCACCGGGCAGTCCGGCGTAATGTTCGTTGCTGCGGATCATGGCTAGTCCTCCTGTCCCTGGGCAGGGCTGTATTCTCCAGAAAAAACGGTGCGGGCCGGGCCGGTCATCAGGACGTGCCCCGTCCGTTCATCCCAGCGGATGTCCAGCGTGCCGCCGCGCAACTGCACCGCCACTTCCCTTCCCGTACGTCCGGTCAGATGGCAGGCCACGGCCACGGCACAGGCGCCGGTACCGCAGGCCAGGGTCTCTCCGGCACCCCGTTCCCAGACGCGCATGCGTACATGTCCCGCGTCCATGAGCTGCACGAATTCGGTATTGGTGCGGCTGGGGAACCAGGGGTGGTGTTCGAAGGCCGGGCCCACCACAGGCAGATCCAGACTGTCCACATCGTCCACGAAGACCACGGCATGAGGATTGCCCATGGGACACGCAGGTCACGGCCCATTCACGATCCAGCACCCGGATGGGCTGGCCGATGCACGGGCTTTCGGGATCCGATGTCGTGTCGGGGCGGACGGGGATGCGCTGCCGGGCCAGTTCCGGCGTGCCCATGTCCACACAGACACGGGAGGGGCAGCCCCCGGCATCGTCCACCCGCTGCAGGAGCTTGACCCCGGCCAGGGTCTCCAGGCGGATGACGGGCCTGTCGGTCAGGGCATGCTCCCAGGCAAAGCGTCCTACGCAGCGGGAAGCGTTGCCGCACATCTCGGCTTCACTGCCGTCGGCATTGAACATGCGCATGCGCAGGTCGGCACTGTCCGGTGAGGAGGGCGGCAGGATGAGCACCAGCCCGTCGGAGCCCACACCGTAATGCCTGTCGCTGACGGCACGGGCCAGCGAGGGGATGTCCCCTTCCGCGAGCCGCAGATCTTCCGAAAATCCGTCAAGATAGACGTAATCGTTGCCGCAGCCTTCCATCTTGGTGAAGGCGATCTTACGCATGGTCGTTCTCTCCTCGTACATGGAACACTTCTTCGGTGGCGGAGGCGGTCTCCGCGTCGTGGGCGGCTTCCGCCTGACGGCGGAGCACGTTCTTGTAATCCAGCGGCATGACCTTGACGAAGAGCGGCAGGGCGGCATCCCAGTTGGCCAGCAGGGACGCTGCCTTGGCGCTGCCGGTGCAGGCCGCGTGCCGTTCCACCAGGCGGCGCAGCAGGGCCTGATCCTCTTCCTGCCAGACGGATTCCAGATCCACGCTTTCGATGTTGCAGCGGTTCTGGAAATGCTCGTCCAGATCGTAGACGAAGGCCGTGCCGCCGCTCATGCCTGCGGCGAAGTTGTAGCCGGTGCGTCCCAGGACGACGACGGTACCGCCGGTCATGTATTCGCAGCCGTGGTCGCCCACACCTTCCACCACGGCGCAGGCACCGGAGTTGCGCACGGCAAAACGTTCCCCGGCCTGGCCGCAGAAGTAGGCCTCCCCGGCGGTGGCGCCGTACAGGGCCACGTTGCCGGCCACGGCCTGTTCCGCCGCCACGAAGCGGGCCCCGGCATCGGGGTGGACCACGATGGTGCCGCCGGCAAGGCCCTTGCCCGCGTAGTCATTGACGCTGCCTTCCACCTCAAGGGTCACGCCGGGGGCCAGGAAGGCCCCGAGGCTTTGCCCGGCCTGACCGTGGAAGTGGAGGTGCAGGCTGTCCTGGGGCAGACCGGCGGCCCCGTGACGCAGGACGATGCTGCCGGAAAGGCGCGCGCCCACGGCACGGTCCACATTGCGGATGGTCCGCTCGATGCGCAGATGGTCGCACTGGCCCGCCAGCACGGGTTCGGCGGCCTGATCGAGGTCCTGTTCCAGGGCCGTGGGGTCACAGACACGGGGGAAGCCCCCGGCATGGTGTTCGCAGGCCGCGTCAGGCGTCCAGAGCAGGCGCGAGAGGTCGAGGGAGGCCGCCCGGCCCGTGATGTCCGTACGCTGTGCCAGCAGATCGGCATGGCCGACGGCTTCGTTCAGGGAGCGGAAGCCCAGGGCGGCCAGTTCGCGGCGCACGTCCCCGGCCAGCAGGCGCAGGAAACGTTCCACATGTTCGGGGCGGCCCTTGAAGCGGGCACGCAGCTTTTCGTCCTGGGTGGCGATGCCCGCCGGGCAGCGGCCCTTCATGCAGTTGCGGCACATGACGCAGCCCATGCTGACCATCAGCGCCGTCCCGAAGGCGAATTCCTCAGCGCCCAGCAGGGCAGCCACGATCACGTCGCGCCCGGTGCGCAGCAGACCGTCGGTCTGGAGGGACACCCGCCGGCGCATGCCGCAGGTCACCAGCGCCTGATGCGCCTCGGCCAGACCGGATTCCCACGGCAGGCCCACATAGTGGATGGCGGAATGGGGGCTGGCACCGGTGCCGCCGTCATGGCCGGAGATGACCACGCAGTCCGCACCGGCCTTGGCCACACCCACCGCGATGGTCCCGACACCGCTTTCGGCCACCAGCTTGACGGAGATGCGGGCCGAAGGATTGAGGTGACGGAGGTCGTAGATGAGCTGCGCCAGATCCTCGATGGAGTAGATGTCGTGATGCGGCGGCGGGGAGACCAGGGAGACCCCGGGCATGGTGGCGCGGACGCGGGCGATGTCCACCGTGACCTTGTAGGCGGGCAACTGGCCGCCTTCACCGGGCTTGGCACCCTGGGCCGCCTTGATCTGGATCTCTTCCGCATGGGCAAGATATTCCGCCGTGACGCCAAAGCGGCCCGAAGCGATCTGGCGGATGCGGGAGCGTGCGTCATGGCGGCGTCCGTCCGTGTCCGTCCAGGGCGTGTTGCGGGCCGGATCCTCGCCGCCTTCACCGCAGTTGGAGGGTACGCCGCAGGCATTGCAGCCTTCGGCCAGGGTGCGGTGGGCTTCGTCACTGATGGCGCCATAGGAGATGGCCGCACCGACGAAGTGCCGCAGGATGGCCTCTTCCGGCTCAACCTCGTCCAGAGGGATAGAGGCGCGGGCCGGGTCGGGCGCGATCTCCAGCAGGGAGCGCAGCGTGAAGCCCTGTGCTTCCTGCCCGTTGCAAAGGCTGGAGAAGGTCTGCCAGGCCGGGGAAGGAGCCTGTCCGTCCGTGTCTTCATTGACGGCCGTATGCAGGGCGCGCACGGTACGGGGGCTCCAGAGACGCGCCGCAGGGGCGGCAGCGGTGGTATCGGCATCGTCCCAGGCCTGCGCGTGACGCAGGGCGGCATCGCGGGCCAGGGTCTCCAGACCGATGCCGCTGATGGAGCAGGGCGTGCCCGTGAAATAACGGTCGATGACATCCTGTGACAGTCCCAGGGCCTCGAAGGGCTGCGAGCCGCGGAAAGATCGCAGGGTGGAGATGCCCAGACGGGCAAAGGCCTTGAGCAGGCCCTTCTTCAGGGCGTTGATATAGCGTTCCTGCGCGTCTTCTTCGTCAAGAGGCCCGGCGTCCGTGCTCAGGCGGCCTTCCCGTGCCATGCGGCGGACGGCATCCAGGGCCGCGTGCGGGCAGACGGCATTAACGCCGTAGCCGATGAGCTGCGCCATGTGGATGACCTCGCAGGCTTCGCCGCTTTCCGCGATGATGCCGCAGGCATGGCGAAGCCCGGCACGGATGAGGTGATGGTGCAGGCCCGCGCAGGCCAGCAGGGCGGGGATGGGCGCCTTGTCCGCCGTCATGGCCGTATCGCTCACCACCAGGATGGTGGCCCCTTGGGCGATGGCAGCCTCGGCGTCAGCGAACAGGCGATCAAGGGCCGCGCGCAGAGCTTCTCCGTCGCCGTGGGCCGGGAAGGTGGCGTCAAGGGTGGCGGCCCGGACGGCGGGACGCCGCGAGGCCCGGATCCGGCGCATGTCGTCCGTGGTGAGGAAAGGATGGGGCAGGCGCAGGACAGCGCAGCTTTCGGGGCCCGGTTCCAGGATGTTGCCCGCACGTCCGGCATGACCCATGAGCGACATGGACAGCTGTTCCCGATAGGGGTCGATGGGTGGGTTGGTCACCTGGGCGAAACGCTGCTTGAACCAGCGGAACAGGGATTGCGGCTCGTCGCTGAGGCAGGGCAGGGGCTTGTCCGTCCCCATGGAGCAGACGGGCTCCTGGGCGTTCTCGGCCATGGGCACGAGGACCTGACGCTGCCAACTGCTGTCGCAACCGGCCTGACGCAGACGGCGGTCCAGCGGCGGCAGGGCGTGCGCGGCATCGCATTCTTCGCCCATACCGTTCAGGGTCTCAAGGCGCACGGCGTGCTTCTGGAGCCAGCGGCGCCAGGGCTGGGAGCGGATGACCTGCCCCTTGATCTCCGCATCAGGCGCGATGCGGTGGTGTTCCACGTCCGCCAGGATCATGCGCCGGGGCTGGAGCTGGCCGCGCTGGATGATGTCCTCTTCAGGCACGTCCACAAGGCCGCTTTCCGAGCCGAGCACCATCAGGCCGTCCCGGGAGACGCTCCAGCGGCAGGGGCGCAGGCCGTTGCGGTCGGGCATGGCGCCCACGCGCCGCCAGCCGTCGGTGAAGACGAGGCAGGTGGGGCCGTCCCAGGGTTCCATGAGGGACGAGTGATATTCGTAGAAGGCTCGCTTGTTGTCGCCCATGACGAAGGTGGGCCCGAAGGGTTCGGGGACCATCATCATCAGGGCGTGGGGCAGGGTGTAGCCCGCGCGGACCAGCAGCTCCAGCACGTTGTCCAGGGTCCCGGAATCCGAGGTATCGGGATTGATGACCGGCAGGGCGTCCTTCAGATGTGCTCCCAGCAGGGGCGAGGCGAGCACGGCCTCGCGCACGCCCATGTGGGCCGCGTTGCCGCGCAGGGTGTTGATCTCGCCGTTATGGGCGGCCAGACGGAAGGGCTGGGCCAGAGGCCACGAAGGCAGGGTGTTGGTGGAAAAACGTTCGTGGAACACGGCAAAAGGCGCGGCGCAGTCCTCGTCCGTCAGATCGGTATAGAACTCGCCCAGCCGGGAGCCGGGGAGCATGCCCTTGTAGACGATGCTCCGGCAGGAGCAGCTGGCCACATAGAACAGGCGGGTGTCCTGTCCCTGCCGGCGCAGCTCCTTCCAGATCAGGTTCTCGGCCATGTGCCGGGCAAGGAACAGGCGGCGTTCAAGGGCTTCGGGATCATGGAGCTCGGCGGCTTCGGGGGAGCTGGTGTCCGGCAGGACGAGCAGCTGCAAAAAGCCGGGCATGGTCTGACGGGCGGCGGGAGCCAGCACGTCTTCGCGCACAGGGACGTCACGCTCGTCTTCCACGCGCAGACCGCAGGCCGTGAAGATCTCGCGGAAGCGCTGCAGGCACAGTGCCCGCAGCGCCGCATCCTGGGGCAGGAAAAGCTGGGCCACGGCCCAGGGGGCGGCGCAGACCGACAACGCGGGCCACTGGCGCAGGAAGAAATCGCGCGGCAGAGGGAAGAGGATGCCGGCGCCGTCACCGTTCTTACCGTCACCGCCGCCACGATGGGCCATGCGGGTCATGGCACCCAGGGCCATGTGCATCACGTCATGACGGCTCTGGCCGTCCAGATAGGCAACAAAACCCACACCGCAGGCATCATGCTCCCGGCGGGGATCGAAAAGACCGTTCATATGTCACTCCTGGGAAGGCTGGGGGAGTGGAGGGAAAACGTCCCCGGGCGGGGATGGTCATGCCCGGCCCGGGGAGACAAAGGGACCAGTTCGGGGATCAGTGCAGCCAGAGCATCTCCGCATAGGAGGGCAGCGGCCAGACGGCGGCATTGAGCATGCGCTCAAGGGCGTCGCAGTGTTCGCGGCAGGCCTGCATGGCAGGGACCACGCCGTCACGGGCGATACGGGCGGCCGTGTGGGCGTCCGCAGCGGCACGCAGCGCGGCGAGCTGCTGTTCCAGGGCGGAAAGGGCAGCGTTCAGGCCCACGGTATGGCCGCGCAGGCAGGTGAAGCGCTCTTCTTCCATGGCGGCCTCGGTGCTGACGGCCCGGGTCTTGAGCACCAGGTCGGCGGCAGCGGCCTGCTCCTGCAGGGCGACGGGCAGGATCTGCGTGCGGGACATGTCCAGCATGAGCGAGGCTTCGATGGCGATGGTCTTGGCGTAGGTGTCCAGCAGGATCTCCTGCCGGGCCAGCATCTCGCGCTCGGAAAGCACGTTCTGGCGCAGGAACACGTCCATGACTTCAGGCGTGTTGTAGCGTTCCAGGGCATCCACGGTGGTGGCCAGGTTGGGCAGGCCGCGACGGGCCGCCTCCACGGGCCATTCGTCCGAATACCCGTTGCCGTTGAAGACCACGGCCTGATGTTCCCGGAACAGGCGGGGCAGCAGCTCCTGCAGGGCGGCGTTGAGGCTCGTGCCGGAGCCCACGGTGGCTTCCAGCTCGGTGGCGATGTCGTCTAGGGCGCAGGCCATGGCCGTGTTCAGGGCGATGTTCACCGGCGCGATGGACTGGGAGGAACCCACGGCCCGGAATTCGAACTTGTTGCCGGTGAAGGCAAAGGGGCTGGTGCGGTTGCGGTCGGAAAGATCCACGGGCAGGGGCGGCAGGGAGGAAACGCCGATCTCCATGCTGGTGCGGCCGGGCTTGTGGGTCACACCGTTCATGATGGTGTCGATGACGTCGGTCAGCATGTCGCCCAGATAGACGGAGATGATGGCCGGCGGGGCTTCGTTGGCACCCAGACGGTGATCGTTGCCCGCACCCACCGTGCCCAGACGCAGGGCGGCGCTGTGCTTGTGCACGGCCCGCAGCACGGCGGCCAGGAAAACGAGGAACTGGGCATTGTCCAGCGGGGTCTTGCCGGGATCGAGCAGGTTGTTGCCCTCGGAATCGCTGATGGACCAGTTGTTGTGCTTGCCGCTGCCGTTGACGCCGGCAAAGGGCTTTTCGTGGAGCAGGCAGATGAAGTCATGCCGCGGCGCGATCTCGTGCAGCAGGTTCATGATGAGCATGTTGTGGTCGGTGGCGATGTTGGCGTCCTCGTAGATGGGCGCGATCTCGAACTGACCGGGGGCCACCTCGTTATGCCGGGTCTTGGCCGGGATGCCGAGGCGGAACAGGGCGTCCTCCACATCCTGCATGAAGGCCATGACGCGCGCCGGGATGGAGCCGAAGTAGTGGTCTTCCATCTCCTGGCCCTTGGCGGGCGGGGTGCCCATCAGCGTGCGGCCCGCCAGCAGCAGGTCGGGGCGCAGGGCGGCCAGACGGCGGTCGACAAGGAAGTATTCCTGTTCAGGTCCCACGCTGGGGCGCACGAAGGTGGCCGTATCGTTGCCGAACAGGCGCAGGATGCGCAGGGCCTGGCGGGAAAGGGCGGAAATGGAACGCATGAGCGGGATCTTGCGGTCCAGGGCCTCGCCCGAATAGCTGTAGAACAGGGTGGGCACATGCAGGGTGCGGCCGATGATGAAGGCAGGGACCGTGGGATCCCAGGCCGTGTAGCCGCGGGCCTCGAAGGTGGAGCGCAGACCGCCGGACGGGAAGGAGGAGGCATCCGGCTCGCCGCAGATGAGCATCTTGCCCGAGAACTCGTTGATGACGCGTCCTTCGCCGGTGGGGGTCAGGAAGGCGTCGTGCTTTTCGGCCGTCAGGCCGGTCATGGGCTGGAACCAGTGGGTGTAGTGCGTGGCCCCCTTGCTGATGGCCCAGTCCTTCATGGCGCAGGCCACGGTATCCGCGATGTCCGGGTCAAGGCGTTCACCGCGGGCGATGGTGGCCTTCAGCGTGCGGAACACGGGCTTGGGCAGACGCTTTTGCAGGATGTCGAGGGAAAAAACGTCACAACCGAAGATGGTGTCGATATCGGTGGCAGGGGGCTGGTGGTCCGGATGGCTCTGGGCGATCTGCCGGATGGCATCAGTTCGAGCATTCATGGGGAGACTCCTTGGATCTCTTTTTTCAGGCGCGCCGGAAAGGAGAGGGTGACACCTTTCACGGCGGCCTGATGGGGAGGAAAACGGAAAAACTTTGGGTAGCGGATCCTTACAGGGCGTCAGGGCCGCGTTCACCGGTACGGATGCGGATGGCATCCAGCACGTCGTAGATGAAGATTTTGCCATCGCCGATCTCGCCGGTGCGGGCTACGGTAACAGCCTGCAGCACTTTTTCCAGTGCTTCGTCATGGACCACAATCTCGATCTTGATCTTGGGCAGGCAGTCCACGGCGTAGGTGGTGCCGCGATAGACTTCCGTATGCCCGTGCTGGCGGCCGAAACCGCGCACTTCACTGTAGTTCATGCCGTGGATGCCGATAGTGGTCAGCTGTTGCTTCACTTCTTCGAACTTGGAGGGGCGGATGATGATTTCGAGCTTTTTCATAGTAGGCTCCAGATATTCCTAGTGACAGGTGGAGATGTCTCGGCAGTTACAGGGTGTAGCCGCGTTCGTTGTGCAGGCTGAGGTCCAGACCCCAGGTCTCGGAGGCGGGATCCACACGCAGGCCCACCAGGGCATCCGTCAGCTTCAGCAGGATGCGGCTGACCAGGTAAACAAAGCCCCAGGTGGCGACGATGGAGATGATCTGAACCACAAGCTGCCACGGATTGCCGTAGAACAGGCCGTTGACACCGTTGATGCTGGCGGAGGCGAACAGACCGGTGGCAAAGGCGCCCCAAGTGCCGCCTACACCGTGGATGCCTACCACGTCGAGGGCGTCGTCATAGCCCAGGCGGTTCTTGAGCAGGATGCCACCGTAGCAGATCATGCCGCCGGCAAAGCCGATGGCCAAAGCAGGCATGACTCCCACGAAACCGGCTGCGGGCGTGATGGAGACGAGGCCCGCCAGCGCACCGGAGATGGCACCCAGGGTCGTGGCCTTGCCGAAGCGCAGGTATTCAAGGAGCATCCAGCCGAAGATGCCGCCGGCCGTGGCCAGATGGGTGGTGACCAGGGCGTGGCCCGCAAGGGCGTTGGCAGCCAGAGCACTGCCGGCATTGAAGCCGAACCAGCCGAACCAGAGCAGGCC
>CDZT01009851.1_pt1 | contig 50306 bp, 47 predicted proteins | sample 557531 | NCBI WGS metagenome assembly CDZT01 (sample SAMEA3182066, study PRJEB8094) | gut metagenome | biome: human; feature: gut; material: Stool; isolation source: human stools | place: Canada | collected 2013-03-05
ACGCCGGTGGAGGTGCCCATCCGGGGCGGCACCGACGGGGCCCGGCTGAGCTATATGGGCCTGCCATGCCCCAACCTGTGTACCGGCGGCGTGAATTTCCACGGCGTCCACGAATATATCCCGGCCGGCGCGCTGGAGACCATGACGCAAGTACTGGTGAATCTGGTAAAAGCGGAATAAGCGGACGCCCCGGCGGCCCATTGGGCCGCCGGGGCGTCCGCTTATTCCGGCAATTGCGCGCGTCTACAGCAGGGTGGGGACGGTCTCCGCCAGGGCGGCGGCCAGGGCCGCGTGGCTGCGGCGGGTCAGATGCATGAAGTCAATTTGATTGTACGCGCAGCCCAGCGCGGCGGCGTCCAGAAAATGGCATCCGGTCCCGCCTGCCACCGCACGGAACTGTCCCGGCAGCCGTTGGGACTTTTCCACCGCGCCCGCGCCCATCTCCTGGGCGACGGGGGAGCGCTCCACCCGGGGGTCGATGGGCAGCGGGGCGATAACCAGGATATTGGGCGTGCCGCCGGGACCCCAGCAGTCTACCGTCTGGGCCTTCCGGACCAGACGGCGCAGCCCAAGGCCGATGGCGTAAGCGTTGGCGCCCAGCCGCTGTTTGGTGTCGTTGGTGCCCAGCATGACGATCAGCAGGCTCACCGGCTCGTGGCTTTTCAGACAGGGGTAGAGGTAATCCAGGGCGGACAGGTGCTCATAGAGCGGGTCGTCAAACACGGTGGTGCGGCCGGAAAGGCCCTCTTCCGCCACCAGGTAGTCCTCCCCGAGCTTCTTTTGGAGCAGGCAGGTCCACCGCTCCTCTTCGTTGAAGCGCTGGAGGGCCCCGTCGGCACAGTCGGCGGGATCGGCGCAGTAGCCGTGCGTGTTGGAATCCCCCAGACAGACGATATGCTTCTTCATGTTCCGGCCCTCACCGGCCCAGCTCGGGCAGAGAGGCGGCCGCCACGGACTGGCCGACCCGGCGGGACTTCTCGTCCGGGAGGGTGGGGCAGATCTGCCGTGCGATCTCAGGATATTCCTCCGCCAGGACCTTCTTGGCGGTGTCCAGGATGAGATCGCCGCCCCGGCCGGACATGACCCGGCCCAGCAGCAGCACGTGCCTGAAGCGGTAGAAGTGGTGGTACAGGGCCAGGGAGTGGCCCAGATACACGCCGATGGAGCGGTAAATCGCCTCGGCAGGGGAGCCGGGCACATCCATCAGCTTTTGGACCTCCTTGAGCTTCTCGGCGGGGGAGAGCTTCTCGGAGAGATTGATCCCAGCCGCGGGCGCCAGCTTGATGACCGCGTCCTGGGAAAAATACTTCACGCCGCAGCCGATGTCGCCCGACCACTCGTCCCGCATGGCGGCGGGGGAGGCGTCCACGGGGACGAAGGCCAGCTCGTTGAGCCAGCCGGTGATGCGGCCTTCCGGGTCCACATAGCCCACAGCCTCGCTGGTGCCCATGGCGATGCCCAGCACATTGTTTTCGCCCAGGTTCATGGCTCCCGCCAGGGCGGACACGTCGCCGTCGTTGCATACGGCGTAGGGCACGTCCCCAAAGGTGTCGCGGATGGCGCGGATATAGATGTCCTTCACCTTGGCGTCAAAGGCGTCCTTGGGGACCTGCAGGAACAGGGAGGCGTTCATGGTGCGGTTGTCGATATACACCCCGGCGGAGGAAACGCCCACCGCGTCCACCCGGGGCATATGCTCCGCGGCGGACTTGAGGGCGGAGACGATGCCGTCATAGTGATAGTCCGGATCGGAATTGATCTTGGGGAACCAGACCACCTCCTCGGAGAAGACCGGCTCGCCGTCGACGACGGCGGACACCTTCCGGTCGGACCCGCCCGCGTCGAAGCCGATGCGGCAGCCCTCCAGGTGGCGGCCGATGGCTTTGGGGTCGCCCTTTTCCGCGGGGATCTGATCGCAGTAGACCACCTCGAAGGGATGCTCGAACACATTGGCCATGTAGTCGAAGTCGAACGCCTGCTGGCCGCCGGGGCAGTAGATCTGCTGCATTTTGGCGCAGATTTCCCGGTCTCCGCTGATATAGACCCGGAAGCCGCCGTAAAGCCACAGCATGGTTTTGATGATGCGCTCCACGTAGTAGCAGTCGGCCTGCGCCCGCTCCGGGGTGCCGTGGATGAAGGTGCGGTAGACGGCCACCTGACCCTGCGAACGTTCTACCGCCAGCGCCAGAGGCTTTTTGGCGTCCGTTCGGAACGCCGCGTTGAATTTGCCCAGGGGGAGAAAGCCGGGGTCCAGTTCCGGTACGTGCTGCACGGGGACTTCGATGCCCAGATGATTCATAAAAAGCCCTCCTGTCGGTTGGTTTTGAAAATTCCTTCGCTTATATGCTATCCGTTTTTTTGGAACTGTCAAGCGCTTTTTCAAGTTTTTGAAAATTATTTTCAGAATCTGCTTGACGATGACCAGTGGCGCGGTTATGATGAGGGCAGAACGGAAGCTTACGGAAAGGAAAGGTGGAATTGATTATGGATACTGCACGGCTGCAGGGCCATCGGAAGTGGATCAGGGAGGAGCTGGAGCGCTGTGTGGCGTTCTGGCTGGAACATGGTATGGACCCGGTCAACGGCGGCGTATACACTTGCCTGGATCGGACGGGAGAGGTCTTTTCCACCGACAAGAGCGTCTGGATGCAGGGGCGTTGCGGCTGGATTTTCTCCTATCTGTGCCATCTGTACGGCGTGAAGGACGAGTGGCTTGCGGCCAGCAAGAGCTGCATCGACTTTCTGGAGGAGCACTGCGTCAACCACGACGCGGCCGGGCGGCTGTATTTCACCGTTACCGCAGAGGGAAAGCCCCTGCGCCAGCGCCGCTACTGCTTCTCCGAGGCGTTTTACGCCCTGGCCAACGCGGAATATTACGGCGTTACCGGCCGGCGGGAGCACCTGGAGCGCGCCCGCCGGGCCTACGACCTGTATTGGGACCTGAACCACGGAATGGCCGACCCCACCGGCCTGGGGCCCAAGACCATCCCCGAGACCCGCACCGGACGCGCCTTCGGCATCCCCATGATCCTTCTGAACGTCACCGGCGTGCTGCTGCGGGTGGACCCGGAGCGCAAGGCGCTGTACGAGGAGCGTTCCGCCCGGTGTGTGGATGAGATCTTCCGGTATCACGTCAAGCCGGAGCTGAAGTGTGTGCTGGAGAACGTGGCCCAGGACGGCGCCGCCCGCCTCTACTACACCGAAGGGCGCATCGTCAACCCCGGCCACGATATCGAGGGCGTCTGGTTCCTGCTGGAGCACGCCAAGCGGACCGGCGACCGGGAGCTGGTCCAAAAGGCGGCACAGATCTTCGACTGGGCCATCGAGGCCGGCTGGGACAAGGAGTACGGCGGACTGCTCTACTTCATCGACTGTCTGGGCAAGCCGCCCGAGGCCTATGAGCACGATATGAAACTCTGGTGGCCCCACGACGAGATCCTGATCGCCTCGCTGATGCTCTATCGGGATACCGGGGAGCAGCGGTATCTGGATTGGTTTGAGAGGACCCTGGACTACTGCAAGGAGCATTTTGCCGATCCTGCCTATGGGGAGTGGTACGGCTACCTGCGCCGGGACGGCAAGCCCACCCAGCCGCCCTGCAAGGGCAGCACCTTCAAGGGGCCCTTCCATCTGCCGCGGATGCTGAGTATGTGCGACCAGATGCTCTCGGAGCTTCTGGCGGATGCATGAGGGGAGCGCCTATGCCCTACGGAAACGTATTTGCAAAGATCAATAACGAATATTACCAGCTGACCGGCGCAGAAAAGAAAGTGGCCGACTACGCGGTGGCCCATCAGCAGAAGACCCAGTATATGTCCATCTCCGAGCTGGCGGAAGAGGCGGGCGTGGCGGAGGCCACCATCTCCCGCTTCTGCCGGCGGCTGGGCTATAAGGGCTATAACGCGTTCAAACTGGCGGTGGCCAACTCCACCGCCGGACGCAGCGAGCTCAACCCCCTCTCAGGGGAGGTCCTGCCCGAGGATACCATCGCGGACCTGTGCCAGAAGATCTATGCCGCGAATGTGGACGCTATGACGCAGACGCTGGGGCTGCTTCGCCCGGAGGCCGTCCGGGCCGCGGCGTCCCTGATGATGGGGGCGGACAAGGTGCTGTGCATGGGCCAGGGCGGCTCCATGATCCTGGCCCAGGAGGCGGCCCATCTGTTCGCCACCGCCCTGCCCAACTTTTTCCCGGTGGTGGATTCCCATATCCAGGCGATGCTGACCGCCCAGCTCACCCGGCGGGACGTGGTGCTCTACTTCTCCTATTCCGGCTCCACCAAGGAGCTGCTGGACAATCTGAAGATCGCGCGGGAACGGGGGGCTGGGGTTATCCTGATCACCCGCTTCCCCAAGTCGCCCGGCGCGGCCTACGCCGATGTGGTGCTCCAGTGCGGCTCCCATGAGGGGCCGTTCCAGGGCGGCTCTGTGGCCGCCCGGATTGCGCAGCTCTATGTGGTGGACGTGCTCTTCAGCGAGCTTTGCCGCCGGGATCTGGAGGGGTGCCGGGAGCGGAGGGAACTGGTGGCCGAGGTGCTTTCGGATAAGCACATCTGACGAAATCAGACGGGAATTGAAAAAAATTTGCAAAATTAAAAATTAGATAAAATTTTTTTCAAATTTCTGTTGACAAACGCAGCGAGGGATTATACAATCTACCCAACAGGACGCCGCACCGGGCGTTCGAAATTTGTAGAAACTGAAGGAGGACCTATAATGAAGAAGACCCATCGGATTCTTGCTCTCTTGCTGAGCCTGTGCCTGGTCGTTTCGTTGGCCGCCTGCTCCGGCGGTACCGGCGCCGGCACGCCTGAGACCAGCGCGCCCGAGACCTCCGCCCCGGAAACGGCGGCTCCTTCGACCGGCGACGCCACCAGCATTTCGCTGTGGGTGTACCCCGTCGGCGGCTGGGGCGACGAAACCAAGGTCAAGGCCCTGACCGACGCATTCACCGCCGAGACCGGCATCTCCGTCAAGGTGGAGTACCTGGCCTATGCCGACGGCGACGACAAGGTCAACACCGCCATCACGGCCGGCAACCAGCCCGACCTGATCCTGGAAGGCCCTGAGCGCCTGGTGGCCAACTGGGGCGCCAACGGCTATCTGGTGGATCTGGCCGACATGCTGGACGACACCGACAAGAGCGAGATCATCCCCGCGGCCCTTGCCCCCTGTATCAACGCCGAGGGCAAGATGTACGAGTACCCCATGTGCATGACCGCCCACTGCATGGCCATCAATCTGGACGCCTTTAAGGCCGCCGGCGCTGACCAGTACATCGATCTGGAGACCCGCACCTGGAGCACCGACAACTTCATCAAGGCCGTCGAGGCCCTGTATGCCGAATTCGGCAGCACCGTGGGCGCCGTGTACTGCGGCGGCCAGGGTGGCGACCAGGGCACCCGTGCGCTCATCAACAACATGTACGGCGGCACCTTCACCAACGCCGACCACACCGCCTATACCTGGGACGACCCCAAGAACATCCAGGCGATCGAGCAGCTGCTGTCCATGGACGGCATCGCCTTTGACGCCTCCCTCCAGGGCGGCGACGAGATCGCCAAGTTCTATCAGGGCGCTCTGAAGATGGCGTTTTGCTGGAACAGCGCCCAGCAGCTCAACCCCAACAACGCCGATACCGGCGAGGGCAAGACCGTCACCGGCGAAGAGATCGTCTACATGAACTTCCCCACCGCTGACGGCTCTCCCGCCGAACTGTGCGGCGGCATCTGGGGCTTTGGTATCTTCGACAAGGGCGACGCCGCCAAGATCGAGGCCGCCAAGAAATTTATCAAGTTCATGTGTGACTCCCCCAGCACCGCCGATGCCGTGTCTACCTCCACCTTCTTCGCGGCCCGCACCTCCGCCGAGGGCACCGACCTGACCAAGCTGTTCGACAACGAGATGATGAATGATTACGCCGCTCTGATGCTCCCCAACCTGGGCGACTACTACAACGTCATCAAGGGCTGGGCCGCCGCCCGTACCGAGTGGTGGAACATGCTCCAGGAAATCGGCAACGGCGATGATATGACCGAGACCATCGCCACTCACATGGCAAATGCCAATGCCGCTGCCGCCGGCTGAGATCCAGTCAAACGGTAAGTGACCTGATTCGCAAACGGGTTCGCGCGCCCCTTCCCCGCCCCGCGCGGGGAAGGGGCGTGTCTTTTCCTCCCGGATGGGGCTATGCATGGACGGCCCGGTTCCGCCGGGCCTTCGGTGCGTACCCCCACCCATAAATCCACTTCGAGAGAGAGGAGCGGTCTATTTTGGCCAAACAGCCCCAAACCACGATGAGCCGGGCATTGGTACGCCGGGAGACCATCTCCGGTTATCTGTTTCTGCTGCCCAGCCTGATCTTTTTCCTGGGATTTGTTATCATCCCCATGGTCATTTGTATCTTCAACAGCTTTACCAACGCCAATATGCACCCTGGCGACGTCCAATTCGTGGGACTGAAAAACTTTATCGATCTGTGGCAGGACGTGACCTTTCTGAAGGCCTTGAAGAATACCTTCCTGATCGTCATCGTGTCCGTGCCGACGGTGTGTGCGTTCTCCCTGTGGGTGGCCTCGGCCATCTATAAGCTGAAGGGCCCCGTGCTCTCCGCGTTCCGCTGCATCTTCTACCTGCCCGTGGTCACCGGCTCCGTGGCCGTCACCGTGGTGTGGAAGTGGATGTACGACAACTATAACGGCATCTTCAACCAGATTTTGAAAGGCGTCGGAGCGGATACCATCAACTGGCTGGGCGATTCCCGGTTTGCCATCTGGTGCATCATCCTGATCCTGTTTACCACCTCGGTGGGCCAGCCCATCGTCCTCTACGTCTCCGCCCTGGGCAACGTGGATCAGTCCCTGGTGGAGGCGGCCCAGGTGGACGGGGCCAATCATTTCCAGGTCTTCTGGCGGGTCAAGTGGGCCCAGATGATGCCCACCACCCTCTACATCCTGGTCATCACCACCATCAATTCCTTCCAGTGTTTCGCCCTGATCCAGCTGCTGACCCAGGGCGGCTCCGACACCAACACGGTCATGTTCTATATCTACTGGACCGCCTTCAAGCTGACGGAGCAGGCGGGCCACTTCGGCTATGCCAACGCCATGGGCGTGGTGCTGGCCATCTTCATCGGCCTGCTGTCCGCCGTTCAGTTCCGGCTGGCCAAAGAGAAGTAAGGGGGGAGCGGAGTAATGAAAATCGGATCCGGGCGCACCAAGGCCTATCGGATCGCCAGCATCCTTATCCTCATCGTGCTGGCGCTGTTGTTCCTGTTCCCGCTCTATTGGATTGTCACCGGTTCGTTTAAGTCCGCCCAGGACATCTATGCCGCGGAACCAAAGCTGTTTCCCACCGAGTGGGTGACCACTAACTTTGAAAAGCTGTTTGCCAAGCGCTCTGCTCCTCTGTGGGAACTGCACGTCCCCTTCGCGCAGGACGCAAACGGCGATCCCCTGGTGTTTTCCACCGGCCCCATCGTACCAGGCGCCATCCGCTGGCTGGTGAATACGGTGTTTATGTCGGTCATGGCCATGATCCTCACCTGCATCACCGCCGCCATGGCGGGCTACGCATTGGCCAAGAAGCGCTTTGTGGGCCGTACGCTGTTGTTCTCCCTGATCGTATGCGCCATGGCCCTGCCCAAGCAGGTCATCCTCATTCCGCTGATCAAGGAGATGGCCGCGCTCAACCTCGTCAACAGTCTGTGGGCCGTGATCTTCCCAACGGTGGGCTGGCCCTTCGGCGTGTTCCTGATGAAGCAGTTCTGCGAGGGCATCCCGGGAGAGATTCTGGAGGCCGCCCGCGTGGACGGCGCCAATGAGGCGAAGACCTTCATCACGATCGTCCTGCCCATGGTCAAGCCGGGCATCGGCGCACTGGCGATCTTCACCTTCATCAACTCCTGGAACGACTACTTTATGCAGCTGGTCATGCTGTCCAGCAATTCCAACTTCACCATCTCCCTGGGCATTGCGACCCTGCAGGCGGAGACCACTGTGGATATGGGACTTTTGATGGCGGGAGCCGCGCTGGCCGCCATTCCCATCATCATCGTGTTCCTCATCTTCCAGAAGTATTTTACCAAGGGGATCACGATGGGCGCGGTGAAGGGCTGAGATGTGGAGAAACGTGCTTGAGTACTTGCATCTTGATGATGAATGTTGTACAATATCCAATGAGAGAAGGATCATTATAATGAGCGATTTGAAGAAATACAGCGGCGTGATCCCGGCGTTTTACGCCTGTTACGACGACCAGGGGACCGTTTCCCCTCAGCGGGTGCAGGAATTGACCCGTTATCTCATCGAAAAGGGCGTCAACGGCCTGTACGTAGGCGGCTCCTCCGGCGAATGCATTTACCAGAGCGTTGACGAGCGCAAGACGGTGCTGGAGAACGTGATGGCCCAGGCCAAAGGAAAGATCGCGGTCATCGCCCACGTGGCCTGCAACAATACTGCGGACAGCCGGATACTGGCCGCCCATGCCGAAGGCCTGGGGGTGGACGCGATCGCCTCCATCCCGCCCATCTACTTCCACCTGCCCGAGTACGCCATCGCCCAGTACTGGAACGATATCTCCGCCGCCGCGCCCAATACGGATTTTATCATCTATAATATCCCCCAGCTGGCCGGCGTGGCATTGACCCCGTCCCTGCTGCGGGAGATGAAGAAGAATCCCCGGGTCATCGGCGTAAAGAATTCCTCCATGCCTGCCCAGGATATCCAGATGTGGCGGGACGAGGGCGTCATCGTCTTCAACGGCCCCGACGAGCAGTATGTCTCCGGCCTGGCCATGGGGGCCTGCGCCGGGATCGGCGGCACCTATGCCGTCATGCCGGAGCTCTTCCTGAAGGTATATGACTGCTTCCGCAAGGGCGAGATGGAGACCGCGCGCCAGATTCAGAACGAGATCTGCCGCATCATTTACAAGATGTGCTCCGCCCACGGCAATCTGTACGCCGTAATGAAGGCCATCCTGGACCAAAACGGGGTGCACTGCGGCAGCGTCCGCAAGCCGCTGCCCGCGCTCGCCGGCAGCGATGCCGCCGTGGTGGACGAGGCCGCGGCCATGATCGCCGCAGCCGTCAAAACCTACTGCTGATCCCCCGTGCAAGCGCCCAAGGGCGGGCGCAGGATGCGCCCGCCCTCTTTTTCTAAAAATACCGGGCTGCCTTCTGCGCCCGAGTGACTGAGGTGTCGATCGACATGCGCATCTATCAGGCAGAAACCTATCAGGCCATGAGCCGCCGGGCGGCCAATATCATCTCCGCCCAGGTCATTTATAAGCCGGACTGTGTGCTGGGACTGGCCACCGGGGGAACCCCCGTGGGCACTTACCAGCAGTTGGTGGAGTGGTTTCAGAAGGGCGATCTGAGCTTTGCAGAGGTTCGCTCCGTGAATCTGGATGAGTATCTGGGCCTGTCCCCCCATCATGAGCAGAGCTACCGCTATTTCATGCAGACCAACCTGTTTGACCATATCGATATCAAGCCGGAAAATACCCATGTGCTCAGCGGACTGGCCAAAGACCCGGCCGTCGAGTGCGCCGCTTACAACAAGCTCATCCGGGATCTGGGCGGGATCGACCTGCAGCTGTTGGGTATGGGGCGCAACGGGCATATCGCATTCAACGAGCCGGGGGACGACTTCGGCCTGGAGACCCACATGGTCAGCCTGACGGAGAACACCATCGAGGCCAACGCCCGCTTCTTTGCCAGCCGGGATGAGGTACCGCGCCATGCCCTGAGCATGGGGATCAAGAACATCATGAACGCCCGGCGCATCCTCATCGTCGTCAACGGCGAGGAAAAGGCGGAAGCGGTGTACCAGGCGTTCTGCGGCCCCGTTACCAAGCAGGTGCCCGCCTCCGTGCTGCAGCTGCACCCCGACGTGACGCTGGTGGGCGACAAGGCTGCGCTGCACAAGCTGGCTGAGGCGGGTGAGACGATATGCGGATAACCGGCGGTCAGGTCTTTGATCTGCATGAGGGCTTTCTCCGGCGGGATGTGTGCTTCGACGGGCGGCTCCTTTCCGACTCCAGCAGCGACGGCAAGATCTACGACGCCGCAGGCTGCTATGTGATCCCGGGCCTGACCGACCTGCACTTCCATGGCTGCAAGGGTCAGGACTTCTCCGACGGTGACGCCGGGGGCCTGGAGACCATGGCAAAGTACGAGCTTTCCAGGGGGGTGACCCAGATCTGTCCCGCGGGCATGACCCTGCTGGAGGATCAGCTGATCCGGATCTGCCGGGTAGCGGCCGCCCATCGGGAGGCCGACCGGCCCGGCGCGGCCCTGTGCGGGGTGAACCTGGAAGGGCCCTTCCTGTCCCGGGCCAAAAAGGGCGCCCAAAACGGCGACTGGCTGCGCGATCCCGATCCGGCGCTGCTGCGGCGGCTGCTGACGGAGTCCAAGGGGCTGGTGAAGCTGGTGTCGGTGGCCCCGGAACTGCCCGGCGCCATGGAATTCATCGAAGCGGTGGAGGAGATCGTCACGGTCTCCCTGGCGCATACGACCGCGGATTATGATACCGCCATGGAGGCCTTTCGGCTGGGCGCCCGGCAGGTGACCCACCTGTTCAACGCCATGCCGCCCTTTTCCCACCGCGCCCCCGGCGTAGTGGGTGCGGCGCTGGATACGCCGGGCTGTATGGTGGAGCTGATCTGTGACGGCATACACATCCACCCGGCAGTGGTGCGCTCGGTGTTTAAAATGTTCGGCGAGCAGCGCGTGATCCTCATTTCCGACTCCATGCGGGCGGCCGGTATGCCGGACGGGCAATATACTCTGGGCGGACAGGATGTGACCGTGAAGGGCAAGCTCGCTACGCTGGCGGACGGCACCATCGCCGGTTCGGTCACCGACCTGATGGGATGTCTGAAAACCGCCGTATCCTTTGGGATCCCGCTGCATGCCGCGGTGCGCGCCGCGGCGGTCAATCCGGCCCGCGCCATCGGCATTTACAGCCGGTGCGGCAGCCTGGAGCCTGGCAAGCGAGCCAATGTAGTCATTCTGGATGAACGTCTGGAGCTCAAGGATGTCTTCTTCCGCGGCGAACTGGTCCGCGGTGAAGGATAGAGACCCCCATAAAAAGGCATCCCATTTCTACTCCATTTCAATAGAAATGGGGGAGCCGTAAAAAAGGAGGAAAACCCCGCCGGGCCGGCGGTGCGGCAGTGTGGAGACCTGTCGTAACGTCCGCAGGACCAAGCGCCTGCGGACAAGGGGGTAGGTGCGAAGGCTCTGCCCTTACGGCCCATGCGCATGGCAACTGTGACCCTGAAGAACATCAAAAAGATCTACGACAACAAGGTGACCGCCGTCCACGACTTTAATCTGGAGATCGCGGATAAGGAATTCATCGTGCTGGTAGGCCCCTCCGGCTGCGGCAAGTCCACCACCCTGCGGATGGTGGCCGGACTGGAGGACATCTCCGAGGGCGACCTGTTCATCGGCGACAAGCGGATGAACGACGTGGAACCCAAGGACCGGGATATCGCCATGGTCTTCCAGAACTACGCGCTCTACCCGCACATGACGGTCTATGAAAACATGGCCTTCGCCCTGAAGCTGCGCAAGACGCCCAAGGACGAAATCGACCGGAAGGTCCGTGAGGCGGCCGAGATCCTGGATATCACCCAGTATCTGGACCGCAAGCCCAAGGCGCTCTCCGGCGGCCAGCGGCAGCGTGTCGCCATCGGCCGCGCCATCGTTCGGGACCCGCAGGTCTTCCTGATGGACGAACCGCTGTCCAATCTGGACGCCAAGCTGCGCAACCAGATGCGCGCGGAGATCATCAAGCTTCGTCAGCGCATCAACACCACCTTTATTTACGTAACGCATGACCAGACCGAGGCCATGACGCTGGGCGACCGCATCGTGATCATGAAGGACGGCTTCATCATGCAGATCGGCACGCCGCAGGAGGTCTTTGACCATCCGGCCAACGTTTTTGTGGCGGGCTTTATCGGTTCCCCCCAGATGAATTTCTTCGACGCCAAGCTGGAGAAGGCGGGCGACACCTATCAGGCGGCGGTGGCCGGCGCGGTGATGCCTTTGGCGGAGGAGACCTGCAAGGCTCTGGCTGCCAGAGGGATCTCTCCCATGGACGTGACCCTGGGCGTGCGTCCCGAGCACATTACCTTTGCAAAGGATACCGGAAGCCACACCATCACCGGCAAGGTGGATGTGTCCGAGATGATGGGCAGCGAGGTCCATCTGCACGTGACGGCCGGGGAAAAGGACGTGGTACTGCGGATTCCCACCACCGACCTGCCCGCCGAGTACCGCGGCGGCATCCCGTACGGCTCCGAGGTGCACTTTACCTTCCGGCCGGAGCTCATCCACCTGTTCGATCCCCAGACCGAGCTGAATCTTCTGGGTCTGTAAGGGCGCCCCAGCCCCCGAGCGCCGCAGGCCGAGCCGAGCCGCGGGGAGCAGAGAGCAGCCGGACCGGAGCTGCGCCGCTTTGCGGCGCAGCTCCGGTTTTTTTGCGCGCGGCTGCGGACGAAACCGCCGGGCACTGGCGCAGGATGTGGAAGTTTTCCATAGATATCGTAAAAATATCCCTTTACAGAGCGTCTTGCTGTGCGTATACTATAAAAGACAATACAATAACGTCGTTCGAGCCTGTCTTAGGCAGGCAGCCATGGAAGCGGGTGCAATGCCCCACGAGTCGGTCACTGTGAAGCCCGGAAACGGGATAAGTCAGATACATGTCGGAAGGCGTACACCCCTGCCGGGACCGGGGGCGGCCGTATGCGCACCATCTGCAGGGCGCGCTGCTTCCGCCTGCGGTCCAGGGACCGGAGGCGTTTTGTTTTGTCTCTGCGGTTGGGTGCAGTCCCTTTTTTCTTCCTCCCTGCTTGGCTGAGAGCCGGCGTCTCAAGCGAGACGCCGGCTCTCAGCCCCGTAACGGGTCGTTTTGGACGCCGGGGACGCAGACGGAAGCACGCTCGCCCTGATAAGACCAAAGTCCGCCCAGCCAGCCCAAACACCCCCCAAAACAGAGGGCAAGGGCAACGCTTACCGGGTGCGGTGGCCGTCCGTCTGTTTTTTCTGTATACCAAAAGCGGGCGCCGCAGACCGGACCGGCGGAAAAAGGATGCGGGTTTCGAGCATAACCTGCCGGCGGGGCTGCAATACTACTCAGGGGACAGGGGACGATAAAAATAGTCCCGATTATGCGGAATAGGGACACGGGGGCGATCGAGCTGGCTGAGACTATGGAGCGGGAAGCGCTGTTTCGCGCGCTGGAACGGAGCCTGATGGAAGACCTGCGGCCCAGCATAGCGCTGGAGGCGCTGTTTGCGGGAGCGGTTCCGCCCGAATTTGAGCCGCTGCGCCGGATGAAGACCACGGCGCAGTCGCCGGTCCATCATCCGGAGGGAAACGTATGGAACCATACGATGCTGGTGGTGGATGAAGCGGCGAAGCGGCGGGCGGAGAGCAAAGATCCTGCGGCCCTGATGTGGGCCGCGCTGCTCCATGACGTTGGAAAGCCGGATACGACCCGCGTCCGAAGGGGGAAAATCACCTCTTACGGACATGAAACCTTGGGTGCGGAACTGGCCCGGCGGTTTTTGCAGCGCTTTTCGGCCGATCAGGACCTAATCGGCCGGGTGTGCGCATTGATCCGATACCATATGCAGGTCCTGTTCGTCGGGAAGGGAATGCCTTTTGCCGACGTGAACGGGATGCGGGAAAACGCTGACCTGGAGGAAGTGGCGCTGCTGGGCCTGTGCGACCGTATGGGCCGGCTGAACGCGGATGCGGAGCAGGAGGCGGAGAACATCCGGATCTTTTTGGAGCGCTGCGGCCGCTGAGCGGAGGGGGAACGGAATGGCGAAGTATTATCATGGCGCAGGACGGGCGGGCCCCTACTTTGAGGGCTGGTATCTGAAGTGCCAGACAAAGGACGGAAGGGGCCTGGCGCTGATTCCCGCCCTGCACGTCGACCGTGCGGGGCGGCGCAGCGCCTCCCTCCAGGTCATTGCGGACGGCGGGGCCTGGTGGGCGGAATATCCGGATGCGGCGCTGCAGGCCTCTGAGGGCGTGTTCCAGATCTGGCTGGATGGGAACCTCTTTAACCGCAAGGGGATCTGGCTGAACGTGGAGCAAAGCGGACTTTCCCTCCGGGGAGCGCTGCTCTGCGGCCCCTTTACGCCGCTCAAATCGGACATTATGGGGCCATTCCGCTTTTTGCCGGGAATGGAGTGCCGCCACGGTGTGATCAGCATGGGCCATACGCTGGAAGGAACGTTGACCCTGAACGGCGCGGCCATGGACTTTACCGGCGGTACCGGTTATGTGGAGACGGACCGCGGGCGGTCTTTTCCCAGCGCTTATCTCTGGACCCAATGCGCGTGGCGGGAGACGCGGTGCAGCAGCCTGATGCTCTCCATTGCGGACATACCGCTGGCGGCGGGGAGCTTCACCGGATGTATCTGCGCGGTGCTGCATCAAGGGCGGGAATACCGCCTGGCCACCTATCAGGGCGCCCGGGTCGAGCGATGGTCCGGCGGCGGAGCGCTGATCCGTCAGGGGCGGTACCGCCTGGAGGCGGAAGTGCTGGAGGGGCGGGGACATCCCCTGCGGGCCCCCGTGGAAGGCGGTATGGGCCGCATCATATACGAACGCCTCAGCGCCAAAGTGCGCTACCGGTTTTGGAAGGAAAACGCGCTTTTGTTCGAGCATACCGATGCGCATGCCAGCTTTGAGTTTGCGGAGCAAGCGTACCGGCCGGACGCATCAGCCGTGTGGAGCGATTGAAACAGGCGGGGGTCCTCTGCTTTGCAAAGGCCCCCCGCCTCAGCCTGTCAAAAAACCTCTCGGGGGAAGGCCTTGCAGAGTTGAGTCGTCCACAGACGACGGAAGGAAAGGAAGCTCCGTCATTTCCGGCGACATGCGCGTCGGAAATGACACCTCTCATGACGGCCAGGGCGACTTTTCCGCAGGAATCGAGCCCTGGCCGTCATGTACCCCTCTGTCGAAAAAGGCCTTTAGCCTTTTTCGACAAGCTGAGGCGGGGGTCCTCTGTTTTGCAGAGGCCCCCCGCCTGAGATGTTCCCAAGCGTGTCGAAGCCGCTTGCGGGCCGAGCCATATGCATTGGTGCCACACCTGGCGTTTTTCTGCGATTGTGCCTGGCGGGCGGTCAGTACTGCGAGACCATGTTCCTGCAGACGTTCAGCGTGCTCTCCTTGATGTTCTGGAGGTGGATGGAGAGATGCCTGGTGGCGCTGACCAGATCACGCGTGCGCAGGGCATAGATGATATCCAGGTGCTCCTGCCGGGATTTTACCAGGCGCTTGGGCGTCATGGCCGAGATCCGGCGCAGCTGCTCCAGCTGGGCCTCCAGCGTCTTGTGGAATTTGATCATGCGGGAGTTGCCGGAATATTTCATGATCATCATGTGCAGGTCGCGGTCCGAGCGATAGAAGGCCTCCTGCGTGGGGGGTTCTTCGCTTTTTTTATCGTCCAGATAACGCACCCGGTCCTCAATGTAGTCCAGCTCGTCGTCGGTGATGCAGTTGATCGCACTTTTCAGGGCGGTGATCTCAAAGAGCTCCCGGAGCTGAAAGATCTCCTCCACGTCCTGCACGGTCAGATTGGTCACAAAGGTCCCCCGGGAGGGCAGATGGCGGACCAGCCCTTCGGATTCCAGCTGCTTGAAGGCCTCCCGGATCGGAGTGCGGCTGATGTTGAGCCGATCCGATATGTCCTGCTCGACGATGGCCTGCCCTGGCTTCAGCTCATAAGACATGATCGCATCCAGCAAATAATCGTAAGCTACATTTTTTAAACCGCGTTTTCCCATGATGTTACGTTTCTCCTTTCGACTCAGCGGGTGCTGCGCCCCAACGGCCGTCCTCTCCGGCGCGGAGCCCGAACTGGTCCAGCACCCGAACCACCTGATAACGGATCAGATCCTCGATTTGTCTGGGGCGGTGATAAAAGCTGGGCATGGGCGGCACGATCCGTACTCCCAGGCGGCTCAGCTTGAGCATGTTCTCCAGGTGGATGGCGTTGAGAGGCGTCTCCCTGGGGCAGAGCACCAGCGGGCGGCCCTCTTTCAAAGTCACGTCCGCCGCCCGGGCGAGAAGATCATGGTCATACCCGTTGGCAATCGCGCTCAATGTCTTCATGCTGCAGGGCAGGATGATCATTCCCATCGTGCGGAACGAGCCGCTGGAAATGGCCGCCCCCAGTGCGTCGGCTTGATAGGACACATCGGCCAGGGCCCGGACCTGTTCCGGCGTGTAGTCCGTCTCCAGGCGGATGGTCTCCTCCGCCCACCGGCTGACCACCAGATGGAGCTCTGCATCACTGCATTCCCGCAGCAGTTCCAGCAGACGGATTCCATAAATGGCGCCGGTGGCGCCGGAGATGCCCACCACGATACGTGGACGCTCCATACGACCCCTCCTTGTTGTCGGTTCACACCCCAAAATGAGAGTACAAGCGGTGCTGCACGTTAAAATTCCTCTTCACATTGTATACAATCTGTGCTTATTGTAGACCATTTGACATTCCATGTCAAGGTAAAATCTTGAATTTTTAAGTTTTTGGTCAAAATAAGAACTTTTTTACGGACATATTTGCTTTTATACAAAAAGTAATGCATTTAATTTCTATTTATCGCTTTAAAATAATAACTAAAACAACCCTGTACATTTTAGCGGAAGCGATGAAATTATCGAAAAAGACCAATTAGAGGCGAAAAATATGAAAAAGGCTATTGAAATATACCAGAGATTCCGCTAGAATATGTGACACAAGGTTGTATACAATGAAAATACAATTTCAATAAAAAACTTCAAACAATTTATTTTTTGTTCTAAATTGTATGCTCATTGTATTCAATTAGAATTGCTTAAGGAGGAACAAGAATATGGCGAATCTGAAGGTAAACGTGGCTGGCGTGGAGTTCCCCAATCCTGTTATTGTGGGCTCTGCCTCTCCTTCTATGGACTGGATCGGCGTCAAGAAAGGCATTGAGGGCGGCTCCGGCGGCGTGATCGTGAAGTCCCTGTTCGGTGAAAAAGGCAAGCTGGGCCGCAACTTCCCCCGTCCCCGCTTCAAGCTCTATGACTACAAGACCTATCCCGGCTATCCCCAGTCCCTGCCCCATGCGTTTACGCTGAACTCCCTGGAGGAGTGCTCCCACTTTGGTTACCAGGAGTACATGGAGGATGTAAACCGGGCCAAGGACGCAGTGGGCGATAAGGGCATCGTCATGGCCAGCCTGTCCGGCGTTACCCTGGACGAGTGGCAGGAGATGGTGGGCCTGGTGAACGAGACCAATGCCGACTGGGTGGAGCTGAACGTATCCTGCCCCTTCGCCGCCGACATGGGCGTCAAGATGGGCGCCGGAGCCGTGGATATGACCGCCGACGTGGTCCGTACCTGCGCCAACCTGCTGAAGAAGCCCTTCAGCGTCAAGGTCTCTCCCCAGACCGTGGATCAGTCTTCCGTGGCGCTGGCCTGCCAGGAAGCCGGCGTCCAGTGCATCAACCTGTCTGCACGCTTCTCCGGCTTTGACCTGGATATCGATCAGGCCCGTCCCGTGGGCCCCGGCGCCCAGGGCGGCTGGGGTGGCCCCTACTTCATCGGCTACGGCCTGAAGAACTGCGCGCTGGCCGCCAACAAGCTGAGCATTCCCATCATCGCCGGTCTGGGCGTGTGGGATTGGCGCGACATCATCAAGTACACCATGGTGGGCGCTTCTCTGGTGCAGTCCGGCGTGGGCATCATGCTCCAGGGGTACGACGTGGCCAAGAAGTGGAACGAGCACATCAGCCAGTGGCTGGATGCCCGCGGTTACAGCTCTCTGGACGATATCCGCGGCATCGCCCTGCCCAACGTCCTGAAGACCGCTCAGGTGGAGCGCGCGCCCGAGGGCGTGTACGCCAAGGTGGACTACGACAAGTGCACCAAGTGCGGCGTGTGCAAGCGCAGCTGCTTCTATGACGCCATTACCCTGACCAAGTGCGGCGCGGTCATCGACCAGCACAAGTGCGACGGCTGCGGCATGTGCATGGAGGTCTGCCCGGCCAACGCCGTGTCCATGACCTCTCCCCAGAAGCGGGCGAATTAATGTTGCTTTGACCAGGAGGTCCTGCAAGTGAGAGAACTTCAATGCGGCGTTCTGGTGGTCGGCGGCGGCGCCGCCGGCACCAGAGCCGCTTACGAGGCCAAGAGGGCGCACCCGGAATTAGAGGTGTGCCTGGCCGTAACCGGCCGGTATGAGACCGGCGGCAGCACCAATATGGTGGCCTCGGAGGCTCTGGGCATCAACGCGCCCTTCAACTGTGAGGGGGACGGGGACGATCCGGAGATCTACCTGGAGGACACGCTCCAAACCGGCGGAGGGCTGGGCGATCCGGCCCTCTGCTGGGTCCTGGCCCACGAGGCTGCCGACCGGGTACGGGAGTTGGCGGAGCTTGGCGTTCCTTTCGCGCACAGGGGCGGGCATCTGGAGCAGCAAAAGCTCTCCGGGTGCACCAGGGCCCGCTCTCTGACCTGCGGCGGCAGCACAGGGCGTCAGATTACCCGCTGCCTCAAGCAGGCCGCGCTGGCACAGGGCGTTCGCCTGTTGGAGCAGGTGTCCATACTGGGGCTCTGCCGGGAGGAAAATGGCCGTGTCTGCGGCGCCTGGGGTCGGGATGAGGCTGGTGCGCTGCGAATCCGCGCCGGGGCGGTCGTCCTGGCCACCGGGGGTGCAGGGAGCATTTTTTCCGTCAACGTCACGCCGCCGACCCAGACCGGAGACGGCTGGGCTATGGCCTATGAGGCCGGGTGCCGGTTCGTCAATATGGAGTTTTTCCAGATCGGTCCGGCGGTGGTCTGCCCGGGGCTTACCTTTATTATCCACAGCCATATGTGGCGGTTTCTGCCCAAGCTTACCAACCGCGATGGCGCGGAGTTCCTGGCGCGATACTGCCAAGGCGGCACGACCCCGGAGGAGGCTTTGGATCGGAAGGCCATGTCCTATCCCTTCTCGGTCCGTACAGACGCCAAGTATGTGGACATCGGCATCTTCCAGGAAATCGCCCAGGGCCGGGGCACCGAAGAGGGCGGCATATGGTTTGACGTGTCCCACGTGACCCGGGAAGAACTGCTGGCCAAGGCGCCCATCACGTACAACACGCTGCTCCGGGCGGGGATCGACTGTGCCGTGGAACCGCTGCAGGTCACCATGGCGGTGCAGAACTTCAACGGCGGGATCCTGATCGACACCAACGGCTTCACCGGAGTCGAGGGATTGTACGCGGCGGGGGAGATCACCGGGGGCGTCCACGGGTCGGACCGGCCCGGCGGAAACAATCTGACGGATACCCAGGTCTTCGGCTACCGCGCCGGACGGGCCGCCGCGGATCATGCGGCCTCTGCGCCGGCTGCGGCGGTGGTCCTGGAAGAAGCGGGACCGCGCCTGGAGCCTGACGAGGAGGAGCGGGCGCTCATTGCTCAGAGCGAGCGGCTGTACTACCAGAACCTGACGGTGGTGCGCAATAGCCAGGGACTTCAGCGTGTGCTGGACTTTACCGGAGCGCACCTGCGGCCGGGCATCTCCGCACCGCTGCGCAACCGTCTGCTGTTGGGCAGACTGTTCGCCATGGCGCAGCTCACCCGGACGGAGAGCCGGGGCACCCATTACCGGGAGGATCATCCGGAGACAGCGCCGGAATGGCGCCGCCGTTTGGTCTTCCGCCGGGGCGCCGACGGGGAAGCGGTACTGTGCCAAGATGAAAATGAGGCGAAATGATATGGAACGGTTTACGGAAGAATACCGGGCGCGCTTCGCGGCGCTCTCGACGACAAATGTTTCCGACGCCATGGATGCGCTGGGCATCCATGGCGCCACCTACGGCATCCGGCCTATGTGGCATACCATGGAGAAGGTCCTGGGACCGGCGGTAACGCTGAAGATGACCGCCGCAGGCCAGACCAAGGGCAAATATCATCTGGGTGTGCGGGCCATCGACGCGGCGGAGCCGGGCGATGTGATCGTGGTGGATAACGGCGGACGGATCGACACCTCCTGCTGGGGCGGCGTTCTGGCCACCGGGGCCAGCGTGAAGGGCATCTCCGGCGTGGTCATCGACGGCGCCTGCCGGGATCTGGATGACTGCGTAGAGCTGAATTTTCCGGTTTACGCCCGCGGAACCGTGGTGGCCACGGCCCGCGGACGGGTCCAGGAGGAGGCCACGAACGTCATGGTCCAGTTCGGCGGCGTTCAGGTCCGCCCCGGAGACATTGTCATGGGCGATAAGAGCGGCGTGGTAGTGGTCCCGGCGGAATGGGTGGACCAGGTGCTGGATAAGGCCGAGCAGCTCTTCCGGAAGGAAGAGGGGATGGTAGCGCAGATCCGCGCAGGAAAGACCATGATCGAGGTGGACGAGGCGTTCCAGTATGAGCGGATGCTGAAGTAATCATATGAGTTGCGTATCTTACCGTTAAATATTGAACAGAAAGCGTTTAAATACGCTTACCTGACCAAGGGGGACTGCTTTGTTCATTTAAGATTCATTAACTGTGTTTAAATGGGGCCAAACTTTGATGAGAGGAAGTCTTGATATGAGCAATATTTCTCTGTTGCGCTTCCCTTCTGTGGTGAGAATGGGCAACCAGTGCATCTCGACCTTCTTATCCGGCGACTTAGAAATGATTCATGCCAGAAAGATTATGCTGGTTACAGACCCCGGTATTGTCAAAGCTGGATTAGCCGAAATTGTACAGAATGTGCTGGAAGCCAAACATATTCGCTACTGTCTCTTCTCCGATGTGGAGCAAGAACCATCGATTGAAACAGTGAAGACGTGCATTGCCTATGCAAAGGAAGAGAAATGCGATACCTTTATTGGGCTGGGCGGCGGAAGTGCTATGGATGTTTGCAAGGCAGTAGCTTTGTGTGTCGCAGATAACGTAGATATTGATTCACTATTTGGCATGGAAACTATTAAACGACCAGGTTTACATAAAGTTTTGATTCCGACGACTTCTGGAAGTGGAAGTGAGAGTAGTCCATCTATTGTGTTAAGCGATCATCACAATAATACCAAGAAGGCAATTTGGAGTCGATATGTACTGGCCGACATCGTCTATCTGGATTCAGATATGACTATTGGTATGCCAAAATCTGTGACAGGAGGTTCTGGTGTTGATGCACTGTGTCATGCCATTGAGGCATATATGGCTACCAACAGTAATTTTGTGACTGACAATTTTGCGTTGACAGCGTTAAATCAGATTGGAAAGCATCTGCGTGAGGTATATCAAAACGGAAAGAACCGAGAAGCGCGATTGGGTATGATGGGTGCCAGTTTTTTGGCTGGTATGGCCTTCGGCGGCTCCGGCCTCGGATGTGTGCATGCGTTGGCATATCCGTTTACCACTCTGTTTGGATATCCGCATGGCAATGCTCAAGGGATGAGTATGCCTAATGTATTGCGATTCAATAAGCTAGGACATGAGGAACGCTTTGCACAAATTGCTCGTAGCCTGAATTTGATAGATGTCAGTGCCATGGACGCTAAAGATGCAGCAGAGGCTGGCATTGATGCCATTGAACAACTAATTAACGACGTTGGCATTTCTACTAAATTGCGCGACTATCCGGGCATTACGCCGGACCGCTTTTTAGAGATGGGGAAAATTGCAATTGAATCCAACGGGCGCCTCGTCAATACAAATCCACGCCCCATGACGGTGGAACAGGCAGTAAAGATTTACCAGCAGTCCTATTGATCCCTGCACCTATTGTATTTCAAGTTTATCTATGGAGGAGAGTCTGCAGTTAGTCGCAATAGATGAACTACGAAATAAAAAACAAAAAGGGAGATGTAAGTATGACTGAAAAAAAGGTAGGTATTCGCGACTATTTGTCTAAGATTGGTCCCGCTGTTATTGTTTCCATGACGATTATTGGCCCGGGTACGATGTCCGCACTTGTAACATCTGGATCAGGGTGGTATTTTTCCTTTTTCTGGGCGGTTATCTTAAGCATTGTCTTTGCATATGTCGCCACTTGGATTAGTACAAAACTTACTTGTGTGACAGGGCTTTCTCCCGTGGAGGCATTAAAAAAGCACACCTGGGGTTGGCTTGCTTGGGTACTGGTGATCTTCAATTTTGTAACCCAGTTCTGTGTTATGGTGGCCCAAGGGCGCGGATTGCGTACTGCAGTTACCACGTTAAGTCAAGTAGGCGGCAGTGAGGGACTGAGTTCCGGAGCCTCATTAATTATCACAATCATACTATTTGTAGTTATCGTTGCTGCATATTTCTTGGGTGGCTCATTCTCTTTTGTGCAGAAACTAACCAGTGTTATGCTGACTGCAATGCTTATCTGCTTCGCTATCACATTTTTTATCGCGTTGCCCGATATCAAAGATATTTTTCTTGGTATCATTCCGTCTTTCCCCCCAAGATGGGAGGGACTACTTCCAGATTCACAGCAATGGACCAGTATTGCGGGTATTATTGGTGGTGCAGCAGGGCTATACATCTATGTATATCACGGCTTTGCTATTATCTCAAATAACCGCAATAACAAGGAGTGGCTAAAATACGGCAAGATGGATGCCGTTGTCTTTACTGTTGTTTTGTTTGGCCTGTTTAGCTTCTTCGTATTTTCTGTTGCTGCAGCGGTTCTCTACAAGACTGGTGAGCCCATTACTGGAGTCGCCGGAGCTGCAGCGGCGCTTGCTCCGCTATGTGGTCCCGCTGCCGGTTACGTGTTTACCATTGGATGGATGGGGGCCGTTATGACTACATCTGCTGGCTGCGCATTTTTTGGACTGATTCCGTTGTTAGCCCTAATGGGAAAGAGCGTGGATTTAAAAGATAGAAAGTGTCAGATTGCACTGACTGTTTACTTGGGAGTACCTGCCATTATTGTAGCCTCTTTCGTCTCTGGAGGAGCATTATCCCTGCTGACAAAGGCGATGTCTTTGAATAACCTTGTCACGCCACCTGGTATTCTGGCCTTCTGGTATATGACATCTAGTAAAAAGATTATGGGTGAATATAAGAATAACTTCGTCACTAACATTGTTATTGCCATCATGTTTTTTGTGGTTTGTTTTAGCGCGTATAACTCCGCAGTAAGCATCTTTACATTCTAAAATAAGATTCTCTTTTGCTGAGATTTCACTCCTAAAGCTGCATCCGGATATGAAATTTCTGGATGCAGCTTTCCTCCTAAGCACATCTGATTAATTCGGACAGGCCTTTTACAGAGTTTAATACTTATATTTTTACCAATAGTACCAAAGAGCCACGGCAATTTCAAGACAAATTTTTAGCATTTGAACTCATGTCTCTAAATACTGAATATGTCACAATATAGATAATTACCAACGTCATGCTTTATAAAGTTAGAAAGGTTGAGAGTATGAAAGAGTACAAGCTGTATATTAATGGGAAATGGATTGAGACGACGAGCGGAAAAATAATTAATGATATTAATCCTGCAGATGGTACTACATTTGCCCGAGTTCACTTGGCAGGTGAACTTGAGACAGAAATGGCGTTGGAAAGTGCACAACGCGCCTTTACCAGCTGGTCCAAGACTATGGCTGCACAGCGTGAGCAGATTTTATGGAAAGCGGCAGATTGCCTTGAGAAAATGGTTGATGAGGCTATCGAAATAATGATTTGTGAAAGTGGGTCAACTTATACAAAGGCCCGCTCTGAGTTGGCAGGGGCTGTAAACGTTATTCGCGTGGCAGCTGGAGAATGTCGACGGATTGAGGGAGAAATTAATCAGCCAACCAGCGCGGATCAAGTATCCCTTGCTGTAAGGGTTCCCCTTGGGGTAGTAGCTGGAATTGCGCCGTTTAACTATCCTGTTATTTTAGCGGTAAAAAAGCTTGCGTACGCGTTGGCAGCAGGCGATACCTTCATTCTCAAACCTGCTTCTGTTACTCCCCTCTCGGGGTATATAATTGCCACTGCTTTTGAAAGAGCTGGTTTACCGGCGGGGGTTTTGAACGTGATTCCGGGACCGGGAGATATTGTAGGAGATAAACTGGTGGAAGATCAGAGGGTTAAGTGCGTGACGTTTACTGGCTCAAGCCCGGTTGGCCGCAGTATTGCAGCGAAAGCTGGCTATCATCTTAAGAAATTTGCGATGGAACTGGGGGGTAAAAACCCTCTGATAATTCTCGGCGATTATGATGTAGAGCAGGCAATTAAAATTGCTGGATATGGTGCGTTTTATCATCAGGGACAGGTTTGCATGGCGTCTTCCCGTATTATTGTAGAGGCACCCATTTATGATGCTTTTTGTGAAGGATTGGTAGCATACGCCCGTACGCTCAGAATAGGAGATCCCCATGATCCGGATACCATTATCGGCCCGCTGATCAGCAATGAGCAGTGTGATTTTATCGATGGACAAATTCAGGATGCACGTTCAAAAGGAGCTAAAATATTGACTGGGGGAAAGCACCAGGGAACTTTTTATGAGCCGACAATTTTAGCCGAAGTAACGCCTGAAATGGATATTTTTTATCAGGAAACATTTGGGCCCGTTACGTCAATTTTTTGTGTCGAGAACGCTGAACAGGCGCTTGCATTGTGTAATGATAATAAGTTTGGCCTTTCTTCTGCATTGCTTACCTATGACATGCGACTTGCAATTAAGCTGGGGCTCAATATGGAATCCGGCATGGTTCATATCAATGACACCACGTTTGTAAGTGGTATCACAGCACCGTCTGGCGGTATCAAAAACAGTGGTTATGGTCGGGAAGGCGGTAGATACTCCATTGAAGATTATACTGAACTTAAATGGATTACGATGCAATATGCCGATAAAAAAATGCCATTTGAACCGAAGATGTAGGCCTGCCCCTGAAAGACTTCCCGGAGACGGTGGAGGTCCCGGGTACAGAGGACGTAGATCTGGAAGAGCTGATCTGCGGCCGGTAAAAGGAGAGAAAAACGATGGAACATGTCATGGAGCGCTTCCAGCGCCTTCCGCTGGGCAATATCTGCGATGCAAACGGAAAGCGGGGGAGCATGGATCCGGCCATCCGGCCGGTGGACCCCAGCCTGCACATGGTGGGGCGCGCCTACACGGTGCGCTGTCACCCCGGCGACAATCTGGCCATCCACAAGGCCATTACAGAGGCGCCGGACGGCAGCGTGCTGGTGATTGATGCGGGCGGCTATACCGGCGGCGGCCATATCGGAGAGATCATGTGCTTTGCCTGCATGCAGCGGGGGATTCGGGGTCTGGTCATCGACGGTACCTGCCGGGATGCGGACGATATCCAGGCGCTGGGCTTCCCGGTGTTTTCCCGGGGCTTTAATCCCGGCGGCACGGTCAAGGAAACGGTGGGGCAGACCGAGATCCCGATCGTCTGCGGCGGCGTGCCCGTGCGGCCCGGCGATCTGGTCGTGGGAAACCGGGACGGCGTGGTCGTGGTGGCAAAAGAAAACATCGAAGCGGTGCTGGAGGGCGCGGAGGCTATCGCCCGGAAGGAGGTCCGGGTCCTGGAGGAACTGAAGCAGGGCAGGACCACCGCCGAGATCTACCAATTCTCTAAAATTCTCTGAGGCACAGAAAGCCCGTTTGCAGCCCGCTCAAAACCGCTGCGCACCGCTCCTCCGCGGGGGTACAAACAGGCTTTCCGAAACCGGAAAGGACGCGCAATGATGGAACCTATGATTACCGACGCGATGGTGGAAGAATTCCGCCAGATGGACACCTGCTGCCTGTCCGACGCAATGGACCGGCTGGGCATTCCCTGCGGATTGGAGGGCATCAAGCCCGTCAATCCCGACTCGGCGCTCTGCGGCCGGGCGTTTACCGTGCATTATGTTCCCTGTGGGACCGTGAAGGGGACCGTGGGCGATTTTCTGGATGATGTGAAGCCGGGCGAGGTCGTGGTCATCGACAACGGCGGGCGGACCTGGTGTACCGTTTGGGGGGACCTGATGTCCATCGCGGCCACCCACAAGGGGATCGCCGGGACGGTGATCGACGGCGTCTGCCGGGATCTGCCCACCGTCCATAAGCTGAACTACAACATTTTTACCAAAGGCCATTATATGGTCACCGGAAAGGACCGGGTGGAGGTAGACCAGATCAACGTCCCGGTAGCGGTATCCGGCGTCCGGGTAGCGCCCGGCGACCTGGTGGTGGGCGACGCCACCGGCGTTGTGGTGATCCCCCAGGAAAAAGCCGCGCGCGTTCTGGAAGTAGCCAAAGAGATTGCCGCCAAGGAGGCGGTGATCGAGGAAAGCGTGGCCCGCGGCGTACCGCTGCGGGAGGCCCGCGCCAAGGTGCATTACCACAACCTGCAGACCCGTGAGGAGACCTGACAGTCCCACATCCAACATACTGGGAGATGGAAACGTATGCATTTAACGGCAGAAGAGCAAAAAATGCTGGACGGCGCCTACGGCGAGACGGTCCGGCGGTCCATGAAGGTGCTGGTCGCACTGGGCGAGATCTACGGCGCGGATCACATGATCGAAGTAAAGAACGTCCATTCCCCCGGCGTCAGCTACCGGGTGGCAGGGGACGCGGGCCTGGGCTATGTGGAGGACGCCAGCAAGGACGCCGTGTTCCAAGTGCCCATGACGCTGAACACCATCGGCATCGACGAAAAGGACTGGAAGCAGATCGGCTTCCCGGAGGACTTCTCCTGCAAGCAGCTGGAGCTCTCCAGAGCTTATGAGAAGATGGGCGCCATCCCCACCAACAGCTGTACCCCCTATCTGAACGGGAACCTGCCCATGTTCGGAGAGCACGTGGCCTGGGGCGAGTCCTCCGCCGTGGCATTCGTCAATTCGGTCATCGGCGCCCGGACCAACCGGGAGGGCGGACCTACCGCCCTGGCCGCCGCGATCACCGGACGGGTACCGGCCTATGGTTACCACCTGGATGAGAATCGGAAGGGCACCCACCTGATCCGGGTGGAGGTGGACCTGAAGACCGATAAGGACTTTGCCGTACTGGGGTATTTCGGCGGCAAGCTGGCCGGGAAAGACGTGCCGGTCTTTGAGGGGATCAAGCGCCGTCCCACTCTGGAGCAGTTCAAGGCGCTTGGCGCGGCCCTGGCCTCGGCGGGCGCGGTCGCCTTGTATCATGTGGTCGGCTTCACGCCGGAAGCGCCTACGAAGCAGGACGTCATCGGCGACGAGATCCAGCCGGTGGTCTTCGATCAGGCGGCCTATGACAAGGTTTGTGAAAAATTCAGCCAGAAGGGCCCCATCGATTTCGTGGTCCTGGGCTGTCCGCATGTGTCCATCCGCGAATTTGAGGAGATCGCCGGCCTGGTCCGGGGCAAGCGCCTGAACAGCGATCTGTGGGTGTGCACCTCCCGCATGGTGCGGGAGCTGGCCGAACGGATGGGCTTTGTGGAGGACATCCAGGCGGCGGGCGGCGAGATCATCTGCGACACCTGTCCGGTACTGTGCTGCACGCTGACCCAGCGGGGCTACAAGACCGTGGCCACCAACTCCGGGAAAATGGCCCACTACGCGCCGGGACTGTGGAATCTGCAGCCCGTGCTGCTGAATACCGCCGAGTGTATCCAGGCGGCCATCGACGGGAAATGGGGGGAGTAACCGTGTGTGAAGAAAAAGTTCTGAGAGGCAGATGCATCGTGGAGGGCTGCGTAGAGGGCGAGGCCCTGGTCACCAACGACGCGATCTCTTTCATGGGAACCATCAACCCCAAGACCGGCTACGTCATCGAACGCAAGCATGAGATCGAGGGAGCGTGCCTGAAGGGGAAGGTGCTGGTGTTCCCCATGTCCAAAGGTTCCACCGGCGGCTCCTACATGCTCTACGATCTGGTGAAAAACGGCGTGGGTCCTCTGGGCATCGTCAATATCGAGGCGGAATCCATCGTGGTCATCGGCGCCATCGTCTCCGACCTGCCGATGGTGGACCGCATCGACATCGGCCAGATCCATACGGGGGATTACGTCCGCCTGAACGCAACGGAAGGGACCGTCACCGTTATTCCGAAGCAGCCCAAAGGCTGACCGGGGCCGGTAAGCTGCGATGGGTGAACTGTTTGCCCTGATCAACGCGGCCGGATGGAGCTGCGGGATGGTATTTGCCCGGCGTGCCCAGCAGCGGGCGCAGGTCGGTATTCTGGGCGGCCTGTACTGCTCGCTGCTGGTCAACACCGTCATCAATCTGATGATGTTCCTGGGCGGCCTTTTGGCGCAGCCGCTCCCGCCGGTCACAGTCCGCGGGATGGTCTTTTTTGTGCTGGGCGGGGTGTGCAACAGCCTGATCGGCCGCGGGCTGCTCTTTTACACGGTCTCCCTGCTGGGGGCGGCCCGGGCCGGGGTGGTGAAGGCCACCACGCCGGTATTCGCGCTGCTGTGCGGCGTCTTTCTGCTGCACGAGGTGATCGCCCCGCTGGATTGGCTGGGGATCGCGGCGGTGCTGTGCGGCGTGCTGACCATCGCCATAGGCGGGGCCCGCCGGAACCAGGGCGGCGCCGCCTGGGACGGGACGGCCGTGCGGGGCGTTCTTTTTGGACTGCTGGCCAGCCTGTTCCTGGCCCTTGGCAACCTGTTCCGAAAGCTGGGCGTCAGTGCGATCCCAAGCTCGTCCGTGGGCGTGTTTGTGGGGTCGCTCAGCGCCTTGAGCGTGCTGAGCGTCTTCCTGCTGATCACCGGACCCGGTATCCTGCGGCAGGCCCTGCGTCATCTGGACCGGGATTATGCCGTGTCCGGACTCAGCACCAGCGTGGCGCTCTATTTCCTGTTTACCTCTTTGCAGATGATCCCGCTCTCGATCGCCAATTCTCTGACGGCGGCGGAGCCGCTGTTTACGCTGCTGCTGGGACGGCTGCTGCTGGGCAGGCAGGAAAAGCCCACCACGGCGCTTGTGGCCGGCGCGCTGAGCACCGTGCTGGGCGCCGTGCTGCTGGCCTGCTTTTGAGCGCGGGGAGCCGCCGGGAGCGCTCAGCCGGTTCGTTTGCCCGCTTGGCACAGCTTCGCGGCCGGAAGGCGGCACAGTGCCCCGGGGTACCCCTGTGCGGGTATCCCGGGGCACTGATTTTGCCGGGGCCTCAGAGGGTGAGGGTGCCGCTCTCATCCTCCAGCAGCAGCAGGATATTTTCCTCCTGGCCGGTGGCGGCGTTGAGGTAGACCAGCATATGGCTGCCGGTTTCCGTTTCGCACTTGAATTCGTGGCAGAGCACCTCGTGTTCGCCGCCGGTGGGGATCACGGCAAGCTGATGGGCAAGCACCTTCAGCGCATCCCCGACGGCGCTGCGCGCCTGATCGGCGGTGACGGCGGGAGCGGGAAGGTCCCGGATCCGGTGGTTCATCAGATAACCCTCCGACTGGAAGCCGATGAGCCCCCCGTTATCCAGGGCCACGGACACCTTGATGAGATCGGGGTAGCAGTATACTCCGTCCTGCCGGGGGGCGAAATGAACGGTGAGCACATCGCCAAGATCGATGGAATAGCTGTGATCCATATTCGCATAACCCCGTTGGAGCAGAAATTCCGCCGCCGCCTGGATCGCCGCCTCCCGGCTGAGAGCGGCTCCGGAAACGGGCCGGGAGTTGGTGACCTGGAGCACCTGAGCACCCTGCTTCGTGACCTCTACATACACCTCTCCGCCGTCCACCGCGGCGGAGAAGCCCCAGGTGGGCAGGGCGCCCGCCCCATCGGAGACCAACGTGAAGATCTCCGGGCGCAGGTCCAGAAAGGCCGCGGCCGCCGCCCGGGCCTCATCCTGGCCCGCCAGAGGCAGCCCTTCCAGGCACTTGGGCGTGCGGTTGGACAAGTGCTCGGAGAAGGGGCCGTCGTAGACCAGGGCGGGCACCTCCGGGAAATCTGCCTCCACCGTCTGAAACGCGGAGCCCGCCGTGACCGGAGCAGACGCGCCGGAAACGCCGGAGAGGCGGGAGCGTACCGCCTCCAGATCCTCCAGCGTGACGGTACGGCCGTCCAGGTCGGACTGGAGGCTCTGCAGCGCATCGGCCAGGGTGGACGCCGTCTGGGCCAGCGCATGCAGCCCGGAACGCTCCTCCTGGGTGCACGTCTGCGCGTCGTAAGCGCCGCGCGAGAGCGCCATGGCGTAGTCTCCGGCTTTGGCCAGAAAGGCGGCGGTCTGCTCCAGCTCCACATTGCCGTAGGGCAGCTCGCCCAGGGCCATCTGAGCGGAGAGCGCCTTGCCGTAGGCCTGCGTACACAGGCTGGAGAACAGCGCGGGCGTGGTGGCGTAGGACGCCTTCTGCAGGGCGGTATCCAGCTCGCCCGCCGCGGTGGCAAGCTCCGCAAAGGCATGCCGGTAGCCAGTGTCCAGCAGGTATTGGTACTGCTGCGCCCGCATGTGGTTTTGGACGGCAAAGCCCAATACGACCGCAAAGGCCGCCGTCAAAAAGCTGGCTGTCCGGATCCGCGTCCGGCGGCGCCAGTGGCTTCTTCGATTCATAAAAACGCCCTCCTTTGGCGGTAGTTTCACCAAAAGAGGGCATTTTTTCTCACGAGCGGGACAAGAAAATGTTACCGCTGTTCGTAGCGCTGCTGGACGAAGGGCCAGTGGATGCGCTCGAACCAGCGCTCCACGTAGTCGGGGCGGCGGTTCTGGTAATCCAGATAATAGGCGTGCTCCCACACGTCCACGCACAGAAGGGGCCACAGCCCCAGAGACAGGGGAGAGTCCTGGTTGGCGGTCTTCAGGACCGAGAGAGCTCCGGAGCGCTCGCAGACCAGCCAGGCGTAGCCGGAGCCGAACTGGCCCAGAGCGGCGGCCTTCATCGCGGCGCGCCAGTCGTCATAGGAGCCGAAATCCCGCTCCAGGGCGGCGGCCAGGCCGCCGGAGGGCCGCAGGCCCCGCTCCGGACTCAGGCAGTTGAAGTAGAGCAGATGGTTGTATACCCCGCCGCCGTTGTTGCGGATGGCGGTGCGCTTGGGCTCGGAGAGACGGTCCAGGTGCCGGAGCAGCTCTTCCAGCGTTTTGTTCTGCTCTTCGGGGCGGTCGGCCAGGGCGGTGTTCAGATTGTCGATATAGCTCTTCAAGTGCTTGTCGTGGTGAAAGTGCAGGGTCTTTTCGCTGATCTCATCTTCCAGTGCGTCGTAGGCATAGGGCAGCGGAGGAAGCTGATAAGGATAGCACAGTTCCATAGGATTCATCCTTCCCGGTTGTTTTTCCAGCGGTTTTGCGGTATACTCTGTCTAATATTATTCGTATCAAATGAGGGAACATACCTATGACCGATTATTTTCATCTGAACACCCGCCCGGACGCCGTCCGGGCCATCAGCACTCTGGGCCTGGCCCATCTGGGGGACGGAGTGTTCGAGCTGATGGTGCGCTCCTGGCTGTGCCTGCACGGAAAGGCCACCTCCCGGGGGCTGCATAAGGCCACTGTGGGCTATGTGGCCGCGCCGGCCCAGGCCAGGGCTGCGGAGAAGATTTTGCCGCAGCTCATCGGGGAGGAGGCCGACGTGTTCCGCCGGGGCCGCAACACCAGCCCCCACAGCGTGCCCCAAAACGCCAGCCGGGCGGACTATCAGACCGCCACCGGACTGGAGGCCCTGTTCGGCTGGCTCTGGCTTCAGGGCCGGACGGAACGGCTGAATGAACTGTTCGAGCAGATGATGGAGGAGAACCCATGCCGCTAGACGCCCTTTGCCTGACCGCCGTGGCGGGAGAACTGCGCCGCTCTCTCCTGGGGGGGAAGATCGACAAGATCTATCAGCCTGCCCGGGAGGAACTGCTGCTCTGCATCCGGGGCCGGGGGGAGAACGTGCGCCTGCTGCTCTCGGCCAACCCGGGCCACCCGCGGGCCCACCTGACGACCCGGAACCGGGAGAACCCGGACACGCCGCCCATGTTTTGCATGCTGCTGCGCAAGCACCTGCTGGGCGGGCGCATTCTGGAGCTGAAGCAGCCCCCCATGGAGCGCCTGCTGGACTTCCGTCTGGAGACCATCGACGAGCTGGGGGACCGGGTGGAGCGCCGCCTGGTGCTAGAGGCCCTGGGCCGCAACTCCAATCTGATCCTGCTGGACGGGGAGGGGCGTATCATCGACTGCCTGCGCCGGGTGGACGGCGACATGTCCCGCCAGCGCCAGGTGCTGCCGGGCCTGTTTTACCGCCTGCCCCCCGCGCCGGATAAACTGGACCCCATGGCGCTGGACGGCGAAGGCCTGCGCCGGGCGCTGGACAACCCCACCGGGCGGGAGGCGGACAAGCTGCTGCTGGATACCTTCAACGGTCTGTCGCCCCTGATCGCCCGGGAATTGGCGTTCCGGGCGGGCGGGGATGGGGAGCCCCTGGCGCGGGAGCTGGAAAAGCTGCTGGACGCCGTCCGGCGGGAGGACTTCGCCCCTTATCTCTTGGTGCGGGAAGGGAAGGGGACGGACGTTACGTTTCTGCCCATCCTCCAGTACGGGCCCCAGACCGAGAGCCGCCGGCAGGAAAGCTTTTCGCAGCTTCTGGACGGCTTCTACGAGGAGCGGGAGCAGATGGAGCGGGTGCGCCAGCGGGGGCAGGATCTGGTCAAGTCGGTGACCAGCGCCCGGGACCGGACGGCGCGCAAGCTGGCCAACCAGGAAAAGGAGCTGGAGGCGACCGAAACGCGGGAGCGCCAGCGGGAGCTGGGGGATCTCCTTACCTCCAATCTCCACGCGATGCAAAAGGGAATGAGCACCTTCCGGGCTGTAGATTACTATGACCCGGAGGGGAAGCAGACGGACATCCCCCTGGACCCCCTGCTCACCCCTCAGCAGAATGCTGCCAAATACTATAGGGCGTACAACAAGGCCAAGACCGCCCGGCAGATGCTTGCCCTTCAAATGGAGAAGGGGCGGCGGGAGCTGGAGTATCTGAACAGCGTTCTGGAGAATATCTCCCTGGCGGAGGGGGAGCGGGATCTGCAGGAGATCCGGCAGGAGCTGGCCGAGACCGGCTATCTCCGCCGCCCGGGCAAGGCCAAAGACCGCGGCCGGAAGGTCTCCGGAAAGCCCATGGAGTTTCGCTCCTCCGCCGGTCTGCGGATCTCGGTGGGCAAGAACAACAGCCAAAACGACCGGCTCACCACCAAGCAGGCCTATAAGAGCGACCTCTGGCTGCACACCCAAAAGATCCACGGCTCCCATGTGATCCTCTGGCTGGAGGGGGGCGGGGCCGACGCCCGGAGCCTGACCGAGGCGGCCCAGCTGGCGGCGTATTTTTCCCAGGCCAGGGACGGCAAAAAGGTGCCGGTGGACTATACCCCGGTGAAATATGTGAAAAAGCCGGCGGGAGCCCGGCCCGGCATGGTGGTCTATTCCACCTATCAGACCGCCGTGGTGGACCCGGACCCGGAATTGGCCAAGCGATTGAGGGTGAAATGAGATGGATACCTGTCATATCCTTGTGGTGGAAGACGATGCGGATATCAATAAGCTGCTGTGCCGGATCCTGGAAGGGGCGGGCTACGACTGCCGCCCCGCCTTTTCCGGCAGCGAAGCGATGCTTTGGGCGGAGCGGTACGACTATGACCTGGTGCTGCTGGACCTGATGCTGCCCGGACTGAGCGGGGAGGAGTTCATCGCCCAGCTGCGGCGGAAAAAGACCATGCCCATCCTCGTCCTCTCCGCCAAGGCGGCGCTGGAGGACCGTGTAAACGTGCTCCGGCTGGGCGCCGACGACTTTCTTCCCAAACCCTTTGACAATGCCGAGGTGCTGGCCCGGGTGGAGGCCCAGCTGCGGCGCTACAAGCAGTTCGACCGGGGCGGCGCGGCCGGCGCGGTGCTCACCCATGGGGATCTGGTCCTGGACCGGGAGGGGGTGAGCGTCACCGCGGCGGGAACGCCGGTGCCGCTCACCGCCCGGGAGTTTCATATCCTCACGCTGCTGATGGAACACCCCAAAAAGGTCTTCACCCGGGAGCAGCTCTATGAGCAGGTGTGGGGCGGAGCGTATGTTGGGGACGACAACACCGTCAACGTCCACATCTCCAACCTGCGCGCCAAACTGGCCCGCGCCAGCGAGCGGGAATATATCAAAACGGTCTGGGGCATCGGCTTTAAGCTGGCGGAGGGGCAGGACGAACCTCTTTAAGCTTTCTTCATCTTTGCTTAAAGGCAAATTGTTGCCTTGCGCGTATACTGGCATCACAATCCAAGAGAAAGGCTGATGCCAAATGTCAGAAATTGTGTTGGCGCTGCGGGGACTGACCAAGCGCTACGGGAACCACCTGGCGGTGGACCATGTCGATCTGTCGCTGGAGCAGGGGCAGATCTACGGCCTGGTGGGCCGCAACGGTGCGGGCAAAACCACCATAATCCGTATGATCACAGCCCAGACCATCCCCACCGGCGGGGAGATCGAGCTGTTCGGGGCCACCGGGGAGAGGGAGCTGGGCCAGATGCGCCAGCGCACCGGCGTCATGGTGGAGACGCCCAGTTTCTACCCCTACCTGACCGCCCGTGAGAACCTGGAATATTACCGCCTCCAGCGGGGCATCCCCGGCCGGCATGTGACGGAGGAGGCGCTGGAAGATGTGGGGCTGGCCGGCACCGGGAAAAAGAAGTTCAAAAACTTCTCTCTGGGCATGAAGCAGCGCCTGGGTCTGGCGCTGGCGCTGATGAACCGGCCCGACCTGCTGCTGCTGGACGAGCCCATCAACGGTCTGGACCCGGAGGGGATCGTGGAGTTCCGCAACATCCTGCTGGATCTGTGCCGCCAGCGGCAGACCACGATATTGATCTCCAGCCACATTCTGTCCGAACTCTCCAATCTGGCCACCTGTTACGGCTTTATCGACAACGGCCTGATGCTGGAGCAGATCACCGCCAAGGCGCTGGAGACCAAATGCCGGGCGTGCATCGAGCTGCGCGTGGACGATGCGGCCAAAGCCTCCCTGGTGCTGGAGCGGGACCTGGAGGTCCGGGACTACGAGGTGCTGCCGGGCAATGTGATCCGGCTGTACGACTGCCTGGACCGGCCGGAGCAGGTCACCCGGGCGCTGGTGGAGGGCGGCGTGTCCCTGGGCGGCGTCGAGGGCCGGGGGGCCAATCTGGAGGACTACTTCCTGTCCATGATCGGGGGTGCCCGTCATGGCTGATTACCTGCGCGCCGAGTGTACCAAGGCCTTCCGCCGCAAGTACCTCTACATTGCCCTGCTGGTTTGCCTGGCCGGGGAAAGCCTGCTGCTGCTGGGCTCCTGGCTCACCTATTCCTGGGGCAACACGAATATCAGTTTCCATTCCACCGCCGTCATGGTGGCGGCCATCCTCAGCTTCGGTCTCTACGCCACCCTGATCACCGGAGATATCGTCTTCTCCGATCAGTACAAGCACAATACCCTGAAAAACGAGGTGTCCTACGGCCTGCCCCGCGGGCGCATCTATCTGGGCAAGCTGCTGGTATCCATGTTGGTGGCGCTGGCGGCCTGTGTGGTACTGATCGGCTTCTATTTGGGCGGCTGCTGGCTGCTCTTCCCCCATGACGGGAGTGATGGGACGGTTTGGAGCCTGCTGGGCTATTGCCTGGCGGGGGCCTTCCCCCTCTGGCTGGGCGGCCAGGCCCTGGTGATGGCCTGCTATTTCCTGGTACGCAGCAGTACCATGGCCGCCTTCCTGTCGATCGGTATCCTGGTGGTCCTGGCCAGTGTGTTTCAGGCGCTGGGGCTGCTGATCAGCCCGGTCTTTGAATGCATCCGGCACTTCCTGCCCGGCGTCATGCTGGATACGCTGGCCAGGATGGCGTTTGACTGGCCTTACGTGGGCCTGTGCTGGATCGTAGGCGCGGTCTGGTGCGTGGGGTCCACCGCTGTGGGACTGGCCATTTTCCGGCGGAAAGAGATCCGGTAGGCCCGGATAGGAGGGAAGACCGTGCTCAACTATATCAAGGCGGAGCTGTGGAAGGTCTTCCGGCGTAAGAGCTGTTACGTTCTGGCGGCGCTGCTGCTGTTCTGCGCGCACCTGTACGGCTGGCTGTTCAGCGGAGGCTACTTTGCCGACCTGGCCGCCGGGGTCTCCCTCACCATGGTCACCGGGATGCCGCTGGCCCCGCTGCTGGCCCATTTGGTAGACGCTGGGAGCCGGGATACCCTGAAAAACGAGCTCTCGTTCGGCCTGAGCCGGGGACGGATCTACTGGGGCAAGCTGGCGGCCGGGCTGCTGCTGGGGCTGCTCCTGGCCCTGATCCTGGTGGGGGGCGTACTGGCCACCGGAAGGCTGCTGCTTCCCCGGGGAGATCCCGGTGCGGCGTGGTCCAATCTGTACCGGGTGGGCGTTTGCCTGCTGGGGGCCGTGCCGCTGTGGTGCGGGATGTTCGCCCTGTGTCACACACTGGCCCTGCTGGTGCGCAGCACGGCGGTATGGATGGCGGGCTACTACGTCGCCTTTTTCATTGGCCAGCCGATCCTGACCGTTCTGGCAGCCGGTTTCTTCGGGGGAAACATGGCGGCTTGGCCGTTTCGCCTGCTTCAGGCGGTTCTCATACCGTGCACGCTGCTGATATCGGGCTTGCCGAGCGGCTGGATCAGCGGGGAGTACCTGCTCTGGTGCTGGGGGGTCGGACTGGGCTGGCTGGCGGTCAGCGCGGGCGCGGGCCTGCTGTTCTTCCGGCGGATGGACCTGCGCTAGCGGGAAAGAAGCGGAAAAGGATCTGTTTTCGCCCGGCGGGCGGGCTGCGCCGTCACGCCGGCGGGCTTTCCAGGCTGCAGAATCGAAATTTGCCGCCGCCGTTCCGATCACAAAATGTTTGCCGGCCATTTTGCGGGAAATCGAGGTGAAAGGTTCGCGCAGCCGTGCCGGCAGCCTCGGCAGTCTTCTGATTCAAAAAAGGCGCGCCCGGGCGTGTCGGCAGAGCGGCAATGCCGCCCGCCGGCCCTCCGGCGCGCCCTTGGTATGGAAAGCGGGGGAAATTTGAGATGCGGATCTTGTGCGTGATGCTGGCGCTGGCCTGCGTCATACTGCTGATATGGGTCTGGAGCCAGCGCAGGGCGCTGCATCGGGCGGCCCAACAGCTGCGGGAGGTGGAGCGCACCGATTCCGCCGCCCGTCTGCGTCTGGCCGCGCCCAATCGCGCGGCGGAGGAGCTGCTGGACGCGGTGAATGTACTGCTGGAGCTGCGGCAGGCCGACCGGGCCTCCTTTCGGGAGCGGGAGCGTTCCCTGCGCCGGCAGATCGCCAATGTCTCCCACGACCTGCGTACTCCGCTCACCTCCATTTTGGGCTATCTCCAGCTGCTGGAGGACGAAGCGCTGCCGGCGGCGGAGCGGAGGGAGTACCTGGCGGTGGTGGCCAGCCGCGCCAAAGCCCTCCAGAGCCTGATCACCAGCTTTTACGACCTGTCCCGGCTGGAGAGCGGGGAGTACCCGCTCCGGCGGGAAAAGGTGGACCTGTATACCAGCCTCTCCGGATTGCTGGCGGCCTTTTACAACGACTTTACCGATGCGGGCTTCGATGTAACGGTGGATCTGGCCCAGGGACTGCCCGGCGTGACGGCGGATCCGTCGGGGGTCCTGCGGGTATTCACCAATTTGCTCCGCAATGCCTTGGACCATGGTCAGGGACAGATGGAGGTGCGTCTGTTTCGGAAGGGGGATGCGGTGGTCAGCCTGTTCCGCAACGGTTCCGGCGGCATTACGCAGGATGATATCCCCCATGTGTTCGACCGCTTCTTCACCGCGGACAAAATGCGCACCGGCCGCAACACCGGCCTGGGACTGGCCATCGTCAAGGCGCTGGCTGACCAGATGGGCTGCGGTCTGGAGGCCGGATTGGACGGGGCGTTCTTTTTCGTGCGCATCCGATGGAAGCTGTGAGCCCGCCCCGCCTGTGGGAAGCGTACGGCAATGGAGAAAAGAGAAGCGATCCCGTTTACCTTATTTGTGCATTTGGAGTACCTTTCGTCGAAATAACAGGGGCAGCTTCATAACCGAAGCTGCCCCTACAAACTGGAAGTTGTTGTAATCATTTATTCGGATACAATCCACTGTACATAAGCCCACTGTAGCTGTGTAGTATCAACTGTGTTCCCGTCAATAGGTGTTCCACACTCTTGATATAAATAGAAATCATCAAAGCTATCTTTTTCTTTCACGGCATACATTTTACACCCTGCTAAGCCTGTGTCATTTGCAGTTTCCTCTGACAAATCGCCAATGTATGTATACTCATCAGGCAAATCTTCAACTGGCATATAAGGTGCAACATAGTTTCTGTCAAAGAGCGTAATTGTAGGTGGAAGGTCGCCTGTTTCGCTTGATTTGTTTCCAAACGAACAGCCAGCCAGTGAAAATACAATAATCAATACACTAATCCATATTATCGGCTTTTTCATGCCGTACACCTCCATAAATTCGGATTTGTAACTTTTTGACACCTACATGTATTTTATCATGCAGGCAAACTATTTTCAATAGCTGGTCAATCGCCGGAGATTTTAAGCCGGAGAAAAGAGAAGCGGCGTCCCTTGCGTTTTGGGCAAAAATTTGCTATGATAAAGTATCTTGCAATCACACCTGGAGGGAACCGATATGCTGAACAGTAAGCGCGAGGGCGTCTATTATAAAAACGGCGCCTTTCTCCCGGCCCGGGAAGGCCCCGCCGCCGGGCTGCCCGCACCGGAGGAAGCCAAAAAGGGGACCATGGCCTATGCCATCCTGTCCAAGCACAACACGGCGCGGGGCATGGAAGAGCTGGCGATCCGATTTGACGCCATGGCCTCCCACGACATTACCTATGTGGGCATCATCCAGACGGCCCGTGCCTCCGGCATGACGGAATTCCCAGTGCCCTATGTGCTGACCAACTGTCACAATTCTCTGTGCGCCGTGGGCGGTACCATCAACGAGGACGATCACGTCTTCGGCCTGTCCGCCGCCAAGAAGTACGGCGGCGAGTTCGTCCCCGCCCACCAGAGCGTGATCCACTCCTATATGCGGGAACGCTACGCCGCCCCCGGCAAAATGATCCTGGGATCCGATTCCCACACCCGTTACGGCGCTTACGGGACGATGGCCATCGGCGAGGGCGGGCCCGAGCTGGCCCGGCAGCTGCTGAAAAAAACCTATAACATCGCCTATCCGAAGGTGATCGCCATCTACCTCACCGGGGCGCCCCGGCCCGGTGTGGGCCCGCAGGACGTGGCGCTGGCGCTGGTGAAGGCCACCTTCCAGCAGGGCGTGGTGAAGAACGCCGTCATGGAGTTCTTTGGACCGGGCGTAAAGAGCCTGTCCATGGATTACCGCTCCGGGATCGACGTGATGACCACCGAGACCACCTGCCTGTCCTCCGTGTGGGAGACCGACGACACCCTCAGGGACCATCTGACCGTACTGGGCCGCGGGGACGCGTACCAGCGTCAGGCGCCGGCCGAGGGCGCGTACTATGACGGAGTCATCGAGGTGGCGCTGGACCGGATCGAGCCCATGATCGCTCTGCCGTTCCACCCCTCCAACGCATACACCATCCGGGAGTTCAAAGCCAATCTGGACGAGCTGCTCCATCAGGTGGACGAGGATGCCGTGCGGCAGCTGGGCCTCAAGCACAGGCCGGCCTCTCTGCGGGAGAAGATCGTGGACGGCAAATTCCGGGTGGATCAGGGCGTCATCGCCGGCTGCTCCGGCGGCACGTACCAGAATATTGTCCGGGCGGCCCAGATCCTGGACGGCCACGCCATCGGCTCGGATGAGTTCTGGCTGTCCGTCTACCCCACCAGCCAGCCGGTGAACCTGGAGCTGACCCGCAAGGGGTATATCGCCTCCCTTATGGCCGCCGGCGCGTCCATCCGGTCCTGTTTCTGCGGCCCCTGCTTCGGCGCGGGGGACGTGCCCGCCAACGGGGCCTTCTCCATCCGGCACTCCACCCGGAATTTCCCCAACCGGGAGGGGAGCAAGCCCTCCGATGGACAGGTGTCCTATGTGGCGCTGATGGACGCGCGAAGCATTGCCGCCACCGCACGGAACGGCGGCGTGCTCACCGGCGCGGACGAGCTGCCCGAGATCCCGGCGGACCCGGCGGTGGAGCCCTTCGCCTATGACGACACGCCCTACAAGGCACGGGTCTATTTCGGCGTGGGCAAACCCGATCCGGCGCAGGAGCTGGTGTTCGGCCCCAACATCGCCGACTGGCCGGAGCAGGTGGCCCTGCCGGAAAACCTGCTGCTGACCGTGTGCTCGGCCATCTACGATCCGGTCACCACCACCGATGAGCTCATCCCCTCCGGGGAGACCTCTTCTTACCGCTCCAACCCCATCAAGCTCTCCGAGTTTGCCCTGAGCCGCAAGGATCCCCAGTATGTGCCCCGGGCCAAACAGGTGCTGGCGGTGGAGCGCCTGCGCCGCGCCGACCCCGACGCCCCTGAGGTCCGGCAGGCCCTGATGGGCCACGACCCCGCCGCCACTGGACTGGGCTCCCTGGTCATGGCCCTCAAGCCCGGCGACGGCTCCGCCCGGGAGCAGGCCGCCTCCTGCCAGCGGGTGCTGGGCGGCGCGGCCAACCTGGCCGCCGAGTATGCCACCAAGCGTTACCGCTCCAACGTGGTCAACTGGGGCATGCTGCCCTTCATCGCCGAAGGTGTGAAGGACTGGGATATCCAGCCCGGCGACAAGCTGTATATCCCCAGTGTCCGGGCCGCCGTGGACGGCGGGGCGGAGGAGATCGACGCTACCCTGATCCAGCACGGAGCGGAAAAGCACGTCACCCTCAAGCTCCCCGGCATGACCCGCGAGGAGCGGGATATCGTTTTGGCCGGCTGCCTGATCAACTACTACGCCAAGTAAAGCCTTCCGTTCGGAAAGGAGGCCCCTATGAAGCGTATCCAGCGTCTCCTCCTCTGCGTCCTGCTCTGCCTGGCGGTGTTGCCGGTCAGCGCCTCCGCCGACACGGGCCCCAAGCCTGCGGTGACCATCACCGTGGTCAACGCCCCGGCGGGGGACTACTACCTGGATCTGCTGATCCAAGACCCGGGGGACTATCCCAACATCGACCCCGAGGACTACGACCCCACCCTGCTGGACGGTCTGCGGAGCTGGGAGGGGGAGGGGTGGTGGCCCGCCCTGCTGGAGGGCACGGATGTACCTCTCTTCGGTGACCTGACGCCGGGGGAGGACGGCACCCACCGCTTCACCTACCACGGCCTGCCCAGGACCTTCCGCATCGCCGTCTCATCCGCCCAGGGGGCCCAGGCCACGGAGAGCTCCTTCACCCGTACGGTGTTCTATACCCACCTGACCTACAACTGGGCCACCAACACCATCACGAAGGCCACCTCCACGGTGGGCTTCTACCTGACCCAGTTCCTCTCCACCCTCATTCCCACCCTGCTGGTGGAGGGGGCGCTGCTGTGGCTGTTCGGCTTCCGCAGCCGGCGGGACTGGCTGGTGTTCGCTCTGGTCAACCTAGCCACCCAGCTGGGGCTCCATGCGGCGCTGGGCTCCACCATGATGGCCACGGGGGGACACTACTTCTACTATCTGATGATACTCCCCTTGGAGGCGATCGTCCTCGTGGTGGAGATCGTGGCCTACCGCATCCTCCTCCAGGAGCACAGCACGGGCCGGCGGGTGGGATATGCCGTGTGCGCCAATGCGGCCAGCTATGCTGTGGGTTACCTGCCTCTCCACTTGGCCGTGTCCTTTTTGGCCCGGTAGGCCAAGAATCATTTTACAGGACGCGGAAAACGCGGTATAATAGGGTATGCCGGGCCATGCGGCCCGGCATACCGTCTTTTTGGAATAGGAGAACTCTATGAAAAAGATCCTTGGGCCGCTCCTGGCCCTGACGCTGCTCCTCTCCGCCTGCGGCGCGCCCGCCGCGCCGGAGCAGGACGATACCCTCCATGTGCTGGCCACCACCTACCCGGTCTACCTCTTCACCACGGCGGTGACCGAGGGGGTGGAGGGGGTGGAGGTGAGTCTGCTGGTCAACCAGCAGACCTCCTGCCTGCACGACTATACCCTTACCGTCGGCGACATGAAGGCCATCGAGAGGGCCGACGTGATCGTCAGGAACGGCGCGGGGCTGGAGGACTTCATGGATGACGCCCTGGCCGCCTCGGACGCGCCCGTGATCGACTGCTCGGCGGGCGTCGAGCTGCTGCCCGCCCAGGGTCACGAAGGCCATGACCACGATACCGAGTACGATCCCCACATCTGGATGGATCCCAGCTATGTCCAGGGGATGCTCAGCGCCATCTCTATGGGGCTGGGGGAGCTGGTCTACGGCGACGACTGGGCCTCTCACGGAGAATTCCATACCGGACAGTTGGCGGCAAAGGACATGTTGGAGCAGGCCAGACAGCGCTGGCAGGAGCAGATGGAGCCCCTGCAGGGAAATGGCCTGATCACCTTCCACGACGGTTTCCGGTACTTTGCCCAGGCCTTCGGCCTGGATCTGCTCAAGGCCATCGAGGAGGAGGAGGGCAGCGAGGCCTCCGCCGCTGAGATCAAGGAGATCGTCTCCCTCGTGGAGGAGTACGATATCCCCGCGATCTTTACGGAGGTCAACGGCTCCGACGCCACCGCTCAGGCCATCGCCCGGGAGACCGGCTGTGAGGTGTATGCGCTGGACATGATCATGAGCGGCGACGGCACGGGCATGCAGCCCTATCTCGACGCCATGCAGAAGAACCTTGACACCATCGTGGAGGCATTGGGATGAGCGTACGCAAGCACGAAAACGCGGGAAGCGGCTGCGCGGGCGCCTGCTGCCTGAAGGTGGAGGGGCTGGGTGTGCACTTCGGCGGGGAAGAAGTGCTCCAAAACGTGTCCTTTCACCTTCACTGCGGGGAGATCGTGGCCCTGATCGGCCCCAACGGGGCGGGGAAGAGTTCCCTGTTCCGCACCATTCTGGGACAGGTGCCCCACAGCGGGAGCATCGTGTTCCAGCGCGCGGGGGGCGGCAGGGCGCGGCCCCTGATCGGGTATGTGCCCCAGTCCCCCAGCTTCGACCGGGGGGACCCGGTGAGCGTCCTGGACTTTTTCTCCGCCGCCATTTCGGACTGGCCGGTCTTTCTGCCCACGCCCAGACGCCTGCGCGCACGGGTGCTGGAGTGCCTTGCGCGGGTACATGGGGACAGCCTGATCGACAAACGCCTGGGCGCGCTCTCCGGCGGCGAGCTGCAGCGGGTGCTGCTGGCCCTGGCGCTGGAGCCCCTGCCCCATATCCTCATTTTGGACGAGCCGCTCTCCGGGGTGGACATCGATGGGGAGCGCCAGCTGCTGGATATGCTGGACGAGATCCGCAGCCAGTACGACCTGTCCATCCTGCTGTCCACCCACGACTTTGCCACGCTGGATCAGTATGCCGACCAGGTGATCCTGCTGAAAAATTCCGTGCTGCGGGTGGGGCCGCCGGAGCAGGTCCTCTCCTCGCCGGAATTCCGCGCCGTGTTCCACCTGGACCTGGGGAAGGGGGGGACGCGCTGATGGGCGTCTGGAACGTTTTGATGGACCTGCTGCCCTTTGAGTGGGCCGACCACGGCTTTATGCGCTCGGCCCTGCTGGCGGTGCTGGTCATCTCGCCCCTGTTCGGCCTGCTCTCCACCATGGTGGTGGAAAGCCGCATGTCCTTCTTTTCCGATGCGCTGGGGCATTCGGCCTTTACCGGCATCGCCGTGGGCGTGCTGTGCGGCCTGAGCGACCCCATGTGGTGCGCGGTCCTGCTGGCGCTGGTCTTTGCCGTGCTGTTCACCTATGTCCGGCGCAAGTCCAATATGGCCAGCGATACGGTCATCGGCGTCTTTTCTTCCACAGCCGTGGCTTTGGGCATCTTTATCGCGACGCTCAACGGAGGCAGCTTTACGAGATTCAACAGCATTCTCATCGGCGATATCCTCAGCGTGGAGGCGGGGAAGATCGCCCTTCTGGCCGTCATCCTGGCTGTGGTCGTGGTGCTGTGGGTATGCTCCTTCAACCAGCTGATGCTCGCCTCGGTGCACCCCGCCCTGGCGGACAGCCGCGGGATCAAGGTCTTCTGGCAGGAGGCGGTCTTTTCCGCCGCCATTGCCGTGGTGGTCACGGTGGCCATGACCTGGGTGGGACTGCTGGTCATTAACGCTCTGCTGGTGCTCCCAGCGGCGGCGGGGCGCAATCTGGCGAAGAATATGCGGCAGTACCACCTGTTTTCCCTCCTAGGAGCCGTTGCGGCGGGAATCGCGGGACTGATGACCTCCTATTATATCGGCGCCTCCGCCGGGGCCTCCATCACCTTGTATCTGGCGGCCTTCTTCGCCGTGACCTTCCTGTTCCGGAAGCGGCGGATGTAAGACGTGATGTCTCGGGCCGCAGCGTGAGGACCTGCGCCGGCCCGGGAGCCCGGCGTCCCGGAAAAAGGGGGCCTGAGGTTGTTGCGCCGCCTGCCTGCACCCGCAGGCGCGTTTCGCAGCGCAGCCGCCGCAGGGCGCCTCCCGGCGCGGAGGTGACGGCGAAGCTCCGCGAGGCGCTCCTGCAGGGGGTGTTTTCGACAAGCGGAACGGCCGGACAGCATTTGCTGTCCGGCCGTTTTTGGGATTGGCGTGTGTTATTTTGTACCGAAAATGCGGTCGCCCGCGTCGCCCAGGCCGGGCACGATGTAGCCGTGGTCGTTGAGCTTTTCATCCAGAGCGGCGCAGTAAATCTCCACGTCGGGATGATCGTGGCGCACCCGCTCGATGCCCTCGGGGGCGGCGATGATGTTCATCAGCTTGATGTGCTTGACCTCGTAGTTTTTGATGAACTGGATGGCCGCGGAGGCGGAGCCGCCGGTGGCCAGCATGGGGTCCAGGATGATCACGTCGCGCTCGGCGATATCGGTGGGCATCTTGCAGTAGTATTCCACCGGTTCCAGGGTCTCCGGGTCCCGGTAAAGGCCGATGTGGCCCACCTTGGCGGAGGGGATGAGGGTGAGGATGCCGTCCACCATGCCCAGACCGGCCCGCAGCACCGGAACAATGGCCAGCTTTTTGCCGGCGATGCTCTTGAAGGTAGCGGTGGTGATGGGCGTCTTGATCTCCACGTCCTCCAGCGGCAGGTCGCGGGTGGCCTCATAGCACATCAGGGTGGCGATCTCGGAGACGACCTCGCGGAAGTCCTTGACGCCGGTGTTCGCATCCCGCAGGATGGAGAGCTTGTGCTGGAGCAGCGGGTGATCCAGAATGTGTACCTTTTCCATGTTCATGGCGCTATTCCCCTTTGTTTTGTTCTTTTGCCAGCCGCTCCCGTTCGGCCTGGGAGAGCCGGTGATAGTCCGGTGAGAGGCTCGCCGCGTCGGTGAGCCGCCCCGTCCTGACCTGCTCCAGCGCACAGCGGGCAACGCCCCAGGCGCTCTGGAAACGCAGATGCGGCGGCGCCAGGCGGACGTCCAGCCCCGATTCCTTGAGGGTAGTATAGCATAAAACCGCGCCGTCTCCAACCAAAATTTGCGGTTTTCCGCTGGTTTTTAATTCTTCGGCCAGTTCGGCCAGGGCGACGGCACGGTCGGGACACAGGCGGAGGAGGCCGTCGCCGGTGGAGCGAAAGCGGGCGTTATAGACCTGATTGCGCCGGGCGTCCATCACGGCGCAGAGCTCCATGCCGGTGTGAGCCAGGCACCAGGCCATGGATTCCAGTGTGGAGCAGGCCGCACAGGGCTTTTCGTCGGGCCAGGCCAGACCCTTTGCTGCGGATACGCCGATCCGAAGCCCCGTAAAGGAGCCGGGGCCGGCCGCTACCGCCACTACGTCCACCTCCGCCAGGGTATGGCCGCAGTGCTCCAGCATGGACTGTACCATGGGCATCAGGGTGCGGGAGTGGGTCAGGCCGCTGTTTTGGAAGGATTGCGCCAGCAAAAATTCGTCCTCGCACAAGGCCGCGGAGCAGGCCGCGGCAGAGGACTCCAGAGCCAGTATCTTCATATTCCATCCACCCCCTGGATCGTGATCACACGCTGTCCGTCTTCCGCGCCCCGGCGCAGGTCTACCCGGACGGTGTCTCTCTCCAGCGCGCCGGCGGCGTTTTCGCTCCACTCCACCGCACACACGCCCCCCCGGCGGAGATAGTCCTCCCAGCCGATCTCAAACAGCTCGTCGGAGGAGGCGAGACGGTACAGATCGAAGTGGAAGAGAGGCAGGCGGCCGCCCTCATACTCGTTGACGATGGTAAAGGTGGGGCTGGTCACCCGCCCGGCCACACCAAGGCCCTGGGCCATCCCGCGTACAAAGGCGGTCTTGCCCGCCCCCAGGTCCCCGGTAAAGGCCACCACTGCGCCCGGCCAAAGCAGTTTGGCCAAAGCCGCGCCGAGCGCCTCGGTTTCCCCGGGGGAATTGGATCGATATTCCATGGAACACCTCAAATGTGAAATTTAACTTAAATATTGTACCACACCCGTTTACCAAATGCAAAAAAGATGATAAACTAAATCCGCTTTCCGATCCAAAGCCGGAAGCGCTGATCCCGGTACAGCCCCAACGCGCAGTCCGCAGTCCAGAGAAAAGGGAGGTGAGAGCGGTTGTCCTGGTTTTCTGATTCCATCCGTGCATTTTTCCGCAAAGGAGACCTGCTGCTGCTCTGCCTGTGTATCCTCGCCAGCGGATACGGCCTGGTCCTGATTTACAGCGCCACCCGCTACCTGGAGTTCAACCGCAACCGCAACATGATCGTCCAGACTGCGGCCATCCTCCTGGGTATCCTGGTCTACGTGGTCATGTCGTCGGTGGATATTGAGCTTTTTACGGAAAAATCCTGGAAGCTGATGCTCCTGTTCAACGCCGCCATCAACGTGCTGGTCCGCACGCCGCTGGGGGTGGAGGTGGGCGGCAACCGCAGCTGGGTCCACATCCCCGGCTTTCCGGTGAATCTCCAGCCTGCGGAGCTTGCCAAGCTCACCTTTGTTCTTCTGCTGGCCTGGCAGATGACCCGCCTGGGCGAACGGGGAATCAGCCGCCCCTGGTCTGTGTTCCAGCTGGCGGGGCACACCCTGTTCATGTTCGCCCTCATTGCCGTTACCTCCGGGGATTTTGGCATGGGCCTGACGTATCTGTTGATTTTCGTTATCATGGCCTGGGCGGGCGGGGTGAAAAAGCGCTGGTTTCTGCTGGCTGTGATCCTGGGTGTGATCGCGGTGGCGGTGATCTGGCCCCACATCAGCGACAAATATTTTGCCAAGCGCATCCTGGTGGTGGTAGACCGCCTGCGGGGCAATACGGAGACTCTCTGGGAGCAGACCCAGGGCGCGGGCTGGCAGCAGTATCGCAGCATTCTGGCCATCGGCAGCGGAGGGCTTACCGGCCTGGGTTATCTCCAGGGGATCCAGACCCAGAGCGTCTACGAGAGCTCCCTGCCCGCCCGTGAGACCGATGAGATCTTCGCGGTCTGCGGCGAGGAGTTTGGCCTGGCCGGCTGCCTGCTGCTGCTTTTGATCCTGGCGGCCATCATCCTGCGCTGCATCTGGGTGGCCCGGAGGGCCTGTTCCCCCCAATCGGCACTGATCGCCATGGGCTATGCGGGCATGCTGATGGTACAGGTCGGCGTCAATGTGGGCATGTGCCTGTATGTGTTCCCGGTCGTAGGGCTGACCTTGCCGTTCATCAGCTATGGAGGCTCCTCCATCGTTACCATGTACGCCGCCATGGGCGTGGTTTCCAGCATCAAGATGCGCAGCCTGCCCAGCTGGCTGCGGGACCGCAGCAGGATTTGACACGACCGGGGCGCACGGAGATCCTCCGTGCGCCCCGGCTGCATATTCTCCTTTCTTTGGCAAAGACTATGACTACAGTCTCTACCAAATAAGGAGGTCATTCCCTTGAAACACCGTGTTCTTCTGCGCCGTGCGCTCCCCGCGGCGGCACTGGCGGCCGTCCTGCTCTCCGCGTCGCTTCCCGCATCCGCGCTTCTCTTTCGCAATGAGGAGGCGGCTCCTACCGTAGCCGCTTTCTCCAAAAACGGCCCTGTTACCGGCGCCATCTCCTTCACACAAGCGGATTTTCGTGTGGAGGACGGTAAGACCACGCTGGACTCCATCGTCATCAGCTCGCTGCCCGACCCGGCGGCCGGCGCCCTCACACTGGGCGGACAGGCGGTGGGCATAGGCGACGTGGTGACGATGAACGCCGTGGACGGACTGCGCTTTACGCCCCTGGCCGCAGCCACAGTCTCCTCCGCCGCATTCTCTTTTGTCCCGATCTTTTCCGACGGCCGGCAGGGGAGCGGCGTGAGTGTGGGTCTCTATCTGCTTGCAGCGGAAAACAGCGCGCCGATTGCAGAAAATCTGGAATTGAGCACCTATAAAAATGTAGCGATTACCGCACAGTTTGCCGCCGTAGACCCGGAAGGGGATCTGCTGACGTTCCACATCGTCGGCAAACCTGCCCGAGGCGCCGTGACCCTATCGGAGGATGGGAGCAGCGAGTTTGTCTACACGCCCTACGAAAACAAGACGGGAAAGGACAGCTTCACGTATGTGGCGGTGGATACCGTGGGCAACTCCTCCGATCCCGCCACGGTCAAGATCCGGATCGCGAAGGCCGATACGAAGGTCACCTACGCGGATCTCTCGGGCCATCCCGCGCACAAAGCCGCTATCCGCCTGGCGGAGGAGGGGATTTTTGTGGGCGAGCGTATGGGCGCGCAGTATTTCTTCCAGCCGGACACGCCGGTCACCCGGAGCCAGTTCGTGGCTATGGCCATGGAGTGCGCCGGAGCGAAAGTACTGGAGGGGGTGGAGCGTACCGGCTTTTATGACGATGACGCCATCCCGACCTGGGCCAAGGGCTATGTATCCTCCGCTTTAAAATCCGGACTGGTTCAGGGGAGCCGGGATGCGCAGGGACGGGTGGTCTTCAACGCCGGAGACGGCATCACCCGTGCCGAGGCCGCGGTCCTGCTGGATCGGGCTCTCCAGGTCACCGATGTGAGCGCGCCTACGATGGATACGGATGCCGTTCCGACCTGGGCCAGCCAGTCGGCGGCAAATTTGGCCACCTGCGGCGTGCTTCCGGTGAATGGAAGCAGCGCACAGGCCCTGTCGGAAGTCCTGACCCGCGGCGAGGCTGCACAAATGCTGTGTGCCGCGCTGGAACTGATGGATAATCGGGACAACGGCGGCTGGCTTCAGTGGTGAAGACGTTCCCAATGGGGAGTGCGGCAGGGTCGCGCTCCCCATTTTTAAAAATTGCGGGAAGAAATCGTGAAATTGTGTTGACAAACCTACGGGGATTTGCTAAAATAATATGCGTTCGGTCGAGAAAACGGTGTGCGCCGAACGTCATCTGGGGGTATAGCTCAGCTGGGAGAGCGCTTGAATGGCATTCAAGAGGTCAGCGGTTCGATCCCGCTTATCTCCACCAATTACAACTGAATATCGTATCTGGGGGTATAGCTCAGCTGGGAGAGCGCTTGAATGGCATTCAAGAGGTCAGCGGTTCGATCCCGCTTATCTCCACCAGAATAATCTCTGAACTGGAAGGGTTCAGAGATTTTTTCTTTGGTTAGGGAAACCACCGGCTCTGCCGGTGGAGGTACCCCGTAAAAAAGCTTTAGGTTCAAGCAACGAGCTTAGCGAGCAGCGAATAGCCAATCTCGCAGTGAAGGAAAGCTCTCATTAGAACAGGAATCGTGTAGAGCAAGTAATGCAGGTGAAAGAAATTTCAGTGCGTCTTGAAACGCTTGCCGGTACCAGGCCCTTATAGGGCCTAATCAAGCCTCCGGCTAAGCCTTAATCTCATTAAGATAGCCACCCCAACGAAACCGCTTCCGGGAGAGAATCTCAGAGGCGGTTTCGTAAATACATACATCAGAAAAGAGGACACGGCAAAAGCGCGGAGTGTCCTCCGTGAAAAACGAATGTGAAATAACCTCAAATCATCCGGTACTGAAAACTGGTCGGGCGCTTCACACGCATATTCCCCGGTTTTTGCCGGCCAGGCCGGACGGGAAGCAGGAACTTTGCAATCAAAGACTCCACTTTGGCTACAGGAACAAAGCCAGGCAGGAACTCCCGTGCAATGTGAGCGGCGAAAGCGGCGTTAATGTGATAGACATGGGTGCCTTCCGGCTGGGTAAAAATGGTGTGGAGACGAAGCAGGGAAGCATAATTATAAAACGTCATTTTGGAAAATATCTTCTGCTTGATGAATGGGCGCTTTTTGGCATGAAAGTATGTCAGCGCAAGGGTGTATTTCAAATCTGAACAGGACCAGTAAAAACGGGCAGTGACAAAAGGCCCCCTGATGTAGAAAAATAAACTACATCGGGGGGTCTTGTTATGGGGAAACGGAATTACACACACGTTCAAGCGTTGCTGCCTGAAATCAAGGCTAGGGCTTGTTTGAAAAAAGGTGGAGATTGTGCTAAAGCAACAAAATAGCGATGGAGGCAAGATACACAAAGGCCAGGAAGGAAGCATCCGACTTGTCAT
>CDZT01039143.1_pt1 | contig 49962 bp, 40 predicted proteins | sample 557531 | NCBI WGS metagenome assembly CDZT01 (sample SAMEA3182066, study PRJEB8094) | gut metagenome | biome: human; feature: gut; material: Stool; isolation source: human stools | place: Canada | collected 2013-03-05
GGGCTTGACCTTGCAATGTCCGACAAGAACACGGGCTACCTTTGCCTGTGGCTATGGAAACTACGGTCTCTCTATGACGAGTAGCTGCATTCTACTCCACAGAACATGAAATGATAAGATTTTAGATGGATTTCCGACTGAAACAGACTGTTTTTTCCGGAATAAATGTTACCTTTGTACCCAGTAAGAGAGTTATTTGAAAGCGTGAGAAACATGGTGTTCCACAGAGGCTTACTAATTTCTTATCCGTTGCCCACACCTCACGCGAATTCTTGTTAATCTATTTACAGTCAAATAAATAGCGTCAGACTGTATCAAATATACGAATAAATATTTATTCTGCAAGAATGTGTGTATTTTTTATATAAAAAATAATATAATGCTTATTGGCTATTTTAAATAAATTTATTTTTAGGGCTTGTATTGTTCAATGTCGTAACTGGTCGTGGTCGGATTATTTGTGACGAGAGGAGGTACCGAATAGTTTCTTCCCTAAAGTTGAAGTGAGAGACCGAATTATACGCGATGAGGAAGAGTATAATTCCGTTTTTTATAAAAGGTAGCTATATCTGACTTTACGTCCCGTCGGGTTTCCGAGTCGCCTCGCATGACTGACTGTCGAGGCGTTCGCGGCAGAGCCCCCCCCCGTCTTGGGGGCAAGGCCCTCTTTGATAATCGGGCTTTGGAAGAGCGGCGGTGTAAAATGGGATATGGTTGCCTTATAATGCCCCCCCCCTCCGATCTTATTATTTGATGATATAGACCTTCTCGCCCTTGCGCTGCATGTGGAAGTGCTCGCGGGCGTATTGTTCGAGGAAATCGTCCTGTTTGAGTTGTTCGATAAGCGCGCTGTCGCGTGCGATCTTCTCCTCGTAGAGCGCTTTTTCGCGCTCCAGTACCCGAATCTGGCTGCGGATCTTGAATGCGTGGATCAGGTTGCGGCCGGCGGCGAACGCCGTCAGCACGATGATCAGAAGCGTCGCTCCGATCCAGAATTTGCGCACCAGACCGCGTTTCATCGCGTCAGGGAATGTGCATGAATTTGTGCGTCTGGATCGAGATGTTCCACTGCGGATGGGCCTTCGCATATTCGACCAGCAGCGGCATCATCCGTTCGTAGACGCTCCATTCGGGTTGGAGGTAGAGCAGGCAGTCGTCGCCTACGCGGGCGGCGTTCTGTTCGGCCCATTGCAGGTCGTCCTCCCGCTCGACGATCACCTTCAACTCGTGCGCCCGCCGGAAGGCTTCGTCCAGCGGCGGTTGCTGTCGTTTGGGCGAGAGGCACACCCAGTCGAAACGGCCGCTGAACGGATGCGTGCCCGACGTTTCGAGAAAAATTTGCAATCCTCTGTCGTGCAGGGTCCGCGTAAGTATGTCGAGCGGATAGAGCAGCGGTTCGCCGCCCGTGATGACGATCGCACGGGCAGGGCAGGCCAGCGCACGGTCGATGACCACCTGCACGTCGACGGGCGGGTAACGGCGGGGATTCCACGTATATTTGGCGTCGCACCAGCGACAGCCCACGTCGCATCCGCCCAGACGGATGAAATAGGCGGGTTTGCCCGCGTGGAAGCCTTCGCCTTGAATGGTGTAGAAGTCCTCCACGAGCGGCAGTCTGCGGCCGCCGTCGAACAGTGCGGGATCGGTGTCAATCATTCGTTACGACGTAAATATCTTTGAGATTGCGGCCCAGCTGGTCGTAGTCGAGTCCGTATCCCACGATGAATTCGTTGCCGATTTCGAGGGCGCGGTAGCGGATCGGCAGCGGCTCGCGGTAGGAATTCGGCTTGAAGAAGAGCGTGCAGACTTCGACGCTGGCGGGATTGCGGCGCATGAGGTCGGCATACATGTGGGCGATGCTGCGTCCCGTGTCGACGATGTCCTCGACGATGATGACGTGGCGTCCTGCGATGTCGTTGTTGAGTCCCAGCAGGCACTCCACGTTCCCCGTCGAACAGGTCCCTTCGTAGGAGGCGAGCTTGACGAACGAAATCTCGCAGGTGAAGTCGATCTTCTTGATCAGATCGCTCAGGAACATGAACGCACCGTTGAGCACCCCGACGAAGATCGGACGCTCCTTGTCGCCGTAATCGGCGTTGAGACGCTCGGCGACGGCTGCGATGGCACGGTCGATCTCGTGGGCGGGGATCATCACCTCGAAGGTTTTATCGTTCAGCGTTACGGTTTTCTTCATATCGTTTTTGCGGTTTTTGGTTCGGTTTCCGTTTCGATGAAAATACTTTCCAAAGGTAGTGCTTTTTGCGGAATAATTCCAAACCTCGCGCGCGAAACTTTCGTCGGGGAAGCGGGTGTGCGGCGGCCGCATGGTCAGAGGTCGATATTCAGGCCGAGGGTGTAGTTTCTACCGCCGAACCGTAGTTGTTTGAAACCTCCGTCCGCAGAGAGCATCTGTGTGAGATAGATTTGGTTGTCGTCAAATGATTCAAGGAAATCCTCTCCTTTTCGAACGGCGATGGCCGTCACTCCCAATCGTAATCCGATGCGTTTCGTGATACGGTATTCGAGTTCGGCGTTGGCGTGCAGGCCGAATCCGGCGTCGTGATACTCTCCGCTGCGGAGGAATCCTATGCCCATACCGATCCGTTCGCGCAGTAACAATTTCTTGCGGGCGAACCGCTGGGCGGCGCCTATTTCGGGGGCGATGTAGTGCATGTGGTTGCATCCTCCGGTGGAGAAGATCCGGCATTGCCAATACGTTGCATATTGATCGTAGATTTTGACGGTATGAGCGTAGTCGTCGTACCCGTAGATATAACGCACTCCGAAACTGATGCGATAGATGGCATTTGTATAGGTGTATGCCGTTTCGAGACTCCAGCTGCGGTGGTTGTTGCGATGCCATGGAATGCCGGTGACATCAAGTGATGTCCAGCCGGAGAGATAGCCGGCTGCCAGGGTGAAGGCGTGGGCCGGTGCGCGGCGATCGGCACGGAGATTTTCATCGCGTTTGCGCTGTGCTTCCATTGTGTGCTGATAGCGTATGTCCCGTTTCCGCTCCCCTTCGCTGTAATAGCGGGGCAGGATCGAGTCGGCTGCGTAGTACGGGGCGTCGCAGTCGCGCAGCGTCAGCAGTGTCCCCGCCGCCGTATGGCTGCGTCCCCAGAGGAAGCGCCTCGTCGAACAGGTCCGCACGACGGCTAGTTCGGCCCCGTTGCGTGCGGCCGCCCGGCGTAACGGGCGGGTGATGTCGCGTTCGGCGCGGCGTGCCGTACCGCGCATCCGGATAGGACGGATCCGGAAATCGGCGATCTTGCGGGCCGAGTCGGGCGACTCGACCGCCTGCACGATGCGCACCGAATCTTCCGGTATCGGGGCCTGCGGCGTCAGGTTCGTCAGACGGGCGGTCGGCGTACATCCGCATAGAGCCGACAGCATGACGAGGAGGTATCGCTTGGAAACGTCCATGGTACGAGAGAGGATTATGCTCCCAAGATAGCGAATAAATCAGCCGTTTCAAAGGATTTTCGGCCTTTTCGGAATATTTTCCGAACGGAAGCAGTTCTTCGGCCTGCGGGTACGGGCTCAGGCGTTGTGTTCGTACCCGCGCCAGTCGGTCTCGACCCGTCGGCCGCGGTCGAGCCAGACGATTGTGTCGTCCTCGGCTTCGGTGACGGTGCCGATCGGGTAGAGCGGGCGGCCGAAGCGGGATTCGAAAGCCCGGCAGAGCGCCGGCAGGGCTTCGGGTGCGGCCGTGAAGAGCAGCTTGTAATCTTCGCCGCCCGTCAGGGCCGTCACCAGATCGGAGCCGGGTGCGATCGGGATGCGTTCGAGATCGACCGTCGCTCCGACATGCGACTGCTCCGCAATATGCCGCAGATCGGAGGCCAGTCCGTCCGAAAGATCGGTCATGGCGTGCACCTCCGTGCGTTCGCCGAGCCAGAGACCTTCGGCCGTCTGTGCGGCGGGTGCGTTGTGTATACGGGCATTGGGAGTGTCGAGGTTGCCGGCCAGCAAGTCGCGCAGTCCGGCACCCGAAGCGCCGAGCGGCCCTGCCACGACGATCGCGTCGCCCGCACGGGCGTCGCTGCGGCGTTTGATGCAGTGGTCGGCGGCACGGCCGACGACCGTGACGTTGACCGTGATGTCGTGCCGCGACGAGGTCGTGTCGCCGCCGGCGAGCATCACCCCCTCCTCGGCCGAGAGATCGCGGTATCCCCGTAGGAACGCTTCGGTCCATTCGTCCGACACGTCGGGCGGCAGCGCCACCGACAGCAGCGTGGCGACGCTCCGTCCGCCCATGGCGGCCACATCGCTCAGATTGACCGCGAGTGCCTTGCGGCCCAATTCGTAAGGGGGCGTGGTGTCGCGCAGGAAATGGATGCCCTCGGTGAGCAGATCGGCGGTGAAGAGCAGCGACTCGCCGCCGCCGATGCCGAGTACCGTGCAGTCGTCTCCCGGCTCCTCGAAGCCGTTGCGGGGCACTCCGGCGAAGAGTTGCCCGATGCGGGCGATCAGTTCGAATTCGGTCATGGGACAAAGATAGTGCAAGCCGAGTGCAAAAGCAAACTTGTTTGCATTTTGCCGAGGCGAAGCCTATCTAAGCGGAGGCTTGTCCTCCGCAAAGTGTGCAAGCCGAGTGCAAAAGCAACCTGCGATTGGCAATTTAAGAATTAAAATTAGGAATTCCGTTCCGTCATCCAGAGGATGCGTGAGGACCGGTTGCTGCCGTAGCTGCGGGCCGAAGTCTGCGGAGCACGCCCCTGTGGCGGGCCTCCGCGGGCGGAGGCTTCGGCCTGCGCGGCGCTCAGTGCCGCAATGTTGCGACAGGGGATCGTAACGGCTCGACAGGATGCTGTTTTAATCTTAATTGCGGAGCTGACGTTTGCTTCTGCACTCGACTTTGCGTATCTTTGTCCTCGAAATATATAAGGATGACCATGAAGATTTTGATTCTGAACGGCCCCAACCTCAATTTGCAGGGGCGGCGCGATGTGGCGGTCTACGGGTCGACCGCTTTCGAGGAGTATCTCACGCGGCTGCGAGCGGTTTTCCCCGACGTCGGACTGGACTGTTTCCAGTCGAACGTCGAAGGCGAGTTGATCGATGCGTTGCATCGCAGCGAAGGCCGTTACGACGGCGTGGTGTTCAATGCCGGAGGATATACCCACACGTCGGTGGCGCTGCGCGATGCGGTGGCCGCCATCGCGACGCCGGTGGTGGAAGTCCACATCTCGTCGATCCTGGCGCGCGAGGAGTTCCGCCACGTGTCGCTGCTGGCGCCCGTCGTGCGGGGGTCGATCATGGGTTTCGGTCTCGACTCCTACCGTTTGGGGGTAGAGGCACTTCTTTTGCAGAAATAATTGAAATCAGTCTACGATTATGATTAAACGAACGAAAATAGTGGCGACGCTCTCGGTGCAGCGTTGCACGGAAGAGTTGGTGCGAAGCCTGTTCAAGGCGGGAATGAACATCGTGCGGATCAATTCGGCGCACGCCTCGCTGGAAAATGCCGCCGAGATCATCCGCATGGTGCGCAGCGTTTCGAATTCGATCCCCGTCATGCTCGACACGAAGGGTCCCGAGATTCGCGTGACGCGCATGGACGACGCCTATCCCGACGGCATCCGCTTTGCGGCGGGCGACAGGGTGAAGGTGCGCGGGACGAGCGTCAAAACCGATATTCCCTCGACGCGCGAGGTGATCTACATGAATGTCGAGCACATCGTGCGCGACGTGCCGGCGGGGGCCACGATGCTCATCGCCGACGGCGAAATGGAACTGCATGTCGAACAGAAATCGGCCGAAGAACTGGTATGCCGCGTCATGCGCGACTGCACGCTGCGTTCGCGTAAGAGCGTCAACGTCCCCAACGTGTCGATCGACCTGCCTTCGGTGACCGAGAAAGACCGCATGTACATCGAGTGGGCCACGGAGAACGGCGTCGATTTCATCGCCCACTCGTTCGTGCGCAGCGCGCGCGACGTCGAAGCCGTGCAGGCGATTCTCGACAGCCGGAACAGCGGCATCAAGATCATCTCGAAGATCGAGAACCAGGAGGGGATCGACAACATCGACGAGATCATCGAAGCCTCCTACGGCATCATGGTGGCGCGCGGCGACTTGGGCGTCGAGCTGCCTGCCGAGATCATCCCCATCACGCAGCGGATGATCGTCGATAAGTGCATCGCCGCCAAACGTCCGGTCATCATCGCCACGCAGATGCTCTACTCGATGGTCGGTTCGCCGCGTCCGACGCGCGCCGAGGTGAGCGATGTCGCCAGCGCCATCTACGAGCGGGTCGACGCCGTCATGCTGAGCGACGAGACCGCTTCGGGAGCCTATCCCGTGGAGTCGGTCGAGACGATGGCGCGCATCGCCAAGGCCATCGAGCGCGACGAAGCCTATTCGACGCCCTTCATCGACATCCACATGGTGTCGGTCAACCACGAGATTACGGCGCAGATCGCCCGTTCGGCGGTGCGCGCTTCGACCAACCTGCCGATTCGGGCGATTCTGCTCGATACGCTGACGGGCCGCACGGGGCGTTACATCGCTGCGTTCCGCCCGACGACGATCGTCATCGCGGTCTGCTACACGTTGCAGGCGCAGCGCTTGCTGGGACTCTCGTATGGCGTCATGCCGATCCTGCGCAGCAAGAGCAAGGAGGACTCCTATCATTTTCTGGGCGACGCCATGGAGTTCATCAACCAGCGTTACCAGGAGTTGAAGGACGAGGATATGGTCGTGGCCATCGGCGGCAGTTTCGGTGCCGTGCGCGGCGCCTCCTACATCGAGATCGCCACGATCGGCGATATCAAGCGCCGCAACGAGGAGCGTCGGGCGCAGTTGAAATAGCGCGGTATGGGCGGGGAGTTGCGCGATAAGGTCGCCAGCGGCGTGGCGTGGAGTCTGGGCGAGAAGCTCGGAACCATCCTGTTGCAGATGGTCGTCTCGATCGTCGTGGCGCGGCTGCTGATGCCCGACGACGTGGGGCTGATGGCGCTGATGACCTTCTTCTCGTCGCTGGCGCTGGTGGTCGTCGACAGCGGCTTTTCGCAGATGCTCATCCGCAAGGGCGATCCTGCGCAGGGCGATTACAAGTCGGTCTTCCTCTTCAACGTCGTCGTTTCGTGGATCGTCTACGGCGTGCTGGTGGCTGTCTTTCCTGTCGTAGCGGCTTTTTACGGGCGGCCGATTCTGGCGCGTATCGCGCCGGTGCTCTTTCTTCTGGTGCCGGTCAATGCGCTGGGTACGATCCAGAATACGATCTTCATGCGGCAGTTCCGCTTCGCGCTGCTGTCGAAGATCACTTTCGTCGCGTCGCTTGCGAGCGGTGTGCTGGCCGTGACGATGGCGCTGGCCGGATGCGGCGTGTGGAGCCTGGTCGGGCAGCGCCTCTCGTCGATCGCGGTGCGGGCGGCGCTGCTGTGGTTTTTCAGCGATTGGCGGCCGCGCCGCACGCAGCGGGCTTCGACGCGCCCGCTGCGTGAAATGGCTCCTTACAGCCTGCGGCTCATGGCCACCGACCTCATCTCGGCGATCTATACCCGTGTGGCGCAGCTCTTCATCGGCAAGATCTACTCGACCGATCTGCTCGGCTATTTCTATCAGGCGCAGAAACTCGAAGAGCTGCCCGTCACGTCGACCGTGCAGTCGGTGCAGAACGTCACCTTTCCCGCTTTTTCCAAACTGGCGGCCTCGCCTCGCAAATTCGCCGAAAGCTACCGGCAGGTAGTGATGATCGTCGCCTTTCTGATGTTTCCCGCGATGACGGGCCTCTCGGCCGTCGCACCCGATCTCTTCGCCCTGCTGCTGGGCGAAAGGTGGATGCCGACGGTGCCTTATTTCGAGGCGATGTGCCTCGTGGGGCTTTTCACGCCGCTGGCGATGATCGCCTACAACGTGCTCAAAACCCTGAGCGACGGCCGTGTGGTGGTGCGGTTGGAGGTCGTCAAGCGTGTCTTGATGACGGGGGTGCTGGCGGTGACTATTCCGCACAGCGTCATGGCGATCGTGTGGGGCATGGTGGCCATGGCGGCCATCGAACTGGTGCTCAATCTCGTTGCGACGACGCGGCTCTGCACGCTGTCTCTCTGGCGGTTCGTGCGGACGCTGCTGCCCATCGCGGCCGTTACGGCGCTGATGTACGGCACGGTGGTGTGGGGCGTGCAACCCCGTATCGCCGACCTGCACCTCGGCTTGCGGCTTATGGTGCAGCTGATCGCCGGCGTCGCGGTCTTCGCCGGTGCCGCGGCCCTTTTCCGGCTGGAATCCCTGCGCGAGACGCTGGCGATCGTACGGAAGTTATGGCACAAAACCTGTTGATGTAGTCTTCCGACGATGTGGGCATAAACCGGCTCCCGGAACTTCGCAAGAAGTTCCGGGAGCTGACGTGACAAGCGGGGCGGCCTTATGCCGTGACGTCCGCTTTGTAGTAGGTCTTCGCCTCGCAGTCGCCGCGCAGCACGGCCAGTGCGTTGCGTGCCAACGCCTCCAACTCGTTCTCGCCGGGGTAGACGAAGACCGGGGCGATGAAGTCGACATGCGCGGCGATGAAATCCGTGAGCCGCTTGTTGTGGGCGATGCCGCCGGTGAGCAGGATCGCATCCGCCTTGCCTTTGAGGGCGATGGCCATCGCCCCGATCTCTTTGGCCACGTTGTAGCACATGGCGCGCAACACCAGCATCGCCTGCAAATCGTTGTTGTCGATCCGCCGCAGGATTTCGGGGACCGACGTCGTGCCGAGGTGTGCGAGCAGGCCGCCGCGGCCGTTGATGAGTTTCTGCAACTCTTCGCGGGTGTATTCTCCCGAAAAGCAAAGGTCGATCAGCGGTCCTGGAGGCAGCGTGCCGGCGCGCTCCGGCGAAAACGGCCCTGCGCCGTTGAGGGCGTTGGAGGTGTCGATCACGCGCCCCTGGCGGTGCGCGCTGACGGTGATGCCGCCTCCCATGTGCGAGACGATCAGGTTCAGCTCTTCGTATTTCCGACCCGTTTCGCGGGCGTACCGGCGTGCGATGGCCTTCTGGTTGAGGGCGTGGAAGACCGATTCGCGCGGCAGCTGGGGCAGTCCCGAAATGCGTGCGTAGGGAATCATCTCGTCCACCACGACCGGATCGGCGATATAGGCCTTGACACCGACCTCGGCTGCGATCTCCTGTGCGATCAGTCCGCCCAGATTCGAGGCGTGCTGCCGCCGGGCGTGGAGCAGGTCGTCGTGCAGTGCGTCGTTCACCTCGTAGACCCCGCCCTCGACGGGATGCACCAGCCCGCCGCGGCCGATGACGGCAGAGAGGGTGCCGATGTCGAATCCGCGTTTGCGCAGCGATTCGAGCACGAGGTCTTTCCGCCATTCGAACTGGTCGCCGATCGTCGCGAATGCGGCGATCTCGGCGGCGGAGTGGTCGATCGCCAGCGAAAGGACGGGCTGCGTATCTTCGTAGACGGCGATCTTCGTGGAGGTAGAGCCCGGGTTAATAGCCAGAATGATGTAGCTCATGGTCGGGGTGCGTATTGTCGGTTCGGTCGGGGCTTCCAGTGTGTCAGCGGGCGGCCAGGCAGGCCAGTGCGATGGAGTACATCTTGGTCAGGCGCGAGTCGCCGCGCGAGGTGAGCACGCAGGGAACCTTCGTTCCCATGACCATGGCCGCCAGCTCGGCGCCGCCGAAATGCGTGGCTGCCTTGAAGAAGACGTTGGCCGATTCGATGTTGGGGAAGAGCAGGCAGTCGGGATCGCCCGCGACGGCCGAACCCTTGACTTTCTTGTGCTCGGCGACCTCCTTGTAGAGCGCTACGTCCAGCGACAGCGGCCCGTCGACGATCGCATTGCCCAATTGTCCGCGGTCGCCCATTTTGGCCAGGATGGCCCCTTCGGTCGACGACGGAACGCTCGGCAGCACTTGTTCCGAGGGTGCGATGCAGGCGATTTTCGGCGTGTCGATGCCCAGCAGCCTGGCAGTCTGGATGAGGTATCCGATCAGCTTCTGTTTCTGCTTGAAGTCGGGCGCGGGGATCACCGCGACGTCCGAGATGCAGAGCAGTTTGGGAAGCGACGGCATTTCGAGAATGGCCACGTGGCTCAGCACGCCCTTGGGCGGGAAGAGACCCGCATCCTTGTTCAGAATGCCGCGCATGTATTTGTCGGTCGAGACGAGTCCCTTCATCAGGACGTCGGCGTCGCCCGCCACGACGGCCGCGACGGCCAGCCGCACGCAGTTGACGTCGCTCTTTTCATCCACGATCTTGAAGATCGAACAATCGATCCCCTCGGCCCCGCAGACCTCTTCGATGACCTGTTTGTCGCCGTAGAGGGTCGGTTCGACCAATCCCTCATTATATGCGTCGTAGACGGCGCTGAGCGTGTGGGAATCCTGGCCGTAGGCGACGGCCAGCCGTTTGCGGCCCTTTTTCTGGGCCTCCTCGACGATTTGCGAGAGTTTTGTAATCATTGCTGTATGAAAGTTCGTATTAAACGTTTCGGACGTTGTTTTCCGCTTCCCGTGTCCGGAACCGCCGCCGGAAGGCTCTGCCGGTCGGTCGGGGAGTGCGAACCCGCTTCGTTGCCCGTCGAATCGAAGGGTTTTTCACCGATGCGGGATCATCGGGATCATTTGACCAGATTGTAGGTGTCGGTGGCGATCATCAGCTCCTCGTCGGTAGCGATGACTGCGACTTTGACCCGCGACGCGGGCGTCGAGAGGATTTTGTCCTCGCCCCGCACTTCGTTGGCCGCGGGATCGAACTCCACGCCCATGAATTCGAGGCCTGCGCAGACCGACCGGCGCAGTTCGCGCGAATTCTCGCCCACGCCGCCCGTGAAGACGATGAGGTCGACCCCTCCCATCTCGGCCGCATAGGCCCCCACGAACTTCTTCACACGGTTGTAATACATATCACGGGCCACGATGGCACGGGGATTCCCTTCGTTGTAGGCTTTGTCGATGTCGCGCATGTCGCTCGACAGATCGGTCATGCCCTGCACGCCCGAACGCTTGTTCATCATCTCGTCCAGTTCGGCATAGCTCATTCCCTCCTTCGCGCCGATGAACGTGATCGCCGATGCGTCGATCGCTCCGCAGCGCGTGCCCATCACCAGCCCGTCGAGCGGCGAGAAACCCATCGACGTATCGTAGGATTTGCCGTCGAGCACGGCCGTCACGGAGGCGCCGTTGCCGATGTGGCAGGTGACGATTTTCGATTTTTCATAGTCGAGCCCCGCCAGTTCGGCGCCTTTGCGCGCCACGTAGTGGTGGCTCGTGCCGTGGAAACCGTATTTGCGCACGCGATATTTTTCGTAGTAGGCGTGGGGCAGGGCGTAGAGGTAGTTCATGGCGGGAATGGTCTGATGGAACGAGGTGTCGAAGACCGTCACCTGCGGCGTACCGGGCAGCACCTTCTCGATCGAGAGAACGCCTTCCAGATTGGCGGGGTTGTGCAGCGGCGCGATCTCGAACAGCGAGCGGATCTTCCGCTTCACATCTTCGTCGACGATGCAGCTTTGGGGGAAGAATTCGCCGCCGTGCGCCACGCGGTGACCGACGGCTTTGATCTCGTCGAGCGACCCGACGACGCCGTGCGCCGGATCGGTCAGCGCGTCGAGTACCAGGCGGATGCCGGTCGTGTGGTCGGGAATGGCGCGGTGCAGCTCGAAATTCTCTCGTCCGACGGGTTTGTGGGTGAGGACGCCGTCGCTGAGTCCGATGCGTTCGACCAAGCCTTTGGCCAGCAGCGTGCTGCCGGTCTGCTCCATGTCGATCACCTGGTATTTGATAGAGGAACTGCCGCAGTTGAGTACTAAGATAACCATGTCTATTGTTCGTTTAATTACTGATTGTCGGATTTTTGTCAAAAATAGTGAAAGTTTCCGAGAAGCGAATGATTTTTCGTCAAAAAGCGATGCTTCGGACAGCAATTCGTCCGAAACGGAAAGTCGTTGCAGGCAGGACGCTACGGAACGGGGTTGCACGGCGCGGGTACTGCGGCGTTCCGGTCGATGATTTCCGCGCGTCGTTCCCCTTGCCCGGAATGACACTTTCTGTCGTCTTGGGAAGGACGCCTTGGAGGGCGGTGCGAGAATCGTATACAGATTGTCGGGAATATATGCCCCTACCGCCGTTTGTCAGCCCGCGGCCGGCGGAGGATGTGCCGGAGGCCGCAGGCGGGCCGATGCAGCCCTCCGCATCGGGCGGCTGCGGGCTGCCGCTCTTCGGCCGCGGCCGAAAACGCATATTTTTTAACAGAATCTGGCTGTGAAAGCGTCAAGAAACATCCCGACCTTCTCTTCGGGAATTTCCTGCAAGAAAATCTTTACCACCTTTTGTCACCAAAAGGCGGCGCCAAAAGTGTCCGCAGGACACCGCCGTCCGATCTGTTCCCGCCTCCGGTGCAATGCGGAAGATGTTGTGCGCTTCGCGCAACGATGATTATTCGGTTGCGTCCGTACCTGGCAGGCCCTCGACCCGCCCGATCGCACTGCTTCCGCTACTTTTCGCGGTGCTTGATCTTTTGGTGCTTTTGGATCAAGCCAAAAGCACAAGAAAAACTGAGAAAGGGGAGAACTTCCCGATCGATTCTTCGGGAAGAATCCCGCGTTTTCGACGGTGCATCCGCCGCCCGTTCTCCTTTCCCGATTTTTCGCAAGGCGGAGCGATGGGCGCTTTGCGCAGCCATTGTCTGCGTTATTTCTCGTACTTGTAACCTACGCCCTTGACAGTGATGATGTGTTCGTCGCCGATCTTCTGCCGCAGTTTGCGAATGTGGACGTCGATCGTGCGGTCGCCGACCACTACGTCCTCGCCCCATACGCGGGAGTAGATCTCCTCACGCGAGAAGAGCCGTCCCGGATCGGACATCAGCAGCGTCAGCAGCGCGAACTCCTTGCGCGGCAGGGAGATCTCCTCCCCGTTGCGTTTGACGATGTAACGGGCCGGATCGATCGTGACGCCGCCCGTATCGCGGGGTGCCGCATCGCCGGCGCCGATGCGTTTGAGGATCGCTTTCAGACGGCTGACCAGGATGTGCATCTTGATCGGTTTGCTGATGTAGTCGTCGGCTCCGGCGGCGAATCCCGTGAGCTGGTGCTCGTCTTCGCCCAGCGCCGTGAGGAAGACGATCATCGTGTCTTTCAGTTCGTCGTGCTCGCGCAGGCGGCGGCAGGTTTCGAGCCCGTCCATGCGGGGCATCATCCGGTCGAGCAGGATCAGATGCGGATGCACTTCGAGTGCGCGGGCGACCCCTTCGGCGCCGTCGCGGGCGGTGAATACTTCGTAACCTTCGCGTTGGAGGTTGTAGCGGACGAATTCGAGGATGTCGTCTTCGTCGTCGACCAAAAGAATGCGGTGACTCATAATCGGTAGCTGGTGTGAATGTGCCTCTTCGTTTCCCGCGTCCGGCTCGGCCCTCAGGCGGTCGCTGTCTTCGCTCGACGAAAACGGCCGTTAATTTCCCGCTAAGATAGTTAAAATCCCGAAAAAAATTGTGAAAATCTTCTGAAAATGGTATCTTTGCCAGATGTATATGCGCGAGTATATACCATGGTTAATCAAAACTTAGCGTAAGATGGCTACTAAAATCACCAACCCCTCTGTTCCGGAGGAACAAGTCAGCAATGCTGAAGATGTGCAGAAAACGTCCGCTTCCGAGGCTCCCGCAGCGGAGCTTGTAACCGTCGCCGTACCGGCCGAAGATCCCGCGGGGGAACCCGTGGCGGCCGCCGTCGGGGAGACTGCCGCCGAGCCGCCCGTGGAGGCTGCCGCTCCTGCGGAGGAGCCTGTCGGGGCCGCACCGGTGGAAGAGCCGGAGACGGCTGTTCCGGCCGTAGCGTCTGCCGGGGAAGCGGTCGCCGCACCGGCCGAGGGGGTCGATTTCGCGGACGAGGAGGCTGCATTGGCCGCGCGGAGCGCGGGGCTCGACGAGGAGGAGCCGGCAGACGGTGAAGCGGTGGACGAAGGTGCGGCCGGAGCGTCGGATGCGCTTTTCGACGGCCGGAGCGAGGAGGAGATGGTCTCCCTGTTCGCCAAGATGCTCGACGAGGAGCCGGTGCAGTCGCTGCGCCGGGTGGTGGAAGCCGTCAAGATAGCCTTCTACAAGGCGCACCGCGCCGAGGTCGAGGCGCAGCGCAGGGCTTTTGTCGAAGCCGGCGGCGACGAAGCGGAGTTCGTGCCTGCTGCCGATGCGCAGGAGCTTCGGCTCAAAGACCTGTTCAAGGAGTACCGCCGCCGCCGCGACGAGTTCATCGCGTCGCTCGACGCCGAGAAGGAAGCCAACCTGAAAATCAAGTTGCAGATCATCGAGGAGTTGAAGGAACTGGTCAACTCGGACGAGACGCTCAACCATACGTTCACCAAGTTCCGCGAATTGCAGCAGCGCTGGAAGGAGACGGGGCTGGTTCCCCAGCAGAACGTCAAGGATCTGTGGGAGACCTACAACCTGCATGTCGAGAATTTCTACAACTTCATCAAGATCAACAAGGAGTTGCGCGACCTCGATCTGAAAAAGAACTACGAGCAGAAGCTCGCGCTGTGCGAAGCGGCCGAGGCGCTGGTTCTGGAACCGTCGATCGTGGAGGCATTTCACAAATTGCAGAAACTCCACGACGAGTGGCGTGAGACGGGCCCCGTCGCCAATGAGTTCAAGGAGACGCTTTGGGAGCGTTTCAAGGAGGCTTCGAGCCGTATAAACAAGCAGCATCAGGCCTTCTTCGAGAACATCAAGGCCGAGCAGACGAAAAATCTCGAACTGAAAGCGGGGCTCTGCGAGCAGACCGAAGAGCTTGCCCAGCAGCTCTACACCACGCGCAAGGAGTGGAACCGGGCCAGCGACCGTCTGTTGGAGATCCAGAAGGTGTGGAAGACGATCGGCTTCGCGCCGAAGAAGGACAATACCCGTATCTACGAGCGGTTCCGTACGGCGTGCGACCGGTTTTTCGAGGCCAAGCGCCGCTTCTATGCCGACGTGAAGACCGAAATGGAGCACAACCTTCAATTGAAGAACGAGCTGTGCGAAGCGGCCGAAGCGTTGCAGATGAGCGAGGAGTGGAAGAAGACGACCGATGAACTGATCGCCTTGCAGGCTCGCTGGAAGGAGATCGGCGCCGTGTCGCGCCGTTACTCCGATCAGGTGTGGAAGCGTTTCCGTGCCGCGTGCGACAAGTTCTTCGAGCGCAAGGCGGCGCACTTCTCGGACGTGGACGGCCAGTACGAGCAGAACCTCGTCCGCAAGCAGGCGCTTCTGGACGAAATGGCCGCAGCCGACGTCAAGGAGGGCGGTTTCGAGATGATCAAGGAGTTCCAGCGCCGTTGGAGCGAGATTGGTTTCGTGCCCATCAAGCGTAAGGACGAGATACAGAAGCGCTACAAGGAGTGCGTCGATACGCTCTTCTCGGTGCTGCGCGGTTCGGAGCGCGACCGTTCGATGTCGCGGTTCCGCGAGAAGGTCTCGGCCTTCAAGGCGTCGGGCGACCGCCGGATCCGCACCGAACGCGACCGTCTTTACAATCGGGTGAAGCAGTTGGAGTCCGACATCGCCCTGTTGGAGAACAACATCGGTTTCTTCGCCCATTCGAAAGGCGCCGAGGCGCTGATCGCCGACGTGCGCGAGAAGATCGAGCGCGCCAAGCGCGAAATGGCCGACACGATCGAGAAGGTGAAGCTCATCGACCGCGAAGCGGCCCGGGAGTCGGAGGATCGCGAGGCATAGGCCGCCGTTGCGGCCGGCGGGACCGACCGTGCCTGCGAGGGTGCGGCCGCGGACGGGTTATTAACGAAAAACTTTTCAGACCATATACGTTCAAAAGAGGATATGAAACTCAAAAAACCGAAGTACATCTTTGTTACCGGCGGCGTGGCTTCTTCGCTGGGCAAAGGCATCATCTCGGCATCGATCGCCCGCCTGTTGCAGGCGCGCGGCTATACGGTGACCATCCAGAAGCTCGACCCTTACATCAACATCGATCCCGGGACGCTCAATCCCTACGAGCACGGCGAGTGCTACGTCACCGAAGACGGTACGGAGACCGACCTCGATCTGGGGCACTACGAGCGTTTTACGTCGATCACCACCTCGAAGGCCAACAACGTCACCACGGGCAAAATCTATAAAAGCGTCATCGAAAAGGAGCGCCGCGGCGATTACCTGGGCAAGACCGTGCAGGTCATCCCCCATATCACCGACGAGATCAAGCGGCGCATTCAACTGTTGGCGCAGCAGAAGGTCTACGACATCATCATCACCGAACTGGGCGGCACGGTGGGCGACATCGAGTCGCTGCCCTTCATCGAGTCGGTGCGCCAGCTGCGCTATGCGCTCGGCTACCGCGATACGGCGCTCGTGCACCTGACGCTGATCCCCTACATGGCCGCTTCGGGCGAGTTGAAGACCAAGCCTACGCAACATTCGGTCAAGGCATTGATGGAAAACGGTCTGCAACCCGACATCCTGGTGCTCCGCACCGAACGGGCGTTGTCGCAGGGGCTTCGCCGCAAGGTGGCGCTCTTCTGCAACGTCGACGCCAACGCCGTGATGGAATCGATCGACGTGCCTACGATCTACGAGGTGCCGTTGCGTATGCACGATCAGCATCTGGACGAGGTGGTGCTCTCGAAACTCGACCTTCCGGCCGACTGCGAACCCGATATGGAGCAGTGGAAGGCTTTCGTGGAGAAGGTCAAGAATCCGCACCACAAGATCGAGATCGCGCTGGTGGGAAAATATACCGAACTGCCCGATGCCTACAAGTCGATCAGCGAAGCCTTCATCCATGCCGGCGCGATGAACGACTGCAAGGTCAAGCTGCGTTACGTCAATTCGGAGAAGATCGACGATGCGAACGTCGACGAGATACTGGGCCGGATGGCCGGCATCCTCGTGGCGCCGGGCTTCGGCAACCGCGGCATCGAGGGGAAGATCGCGGCCGTGAAGTATGCCCGCGAGCACGGCGTGCCGTTCATGGGCATCTGTCTGGGTATGCAGTGCGCCGTGATCGAGTTCGCGCGCAACGTATTGAAGATGAAGGATGCCAATTCGACCGAAATGGAGCCTTCGACCAAGCATCCGGTCATCGACCTGATGGAGGAGCAGAAGGGTGTGACGGCCAAGGGCGGCACGATGCGTCTGGGCGGTTATCCCTGCCAGTTGCGGCCCGATTCGAAAGCCGCCGCCGCTTACGGTGCGACCGACATCGTCGAGCGGCACCGCCACCGTTACGAGTTCAACAACGATTATCTGGGCGATTTCGAGTCGCACGGCATGATCCCCGCAGGCGTCAATCCCGAAACGGGGCTGGTCGAGGTGGTCGAGCTGACCGGTCATCCGTGGTTCGTCGGCACGCAGTATCATCCCGAGTACAAGAGTACGGTGCAGCGTCCGCATCCCCTGTTCGTGGCCTTCGTGGCTGCGGCGTTGAAATACAGTGGTAACTAATCCCCTCGCGTCGAGAAATTTCGAATGGATAAAAAATCAATCATAGGTATCGTACTTATCGGGATTCTGTTTTTCGGTTTCACGATTTACAGTTCCCGGCAGCAACAGAAATATCAGGAGGAGCTGGCCGCTTATCAGGCGGCCCATCCCGAATTGACGCAGCCCGTCGTCCCCGATTCGTCGGCCGTGGCCGCAGCGCCGGTCGTGGAGTCGCTCGGTGCGGCGACGCCCGATTCGACTCGTCTGGCACGCGAAGTGGCCGTGCTGGGTGATTTCCTCGCCGCGGCCAAGAACGCTGCGCCGCAGGAGATCGTCGTAGAGAACGACGTGATGAAGGTGTGCTTTTCGACCGGAGGAGGCATCGTGCGCTCCGTGACGCTCAAAGACTATACCCGTTACGGCCGTCAGGGCGAACGCAACGAACCGATCGAGATGTTCGTCCCCGAAAGCGCGAAGTTCGATCTGTCGTTTTTCATCAAAAACGGCCTGAACAACGTGAAGGTCAATACGTCGGAATATACCTTCACGGCCGATCCGGTCATCCGTACCGACACGGCGCAGATCGTCCGTATGCGGCTGCCCGTCGCCGAGGGCGCGGCGTTGGAATACCGCTACGTGGTCTACGACGAGGCGACGCCCTCGCGTGACTATCAGGTCGACTACACGGTGCGTCTGGTCGGGATGGCCCCCTACATGGCCAACCAGAGCAGCATCGGCATCGCGTGGAGCAACACCTCCTACCAGAACGAGCGCGGTTTCAAGAACGAGAACATGTACACGACGGTTGCCTATCGCGTTCCGGGCGAAGGGTCGATCGACGACCTGTCGATGAGCGAGGGGGCCAAGGAGGAGAAGATCTCTTCGTCGGTGGAGTGGATCGCCTTCAAGCAGCAGTTCTTCTCGTCGGTGCTCATCGCCCGCGACGACTTCCTCTACGCCGACGTGGCGTACGATACCGCATCGCCCGATTCGGGGCTTATCAAGGCTTTTTCGGCCACGATGGCCGTACCCTATACGGCCCAGACCGAACAGTACGACTTCTCATTCTACTTCGGTCCCAACAAGTACGCCGTGTTGAAGAAGATCGACGACGCGCAGGGCCAATCGCTGCTGCTCGACCGGCTGATCCCCATGGGCTGGGGCATTATCGGGTGGGTGAGCCGCTGGCTGGTGATCCCCGTCTTCGATTTCCTGCGGCAGTATATTCCGAGCTTCGGCTGGATCATCCTCATCCTGGCGATCCTCATCAAGATCATCGTTTCGCCGCTGACTTACAAGAGCTATATCTCGCAGGCCAAGATGCGCATCATCAAACCCGAGATCGACGCCCTGAATGCCAAGTATCCCAAGCAGGACGACGCGATGAAGAAGCAGCAGGAGATGATGGCCCTCTACAAGAAGGCGGGCATCAATCCGCTGGGAGGGTGCATCCCGATGCTGATCCAGCTCCCGATCCTGATCGCCATGTTCCGTTTCTTCCCCTCGTCGATCGAGTTGCGGGGGCAGTCGCTCTGGTGGGCGCACGACCTGTCGTCGTACGACAGCATCCTGAATCTGCCCTTCTCGATCCCCTTCTACGGCGACCACGTGAGTCTGTTCGCGCTGCTCATGGCGCTCTCGACCTTCGGGTTCTCCTATATGAGCTATCAGCAGACGGCTTCCGCACAGCCGCAGATGGCGGGCATGAAGTTCATGATGGTCTACATGATGCCGGTCTTCATGCTCTGCTGGTTCAACGACTATTCGAGCGGTCTGTGCTACTACTATCTGCTGTTCAACCTGCTGACCATCGCCCAGACCTTCCTGATCCGCCGCATGGTGGACGACGGGAAGATTCACGCCGTCATGGAGGCCAACGCCAACAAGGCGAAGAACAAGAAGAAGTCGAAGTTCCAGTTGCGCTACGAAGAGCTGATGCGCCAGCAGGAGGCGCAGAGCCGTTCCGGAAAGAAAGGCACGAAGCGCAAGTAGGCGGAACGCTTCCCGTTCGGGAGACCGCAAACGAAAAAGGATACGACGTGCGTCGTATCCTTTTTCGTTTGCAGGAAGCTGCGTTCTATTTTTTCAGGTCGTTTCGTGTCGGATTTCCGGGTGCGATCTTGACCAGCACCACCCCGTGGGGCGGGACTTGTGTCTCGAAGCCCTTGTCGGTGGTCGTGAGGTCTTTCTGTCTCCACAGGTCGCGCACGACCTGCGTACCCCTGATGCCGAGTTGTTTGAGCGTGAAACCGATCTTCGCGGGTTCGAGGTTTTTGTTGAACAACCCTACGGCCATCGCACCGTCTTCGAGGTGCTTGACGTAAATCACCCGTCCCTCCTTTTCCCAGATCGCCACGGCGTGCACGCCCAGCGGATCCTGGTTGACGGCGATCACCTCGTCGTTGGTAAGCAGCGATTTCGTGAAAGGATCGAGCCGCGCCAGATCGCAGCCGATGAGCAGCGGCGAAGCGAGCATGGCCCAGAGCGACATGTGCGTATACTGTTCGTCGGCCGTGAGCTTCGTATAGTGGAGCTTGGGGCCCCATCCGACGAGTCCCACGACGAGCATGTCGGCGTCGGGCCAGTGTCCGGGGCCGCAGAAGGGCGCCCAGCGCTGCTGTTCGAAGCCGATGGATGAGATGCTTTTCCACGTGTCGCGAATATCGCCCGTGGTGCGCCAGCAGTCGGTATACTCCACCCATAGCGGAGCGTCGGCATAGGGTGCCGAGTTGGAGATGCTGTATACGATGTCGCGATCCGTTGCGCGAAGCGCGTCGTGCATCTCCTTTACGTGGTAGAGATCGTTGGGATTCCAATCGTATTTGAGGTAGTCGATCTGCCAGTCGGCCCACTGGCGTGCGTCGGCCTCGACGAAGGAGTAGGCGCCGTGGCGGTACATCTCCTTGCGGTCCTGCCAGTAGTTGCCGCCGGGTTTCTCGTAGCGGAAATTCTCGTTGTGGTTGCCGTCCTTGATCCACTGGTTCTCGCCGTCGGGGTTGTCGGAGTACGATCCGATGTGCGCGGCGTAGGTTCCGATCCAGGGCGAGGAGTAGATGCCGAGTTTAAGTCCCATGGCGTGTACCTGCTCCGAGAGCTCCTTCATGTCGGGGAACTTGTCGTTGGTCTGGATGGCGTTGTAGCGGCCGCCGCGCCGGCCCTGCCAGCCGTCGTCGATGTTGATGTACGTCCAGCCGTGGTTCACGAGCCCCGACTCGACCATCGCACGAGCCGAGGAGAGGACTTGCTCCTGCGTGACGTCGCGCGCCCAGCAGTTCCACGAGTTCCAGCCCATGGGCGGCGTGAGGGCGATCCGCTCGCCGATGACGATGCGAAGTTCGCGGGTGGCTTCCCCGAGTGCGTTGCGTGCGGTGAGTTTGACGAGGTAGGTGCCCGGCTTCTTGACGCGGCCCGTGATGAAGCCGGTCGAGGGATCGAGGGAGAGGCCTTTGGGCAGACCTTCGGCGGCGAATGTCATGGGTCTGTCTCCGGATGCCGGTATGGCGAAGAGAAACTCCGAGCCGGGACGGGCCCCGAAGACCTTCGCCCCGTTGATGCGGGGAGTAGGCGGCGCGGGCGGGGTGAGAATGTACTGCGAAAGATCCGGCACCAGGGCGTCGGGGGCCGACTGGCTCCATGCGGGTGTCCACAGAAGCGCGGCCGCGAAGAAAAACGCGAGTAGTCGTTGCATGATTCGATTTGATTTAAGTTAGACATCTATATATTAATGTACCGATCAAAACATAGGATGTCTTCATACAAATATAGGATTTTTCTTTGAAAATTCGAATACAATTCCTTAAAAGTCAGCCGTAACGGTCGGATTCTTTCATTTTCTTTGAAAATCTTTCCGAAAATCGTGCGAAATCCGACTTCGTGCGGTTTGAGTTAAGGAAGTTCATATTGGAAAATATTGGCGCGGCGTCGGTTGCCGTCCTTTTTCGATTGCGAGGCGAATCCCAGAAAGAGTTTCCCGCGCCGGATTTTCACCCCTTCGGACTCGATGTATCCGCTTTCGGTGATGCCCGCTTCGGTCAGCGCTTTCAGGTCGGAGACGGCCCGAACTTTCGTGCGGGACTGTACGATGCGGCCTTCGAAATCGTAGACTGTCATGTAGGCTTCTCCCGTCGTACCGTCGTTGTTTCCGCTCGTTCCCTCCATGAGATACATGCGGCCGTCGTGTATCTCGTATCCCTGCCATGCGATGGCGGGCGTCGGGATGCTGAATCGCGCGAGAGGTTGCAGCCGCGAGAGATTGCGGACGCGCACCTCGGGCGTGACGTCTTTTCGGAGCGGATAGCTCTCCGTTTCGCCGCCGTAGGAGAGGGGTTGCAGCGTGACGGTCTCTTCGGGAAGGGCTTTCGCTTCGCTGAGCGAATAGACCACCCAGCAGTAACGGCCCGGAGTGTCGACACGGGTGTAGAGGATGGCCAGCTGGTCGTTCGCCGCGTCGACGGCGGGATTCATGTTGAGGCAGCCGGCTTCGATGAAATAATTTTCGTCGGAGTTCCACGGGTAATGGGTCGAGCCGGGGTTGTAGCGGATGCGCGAGACGACCTGTTCGTGCCAGTAGTTGCCGTCGTCCACCCGATTGGCGTAATTGCCTACCCAGACGAAACGCTCGTCGCCCGCCTCTTCGACGGCCATGTTCGAGGAGTGGCCGTGGAAACAGAGGGTCATGTACTCCGTAGCCTGTCGGTCGGGCATACTGCGCGAAACCAGAATTTTGTATCGATCGGTCACCTGCGTGTAGAAAATTTCGCCGCGGGAGTCGACGTCGAAGCCCTGCATGACCGTATTGGCCGGCAACTGGACGAACCGGCTGAAAATGATTCCGTCGCTCAGCGGCGCATCGATCCACGTCGTGTTCGAGGAGCGGACCGTGATGCCGATCGCGCATCGGGCGTCGCCGGAGGCCGTTTCGGCCGTTACGGTCGCCGTACCGACGTTGCGGCCCGTGACGATGCCCCGTGCATCGACCGAAACCGTCTGCGGCGAAGAAGAGCGGAATGTCACGCCCAGCGGGTTACCGTCCATGTCGTATGCGGTGTCGTTCGCATCGCCGTCGTGGCGGATGCGCAGCGTCGGGCGGTAGGTTTCGCCCACTTCGAGTGTTTTCGATGTGGTTTCGAACGAGAGGGCCGGCGGGGTGTCGGACGTTTTGTTTCCGTTCGAACAGTTCGTAGCGGCGAGGCAGAACCCCGCAGCGGCGAAGATCAGGGAGCAGGTCATGACGAATGATTTCAACCGGCTACCGGCCCTGCCGTTTGCAGGCAGGACCGGTAGCCGGTAGTTACAGAGATTTATGGGAGGGATCATTCGCCGGCGTCGATCAGTACGGGTTCGAATTCGCATACCGACACCAGCTTCCGGCCCGGACGGCCGGATTCGGTCATTTTCAGCCGCAGGTAGCGTCCCGCCCCGAACCATTGTTCGCTGCGGAAATCGCCGACGACCGTCTTGCTGCCCTCGAAGTCGAAGGATTGCAAGGGTATCCAGGTTTTTCCGTCGTCGGACATTTCGATCCAGCCCGCTTTGAGGTCGGTGACGTTGCTGTCGTTGCGGCGCGTGAGTTTCATGCCGGCGTAGTAGCAGGTCTTGCCCAGATCCCAGTCGATCGTCACGGGGAGCGTTTCGATGTCGCCTTGGCCGATATCGTTGTAGCGGTTCTCGAATTTGGTCGATACGTCGCCGTCGATCGTCAGTTCGGGGCCGCGGCCGGTGTACCACGAGCTGCATGCCACGAGGATCCATTTGCTGCGGTCGGTGAAGAGGGGATTGAGCGCGATGTGGTAGAGCACGGTGTTGTCCGCTCCGATCTTGAATTCGGAGTTGCTTTTCAACTGCACGGCCAGTGTGTAGAAGCGGTCGGGCGTCAGCTTCGACTTGTCGATCTCGAAATGCGACACGGCCTCGCGCTTGCCCACTTCGAGCTGTGCCGGCGTGAAGGTGACGGCGTCGGTCGGGATCGGCAGGTAGTTCGTACCGTGCTCGGCGTTGTAGGCGTCGAGCACTTCGTCGCCGTAGACGTATTCGGTCGTGGTCTCCCACTTGTTGTCGAATTCGACGTAGGCGGTGAAGTCGAGCGTCTGGGAGGAGCCCAGATCGCACTCCACCACGCCGGCGTTTCGAACCAACACCTGGGTCTCCGCCATCTCGGGGTTGATCAGGATGCTGCCGAGCTCCTCGTTCACCTTCGAAGAGGAGGAGGTCAGGCGCAGCGGGATGACGTAGGACGTCAGATCGCCGAGCTGCTTGATCGCCGAGCAGTCGAGCTGCACGGTGAACGTCGTCGAGGGGTGGTCGGCATCGACCGATCCCGTACTGTTCACCAGCCGGTAGCAGGCGGGATCGAGCGCCGTATAGGCAGTGCCGTTGGCCTCGTTGTAGGCCGTGAGGACGTCGTCCGAAAGTTCGATCCCGAGCTCGGAGGGCGTGACGGTGTATCCGCTGCTGAAAGCGCGGAAGGAGTAGTCGATGGTCTCTTCGATATCGTAGAAGAGGGCTTTTTGCAGGTCGCTTTCGAGCAGGTAGACGACCGAGTCCAGCAGGTTGTCGTTGCGGTGATCCGCTTCGCAGCCGCCGAGCAGCAACGCTCCGGCGACAGGTATGATGAACTGTTTGAGTTTCATGATTGTCTGAATTGAATTAGGGTTACCAACCGTAGTTCTGCGTGCAATCCGTACGGTCCATCTCCTCCTGCGAAATGGGGAAGAGGTAGCCGCGCGGCGAGAATTTTCGATGTCCGTTGGCGCTCAATCCGCTGTCGCGGGTGCTGAGCGTGCGTTTCCAGAAAGCGCTGTTGGCGTTGTGGTTCGTCGCGTCGATGTTCATGCCGTAGACGTCGCCGTGCTCCGTTTCGGCGATCATCCATGTGCGGATGTCGAAATAGCGGTGATTCTCGTAGCAGAGTTCGACCATGCGTTCGCGGCGGATCAGTTCGCGCATCTGCTTCTGGTTGCCCACCGCTTCGGGGTAGACTTTCTCGATGTCGGGGACACCCGCGCGCTTGCGCACCATGTTGAGATAGGTGAGGATGTCCGGATTGCCGGGATCGTATTCGTTGAGCGCTTCGACGTAGTTGAGCAGAATCTCGGCGTAACGGATGATTGGCCAGTCGATGAAGTCCCACACGTTCGTACTGGTCGAGTCGCCGGCGGTCGAAGTGTCTTTGGTGTGATCGATGAACTTGCCGGCCAGGTAGCCTGTGGCGGGATAGTTCTGCTGGGTGGCTGCATAGCCTGAATTACCGCCGGTGTAGAGTTGGACGACGCCCTTGTTCACGTTACCGCTGTGCCATACGCAGCCGCTCCACAGCACGTTGATGTAGAAGCGCGGTTCGCGGTTCTGGTACATCATGAAGGTGTTGGCCAGCTGGTCGCCGAAGATCGGATGCGTGAAGGTCGAGAATCCCGTCTCGCTGTATCCCGATTCGGGATCGATGATCGGCTGCGTCTGGTCGCCGTTCGTATATCCCGTGATGGGATAGCGGCCGTTGGCCATGGCGAAGGCGTCGACCAGCTTCTGCGTGGGGCCGAACGATCCGTAGGCGCGCGACCGGGCCATGCGGGGCGTGGCGGCGACACCCCAGTTGTAGGCGCTAACGATGCGGGAGAAGATCATCTCCGTCACGGTGTTGACCGGTCCGACCGTCGTGTACAGATCGTGCAGACTGCCGTAGGGATCGGTGCCGTCGGCCCCGACGAGACCGTAGATGTTCATATCGATCACGTCTTTGGCGGCCTTTGCGGCCGTCTCCCATTTCTTCTCGTCGTAGACCGTGGGGAAGAGCGGGTTGCCGTACTTGTCGATCACGCCCTTGTAGAGGTCGTTGCCGTTGAAGAGTTTGCGGGCCGAATAGAGATAGACGCGGGAGCGGATGGCGAGGGCTGCCCCTTTGGTGGCGCGGCCGTATTTAGCCGACGCCCACTCCTGCGGGAGGCCTTTGGAGGCTTCGTAGAGTTCCGTGGTCACGTAGTCGACGCACTTCTCCCACGAGTCGCGTTCGCGTTCGTTCAGGTCCTCCTGCTCGTAATCCGTGGGTTCGTCGCCCAGAATGAACACGGGGCCGAAGGTGGACATCAGCAGCGAATAGTAGTAGGCGCGCAGGAAGCGGGCTTCGTTGTACATGTAGCCCTTGTCGGGGTCGCCTATTTCGGGGCATTCGTAGACGTGCTGCATGAAATAGCTGGCTTCGCGGATACCCTTGTAGATGTTGTTGTAGGTGTAACTGCGTTGAAGATTGATGGAGGGATCCCACGTGTCGTAGTTGATCTGCGTGTACGAGCGGCCGGTGTAGGCGATCGACGATTCATCGGCGCAGGGCGCCCACGGCAGCGTCTGTCCCGAAGGGTCGCTGTAATTGGGTTGGTAAGCGTAGACGTTGGTCAGGTATTGTTCCGTCGTCGAGGCTTTCAGGAAGATCTGGTCCGGCGTCAACTGTTCGTCGGGCTGGCGGTCGAGATAGTCGTCGCAGGCTACGAACGCGGTGCCGGACAATAACAGCAATCCGAATGTTTTCAATATGTTTTTCATAGTCGTTGTCGTTGGTTTAGAAGCCGATCGTAAGGCCGATGTTGATGATGCGGTTGTTGGGGTAGTTCGTGGCGCCGGTCTGCAAGTCGGGGTCCCACAGTTTGAAGGGACTGAACGTGAACAGGTTCACGCCGGAGAGATAGACGCGCATGTTCTGCATGGCCATCTTCTGGGAGATGCGCTTGGGCAGCGTATAGCCGATTTCGAGGTTTTTCAGGCGCATGTAGCGGCCGTTGGCCATCCAGAAGGTCGAGGTCTGATTGTTGTTGTTATTCGTACCGATATACAGACGCGGATATTTGGCGTCGAGCCGTTCGGGCGTCCAGTAGTTATCGTAGACATCGGAGAAGAGGTTGGCCTCGCGGCTGTTGCGGGCGTTGAAGCCGAGCGTCTGATCGGTAAGCGTCGAGAAGCTTACGTGGCCGACGCCCTGGAAGAAAGCCGAGAAGTCGAACGCCTTCCATTGCAGCGAGAAGCCGAATCCGTAGACGATTTCCGGGATCGACGTGTAGCCGATCGGTTTGACGTCGTAGGAGTCGACCACGCCGTCGCCGTTGAGGTCGAGGTACTTGATGTCGCCCGGTTCGACGTCGCCGAACGACTGCTTCGGCCATGCGTCGATGTCGGCCTGATCGCGGAACAGGCCGGCCGCTACGAGGCCGAACGTCTGGTAGCGTGCCTGCCCCGTGCGGTTCATGTAGAGGTATTTGTAGTCGGGTTGATCCTGATCGACGATCATGTTGCGGGCGTAGGTGAAGTTACCGCGCACGGTCAGATGCAGGTCTTGGCCGATCGTCTGGTGGTATTCCAGCGAAGCGTCGACGCCGCTGTTGCGCATCTTGCCGATGTTCACCCACGGCTGGGTGCTCAGACCGACGTAGACGGGGATCGACTGCCGTTGGAGGAAGATGCCCTCGCGTTTCTCTTTGAAATAGTCGGCCGAGATTTTCAGCTTGCTGAACAGCGACAGGTCGATGCCCACGTTGAGTTTGTGCGCCTCTTCCCAGCCCACGTTGGGGTTGGGCCAGTCGCCCATTTGGATCGAAGAGGAGCTGTGCGGTCTGGTTCCGAAATAGTAGCTGCTGCCGGAATTGACCGTGCCGTTGTAGATGAAGCGGCGCACGTTGTCGCCCGTGCCGATCTTGTCATTGCCCACGATACCGTAGGAGGCCTTGATTTTGAGCAGGTCGATCACGCCCCGCACCGGTTCGAAGAACTTCTCGTTGGAGATCACGTAGCCGGCCGCTACCGACGGGAAGAATCCGAACCGTTTGCCCGGCGAGAAGTTTTCCGAGCCGTTGTAACCGAAGTTGCCTTCGATGAAATAGCGGTTGTCGTAGCTGTACGTGATACGTCCGGCGATACCCTGGTGCCGGTAGGGAAGGGCCAGTTCGGGCTCCGACTTGTCGATTCCTACGTCATTGCGCTGCGACTGCTGGTAGAGGAAAAGCGCCGAGAGGTCGTGCTTGCCGAAGGAGCGCGCCCAGTTGACCGACGCTTCGAGGTAGACCGAACGGTAGCCGCTGTGCGACTCGGCGTAGGTCAGGTTGTCGGTGCCGACGACCGTCTGCTGCAAGATCAGGTCGCCGAACTCGTCTCGGCCGCTGGCCATGTACTGCGGGGGTGTCTTGGTGCGTGCCAGATGGTTGTAGTTCTTGGCGTCGAACGAGCCTTTGACGGTGACGGTGAGTCCTTTGGTTACCCAGTCGCCGAGGTCCTGCGTGAGCGAGAAGAGCGACTGCGCCGTGTTGTAGAACTTCTCGCGGTAACCGGTCTGCGTCAGCAGCACGTAGGGGTTCTCGCCGTTGTTGGCGCCGGGGCCGGGCAGCAGGCCGTTGGAGTAGACGGCCGGAAAGACATTGGGAGCCGATTTGATCGCATAGTTCCAGATGCTGGTGCCGCCGGAGTTGCTCGCCGCCGTTCCCGGTTCGTTCTTGCGCTCGAAGGTGGTGGCCAGGTTGACGTTGAGCTTGGTATATTTGTGGAGCTGCACCTCGACGTTGGAGCGGAAGTTGAACTTGCGGTAGAAGACCGACGTGTTGTACTCCTTCATGTTGTCGCGGGCGAACAGACCGTCTTCGTTGTAGAAACCGCCCGAAATGTAGTATTTGGCCGTGCTGCCGCCGCCCGTCACGTTGACGTTGACGCGCTCGTTGAACGAGAGATCCTTGTAGAGGTAGTCCACCCAGTCTACGTTGGGGTAGAGGTCGGGATCGGAGCCGTCGCGGTATTTCTGGATGACTTCGGGCGTGTAGACCTCGCTGCCCGCGGCGGCGTTCCACAGTTCGGCGAGCTGCACGGCGTCGAGCATGTCGGGGACTTTGGTCGGCTGCACCATGCCGGCTTCGAAGCGGATGTTGATCTGGGGTTTGCCGACGATACCCTCGCGCGTGGTGATGAGGATCACGCCGTTGGCGCCGCGCACGCCGTAGATGGCCGTCGCGGCGGCGTCTTTGAGGATCGAGAAGTCCTTGATGTCCTCGATGTCGACCAGATCCAGATCACGTTCGATGCCGTCGACGAGCACCAGCGGCGTCGTGCTGCTGCCGAAGGTCGAGATGCCGCGGATCCAGAAGGTCGAGCTGGCGCCCGGTTCGCCCGAACGCTGCACCGAGATCACGCCGGCCAGCTGGCCGGCCAGGTTGTTGGAGATTTTGGCCGTCGGCATCCGGATGTCGTTGACCGAGACCGAGGCGATCGACCCCACGACGCTGGCCTTCTTCTGCGTGCCGTATCCCACGACGACCACTTCGTCGAGTTCGTTGCCGGCCGAGAGTTCGATCACCTTGGGAAGGTTGGTGACGGGGAACTCCTGTGTCTGGTAGCCGATGTAGGAGACGGCGATGTAGCCGTAGTGTCCCGTAAAGGTGTAGTCGAAGGCTCCGTCGACGTTGGTGTTCGTTCCCAGCGCCGAATCCTTGACCCAGACCGTCGCGCCGATGATCGGCTCCTTGGTCTCGGCATCGATCACGCGGCCCGCGATGTGACGCGTCTGCGACGCCTGCTGCGCAGCCTCGGCGCGCGGCTGCTCCTGCGTAAGGATGATCGTGTTGTAGCGGATCACGTAGCTGATACCCGTGCCGCGGAGTGCATCGGCGAGCAGCTCCTCGACGTTGTGTTTCGACGGATCGGCCTTGATCGTGATGTTGTCGGCCAGATTACCTTGGTAGGAGACCTTGTAAGAGGTCTGCGCTTCGATCTGTCGGATCAGTTCTTTCAGGTTGGTCACGTTCCCGATGCGGATCGTGTTTTGTTGCGCCGTCTGTGCGGCGTGGGATAATTCCCCCCCCCACGGGATTTGGAATGTCAGGCAGAGAAGCAGCAATGCCCGGACATGCCATGAACCGCGAAAATTCTGTTTCATAGACGAATGGTTTAGGTTAAGTTAGTTAAGATCGTGACGCACGCCGTGTGCCGGCGGCCGCGTCTTTTCTATCTCGGACAGTTATTCATAAGATGGTGATTTTGTCGCCGTTCCGGGTGAAGCGTGTATCGGTCGAGAGCGTCACGATTTCGAGGACATGGCGCAGCGGCATGTTGTAGTCGAGCGTGCCGGTGAAGAGGATCTCTTCGAGCGCTTCGCGGCCGAAAGCGATGTCGCAGCCGTAGTGGGTGCCGATGCTTTCGACGACCTTCGACAGCCGGACGTACTGGAACGAACGCAGTTGCGCATCGAGTTCCGCATCGACGTTGACTTCGCGCAGCATCAGTTTGCGGTTGGCCGGATTGTACGAGATCTTTTGTCCGGGGCTCAGCGTCACCGTGCGGTCGCCCGCGTGGAAGTCGACGACGCCTTCGATGAGCGTCGTCTCGATGTCCGAACAGTCGTCGTAGGCTTTCATGTTGAATTTCGTGCCCCGCACGACGGTGCGGGTCTCCTTTCCGGCGTCAACGGTAAACGGAGCGTCGGCCATTTTGCGGATGTCGAAGAAAGCTTCCCCCGTCAGATGCACCGTGCGGCCCTCGCTGCCGAAATCGGATGCGTAGCGCAGCTGCGAGTGGGGCATCAGTCGTACGTTCGAACCGTCGGAGAGACGGATCGAGCAGGCCCGCTCTTCGGTCGTGACCGTACAGGTGCGGTCGTCCGCAGACCGGTAGGGAAACAGCAGCGAACCTGCGGTGAGGAGTCCGACGGCGAAGACGGCCGCATAGCGGACGAAGGTGCGCAGCCGTTTCGTCGGTGCGGGGCGCCTGCGCGCCTCGATGCGCCGACGCAGCGTCTGCCAGGAGAGATTGGGATCGACCGCGGCTGCGGCCGACAGGCGTTCGCCCGTGAAGAAAACGAGGTAGAGCCGTTCCAGCCTGCGGCGGTTCTCGTCGGAGGCGTCGTACCATCGTTCGACCTCGGCCGAGGTCGAGGCGTCGAGTTTTCCTCCCAGAAATTCGATCAACAGCGTATCGTCGATTTCGATCATGGATGTCGGGGTTTTGATAATAATACGTCCCGACATGAAAAGTTACTAAGGGGAAAAGGCAGTTTTCTTTCGTCGAAACCGGAAAGTCGGTTGCGGTACGGTCAGACCAGATCGTTGCGTCCGGAGAACGATAGCAGCCAGAGCAGCAGCGGCAGGTAATCTTTGAGGGCTACGCCGAGTGTGCGCAGCGCCTGCGAGATATGGTAGTTGACCGTTTGCGGGGAGACGCCGAGTTCGGCGGCGATCTGCTGGTGCGTCATCCCCATCCGGCGGCTCATCTCGAAGATGCGGCGCGTCTGTTCGGGCAGACGGGCGAGCGCTTCGTCGTATAGACGCGACAACTCGGAACCGAGATAGAAGTCGGGGGATTCGAAACGTTCGGCGAAGCGCTCGCTCAACTGCTGGTGGACGCGCTGCCGGACCTGCCGGTGGGCGATGCGGTCGAACGCCTTGTTGCGGACGATCATAAAGAGCAACCCTTTGAGCGACAGCTCTTCGAGCAGTTTGTCTCGGTTTTCCCAGATGTAGAGCATCGCGTCCTGCACGATGTCCTCGGCCGTCGAGACCGGCACCCAACGCGACGCGAAACTGCACAGGCCGCGGTAATAGAATTTATAGCAGGCTTCGAAGCAGGCCATGTCGCCGCGGTGGAGCCGGCGGATGACTGCGCGGTTGTCGTCGAGATCGTATTTGGACTGAAAAATCATCGTTGCTCGTTGTCCGTTCGAAACCCAAAGATACGCTTTTTTCCGAAAAATCGTCGGGAGAGGTGAAAGAAATGGCCTTCCGACCGATCTCGTCTCCCCGTTTCATTCGGGTGTCGCGGAGCTTTCCGGAGGATGCGAGGGGGCGGCCCGTCCGGCTGATTCCCGAAATTTTCATCGGTTTTTTCCGGTCTCGTACCGTGGTTTGTCGGCCCTCCTGCCGGGCTGCCGGATTGCGACTTGTCCGCAGCTCGTTTTCGTCTCGGCAAAAGCCAATATATTTGCATTGCGCTCGACTTTTCGTATCTTTGGCTTCGCCGAAGATACTCGCGTTCGGCAATGTTCAAATAAATTTGACATTGCTCTCACTTATTCGTATCTTTGTCCCCTATCGATTTCAAGCCGGAAATTTTATGGTATTGGCAGAACAGATCAAGGAGGCGGCGAGCCGTCGGGATACGTTGGAGAAGTGTCTCGACATCGAACGCAAGCGCATGGATTTGCAGAACGAGGAGGAGAAGACGCAGGAACCCGACTTCTGGGACGATGCGGCGCGTGCGCAGGAGCAGTTGCGCCGGGTGGCGTCGATCAAGAGCTGGATCACCGATTACGACACGATCCGCAAGGAGGTCGAGGATCTGGAACTGATGCCCGATTTCCTGAAAGAGGGGGTGATCTCCGAGGAGGAGATGGATGCGCACTATGCGCAGACGATCGCGCACATCGAAGCGCTCGAACTGCGCAACATGCTGCGCCGCGACGAGGACAAGATGGGCGCTATTCTGGACATCAACGCCGGAGCCGGCGGCACCGAGGCGCTCGACTGGGCGTCGATGCTGCTGCGCATGTACACCCGCTGGTGCGAGGCCCACGGCTACAAGGTCAAGACGCTCGACTACCAGGCGGGCGACGAGGTGGGCGTCAAGTCCTGCACGCTCGAAATCGAGGGCGACTACGCCTACGGCTATCTCAAAAGCGAAAACGGCGTGCACCGCATGGTGCGTCTGTCGCCTTTCAACGCCAACAACAAGCGCCAGACGACCTTCGCGTCGGTCTTCGTGTCGCCCGCTGTGGACGATTCGATCGAGGTGGTCATCAACCCCTCGGACATCGAGTGGGATACATTCCGCTCGTCGGGCGCCGGCGGTCAGAACGTCAACAAGGTCGAGACGGCCGTGCGGCTGCGCTATCACGGCAAGGATCCCGATACGGGCGAACCGGTCGAGTTCCTGATCGAGAACATGGAGACGCGCTCGCAGCTGATGAACCGCGAGAATGCGATGCGCATTCTGCGAAGCAAGCTCTACCAGCGCGAACTGGACAAGCGCATGGCCACGCAGCAGGCGCTCGAAGCGGGCAAGAAACGCATCGAGTGGGGGTCGCAGATCCGCTCCTACGTCTTCGACGACCGCCGTGTGAAGGATCACCGCACGGGTTGCCAGACGTCGGACGTCGACGCGGTGATGGACGGCGAGATCGACGCCTTCATCAAGGCCTACCTCATGCAGTTCGGCGCCGAGGCGTGAGTGGAAATAATAAAGGTATTTCGATAAATAAATTGCAGTATCCGTTATGAAAGACTTGACAAAACTCACGGATCGTATTTTCTACGTCGGGGTGAACGACCGCACGAAGCATCTTTTCGAGGGGCTGTGGCCGCTGCCGCTCGGCGTGTCGTACAACGCCTATCTGGTCTGCGGCGAGCGGACGGCGCTCGTCGATACGGTCGACGCCTGCTTCACGGGCCGTCTGCTGGCCAACGTCCGCGAACGGCTGGGCGACAGACCGTTGGATTATCTGGTGATAAACCACATGGAGCCCGACCACTCGGCTTCGATCGCCGCCGTGCGGCAGGCCTATCCCGCCGTGCGGATCGTCGGCAACGCCAAGACGTTGCAGATGATCGAGGGCTACTACGGCATCGCGTGCGGTACGGTCGAGGTCAAGGAGGGCGACGTGCTCGACCTGGGCGGGCTGACGCTGGCGTTCTGCATGATTCCGATGGTGCACTGGCCCGAGACGATGGCCACGTGGTGCGCCGAGGAGCGTACGATCTTCTCGGGCGATGCGTTCGGCACGTTCGGCGCACTGAACGGCGGCGTGACGGACGAGCAGCTCGACGTCGAACCCTTCTGGGAGGAGATGCGCCGTTACTACGCCTGCATCGTGGGCAAATACGGCCAGCCCGTGCAGCGCGCCCTGGCGAAGGTCGCCCCGCTCGACATCGCCATGATCTGCTCGACGCACGGCCCCGTCTGGCGCCGAGAGATCGCCCGCGTGGTGGAGCTCTACGACAAGGTGAGCCGTTACGAGGGCGAGCCGGGGGCGGTCATCGCCTATGGTTCGATGTACGGCAATACGGAGCAGATGGCCGAGACCGTCGCCCGCGGCCTGGCCGCCGCAGGCGTGCGGCCGATCGTCGTCTACAATCTTTCGACGGCCGACGTGTCGCAGGTGTTGCGCGACATCTTCCGTTACGATACGCTCGTCGTCGGTTCGCCGACCTACAACGGCCAGCTCTACCCGCCGGTCGATGCGCTGCTGCGTAAGATCGCCGAGCGCTGCATTCCGCACCGCCGTTTCGCCTGCTTCGGCTCCTTTACGTGGGCCGGTGCCGCCGTACGTCGTATGACGGAGTTCGCCGAGGGGATGAAATGGCCGGTCGTCGGCGCGCCTGTCGAGTTGAAGCAGGGGTATTCAACGGCTGTCGAACCTGCCTGCCGCACGCTGGTCGATGCGCTGGTCGAAGATATGAAACGATAAAACGAAGGCGATGCGCAAACTCTTGCTTTTTTCGCTGCTGTGCATGCTGCTGCCGGTCGCTGCGGCGGCCGCGCCGGAGGGGGCGTGCGACGGGGTGACGGTCGGGGCGGCCGATACGGCGGCCTACTTCCCGCTGCTGCGCGGGCGCCGCGTGGCCGTGCTTGCCAACCAGACTTCGCGCGTGGGCGACGAGCATCTGGTCGACCTGCTGCATCGCAGCGGCGTGCGCCTGACGGCGATCTTCTCGCCCGAACACGGATTCCGCGGGACGGCCGATGCGGGCGAGCACGTCGCCAGTTCGGTCGACGAGCGCACGGGGGTGCCGATCCGTTCGCTCTACGACGGCCGCACGCGCCGACCGTCGGACGAGGCGATGCGCTCGTTCGACGTGCTGCTGGTCGACATGCAGGACGTGGGTCTGCGTTTCTACACCTACTATATTTCGATGCTGCGCATGATGGATGCCTGCGCCGATTTCGGCCGCGCGGTAGTGGTGCTGGACCGTCCCAATCCCAACGGATCGTACATCGACGGCCCCGTGCTCGACATGAAATACAAGTCGGGCGTCGGCGCGCTGCCGATTCCCGTCGTACACGGACTGACGATGGGCGAGATCGCCCGCATGGCCGTGGGCGAGGGGTGGGCGAAGCCGTGCGACCTGACAGTCGTACCGTGCCGCCGCTATACCCATGCCACGCGCTATGAGCTGCCCGTGGCGCCGTCGCCCAACCTGCCGACGCAGCGGTCGATTTACCTCTATCCGTCGATCTGCCTCTTCGAAGGGACGGTGGTGAGTCTGGGGCGCGGCACCGACCGTCCGTTCGAGTGTTACGGCCATCCCGACATGCCGGCCGACCGCTACTGCTTCGTCTTCACGCCGCGGCCGACAGCCGGCGCGAAACATCCTCCTCTGGAAGGACGCCTATGTCGCGGTGTCGACCTGAGCGAGAAGCCCTGCGAGGAGATTCTCGCCGAGGGGCTGACGCTCGACTACGTGATCGACGCCTATCGTGCGCTGGGGTTGGGCGAGGCGTTCTTCACTCCGATGTTCGAGAAGCTGATCGGCGTGGGCTGGGTGCGCGAGATGATTCTCGACGGCCGTTCCGCGGCCGAGATTCGTGCACGCTGGCGGCCCGACGTGGAACGTTTCGCGAAAATGCGCGAAAAGTATCTGATTTACGAATAGATGGACTGGTCTGACAGAAAACCGCCTCTTTTGAGGCGGTTTTCTCTCTATCTGCGGGAGGGGCGAAGGGCAGCGGAGCGGACGGCTACTCCTCGTAGAGATCGAGATACTCGTAGCTGTTGCCCACCCGCGCGAGATACCGTTCGAACTCCGTGCGGGCGATGACTACCGTGGCGCGGCAGTCGTTGGGGTGGAAACTCAGCGACGGGCAGTACAGCAGGTTGCGGTCGAGAAAGAGGTGAACGTGATGCTCCGCGTCGTTGATGAGCCCGAACGGCGAGACGGAACCGGGTTCCAGCCTCAGATAACGCATCATGCGCTCGGGCGAGGCGAACGACAGTTTTCCCTGATGCAGCCGCGCTTCGAGGTCGTGGATCGAGAGCGTGCGGTCGCAGTCGAAGCAGACCAGATAGTGCCGGTTGCCCTTGTGATTGCGGAAAAAGAGGTTTTTGCAGTGTTTCGACCCGTCGTCGCGCCAGTGGCGTTTGGCCAGTTCGATCGTGGGCGAGGCAGGGTGGAAATAGAGGTCGCAGGCGATGTCTGCCGCATCGAGCCACGCCGTCACGGCATCGATCCGTTCGCTGTCGGAGGGTTTATTCCACATAGAGCACCAACCCTTTGAGATACTCCCCTTCGGGGTGATAGATGTTGATCGGGTGGTCGGCCGGCTGCGTGAGCTGGTGCAGGATGCGCACGTTGCGGCCGGCGATGGCTGCCGCCGAGAAGACCGTCGTGCGGAACAGCTCCTTCGTCACGGCCTGCGAGCAGGAGAAGGTAAAAAGGATGCCGCCCGGCCGGATCTGCGACAACGCCCGTGCGTTGAGGCGCTTGTACCCCTGCATGGCGTTGCCCAGCACCTTGTGGTGCTTGGCGAAGGCGGGCGGGTCGAGGATGATCAGGTCGTAGCGGTCGCCGATCTGTTTGAGATACTCCACGGCGTCGCAGGCGAGCGTCGTGTGGGGAAAACTGTCGCCGAAATTCAGCCGCATGTTCTCGTCGGCCAGCTGCACGGCGCGCTCCGAGGCGTCGACCGAGCAGACCTCCTTCGCTCCGCCCGCGGCGGCGTAGACCGAGAATCCCCCCGTGTAGCAGAAGGTGTTGAGCACGGTGCGGCCCGCAGCGTAGCGTTCCACCAGTTCGCGGTTGCAGCGCTGGTCGAGGAAGAAACCCGTCTTCTGCCCCTCCTCCCAGTTGACCAGAAAACGATGGCCGTTTTCCGACACCTCCTGTGTCGGAGCTGCGACTTTGCCCATCAGGTATCCGTCCACGGCGTTCAGCCCCGCCTTGTAGGGTACCGTCTGCGAACTCTTGTCGTAGATGGCTGCGAGACGCTCGCCGTAGACCTCGCGGAGCGCCTCGGCGATCTGCATCCGCGAGCGGTACATCCCCACCGAATGACACTGTACGACGGCCGTCGTGCCGTAGATGTCGATCACCAGCCCCGGCAGCGAGTCGCCCTCGCCGTGAACGAGCCGGTAGCAGGTCGTCGCGGCATTGCCGATCAGACCGAGCGTGCGCCTCACTTCGCAGGCCGAACGGATGCGAGCGCGCCACCATGCGGCGTCGATCGGCTCCTGCGCGAAGGTGAGCACCCGCACGGCGATTGATCCGATCTGGTAGTGGCCGCGTGCGATGAAATCGCCGGCGGCGGTATGGATGTCGACGATCTCCCCCTCGGCGATCGTGTCGGAGGGACACTCCACGCGGCCGATCGCGCCCGAGAAGATCCATGGATGACGGCGCAGCAGCGACTCTTCTTTGCCTCTGCGCAGGAAAATACGGGGGTGGGTCGTCATTTGTCGTTCGGTTTAAGGGTATGTTGCAGCGTGCGGTAGATTTCGGGGCAGATCCATGCGTCGGTGGCGGCGTAGCGCATCTGTTTTTCGGTAAGCTGCGCTGCTTCCCAGTTGCTCAGCCGCTGGGCTTTCGAGACGCGCTTGCCCAACACGATGGCCGAAAGCTTGCGCAGGCTCTTCTCTTCGATGCCCCAGTCGGGGGCCAGTTGTTGCAGGTCGACGAAGCCGCCGGGCCGGAAGCGGCGCAGGGCCAGCAGCGAGCGGATGTCGCCCGCCACGTCGGCGCCGATTTTCAGAATCGCCTTGTTCTCCAACAGTTTGACGAGCTGCTTCTCGAAGCGCATCCTATTGAGGCGGAACAGATAGCAGCGCCGCGGCGTGGAGAGTTGCAGCAGGGCGACGCGGTAGGTGACGCCCGCCTTGAACGAGGGACGCGTCTCGGTGTCGAAGCCCAGCACGGGCGACGACGCCAGGTCGCGGCAGGCGGCTTCGACCTGCTTCTCGTCGTCGACGATGACGATCGGGCCGTCGAAGAGCACGGCAGGCAGCTTTGCGGTATCTTCGTTCGATATGTGCTGTTGAAACGTTCGTTTTTCCATGCGAATTCTCTCAGGCGACGCAAAGTTACCGATTAATTGCGAGTTTTCCGCTCTCCGCCGTCGAAATTTTACCTGCGTGCTGCAATCGTTCGACGGCCTCCAACACCCGTTCGGCGTCGCAGCGGAAGCGCGCTGCCAGCTCCTTGACCGCGAGCGGTTCGGCGTCGAGCTGTCGCAAGATCTCCTCGTCGAGCGGAGCTTCGGCCGATTTCGCGCGTTTGCGCGCCGCCAGACAGATGTCGCAGACACCGCACGGCGCGGGGTCGGCCGCACCGAAATAGCGTTCCAGCACCGTGCTGCGGCACTCGGTTTCGTTGGCGGCGTAGGCGATCATGTGCGAGAAGCGCTCTTCGGCCAGCTCCTGACGGCGGCGGTAGGTCTCGGGGGCGATGTAGAGGTCGGCCGCCGGCAGCCGTTCGCAATCGAAGAAGAGCATCGGCGCCTGATTGGCCGGAATGTAGCGGATCACGCGCATCTGCCACAGCCGCTTGAACAGCTCCTTGACATGCTCGACCTTGTAGCCGCTCGCCGCGGCGATCTCCTGCTCGTCGATGGGGCGGAAATCGGTGAAAACGCCGTCGTAGAGCCGCAGCACGGTACGGATGAAGTGGTCGAGGTCGTTGCGTACCACGCGCAGTTTGTAGAGGTCGTCGCGGCTGATGCAGAAGAGAATGCGCGCGGGGTTGCGCATTTCGTCGGTGAGCGTCAGATAACCGTTCTGCTGCAACAGTTTCAGCGCGCTGGCGACCTTGCCGCCGAAGAGGCGGAACTTCGCGCAGAAATCGTGGATGTTGAAGACGAACGACGCCTGCTCGCCGTCGCCGATGCCGATTTGCAGGTAGGAGCAGACTTTTTCGTAGATATCGCGGATCTCGTCGAGCGGCGGGAATTGCAGGTCGAAGCGGCGCTGCACGCGCTCGGCGTCGTCCGGGGCGACGAGCAGCACGGCATAGGCGCGCTTTCCGTCGCGTCCCGCACGGCCCGCTTCCTGATAGTAGCTTTCGAGCGAGTCGGGCATGGAGTAGTGGACGACGAAACGCACGTCGGCCTTGTCGATTCCCATGCCGAAGGCGTTGGTGGCCACCATGATGCGCGTGCGGCCCGCGAGCCACTCCTCCTGCCGGATCGAGCGTTCGGCGTTGGCCAGGCCGCCGTGGTAGCAGGTCGCGGCGACGCCTGCGTCGCGCAGGAATTCGGTGAGCTGTTCGCAGCCGTCGCGCGTGCGCACGTAGACGATACCGCTGCCGGCCACGTTGCGCACCACGCGAAGCAGTTGCTCGTTCTTGTCCTCGTCGTGCCGCACGGCGTAGGAGAGGTTGGGCCGTGCGAACGAGCTGCGCAGGACGTGCGGTTCGGCGAAGCGCAGCTGCCGCATGATGTCGCGGGCGACGGCGGGTGTGGCCGATGCCGTGAGCGCCAGCACCGGCACTTCGGGCAGCCGTTCGCGCAGTTCGGCGATGCGCAGGTAGGAGGGGCGGAAGTCGTAGCCCCACTGCGAGATGCAGTGCGCCTCGTCGACGGCCAGCAGCGAGACCCGCATCCGCTCCACGCGCAGACGGAACGCCTCGGTCACGAGCCGTTCGGGAGCCACGTAGAGGAATTTGACATCGCCGTAGACGCAGTTGTCGAGCACGATGTCGATCTGCCGCATCGAAAGTCCCGAATGGATCGCCGCCGCGTTGATGCCGAGCCGCCTGAGGCGGTCGACCTGGTCCTTCATCAGGGCGATCAGCGGCGTGACGACGATGCACAAACCTTCGCGCAGCATCGTCGGCACCTGATAGGTGAGCGACTTGCCGCCGCCGGTGGGCATCAGCGCCAGCGTGTCGCGCCCCTGGCAGACGGAGCGGATGATCTCCTCCTGCACGGGACGGAAGCTGTCGTAGCCCCAGTAGCGTTTGAGTGTGCCGAGCAGTTCGGCGTGTATGTCGTCCAGCGGTTGCATGTCGGGCGGATGATGTACGGAGCGTCGGCGAAATCGTTGCGGTCCGGTTTGCCGGAACGCCGCCTGTCGGGCGAAATTCCTCTTTCGCAAAGATACGCATAAGTGAGTGCAATGTCAAATTTATTCGAACATTGCCGAACGAGAGTATCTGAGGCGTCGGCCGAAGATTGCGGATTTTAGCCGGATTCCGCACGCCGGACGGCGGCTATCCGCCATGCGGCGCACGATTTTTATGCCGGAGGCCGCCGCCGGTGCGTTTTTTTTCGTACAGCCTGCCGCTTTTCTGCTTATCTTTGACGCCGTTATGACAATCAAACCATCTGAAATGATGAAACACATTTGCCTGCCGATACTCTGTGCCGCATGTGCGTTCGTATCGTGCGTGAGCCGCCAGGTGGCCGAACAGACCGTGGTGCAGCGCGATTCGCTCGAAGCGGTGGTTCGTGCGAAGGATTCGCTCATCGAGGTCGTCTTCGCCGACATCAATGCCGTCACCGAGAATCTGGCGCGGATCCGTACGCGCGAAAACCTCGTCGCGCTCGCGCGCAATGACGAAGGGGTGCGCCGTCCGATCGAGGAGATCGATGCCGACATCGCCGCGATCGACCGGTTGTTGCAGGAGAACCGACAGAAGATCGCTGCGCTGCAACGCTCCTCGGCGCAGTTGCGCAAAGCCGACCTGCGCATCGAGGGACTCGAAAAGATGATTCGCGGCCTCGATGCCCAATTGACCGCCAAAGAGGGCGAAATCGGTCGTTTGCGCGGCGAATTGTCGCAAATGGAAGCCCGGATGAAGACGCTCGCCGAAGAGGCCGCCGCCCGCAGCACCGAGGTCGAACACCTCTCCGGCGAAAAGGCGCAGCTGGAGGACCGGCTCAATACGGTCTATTATATCGTGGGAGCGGAGAAGGCGCTGCGTGATTCGGGGATCGTCTCGAAGCAGGGGTTCATCGGGCGCACGTTCACGGTGAGCGATACCGGCGACCACGATCTGTTCATCCGGGCCGACGCCCGCACGCTGACGGAGATCCTCGTCGAGCAGAAGAAGGCGACCGTCGTCACGCCGCATCCCGCCGATTCGTACGAACTGATTACGAATGCCGACAAGGTGGTGTATAAGTTGGTCATCACCGATCCCGAACGGTTTTGGAGTTCGTCGAAGGTGCTGGTCGTAAGTTACCGGAAGTAGCCGTCGTCCCCATGCTGAGCGAAGTGAGGGAGCGCAAGGCGCGGAATTGCGGCTCCGCGCCTTGCGTCGCAAAGGGCCGGCCGGTGAAAATCGCGGGTGCGGCGGGTCGGTTTCGCGGAATTCAGACGCCTTCGGTCGCACCTCGGAAATTTCGTCTCGGCAAAGTGCGAATAAATTTGCTTCTGCGCGCGACTTTTCGTATCTTCGACCGGAATCGCCTAAAATTGCAAGATTATGATCTCGTTGTTCAAGAAGAAGGAGGCGCCGGTCTATCCGGCCGATGCGGTGACGTCCCGCGACGGGCGGCCGATCGTCTTCACGTTTTTCAAACACGCTTCGCTGGCCGTCGATTTCGACGGGCGGCGCATCTATGTCGATCCGGTCGGCGAGTATGCCGATTACGCGCATCTGCCGAAAGCCGATGCGGTGCTCGTCACCCATTCGCATTACGACCATCTCGACCGTGCGGCCGTCGAGCAGCTGATGACGCCTGCGACGGCGGTCGTCTGCGACAAGACCTCGGCCGAAGCGTTCGATTTCGACTGCTACACGATGGTGCCGGGCGCTGTGGCCGAACCTCTCGACGGAATCCGCGTCGAGGCGGTGGCGGCTTATAACACCACCGAAGGGCACCTGCAATTCCATCCCAGGGAGCGGGAGGATTGCGGCTACGTGCTGACGCTGGGCGGTACGCGCGTCTACATCGCCGGCGACAGCGAGCCGACGCCCGAAATGCGTTCGCTCGAAGGGATAGACATCGCGTTCCTGCCCGTCAACCAGCCCTATACGATGACTGTCGATCAGGCGGTCGAGGCGGTGCGGGCGCTACGTCCCGCGATCTTCTATCCCTATCACTACGGGGAGGTCGAGCAGGTCACCGATCTCGACCGGCTGGCGCGCGAGGTGGCGGGGCTGACCGAGATGCGGGTTCGCCCGATGGAGTGATGCGATTGCGGTCGGAACGCAGGGGCGGCAGTGCGACACTGCCGCTCTTTTCGTTGTTGTCGGCGATGCGGGCGGGTGGCGTCGGAAGGGAGAGGGTGGATGCACTTGTCCGGAAGGGAGGGGTTGTCGATAATTTTTCATAACTGTCGATCACGAAGGATCGGAGCGATCGGAGGATACGGTCGGATAGGAAAATGCCGCCGTCGGGCGACGGAATGTAAGCGAAAAAAGGATTCTCTCCGATAATTCGGATGAAAATAATCGGGCCTATTTCGACGAAAAATCGTATTTTTAATAAATAAATGTTATTTTTGAACATCGGAGTTCCGATTCTTTAAAATAACCCTTAATCTCTGTGCTCTTATGAAAAATCTGATGAAACGCTTGGTTGCGACGGCCTTCTGCCTTGCACTGCTGCCCCTGACGGGTTGCGGCGACGACAACACGGACGATCCGTTAATTCCCCCCCCCCCTCTGACGCTCCGGTGATCGAGGCGGCGACGCCGGCTGCCGTACCGGCGGAAGGCGGCGCGATCTCGATCGATTACGAAGTGAAGAACCCCGTCGAGGGAAAACGCCTCTCGGCTCAGAGCGACGACGCATGGGTGAAGGAGTTGACCGTCGGCGACGAAGCCGTGACGGCACGCCTCGAAAAGAATCTCCTTGCCGATCCCCGCACGGCCACGGTGACGCTTCGTTATGACGGCGCCGAAGCCGTGAAGGTCTCGGTCGTGCAGGAGGGTTATCTTCCCTTCCTGATTCAAGTCGCCGATATTACGATGAGCGATGCGCGGATAACGGTCTATCCCGAAGAGGAGGGGATGTATATCGCCGCGGTGGATTTCGCCGAAGGGTTCGATGTGCAGAAGATCGCAGCGGAGAACAAGGCGATCTTCGCCGAACATGCCGCCGCCGAACAGAAGACGCTCGCCGAGTTCATCGCGGGGTATGCCTATAAGGGCGAACAAACGTTCCATCCTTCGCGCCTTTCGCCGAAGAGCGACTATGTGGTCTACGCCTATGGAGTCGATGCCGAAGGAAATGCGACTACCGACGTGATCGTGGAACCGTTCAAGTCGCTGCCCGTCGAGCCGGGGCCCATGGTCGATTGCAAGATCGACATCGTTGCCGAGAATCTTACCTCGACGTCGGTCAAGGTCGTTTTCAATCCGTCCGATCCGACGGTGCAGTATTTCTATACGATGCTCGATCAGGCCGGATACGAGGATATCAGCAAAGACTGGCCGGGTTACATCTACGAGTATATGGTTTCGCAGCAGACCGACGACGGTCTTCCGTTGTCGACGATCGTGATGCTCTCCTGTTCGGTCGGCCAGCAGGAAGTGCAGAGCAAGACGCTGCAACCGGAAACGACCTATTATGCCTGCGCCGTGGGCGTCAACTCGAATGCCATGATCAACACGGAGGTGGCGGTGCAGAAGATCGTCACGCCGCCGGACTCTCCGATTGATTACGGGTTCGATTTCGATTTCGGCGAGGTGACTGCGACCGGCGCTCGGGTGACGGTCTCGCCGCGTGACGTGAGGGCATTCTATTATTGGAATGTAATGACTGAGGAGGAGTACGGTGAAATGAAGGGCGATGAGTCGAAAATCGCAGCCTATTTCGAGCAGAAGATGATCGAACAGCGCAAGGCCCAGATGGGAGACTATGCCGACTGGTATCCGCTTCCGGAGTTCATCGCCTCGCAATGTTCTTCGGGTTTCGATGGTCCGGACAGTTATACCTTCGGTACGCTGACGCCGGAGACGACCTATTACGTGTATGCTTTCTGGGTGGACGAGCAGACCGGCGAGCCGGCTTCGGTTACGGCATTCAGCGAATCACCCTTCAAGACCGAAAAACAGGTGATTTCGGCTGCCGTGGCCAAACCGTCGCTATGGTTGACCGACGGCGACGATTGGGCCGAACTGAACCCGCTTGGCTATGGGCACTTCAAAGGATATGCGATTCTGGGCGCACGCATTGCACCTGCCGAAGGGGCCGTACACTGGTATTCGAACATTTATAAGGCGTCGGACATCGCCTCGACGGACGATCAGCTCTTGGCTTCGTCGCTCATCAACAGCAAATACTACATGGACAAGACATCCTACAATCTCTCCTACGGAGTAGAGTGGGGCGGCGACTACGTGATTGTCAGCGTCGCGGTCGACGCCGCCGGTGCCCGCGGTCCCGTGCAGCGCGTCGCCTTCAAGGCGGAGAAGAGCGCCGCCGAACCGCTCGAATCCATTCCTGGCGAATGATTCGGCCGCAAGAAAGAAAAAACCGACAGCAAAATGCTGTCGGTTTTTTCTTTGCCGTCGGGAGGAACGGTCGAACGTTCCGTCCGTTCGGATTCGTCGCCAGACTACTTCTTCGCCGCGGGGCAGTCCGCGCACTTCTTGTCGCAAGCGGCTTTTTTGTCGCAAGCGGCGGCACAGCATTTCTTGTCGCAGTCGCCCTTCTTGCAGCAGTTCTCCTTGCAGGCGGCTTTTTGGCAGCAATTTTCCTTGCAGGCGGTCCCTTGGCAGCACTTCGCGTCGCAGGCCTCGGCCTTCACGCGGATTTTGGCGAAGCCCTTGACGAGACCTTCGGCGTCGTTCTTCGATGCGTCGTAGACGACGGTCACCTCCTTGCTGGGAACGTCGACCTTGACATCCTTCACTCCCTTCTCGAAGGGAATGTTGTCCATGATGCGCTTGGCGCAGTGTTCGCAATCGATGTCGGTCTTGAATACCGTCGTTACGGTCGATGCCTTTTTCGCATCCTTCGCTGCGGCCGAGCCGGTGCCCAGCCCCAATGCTGCCATGAGGCAGACGAACAAAATCTTTTTCATACTCGTTTCGTGTTGGTTTTAACTGTTAATATTAAATTAGGTTCCACCGCAGGCCGGTATAGAACGTCGTTTCAGACCTTTTTGAAGCCTCCCTTTGCATCCGTGTCGCCGGCCGAGCGCATCCGCTTGCGGAGTGCCGAGGCGCTGCAACGGAAGCCGAGCGCAGCGACGGCAAAGGGTGGTTCGGAGGGATTGTCTGCACGGTTCTATATCGGCACTGTAAAACACTCTCAATACAAGTTCCATCGCAGGCCGATATAGAATATCGTTTCAGACCTTTTTGAAGCCTCCCTTTTCAAAGGGAGGTTCGGAGGGATTGTCTGCACGGTTCTATATCGGCACTGTAAAACATTCTCAATACAAGTTCCATCGCAGGCCGATATAGAACTTGCGTCCCATCAGCGGGCCCCACACCACCGACGAGTTGAAGGCGGTGGAGAAGGGTTGATCGGCAGCGAGGATCGGGTGCTCCTGCTTGTAGTTGCCGATGTTCTCGCAGCCGAGGTAGAGGTCGAATTTCTTGATCTTGCGGCTCACCTGCGCGAAGAAGACCGGGTATTTGGGCGAGAGTTCCGTCACGGTCGGGTCGCCCGTCTGCGAAGGCAGGCGCATGGGGCCGTTGAACTGTGCCGTGGCGTCGAACGTCCAGCGGCGGAACCGTGTGGCGTACTGGATGTTCAGCAGCGCCTTGTAACGGCTCACCAGCGGCCGTTCGACCTGCACGCGCCCGCCGTCGGGACGGTCGAGCGTCATCGACGAGTTGGTGTAGCGGTAGGTCGCGAAGATGTCGAGCCGCTCGACGGGCGTCCAGTTGAAGTCGACCTGATAGGTATCGGTGTAGGAGCGGCCGTCGGTGTTGTAGAACATCACTTCGGTGGCGCTGTACTCCTGATCGGCTACGACCTGGTTGTAGAACTGCGTGCGGAAGTAGTCGAAACTCAGCGTGGCGTCCTCGGGCTTGACCAGTCCGAACGTCTGCGTGAGGCTTCCGCCCACGGTCAGCGCCTTCTCCATGCGGTTGAAATCGCGGTAGAGCGTGTGGAAATCGTAATCGCCGTTCCATGCGTAGCCGTCGAAGGCGAAACGGCGGCCGGTGGCCAGGACGCCGATGTTGTCCGTCACCAGATTGGTCGAGCGGTAGCCCAGACCCGCCGAGGCGCGTAGCGTCAACAGACGCGTGATGTTCCATTTGATGTGGCCGCGCGGCGTGAAGTAGTATTTGTCGTAGAACGAGTTGTAGTCGCCGCGTGCGCCTGCTACGAGCGAGAACTTGTCGCGGATCGAGTAGGTGTATTCGGCGTAGAGGCCCGCTTCGTTCTCGCTGTGGTCCATATCGTAGCTGCGCCCTTCGATCCGGCCGTTGTCGACGAAATCGTTGACGAGCCGTTCGTTGAACGATTGCAGGTGGGCCGAGACGCCCAGGATGAGCGACGAGCGGTAGGTGAAGTAATGGCTGTACATCGCATTGAGCGACACCGAGTTTTCGTTGCCGGCGTAGTCGTTCAGGCCGAAGTAGGAGCTCTCGTTGAAGTGGTCGAAATCGGCCACGAAGGCGATGTTGGAACGCATTTCGTCCTGTTCGTCCTTGTCGTAGACGGAGGCACCGACGGGCATGCCCAGTTTGATGTAGCCGTTGAAGCCTCGGTTGCGGATCTGCGAACCGTAGAGCGAGCCGCCGTCCAGCGCGCTCTGGCGCATCTGGTCGCGCATCGAATTTTCGTAGCCCATGCGGCCGCCGAGACGGTTCTCGGCCGTGACCTTGAAGCCCCAGCGCAGTTGCAGTCCGTTGTCGGCGGCGTAGAGCCAGCGGTTGGCCACGTGCATCGCACGCGCCTCGGGCAGGTCGCGGAAGCCGTCGTGGTTGTGGTCGTAGGATTTGGTGTCCATCGAACCGTGTGCCAGCACGATCGTCGTGAGCTTCTTGTCGCGCGTCACGGGCAGTGCCGTCGAGAGGTTCAGCTCGGGTTTGAGCTCGTCGTCGAAATAGAGGTTCACGAAGAGCCGTTCGTCGTCGGTGGGCTTGCGGTGTTCGAGATTGATCTGGCCGGTGATCGCTTCGTGGCCCGCCGTGACCGACGAGACGCCTTTGGACACCTGAATCGAATTGAGCCACATGCCCGGCGTGTAGCTCAGTCCGTAGGGGGCCGACAGCCCGCGCATGATGGGGCGGTTCTCGTCGAGAATCTGCGTATAGGTGCCGGCCAATCCGAGCATCTTGATCTGCCGTGCGCCCGAGATGGCGTCGCTGTAACCGACCGTTACCGAGGCCGAGTTTTCGAACGACTCGGCCAGATTGCAGCAGGCCATTTTGCAGAGGCCTGCGAACGAAATGGTTTCGCCTTTGAGAATGCCGTCGCGCTTGACGTAGTTGCCGCCCAGCGTGCTCTCGACCACGACGCCCTCGATGTCGACGCCTTCGGAGCGGAGCCGGAAGTTCTGTTCGGCCACTCCGTCGGCGATGCGGATCGTGTCGTTGACGTAGCCCAGATAGGAGGCCACGAGCCGGTCGTAGTTCTTGACGCGGTGAACGGTGTAGGCGCCCGTAGCCGAGGTGCTGGCGCCGATCGTGGTCTCGGCCCAGTAGACCGATGCGCCGACGAGCGGGTTGTTGTCGGCGTCGGTGACGACGCCGTGCAATTCCTGGGCCGCGACGTTCGACGCGAGGCCCAGCAGGGGGAGAAATAAGAGTGATTTTTTCATCTGTGATTCCTGTTGTGAGACATAAAACATGCTCCCGACCGTCCGTACAGGGTCGGCAGCGAGGGGTTTTATGCCATAACAGGAGGTGCCCGCAATCCTTTGTGCAGGATGAACGGGGCCACGTCGAGCGGAATTTTCCGCCGTGTGCGATAGGCCGGATGCGCCGGCAGCGAAGCCGCGTCGGGTACGCTCTGCGACCGGAACGGCGGCAGAACGGCCACGGGCGCATGGTGTTGGCGGTGCGAGGCGTCGCCGTTCGAGCAGACATAGAGCTGCCGGTCGGCTTCGTTGTGGTCGCGCAGGCAGTTGCAGCGCACCGAGGCGCTGTGGTGGGCCAGGCAGACGTCGCATTCGTGGCGACAGACGTGTTCCACACCGTGGAAATCGCGCAGATGATTCCAGATCATCCATGCGTCCGTACTCACCGAGCCGATCTGGCCCAGCAGCAGGACGAGGAGAAAGAACATCCGGCGGAGTTTCATATCGTGCGCTTTACGTTAAATCAGTTTGCAGTCGCGGAGTTTTTCGACCCACGCCGCGGCGTCGCGTGCGGCGGTCGCGTCGTCGACCTCGTACCGTTCGGTGAGCAGGCGTGCCGCATCGTCGACGGAGAATTCCTTGCCCGCGAGGGCGTTCCACAGGTAGAGCGCGCTCTCGTTGAGCGAAATGATCTTGGTCATGTCGACTCCCAGACGGCCCTGCATGATGACGACGTGCTCGCCTGCCATCTCCCGAACCTTGTATTCTTCGCGAATTTTCATCGTTCGATTCTCTCTTAACGCAGCAAAGGTACGAAAAATTTTCCAGCCGTCATCGATTTTTCCGAATACCACTCCTTTTTGTCGAGTCCGTCGGTGCGGAAGGGGCGGGGAGACGATGTCGGTTTCCGGAGGCAAATATAGCGGGAAATTCTTGCAACCCGGTTGCAAACGGACGGCGGCCGACGGACGGGGTCATGCATGCCGTTTCGCGCGGCAGTCGGGGCACAGACCTTTGAGCAGGTAGTCGATCTGCCGTACCTCGAAGCCGGCGGGATAGCGTACGGCGGGGATATGCGTGTAGTCCAGACAGAAGGTTTTGCGGCAGGCCTCGCAGTGGAAATGGCAGTGCAGTTCGTCGATGCCACAGGGGCGGTCGTTGCGGCAGATACAGTATTTCGTCGAGCCGCTGCCGTCTTCGATCTCGTGCAGCAGGTGCCGTGCGGCGAAGAGCGACAGCGTGCGGAAGACGGTGGATTTGTCTACGCTCTCCAATGCGTCTTCCAGTTCGCTCATACTGAATGTGTCGTGAAAACGGAGAGCCGTTTTGTAGATGAGCAGACGGACGGCCGTGGGGCGGATGCCGTGGCGCGTCAGCGTCTCCGTGTAGTCGGGTCGGTTGGTTTCCATAGGGCAGGGAAGGTCAGTATTTGAGACGTTGCAGGATCGTTTTGCGGGCGTCGTCGATGCGGAGACTTTCGCGGCCCTTCTGCAACGCCTTGTTGTGCACCCGGCGGTCGAGCCGCCGTTGGGTGAAGTAGGGCAGCGTTTGCTCGAAATGCTTGACGAGCGCCACGCTGAAAGCCCATGCCACGGCCATGTCGACGTAATACTCTCCGCCCGGCAGGGAGGTCAGCCGGTCGAGGTGGTGCGTGTCGAATTTTTCGTCGAGGTAATGTGCCAGCAGGGCGACGACCCCGAACCGGACGGTATAGGTGCGCCGGCTCGCGAGCCATTCGTAGATGCGGGGCAGGGCCGCCGCAGGGGCGCGGCCGAGCGTCTTCATGCCGCAGGCCGTGATGTCGCAGGTCGCCCAGTTGTCGATGTGGGGCAGGAAGCGTTCGAGGGCGTCGAGCGCCTCGCCGGTCGGGCGGATGTGTCCCAGCAGGATGCCGTGCAGGTTGTTTTCGTCGTAGTAGCGGTGGGGCAGTTGCGTCAGGAATGCAGCCGCTTCGGGGGTGCCGCGCAGCGTGCGTGCGAGTCGGCGCAGCTGCGGAATGCGGCAGCCCAGCATCCGGTCGGGGTCGACGCCCGGCGCGAGGCGGGCCGTAAAGGCTGCGTTGCCGGCGTCGGCCAGTGCGAGAAGGTGTTCGGTGACGGTTTTCATTGATCCGGATTTTGAATCAAAGGTATGGAAAAAAGAATGATCTTCCGATAGCCATATTTGTGTATTGGACTTTTTCTTCCGATATTTTTGAGGAATTGGTGAAAAATCACTAAATTTACGAAACCCCAAATCAATCGAGTTATGAGAGATTGCTCCCGGATAGCCGTTCTTTCCGTGGCATTGGTTTTTCCGCTGAATGTGTTCGGTCAATTCCGAACTACCCCCCCCCTATACGCATTCTGAGAATTTTTCGCATTCGTCGTCGCTTTACGCGAACCCGTTCATTGAGCAGATCGAGCATTACCCGCAGGAGAAGCTTCATGTATCGACGGACAAGGATTCGTATATCGCGGGAGATACGATCTGGCTTCGCGCGCACTGCGCGGACGCCGCGACGCACCGTCCCGTGGCCGCGAGCCGCTACGTCTACGTGGAGCTTCGCGACGACCGCGGGTCGCTGGTGCGGCGGATCAAACTCCTGTCGCGCGACAGCGTGTACAGCGGCTACCTTCCCACGCAGTCACTGGAACGCTTCGGGGACTACTCGCTTACGGCCTATACGCTCTACATGCGCAACCAAGGGCCCGACTATTTCTTCAAGAAGCCGCTTACGATCTGGCCCTATCAGGAGAGCCGCAGGACGCAGCGCAACACCTCGGTGCGCAAAGTCTCGGACTTCGACGTCTCGTTCTTCCCCGAAGGGGGCTACCTGATCGACGGCTACGACTGCTGCGTGGCCTTCAAGGCACTGGGAGACGACGGCGGGTCGGTCGAGGTCGCGGGCGTGTTGAAGAACGACCGCGACGAGACAGTCGACACGCTTCGCACGCTTCACGGCGGCATGGGCTGTCTGCGCTTCACGGCCCACACGGGCGAACGCTACTACGCCGAATGCACGATGGCGGGCGG
>CDZT01058986.1_pt1 | contig 49708 bp, 42 predicted proteins | sample 557531 | NCBI WGS metagenome assembly CDZT01 (sample SAMEA3182066, study PRJEB8094) | gut metagenome | biome: human; feature: gut; material: Stool; isolation source: human stools | place: Canada | collected 2013-03-05
GCCGCCATCCGGCAGGAGGTCTGCCCCGATGTGCTGGCCATGGCGGAGGAAGCCAGGCAGGCGTTATCTCAGGCCGGTGCACGGCTGCTGCAGCTGAAGAAGCGTATGGATGCGGTGAGCCGGGAGCAAAGCGATGTGCTGGATCGGCTGCTCGTCAACATGGCCGATACCGAGCTGAATGCCAGAATGAAAGCGCTGACGGATGAGAAGGAATCCCTTAAGGCGCAGATCGCAGACGCGCAGCAGGCAGAGGTCGATCTGGAGGAACAGGCTGCCAGACGCCGGCAGATGTGGGACAGCATCATGGAATGCGCCGCGGGCTACACGGAATTTGACAATGAGCTCGTCCGGCAGGTCATCCAAAAGGTCATGGTGGAGGATGCGGAAACCATCCACATCCACTTCCGAGACTCGGACGAAGTGCTGGAACAGGAATTATAAAAAGAAATGGGGATGAAACCAATGGCAATTTTTCTAACAGGCGATACGCATGGCGACTTCAGCCGCCTCCGCCCGGAGGTACCGCCCTTCCCAGAGCCCGTCCTTTCGTTTTGGTAGCACAGACAATTACCACACTTCAGGAAAAAGTCTACTGATTTTTGGGGAGATTGGAATATTTTTTAGCCGCTTTTGCATATGTCGGAAATCCCTATTCTTTGTCTACAGCGGCGCAGCTTTTGCACTGTTTGGGTATCGTTTTTCCGGAGCCAATTTGTGAGAATCAGGCTGATAACAGTCAGCACCAAAGCAATCCATGTATGTATGTTCAGTTTTTCCTTGAAGAAAAATTGTCCGATTAACGCAGCAATCAGCATGTTGCTTGCCGGTACGCTTAGCATGACGGAGTTGACACTTAACACGTCGAGACATTTGAGCATAAACAGATTGCTTACAGCGTTCATCACACCGATCAGCAGACCGCATAAGAGATCTTTGGACGTGAAGCGCAACGCATTTTTATCTCGGGCAAGCAGAAAAACGCTGCAAGCAAACGCCGCGATAAACATGATACACAAAAACCAAAGCTGCGCCTGCGGGGGGGGGAGTAGCGGCTGTAAACTGCGTTCAAAAGTGCAATCATACCGCCGCTGAGTGTCAGCAAAAACAGCATAATGATGTTCGAAATCTGAATGCATCCCATGCTTTTGAGCATTTCAATCATGCCGAACACCAAAAGGATAATGCCGATTAGCTGTTTCAGGCTCGGAATTTCCCTCCAGATCAGAGCCGATAATAACAAACAGGGAAGAAATCCGATCCGACAAAAGAAAGTAGCGCTGTCCAGCCCGTTACAGTCGGTGCTGCGCTTTGTAAAACGCAGGTTCATAATCATAAAAAAGCCAAGCATCGCAGCGAGCAGATAAAGTGGAAAAGACTTCTAATTGCACAGACACTTTCGCGCTGGAGCTAAGGGCTGCTATGATAAGGTATAGCATATTATGCTCCATTTCTGATAGGGGCAGCCATGGTACCGCCTTTCGCCATGGAATGGACGGCGCGGCGCGGGATTCGAGACAGCGATTGCAGCAGCTTTTGCTGGAACGGCACTTTGGCGGTATTCCCGCCTGTCTTTCCAGCAAATACTTCCTTGTGAGCCTAAGCTTATGCGAAATGAACAGAACCGATTTTCCCTCTTTCGTCAGCCCGCGGATGATTTTCATAAGCTCTTCAATTTCCTGTGGGATCAGAACAGCTGTCGGTTCGTCAAAAATCAGGATATCATTGTCCCGATAGAGCATTTTCAGAATTTCTACACGCTGCTGCATTCCAACTGTGATAGATTCCACCTTTGCGGCCAGATCAACGGCAAGACTGTATTGCCTGATTAACTGCTCGATACGCGCGCGAGTCTGCTCCATTTTTAAAATGCCGTGCTCGGCCGGTTCAGCGCCAAGCACAATTTTCTAAAGCGTTGTAAAGACATCCACCAATTTGAAATGCTGGTGCACCATGTCAATGCCAAGGCGGTTTGCATCGTTGGGGTCTGCGATTTTCGTCTGCTTCTCTCGCACCGGAATTTTGCCGCTTGTCGGCTCATACAAACCAAATAAAATGCTCATCAGGGTGGACTTTCCGGCACCGTTCTCTCCGAGCAGCGCATGTACCTCGCCCGTTTCAGATTCAGACTGATGCCATCATTTGCGGCAATACCGGAGAATATCTTTGTAATATGCTGCATCTGAATCACGTATTCTTCCTTGCTTTCCTTCGTTTCTCACCGGTAAACGCGAGCTTGTCCAGATGATCCTGCAGGATATTCGCTATTACAACACGAGACGTGTTCAGCGCAATCTGGGTGTCCTGATGCCGATGGAAAAGCACACGCTTTGCCTTGCCGCATAAAAAGCGGCCAGCAGCGACTCGCTGCTGGCCGGGGAACCTTTTTTCTGTCCTCTTGACGGGATGCAGTTCACATACTCAATACTGCTTTTACTTCGCTTCCATTCTGGAATCTGCTATAATGAAACAAGCAAAATAATATCAGCTGAGGGATGGCGCTTTCGTTGGCCCAAGGCATAGGTTGTCGAAAAGCGGAACGCTTCTTAAAGAAATGTACGTATCATTCGATGTATCTGCATGAGGTGGAATTATGGGACAAACGATTCTGTATTACCCAAAGATCAATATTTTAGATGGTGCCTGGCTGAGAAATACAATTCTGTATAGGGATGAGGTGCCGTCAATTGTTCCAGATGAAAGCTATTCGGACCTCTCTCCGGAATGATTGTACTTGCAGAAATTAGGCGTATACAGGGCTGTTTATCCTCAAGACCTGTTCTTTTCTGAATTCGCGGAAGATTTTTGCGATACGATTGAAAAGAGAATTGCTGCTTACGATCGGACAAGAACAAGCTTTACCCATAATAGAATTCAAAACATGCTGCTATCCGATAAGAAAAAACCGAAGCAGAGCAATCTGCCTCGGCTTTTGTGTTATTCTTCGACCTTATGATAGACGAACGCGTTCGGGACCGGGCGGGAGCCGGTATAGCGCGTGGCAGCGTTGGAGCCGCGAATGACGTACTCGCCGTCGTACCACATCATGGCGCTTGTGCCACCGTCGACGTTCATGGCCTGCACAGCGTTGTGCCGCTGCAAAATCTTTGCGCACTCGTTGACGTCGGTTCCGAGAATGCCCTCGGTGTAAAGACGGCCCTCAATGACGAGCAGCAGCATTTCGTATTTATCCGACTGGCCGATGCAGACACGGGGATTGAGCTCGACCCAGTAGTCGTTTTGCAGGACCTCGCCGTCGATGATGATGGGCGGCTGGAACTCGGTCGCGTCGCGGCAATCTTCGCTGACTTCCTTGTCGACCTTTTTGATGTAGATGAGGTTGTCCGTGTGGATCTCCAGACGGTAGTACTGGAAGTTCGGGTTTGAGACGTAGTGCGTGCCGTAGCCATGGCCGTTCGACATTGCGTAGCCCGCAATGAGGCCGCCGTTACCGTTGCCCCAGTTGCCCTGGCTGTCGATATCAATGAAGCCCGAGCAGGTCGTAGCGAGAATGCCGTTGTGCGCCTGCGCGATGGTTCCGGTGAGCTGACCGAACTGGCCGACACCGGAGGAGTTTTCCACGTTCAGCCGCGCCGGGTCTTTGGCAATCGCCAGAATGCCGCGATAGCCGGAGCCCTCGACGCGCACGAGCATGATCTCTTCCTTGGCGTTGATGGCAAGCACCTGCTCGCCCATGGTCGTCATGATGGACGTGCCGTTGTCATCTAAACCTGCCTCGTTGATGTTGATATTCTCCCAGCCGTTATCGAGCACTGACGGGTTCTGCTCTACGTAAGCTTCCATCGTCGCCTGATCGAGCTCCCAAAACATTTTATAGAACGCTTCTTTGGCGAGCGCCTGCTCGTCTTCGGGCGTCATGGTCTCGGTTTCCATCTCGGTGACGGTTGTGTCAATTGGCTTGATTGCCGGCTCGACGGGCTCTGCGGGCGTCGTCGTTTCCGGCTCCTTGCTCCAGGAACTTTCCTTATCGCCGACAGCTTCTGCCGCCTGAATGCGCATCTGCAAAACCTCGTCAATGACGGACTCGGGCAGCAGATACGTCGCCATCCACTGGTGGCGCATGGTGGACATGGCCGTCTGGATGTAAATTGTGCGCCAGCGCTTGACAAAGCTGTTCTGCGTGTAGCACAGGAAGAAATAGAGTCCTTCCAGACACAGAATGACCGTCAGCCAGATGGCAAGCACCTTCAGAGGCTTTTTCTTTTTTTGCTTCTTTTCCTTCGGCTCGTTCTCCGGCTCTGCCTTGCGGCGGCCTGCCACACGGGCAGCCGACCGGGAATTGCCAAACAGTTTCATTTGCGGCATAAAATCTCTCCAGTATGGATGTTTGTTTCATGTGGATATTGCATAGACCAAAGTATTTTAGCACATCTCGCCGAAAGAATCAATCTTTTGTGCCGCATTCGGAAATTTTAAGAAATTTCAAGTCTCGTTACAGCAAAATGGGCGGCTCAAAAGAGCCGCCCGGAAATCATTATGCAGATAACAGCGTCTCTAACCGCGCGCGGATGAACTTCAAAAGCTTCCCGTTTTCCGGCATTTCCTTAAGCTCGGCGGGGTTGCACAGATGCGCGAGGTCTTCGGAGAGATAGCCTTCTTCGAATACATCAACGCCCGCCCGCGAGAGGCAGTCGGCATAGTGCATGAGCGCCTCGTTTCCGTCGAGCTCGCCGCGCTTGCGGAGCGCACCTGCCCATGCTGCGATCGTTGCGAGGGGATTGGTGGAGACGGGCTTTCCTTCGCGCCATCTGCGGTAGTGGTCGACGACGGTCCCGTGCGCAGCCTCGTACTCGAAGTTGCCGTCCGGCGAGACGAGGACGCTCGTCATCATGGGAAGGCTTCCGGAGGCGGCGGCAATGAGGTCGCTCATCACGTCTCCGTCGTAATTTTTGCACGCCCAGATCATGCCGCCCTCGGAGCGGATGACCTTCGCAGCCACGTCGTCGATGAGCGCGTAACGGTAGTGAAGACCGGCGGCTTCAAATTGGTCTTTGAACTCCTCGTCAAAGACCTTCTGGAACAGGAGCTTGAAGGTCTGATCATAGTCCTTGGAGATCGTGTCCTTGCTTGAGAACCAGACGTCCTGATGCACCGACAGCGCGTAGGTAAAGCAGCAGCGGGCGAACGATAAAATGGAGTCGTCCCGGTTGTGCATCGCCTGCAACACGCCGGGGCCCTTGAAGTCATAGACTGTCTGCCGGGAAAGTTCCGTGCCGCTTTCATCAGTGAACACGAGTTCCGCTTTGCCAGCGCAGGGAACGCGGTATTCTACGGCCTTGTAGATATCGCCGTAGGCATGCCGTGCGATGGTGATCGGCTTTTTCCAGCAGGAGACGACGGGCTTGACCTTGGAAATGAGGATCGGGGTGCGGAAGACTGTGCCGTCGAGCGCGGCGCGGATGGTCGCGTTGGGAGACTTCCAGAGCTTTTTAAGGTGATATTCCTCCTGCCGCTGCAAATTGGGTGTGATCGTCGCGCATTTCACGCCGACATGCAGGCGACGGATTGCCTCCGCAGCCTGTACAGTTACGGCATCTTCTGTTTTGTCGCGGTTCTGGATGGAGAGGTCGTAGTATTCGGTATTGAGGTCGACAAAGGGGAGAATCAGCTCGTCCTTGATCATGCCCCACAGAACGCGGGTCATTTCATCGCCGTCGAGCTCTGCGATGGCAGTTTGCATCTTGATTTTTTCCATGGCTTACTCCTTCTTTTGGGCGGCATAGTGGTTCATGAGGCAGCCGCGCAGCAGCAGCTCGCGCTCCTCTGCGGATGTGTTCTTGAGCCAGAGCGTCAGGCTATAGACGCTGCCGTCCGCACGGAGAACAGTTGCCGGGAAGCATTCGTCTCCGGCTTCCACCTTGCGTTTCACATCGGGAACGAAGATAAAGTCGCCGGGTTCTGCGGTAAATTCCGTGCCGGGCTCCAGCGTGAACGGAAGCATGCCCCAGTTGACGCAGTTCGAGCGGTAGCGTTTTGTGGCAAATTCATAGCAGATATTCGCGCAGCCGCCGAGCACTCTTTGGCAGGATGCAGCCTGCTCGCGCGCCGAGCCGTCGCCGGGTTTGTTGGCAAAGATCACAGAGCCAAGCTGCATGGTTTTTGCTGTGTCCTTCGAAAGGCCGAGCTTAGCAAGGACGGCTTCCAGCTCCGGCGGGACAAGGCCGTCCGCGCGAGCCAGCTCCAGGCTATGCGTCGCATTTGCGCGGGCGACATACTCGGGGTCCCGGCGGGAGAGGGCAAAGGTCGCGAGCTTCAGAGGGTTCGAACGGTACGACGATGTTTCGCCCGAGGGGATCAGCTCGTCTGTCGTGGTCACGGGGTCGCGCAGGACGGAGGCCACCTGCATGAGAAGGTTTTCCGAGAGCGCCGGGATCTTCGGCCATTCGGTAATATTGGGCCCGAATTTCAGCGCATGCTCCGGCTGGGGATTGCCCGCGCCAAAGTAGACGCGTTTTTTGTAAACATCCGCGTCAAATGTACGCGTGACAGGCTTCGGCGCGTCGTACGCCACGTCCGCGGCAGAGGTGAGCACGCCGTGGTTTCGTGCGGTCGCTGCAATCGAGCGCGCGTCCATCAGGATAACGCCGGCCAGCTGACCGTTTCCGGGCTTCGAGCCCTCGCGGTTCGGGAAGTTTCGCGTCGTGTGGCGGATGGAAAGGGCATTGTTGGCCGGAACATCGCCCGCGCCGAAGCAGGGGCCGCAGAAGCAGGGCTTAAACAGCGCGCCAGCCTCCAGAAGCTGCTGCTGCACACCGTTTCGGATGAGCTCAAGGTTCACGGGGATGGACGGGGGATAGACCGAAAGCGAGAAGTCACCGCAGCCCACGTCGTAGCCGTTCAGAATGGAGGCGGCCTCCGCGATATTGTCGTACATGCCGCCCGAGCAGCCTGCAATCACGCCCTGATCGACCATCAGCTTTCCGTTCACGATTTTGTCTGTCAGATGGAGCTCTGCCTTGCCGCCAAACTGCTCATGCGCCCGCTGTTCCACCTCGCGCAGATAATCGCCGGGGGCGGCAATCAGCTCTCGCAGCGTGACAGCCTCGGACGGATGGAACGGGAGCGCCGCCATGGGCTCTAGTTTCGAGAGGTCCATTTCGATGCAGCTGTCATAGTACGCGCCTTCTTCCACGCGCAGCGGGCGGTAAGCGTCCGGCCGGCCGTGGATGGCGAGGTATTCTTCGACCTTCTCGTCCGTCTCCCAGATGGAGCTCAGACATGCCGTCTCGGTCGTCATCACGTCGATACCGATGCGGAAATCCATCGGAAGATGTTTGACGCCGGGGCCCGCGAACTCAAGCACCTTATTTTTGACAAAGCCGTTTTTATACGTTGCGCCGCAAAGCGCGATGGCTACATCGTGCGGCCCCACGCCATGGGGCACCTCGCCCGTCAGCCAGACGAGCACGACCTGCGGCTTCGCGACATCATACGTGTTTTGCAGCAGCTGCTTGACAAGCTCGGGACCGCCCTCGCCAACGCCCATCGTGCCGATCGCACCATAGCGGGTGTGGCTGTCGGAGCCCAGAATCATTTTGCCGCAGCCGGTCATCATTTCGCGCGCGTACTGATGAATGACGGCCTGATTGGCGGGCACGTAATCGCCGCCATATTTGATGGCCGCGGAGAGGCCGAAGACGTGGTCGTCCTCGTTGATCGTTCCGCCGACAGCGCAGAGGCTGTTGTGGCAGTTGGTCAGAACATAGGGAACAGGAAAACGCGTCAGGCCGCTGGCTCTGGCTGTCTGGATGATGCCGACGTAGGTGATATCGTGGGAGATCAGGCCGTCGAAGGTGATGTGGAGCTGGCCGTCTGCTGCGCTTTTATTGTGGCTGGCTAAAATCTTCGCGGCAATGGTCTTTTCCTTCGCGTCGCTGTCATATGTGCCGGCGATTACGGGCTTGCCGCCCTGAATCGTTACGCCGCTGTCAATCAATCGGATCATGTGCATCCGTCCTTTCCGCTGTGCTGCGTCCGGGAAATACCCGGCAGTTTTCATGCCAACAGTATAGCAAGGCTCACCGAAAAATGCAAGAAGAAAATGAATGAAATTTCTTGATACTTGCAAAAATCTTGCATTTTTTAGTGAAATGCAATTGAAAATTCAATTATTCAAAGAAAAAATAAAGAAATTTGAATTTTTTAAAATTAGTTCTTGCATTTTTGAAAAAGTGTCGCTATAATGAGCCCAACATGAAAACAGCGCTTGCTTAAAGGAGAAGGACACCATGGAACGTGAAATGGATTTGCGCGGCAAAGAAGCAGCTTCCCTCAGCAGTCTTGTAAAAAAAGAATATCAGATCCCGGACAGCTATTACTTTGGTGAGGTCAAGCGCGGCCTTCGCAACAGCGACGGCACGGGCGTGCTCATCGGCGTGACGAAGGTCGGCAGCGTGCAGGGCTATCTGATCGAAGACGGCCGCCGCATTCCGGTCCCCGGCAAGCTCTACTATCGCGGCATTGACCTCAACGAGATCGTCGAAGCGCACCGCAAGAGCGGCACATTTGGCTACGAGGAGGTCGCGTATCTGCTGCTCATGGGGCATCTGCCGACAAAATCCGAGCTTTCCTATTTTAACGATATCATGTGCAAGGCCAGAAAGCTGCCAGAGGGCTTCACGGAGGGTATGATCATGCGCCATCCGAGCCGGGACATTATGAATGACCTTGCCCGAAGCGTGCTGCTGCTCTACTCCTACGACGAAAATCCCGACGATATTTCGGCGGAGAACCTGCTCACACAGTCCATCAAGCTCATTGGCTCGTTCCCGGCGATCGTTGCAAACGCCTACGCAGTGAACCGCCACTATTTTGACGGCGAGTCGCTTCACATTCACTACCCGAGCGCAGAGCTCTCGGCGGCGGAAAACTTTTTGCGGATGATCCGCCCGGACGCAAGCTACACGGAGGAAGAGGCACATCTTCTGGATATGATGATGATGATCCACGCCGAGCACGGCGGCGGCAACAACTCAACGTTCGTCTGCCGCGCCCTGTCTTCGAGCGGCACGGACACCTACAGCGCGATTGCGGGCGCGGTTGGCTCTCTGAAGGGCCCGTTGCATGGCGGCGCGAACGCCAAGGTCATGCAGATGTTCCGCGATGTGAAGGAGCATGTGGACGCAAAAGACGACGGCTCAATTCGCGACTATCTCGTAAAATTACTTGCACGTGAGGTGGGCGACCGGTCCGGTAAGATTTATGGTCTTGGCCACGCGGTCTATACGCTCTCCGACCCGCGCGCGGTGCTGATCAAGGCGTATGCGGGACATCTGGCAGAGGTCAAGGGTTTCGCCGACGATTTTGCGCTGCTGGAGAAGGTCGAGACGATCGGCGCGCAGCTTTTGCAGGAAAAGCGCAGAAGCGACGACCCCATCTGTGCGAACGTCGATATGTACTCCGGCCTTGTGTACTATATGCTCGGCATCCCGCAGGAGGTCTTCACGCCGCTGTTCGCCACGGCCCGTATCGCCGGCTGGTGCGCCAACCGGATAGAGGAGGTCCTGACCGGCAACCGCATCATGCGCCCGGCCTACCGCGCCGTCACCATCCACAACCACTACGTTCCGATGCAAGAGCGCGAGGCGCACATGGAGCTGCCGGAGTAAGAAACACCCCTTCGTAGGGGTCGATGCCCACATCGACCCAAAAGAGGGCCTTTATGCAAAAAAAGCGCATCCGTAGAACCTACGGATGCGCTTCGTTTGCCTGTATGGCATACTGACTGAGGCAAAAATCGCCCGGCGAAAGCCGGGCGATTTTCTGTGTGAATGCGATTGCTTTTATGGAACGATCAGGCCGCCATGTTCATGAAGACCTGTGCGACCATGGCGCGGGTGGCGGTGCCGTTGGGGTTGAACGTGTTGTTCGAGCCCGAAAGGTACTTGGCCGCCGTGCAGTAGTGAACGCCCTCGAGCGCCCAGTCCGCGATGGAGGTAAGGTCGGTGTAGGTCAGCTCGGTTGCCGCCTCGTTCTTGGCCTTGCCGATGGTCTTGTCGTAGCCATAGAGCACCTTCGCCATTTCCTGACGGGTGATGGCCTTGTTGGGTGCGAACGTGCCGTCCGCATAGCCGCCGACGATACCGTTTTCAGCCGCCCAGACGACAGCGGGTGCGTACCAGCTGTCTTCCACACAGTCAGAGAACTTGGCGGAGACCTTCGTCTCGACAGCGGGGGAGCTCGCCTGACGGTAGAGGATCGTGACGAGCATGCCGCGCGTCAGAGCGCCGTCGGGATTGAAGCCGGTGCCGACGCCGTTCATGAGGCCGTTGTCGCTGACATAGTTGACAGCCTTCTCATACCACTTACCGGGGACAACGTCGGTGTACTTCACGATGGAAATACGGCCAGCGGGCTTGGAATACTGCTCGCCGATGGTTCCGCCGAGCTTGGTCTCAATGTAGGAAAGAACCGTCTGCGCGTCGGTCATGGTCGCATCACCGGCCTTGAGAACCTTGGAGTTCTTGAACATCGTGAAGCCGTCGCCGCAGTAGGTGATGGTGTAGTCGATGCCGCCGAGGGTGTAGGTCTTGTTGGGGTTGATCGGCTCATAGACGCCGGTCTTCTTGTTGAGGACCTGCACGTTCTGCACGCGGCGCGCGCCCGCAACCTTGACGAACTCGCCCTTGTCACTCAGCTCAATGGAAGAAGGGATGCTCGAGACGATGGTGTACTTGAGGCCGGAAACACTCAGGAAGCCGCCGGACTCGGACGGGTACTTGATTGCGCCCATTTCCAGCATGTCAAGAACAGTCTGGCCGGTCACTTCCATCTTGCAGGGGAGGTTGCCCCACGGGAAGACGGTGAGGATGTCGTTAAGCGTGATGTCGCCTTCTTTAATGGGAGCGCGCAGGCCGCCGCCGTTCATGATGCCGATGTCGGCGTCCATCATGACGCGGTACGCGTCCGCTGCGAGATCGCCCAGCGCGGTCTCGGAATTACGGACCAGGCGGTTGCCGTTTTCGTCGTAGTCATTGAGCGTAACGGAGCTCTTGGCGACGACCTTGGAAACGGTGTCGGAGAAGGAGTTCTGGATGTTTTCGACATACGCCGCAACGGTTTCATCCTTTTTGGTGAAATCCTTGGCGGAGATGAGCTCGGAGGTGATCGTGCCGTCAGCGGCGATGGTGAGCTTACCGAGGGTGGCAAGCTTGCCCTCTTCCTGACCGGCCTCGGCGAGGATGACGTCCTTGCCGTCCTTGTTAGAGACCTTTGTCGTCAGCGTCAGGTGGTCATGACCGTCGAGCATCGCGTCGATGCCGGTGGTGTTGGCGATGACAGCCTTGGAGCTCCAGCGGTCGGTCGTGCCTTCGTTGCCGAGGTGGGCAAGGGCGATGACGTAGTTGGCACCGGCCTTTTTGACCTCGTCAACAGTGTTCTGCACAGCCTTATACAGCGCCGAGCCGTCGTCGTCTTCGCAGAACGAATAGATGTAGTTGCCGTTTGCGTCCTGGAAGTAGGCGGGGGTGGACTTCACGAAGGACTCCGGCGTGGCGATGCCGATGTAAGCGACCTTGGTTCCGCCGTAATCGACGATCTCATACGGCTTGTAGGCGATGTCGGACGTACCCTTGCCGAGGTATTTGAAGTTGCAGGCGAGGTATTTGAACTTGGCCTGCTTGGTCAGCTTGGTCAACTGTGGGATCTTGTAGTCGAACTCATGATTGCCGAAGGTGGCAAAGTCGTAGCCGGTCTCGTTCATGATATCGACCAGATACGCCCCGCCCGAAAGCGTGCCGATCGCGCCGCCCTGTACCGCGTCGCCGCAGTCGACCAGCGCAACATAATTGTGCGTCTGCTCCATCTCGGCCTTGTACGCCGCAACGCCGGCATAGCCCATGCCGTCGGATACGCCGCAGTGCACGTCGTCGGTGTGCAGGATGACAATGTCGTTGGATTTTCCGTCTGCCGCGAGAGCTGTGGTCCCGAGGCTCAGAACCATGATGAGGCAAAGCAGAAGTGCAACAAGTTTCTTCATAGTATCCTCCTTTTTTCTCGCTTTCGCAGAGCGTCATGTGACGCGGTGCAAAAAGGTATACCAGAATCATACAACAAAAGCTGAAAAACAGCAATAGGCAGAAACGTAAAAAAAACGAAAAATTTTCATCAACTCGCACAAAAAATGGATGAGTTTCAAAAATACGGACAGCAGATTCGACAAAAAATGACGGTTTTTCACAGCGCATACAAAAAATGTATACCCGGAAAGCTGAAAAGGACGCGGGAGTCACCCACGTCCTTGCAATCAGATTCCTACGATTGTGCCGTTTTGTGTCTCCTGTCCGCAAAACGGGACATTTTTTCGAAGGCAGGTCTTGATATAGCAAAATGCCGCGCGTTCCCCCTCATCGCGCAGCTTGGTCAGAAGGAACCGGAGCGCACGAACGGTGTCGGGGTGCATGAGCCGCGCTTCGTTGGAACGCTCCAGATAGCCGAGCGCCGACGCGTCCGTATAGGAAGCGCCCTGATACGTCTTGCAGGCGGCGATCCGGTCGGCCACCATCTCGGCAAGGTATTTTGGCGGCATGGGAACGGCGGCGTAGGCCTTCGTCTTCATGTCGAGATCTGTCCAGTACTCCCAGTGGTGGCGGTTTCTGCCTTTGTGGTGCATCCACGCTTCGCTCCAGCCCTTTTCCTCGCGCTCGGCGGTGTTCGGGCTGCGCGTGCCCTGATAGTATCTGACACCGGTCAGAAATTCAACCGGGGCATATTTGGAAAGATCGTGTGTGAGGCCCTGCCAGTAGAGCCCCATGCGGAAGCACCCCTGCCGGACGAGGCGTCGGTGGTGATTGATCGTATGCAGATGTCCCCAAAAGCTTCCCATAACGCGCCTCGATTCCTCAAATTATGCGAAAATGCTTCGATGCGATATCAAATCCAGTATACCGCAGCGCGCGGAAAATTGCAAGCGATCAGCCGCGCAGCGCGCTTCCCTGTATCACTTCGTCCTGCTCAAAACGCGTTTGGATGGCGTTCAATACACGCTTTTTGTCCGCGCTCCACAAGGGAGCAATCAGGTCGCGCTTGGCCCCGTCTCCTGTCAGGCGGTGGATGACAATCTTGGGCGGCAGAACAGCAAGGCATTGCTCCAGAATGTCAATATACGTGTCAAGCTCCAGCGTTTGTATGCGTCCGTCCGCATATTCCCGCGCCAGATCGGTTCCCCGCAGAACGTGCAGCAGATGGAGTTTCACACCGTCCACAGGGAGCTGCCCCAGATGGCGCGTGGTCTCCACGATCATCTCTGCCGTCTCGCCGGGGAGCCCTAGAATCTGGTGCGCGATCACCTCAATTTCCAGCGCGTGAAGCTTTTGCACCGCGTCGTCAAAGACCGATAGGGGATAGCCGCGGCGAATGTACTGTGCAGTATTGTCGTGAATCGTCTGAAGACCGAGCTCGACGAAGACCGGTTTTCTTGCGCGAAGCCGGGACAGCATCCGCAGGATATCCTCCGGCAGGCAGTCCGGCCTGGTGGCGATCGAGAGCGCGACCACATCGTCCGGCTCCATCGCGGCAAGAAAAAGCGGCTCGAGCCGGGAAACTGCGCCGTAGGTGTTTGTAAAGTCCTGAAAATAGGCGATGAATTTCGCACCCTGCGCCTTTTTGCCGAGGATATACTTTGCCTGCTCGAGCTGTTCGGGGATGGATGCGCTGCCAGACGCAGCAAATTCTCCGCTTCCAGAACAAAAGATGCAGCCACGCGCGCCAAGCGTACCGTCCCGGTTGGGGCAGGTACAGCCCGCAGAGAGCGAGAGCTTATAGACCTTGCAGCCGAAACGGCGCTTGAGATAGGGACTGAGGGCGGTATAGTGTTCCATACGGACTCCTTAGAAAAAGTCCGCCGCAAAATGCGACGGACCTTTGAGTGTTATGCGTTTTCTTCTGGCTGTGTGTCCGGCTCGTCGACCGGTTCAATCGATTCAATCGGCAGAACATCCGCGTCGGGGATGGGCTTTCCCTCCATGACGGCCTCGAACTGAGGCCTTCCCATGTTGTTGTGCGCCATGAGATAGGAGGCAACAGCCTCGAGCTTGTCGTCATGCGATTTGAGAATGTCCGTGCACTTCTGATAGGCAGCGGTCAGAATCGACTGTACCTCGTCGTCAATGCGCCCGGCGACAGCCTCAGAGTAGGACTTTGTCTTTTCGTAGTCCCTGCCGATGAAGACCTCGTTTCCGGACGAGTAGCACACGGGGCCAAGAGAATCACTCATGGCGTACTTTGAGACCATGTCGCGCGCAATGGCCGTAGCCCGCTGGATATCGTTGGACGCGCCGGTTGAGATATCATCAAGCTTGAGCTGCTCGGCCACACGTCCGCCGAGGAAGCCCACGATGGTTTCAAACATTTCGCTCTTGGAGACGAACGTCTGGTCATCCTGCGGAAGGCTGATGGTCATGCCGCCCGCCATACCGCGGGGGACGATGGTGATCATATGCACGGGGTCCTGCGTCGGCAGGCAGTACATTGCGATGGCGTGACCCGCCTCATGGAACGCGGTGAGCTTGCGCTCATACGTAGATACGACGCGGCTGCGCTTCTCGGGGCCTGCGATGACCTTGATCATCGCCTCCTCCATGTCCTTCATGGTGATGACCGCGCGGTTTTTCTCGGCGGCAAGCAGCGCCGCTTCATTGAGAAGGTTTGCAAGGTCCGCGCCCGTGAAGCCTGCCGTTGCCTTGGCAAGCGATTCGAGGTTCACGTTGTAAGCCAGCGGCTTATCCTTCGCGTGCACCTTCAAGATGGCTTCGCGCCCGCGCCAGTCGGGGGTTCCCACATAAATTTGCCGGTCAAAGCGGCCGGGACGCAGGAGCGCCGGGTCGAGGATGTCCTTGCGGTTCGTCGCCGCAATGACGATCACGCCCGTGTTGCTGCTGAAGCCGTCCATTTCGACCAGCAGCTGGTTGAGCGTCTGCTCGCGCTCGTCGTGGCCTCCGCCGAGACCTGCGCCGCGCCTGCGGCCGACTGCGTCAATTTCATCGATGAAGACGATCGCGGGGGCGACCTTTTTCGCCTGCTCGAATAAATCGCGCACGCGGCTCGCGCCCACGCCGACATAGAGCTCGACAAAGTCGGAGCCCGAGATGGACAGGAACGATACGCCCGCTTCACCCGCGACGGCTCTTGCAAGCAGCGTCTTGCCGGTTCCCGGAGGGCCGACGAGCAGCACGCCCTTGGGGATTTTCGCGCCGAGGCGGCTGTAGCGCTTGGGGTCTTGCAGGAAGTCCACGATCTGCGCCAGCTCCTCCTTTTCCTCGTCCGCGCCCGCTACGTCCTGGAACGTGACGGTCTGGGAGGTCGGAATGCCGAAGCGGGCGTTGGCCTTTGTGAAGCTTGCCATGCCGTTGGGCCCGCCGTTTGCGCGGCTCGAGAGGAAGAAAAAGACGATAAGCAGCACAATACCGCCGATGATATACGGCGCTGCCGCGCGGTACCACGGGTCGCTCGCGGGCAGATAGTTATAGCTCTTGAGCGTCCCGGCTGCGTACTGCTCGGCGATCAGATCGTCGAGGTCCGCGCGGAACTGCTCGGTATCGCCGATTTTTGCCGTGACGGTGGAGGTGGTGTCGCCGTCTCCTCGCACCTGCATGGTGAGATTGCTTCCCTCTAACGTGAACGAGGCGACCTTTTCATTGCGGAATAGGTCCAACACGTCCGAATATTGAAGCGACTGAGTGGTGTTTGGCGTAAGCAGGCTGCTTACCAGAAGCAGCGCCACGGCCAGCACCACAAGCAAAACGAGAAAACTCGTCGGTTTTGATTGCTGAGACAATGAAGTTCTCCTTCCGGCTTATTTTTCGAGATAGACAGACGGCTTGAGAACGCCGACATAGGGGAGGTTGCGGTAATAGTCTTCGTAGTCAAGTCCGAAGCCGACAACGAATGCGGCCGGGATCGTGAAGCAGGCATAGTCCGGCTCCAGATCGACCTTGCGGCCGGAGGGCTTATCGAGAAGGGTACAAATTTTGATGGAGGCAGGCTTTCTCGCCTGGAACAGCTCGACAATCAGCTTGAGCGTGCTGCCGGAGTCGATGATGTCCTCAAGAATCAGAACGTCGCGGCCCTCAATATCGTGGTCAATGTCCTTGCGGAAGGTCAGCTTGCCGGTCGACTCCGTGCCGCCCTCAAAGGACGTGACGCACATGAAGTCCTCCTGCACGGGAACGGTGATGGCCTGCGACATCTCGCCGAAAAACGGCACAACGCCCTTGAGAACGCCGACTAAGATGGGGCACTTGCCGCGGTAGTCCTCGGAGATCTGCGCGCCGACTTCGCGGATGCGGGCGTGGATGTCTTCCTCGGAGACGAGAACGCGTTCAATATCCTGCTGCATGTCAAATTTGTTAATCATTGCGTATCCTCTTTCTGTATATACTCTTTTTCATGCATAAACTGAATCAGAAGAGCAGCCTCCCCGGGCTGCGCGCCATGTTCGCTTGACACGGCAAAGGGATAGACCAGAAGCACCCGTGCGCCATCCGTCACGACGGGAACCAGCGCCCGCTGAGAAGCGGGAATTTTCCGGTCGATGAAAAGCTTTTTAAGTGTTTTGCGTCCGCCGGGGAGGCGGATCTCGTCGCCTTGCTTTCTTGGACGGATGAGAAGGTCCTTCGGCGCTTTTATCGTATCATATCTGAGTGCAAATGTGCAGGGGCTCAGCATGGATTTTTCGAAATTTTTTACAAATCGGCACGAAACGCGCAGCGACAGCTCCGGAATTTCCGTTTCGTCATCCAAAGAGAGCTTCTTCGGCGCAAAGCTTGCGGGCGATTCGCGCAAGTCTGGCGCCAGCTTATCGTAGCTCCGGCAAAGAATTTTTCCGCCCGGGAGCGTGACGGACTGTGAGCCGTCTTTCCCGACTACGAGCCGCATCAACGCTTCCACATGCGCGCGGGACGGCTTCGAAATAGAAAGCTCCGATAAAAGCTGCCGCATGGCGCGCAGCAAAAGCACGTCCGGCGCGTCTCGCAAAGTACGGCACGACCAGCCGCCATCCGGCAATTTGGCCAAGCGCAAGAGGGAAGCGGCCGCGCCGTCCAAATACGCGTCCTCTTCGCGCAGAATTTCGCACATCTGGAAAACAGAGCCGGAGAGCTTCGGATTCTCGCGCGCAAGAAGCGGCACGACCTCATGCCGCAGGCGGTTTCGAAGGGGCAGGGAAGACGCATTGGTGGAATCCTCCACGTGGGAAAGTGCGTGCTGTTCCAGATACGTCTCGACCTCCGCACGCGAGACGCAGAGCATCGGACGGATGATCTTGCCGCGTTTCGGCGGAATGCCGCACAGACCGCGCAGCGCCGTGCCGCGTACGAGATTTAAAAGAACCGTCTCTAAATTATCGTCCTGTGTGTGCGCCGTGGCAACAGGCTTTCCGAGGCTTTCAAAAAACTGATAGCGAAGGACTCTCGCTGCTTCCTCGACGCTTTCGCCGGTTTGCTTGCAGCGCGACAGAACGTCCGCACGTGAGACGGTGAGCCGAACGCCGAGGCTTTCGCAGAGGCTTTTCACGAACGCTTCGTCGCGGTCGGATTCTGCCCCCCGCAACCGGTGGTTCAGGTGCGCGGCTTCGACGGTGATTTGCAGCTCATCTTGAAGCGACAGCATCATGTGGAGCAGGCACACCGAATCTTTTCCGCCCGAGACGGCACAGACGAGCGTTGCGCCCGGGGCGATCAGCTCGTTTTCCCGGAGATAGCGGAGAATGTTATCCTTCATGCTTCCACTCCAGGTCGGAGAACGTCGTATACTGCGGCATCCACTGCGTCTTGACCGTTCCGGTTTCGCCGTGGCGGTTCTTGGCGATGATGATCTCTGCGATGTTCTTTTCTTCGGTGTTGGGGTTATAGTAGTCGTCGCGGTAGATAAACATGACCGAGTCCGCATCCTGCTCGATTGCGCCGGATTCGCGAAGATCGGACAGCATCGGCCGCTTGTCGGTTCGAGATTCGTTCGCACGCGACAGCTGGCTCAGGCACACGACCGGAACGTTCAGCTCCTTGGCCATGATCTTGAGCGCTCTTGAAATTTCACTGACGACAGTCACGCGGTTCTCACCCGATTTTCCGGGTGCGGCGGCAGTCATCAACTGCAAATAGTCGATGAGCACAAGGCCGAGGTTTTCGAGCCGCCTGCATTTGGCGTTCATTTCGGCAACCGTGATGGCCGGGTTGTCGTCGACCCGGATATCCGTCTGGCTTAGGGCAGAGGACGCGATGGAGAGCTTGTTCCAGTCCTCCTCCGTGAGTTTTCCCGTGACGAGCTTTTGGTTATCGACGAAGCTTTCGTTCGACAAAAGGCGCATCGCGAGCTGCTCGCGGGACATTTCGAGCGAGAAAAAAGCGACAGTCTTATTGGTACTCTTTGCGACGGAAAGCGCAACGTTCAGCGCCATCGACGTTTTGCCCATGCCGGGTCTCGCGGCGATGAGAAGAAGGTCAGAATTGTTAAGGCCGTTGATCTTTTTGTCGAGATCGTGAAGGCCCGTGGAAAGGCCCGGAATGTCGTTTCCGGATTCGGCCAGCTCTTCGAGGCGGTCGTAGACGTTGATGAGGACCTTTCCGATATGCTGGAGACTGTCGCCGGAGTTTTCCTTGCGGAGGCTGTAGACCTTTTTTTCGGCGGCCTCGAGCATCTCCTGCGCGGTGCCGACGCCCTCCTGTACCATGGCGGTGATCTCATCCGCCGCTGTGCCCAGGTTCCGCATGAGTGCCTTGTCGTGGACAATTGCGCAGTACTGCTTGACGTTGGCGGCGGTGGGCGTGATTTGCAGGAGCTGGGAAATGTAATGATACGTGTGCGCCTCGTCATACACGCCGCGCTCTTTCATCTTATCGAGCACGGTGACGGGGTCAATGTGCTGCGAGAAGTTGAACATCGTATAGATCGTCTCGAAGATCTCGCGGTTCTGCTGCAAGTAAAATTCATCCGGCTGCAAAAGCGAAATGACATCCGGCACGCACCGCTCGTCAATGAGCATGGAGCCGAGCACAGACTGCTCCGCCTCGAGCGACTGCGGCACCTGACGGCCTAAGAGCTCGTCGACAGGCATCGATGTTCACCTCCTCGAAAGTTTACATAAGATCTATAAATACAGATTTCGGTAAAATTACAGCTCGCGAACTTCGACCTTGAGGTCGGCGGTGATTTCATAGCCGAGCTTGCACTTGGCGGTGTACACGCCAGTCGTTTTGATAGGGTCGATGACGACCTTGCGCTTATCGAGCGCAATGCCCTCCTGTTTTTCGAGCGCTTCGGCGATTTCCGCGTTCGTGACCGAGCCGAAGAGCTTGCCGGCTCCGCCGCCCTTGGCCATGACGACGACGGTCATGTCCTTCATCTTTTTGGAAATTTCCATGGCTTCAGCGCGCTCCTTGGCCTGGCGCTCCTGGGTTGCCTTGTCGTTCATGCGCATGGTGTTGATGTTGTCGGCATTCGCCTCCTGCGCAAGCTTCTTGGGAAGCAGGAAGTTTCTGGCGTAGCCGTCGGATACCTCGATCATCTGGCCGCGCTTGCCCTTGCCGCGGACGTCCTGCGTTAAAATTACTTTCATAGCGATAAGCTCCTTTCAGCTGATAATATCAATAATTTACGATTCATAGAACTGGTCGATGGAAGCAACAAGTTCCGTGAGCACCTCGCGCACGGACTTGTTCTTAATTTGTGCGCCTGCCGTAGCCGCGTTTCCGCCGCCGCCCAGCTTTTCAAGCACGACCTGCACGTTGCACGAGCCGATCGAGCGCGCGGAGAGGAAGACCACGTCCCCGTCCGGATAGAGGACAAAGGAGGTCATAATGCCGGAAATGTTCAGAAGCTCGTCGGCTGCCTGCGCAGCGATGGTTCTCGGCACCGTATGGTCGACGGCCGCAATCGCAATTTCGTTGCGGTACAGCCGTGCCGACTGGATAATATGGTAGCGCACGATGGTTGCGTCCAGATCGTTCTGGAACAGCTTCATCACATCGACGGTATCCGCGCCCGCCCGCCGCAAAAATGCCGCGGCCTCAAAGGTGCGCGAGCCTGTGCGCACGGAAAACTTCTTCGTATCGAGCACGATACCGGCAAGCAGCGACTGCGCCTCAATCGGGCGGATGTCCCGCTGGTCGACGGCGTACTGCAAAAGCTCTGTCACAAGTTCGGAGGCAGACGACGCGAACGGCTCATGGAGGTTCAGAACGACCTGCTCAATGTAATCTGCCGCTCTTCTGTGGTGGTCGATGACGGCCACGCGGGGAATGGACTCCAGCAGCGCGCGCGACTCGACCTGATCGGGCCGGTTTGTATCGACGACAATGAGCAGGCTCTTCGGGTCTGCCGCCACGAGCGCGTCTTCACCCGAGATAAACACGCCGGAAAAATCGGGCGAGGCCTTGAGCTCGGCAAGCAGGCTCCCGGCGACGTTCTTTTCCTGGTCCATCACGATCTGCGCCGTCTTTCCGCGCTTGCGGCACAGGCAGCTGATACCGACCGCCGCGCCCAATGCATCTAAGTCCGCCATCTTGTGACCCATGACGAAAACCTTGCTCGACTGGGCGATGAGCTCGGAGAGGGAACCGGCTACCACGCGGGACTTGACCCTTGTGCGCCGCTCGGTCTCCTTGGTCCTGCCGCCGTAGAAAGCAAAATTGTACCGGTCCTTGATGACGGCCTGATCGCCGCCGCGCGAGAGTGCCATTTCAATCGACAAATTCGCGAACGAATAGTTTTCCTCAAACGAGCTTCCGTCCTTGCCGATGCCAAGGGAGATCGTCGCGTTTACGCCCGCGGGATTCACGACGGCGCGAATTGCGTCTAAGATCGAGAACTTGCCCTCCTGAAGCCGGGAGAGGTCCTTGCTTTCAAAGAGCAGAAGATACCGGTTGCGCTCCATCTTGCGGCACAGCGCGTGAAGCCCTGTGACCCAGCCGGAGACGGCCTCGTTGATCTGTGCGTCGAGCTTCGAAATTGTCGAGTCCGGCAGGTTGCTCATGAGCTCGTCGTAGTTGTCAATGAGAATGACCGCCGTAATGGGGCGCGTGCGCAGAAACTCGTCGCGCACATTAAACATCTCCGTCATGTCAACAAAGAAGATGGTCGCAAGACGTACGGTCGTCTCGTCGTCCTCCGAGCGAACGTAGTTTCCGTAGATGCGGTACCGGCGCGCGCCGATGAGCTGGTCTCCCGGAAGCTCGCTGCGCCCTTCGCGCAGCCACCCGGTCGTAAAGCCGGGGACAACAGCGTCCAGCGTCTGGTACTGCGTGCTGTCGGAAAGACCTGTGATGGCGTAAAAGCCGTCGTTGCCCCAGATGATCTCGCCCTCCGGCAGGCGGATGACGGCCATCGGAAACGGAGAGCCCGCGTGGACGGAGATCCCTTCTGCGTCAGTTGCGCTCTGCACATAGCGCATGAGGGCGTTTCTGCGCCGGACGGAGAGAAGACGGCTGACCACCATCACGATGACGGTCACAACCAGCTCGCCCACCGCGAGATAATACTGGTCAAAAAGCGCCGCGGCCGCCGCAAAGGCCAGCATGATCAGGCAGTACCAGAATACGCCGGGCTGCAGCAGCTTTGCAACATGCTTGTTCATACGGGTGCGCGCCTCCTCTGATCAGGTCTTTCAGAATAATCATATTCATTATAGCAAATCTTTCTCGTCTTTACAAGCTGTGTTTGCGGCTTCCTGCCGCCTAAAATGCGCAGGCTCCGCAGGGGGGGCACGTCTGTCCGGAAATGGGATTTTTACGGAATCGACAAAAAATAACGAAAAATTTTGTATACTTTTTGGAGATGCTGTGCTATACTACCATGTAGCATGAAAAGTGTGCCCATTTTTTGAGTAGCCTCAAGGCGGCACAGACGGATTGCATTTGAGGATGCAGACAGCCACTCGCGCTGCTTGCGGTTTGCCCGGGGCGATGGGGCGGCCGGAGCGGTACAAGAAGCACAGCCTTCGCAGACAGCCATGGAGAAATCCGACGAGACGGGGTCGGAGAGGCCGAAGCTGTCCGCTGGAATTTGTGCGTCCTTTTGGCCTCTGCGTCAGAAAGCCCGCTTGCACGGGAAGGCACAGGAGTTTCCTGCGCCGGCATTTTTGCGCGATATTTGCGCGGCCCACACAAAAGCCGGAAACCGGACCGGCAAAACTATGAATTTTTGAAAAGAGGTATATACAATTTGGCAGAAAAATTAAAGATCATTCCCCTTGGGGGACTCAATGAGATCGGCAAGAACATGACCGTTCTCGAATACGGCAAGGACATGATCATCATCGACTGCGGCCTCGGCTTCCCCGAGGACGACATGTACGGCATCGACCTTGTCATCGCGGACATGACGTATCTGGTCAAGAATCAGGAAAAGATCCGCGGCATGTTTTTAACCCACGGCCACGAAGACCACATCGGCGGCATTCCCTATGCCATGCAGCAGTTCAACTGCCCGATCCATGGTACGCGGCTGACAGCCGGGCTTGTGAAGCTCAAGCTGGAGGAGCACCACCTCGAACGCAGGGTCAAGCTCTTTACACACGAGGCAGGCGAGGTCGTGAAGGCCGGGTGCTTCCAGGTCGAGTTCATCCATGTGAACCACTCGATCGCGGACGCGGTGGCCTTCGCGGTCAAAACGCCGGTCGGCACGCTCGTCTTCTCGGGCGACTTCAAAATTGACGCGATGGCGGAGGACGGCATGATCGACCTTGCGCGCCTGGGCCAGCTCGGAAACGAGGGCGTGCTTGCCTTCCTGTGCGACTCCACAAACGTCGAGCGCCCGGGCTTTACGCCGTCGGAGCGCAGCGTCACCGACAGCTTCGACCGCCAGTTCTCCGGCTGCCGCCAGAGAATCATCGTCACGACGTTCGCGTCCAATGCGTTCCGGCTCCAGAGCCTTCTGAACGTTGCGCACAAGCACGGAAGAAAGGTCGCGGTCACAGGCCGCAGCATGGAAAATATCCTGAAGGTCTCGACGGACCTTGGCTATCTCAAGATTCCAAACAACACCCTTGTCGACATCAACGCCATCAAATCCCTTCCAAAGGACAAGATCGTGATCGTTTCGACCGGCTCGCAGGGCGAAAATATGTCGGCCCTGTACCGCATGGCCTTCTCCGGGCACCGGCAGGTGGAAATTCAGGCGGGCGACCGCGTGATCATCTCCGCTTCGGCCATCCCCGGCAACGAAAAGTCCATCAGCAAGATCATCAACGAGCTCTACCGCAAGGGAGCCGACGTTGTCTACGATAAGCTCGAGGGCCTGCATGTCTCCGGCCACGCCTGCCAGGAAGAGCTCAAGATTATGCACGCGCTGCTGCATCCGCGCTTCTTCATTCCGCTCCACGGCGAGCAGCGGCACCTGCAGGCGCACGCGCGGCTTGCGCAGTCAATGGGTATGGACGCGAAGAACATTTTCATCTCGGACATCGGCAAGGTCCTTGAGCTCACGAAGGCCACCTGCAAATGGGCGGGCACCGTTCCGGCAGGCAAGATCCTTGTCGACGGCACGGGTGTTGGCGATGTCGGAAGCGTCGTGCTGCGCGACCGCAAGCATCTGGCGCAGGACGGCATGCTGGTCGTGGTCGTGAACCTTTCGAGCGAGGACGGAAGCGTCATCACGGGGCCCGATATTATTACGAGAGGCTTTGTCTACGTCAAGGAATCGGAAAATCTCATGGAAGAGCTCCGCGTCATCGCCGCACACGCGATCGACCGCTGCCTTTCCGGCGGCACGCGCGACTGGAGCGCTCTGAAGGCGAATATCAAGAGCGATCTTTCGGGGTACCTCTTCAAGACCACGAAGCGCAACCCGATGATTCTCCCCGTGATCATGGAAATCTAAAAAACTGTCAGAAAAGCAGAATGCCCCGCAAATAAACGGGGTATCCTGTTTTTCAGGAAAAAGAGACGAGAAATTTCGAAAAACCGCTTGTCAAAAAAACGGGTTGTGGTATATAATGAATTGGTTGCGCGGAAAGTGTCTTTTTTCGCGCGGGATACCGCATTGAATGAGGATGAGCATAGATGGCAAATGCAAAGAATACAAAGGTTCCGGCAGAAGACGCTATGGCCGCGGTCAGTGCGCTGATCGCGAAGGCCAAGCGGGAAGGAAGCATTCAGGCGACGGAGCTGAACGCGCAGCTGGAGAAGCTGGATCTTCCGGTAGAAAAGATTGAACATATTTACGACACGTTCGACGCGATGGGCATCCAGATCGTGAGCCCGGAGCTTGAGATAGACCTAGACGACACGGCGGACGGCCTTGGCATGGGTGACGGCGAGATCCCGATGGGCGATGAAGAGGAAGATCTCATCGACCCCGTCGAGCTGGCGGCGGAATACAACCTCGACGACCCGGTCCGCATGTACCTCAAGGAGATCGGACAGGTGCGCTTACTCACGGCAGACGAGGAGATGGAGCTTGCCAAGCGCGTGTGCGAGGGCGATAAGGCGGCGAAGGACAAGCTGACGGAAGCAAACCTCCGTCTGGTCGTGTCGATCGCGAAAAAATACTCCGGCCGCGGACTTCACATTCTCGACCTCATTCAGGAGGGCAACACGGGCCTGATTCGCGCGGTCGATAAGTTCGACTATACAAAGGGAAACAAATTCTCTACATATGCCACCTGGTGGATCCGGCAGGCCATTACCAGAGCCATCGCCGACCAGGCACGGACAATCCGCGTGCCGGTGCATATGGTAGAGGTCATCAACAAGGCGACCCGCTGCAACCGCAAGCTCGTGCAGGAGCTTGGACGCGAGCCGACGCTTGAGGAGATCGCGGCGGAGCTGAATCTTCCAATCGAGAAGATCATCGAAGCCAACCGCACGGCGGCCGATACGCTGTCTCTGGACATGCCTGTCGGCGACGAGGAGGACACGACCATCGGCTCGTTCGTGGAAGACGACAACACCCCGGGGCCCGCGGACGCAACGTCCAACGCGCTTCTTTCTGAGGCGCTTACGGAGATCCTCGGCACGCTCACCGAGCGCGAGGCGGACGTTCTCAAGATGCGCTTCGGCATGTATGACGGCCGGACGCACACCCTCGAGGAGGTCGGACAGATCTTCGGCGTGACGCGTGAGCGGATCCGTCAGATCGAGAACAAGGCCATCCGCAAGCTGCGCCATCCGTCGCGCGCGAAAAAGATCAAGGATTTCTATTGCTGAACAAAAGCCCGGGGACAAAACGTCTCCGGGTTTTGCAGTGTTTCGCCGTTTTTTACGCGAAGACTTGATATTCTTACCACACAATGGTAGAATGAAGCATCATATTTTTATTTTAATGTAGCGCGCCAAATTGGCGCTGGTTTTGGGAGGATTCTCTTTGTCCGATAGGCTGCGGGCGCTTGCCGCCTCGATTCAAAGGCCGTTTCGCAGGATGCGGCCGCCGCAGATCGTTGTGCTGGTGTTTCTGCTGCTGGTGCTGACGGGAAGCGCGATTTTATGCCTGCCGGTCTGCGCAAAGTCCGGCGAGCCGACTAAATTTCTGACGGCGCTGTTTACCGCAACATCCGCCACATGCGTGACGGGCCTTATTCCGGTTGACACGGGGACATACTGGAGTACGTTCGGACAGGTTGTCATTATCCTGCTTATTCAGCTGGGTGGTCTCGGCTTCATGACCGTCTCGACCATTTTCTTTCTCGCGCTCAGAAGGCGCATCGGCCTGCGGCAGCGGATGGTTCTGGCGCAGGGTCTCGGCGTGAGCTCGATGAGCGGCGTGGTGCGCTATGTGCGCAACGTGATTTTGGGTACCTTTTGCGTCGAGGGCGCGGGCGCGTTGATCCTCTTTTTCCGGTTCCTGCCGGAGTTCGGCGCAGGAACGGCCCTCTGGTACGGCGTATTTCATTCGATTTCCGCGTTCTGCAATGCAGGCTTTGACATTCTGGCGGATGTTTCCTACGGCGGAAGCGTCGCGCGGTACGTAACGGACCCGGTCGTGAACCTCACGCTGATGGCCCTGATCGTGATTGGCAGCCTCGGCTTTTCCGTCTGGGGCGAAATCCGGCACACACGGCGGTTTTCAAGGCTCTCGGTTTACGCAAGGCTCGTGATTCTCATTACGTTGGGTCTCATTTTTGGCGGCGGCGCGCTGTTCGCGCTTCTGGAGTGGAACAATCCGGGAACGATCGGGAATCTCACGCCAGGCGGGAAAATCCTTGCGTCGCTGTTCCAATCGGTGACGCTCCGCACGGCTGGCTTTGCCAGCTTCAATCAGGATGCACTGACGGAAGCCTCTAAAGTGCTTTCTGATCTTCTGATGTTCGTGGGCGGTTCGTCCGGGTCAACGGCGGGCGGTGTGAAGACGGTGACGATGGGACTTGTAGTCCTGTCTGCCATCAGCACGATGCGGGGCAGAAGACAGGTGACGGTGTTCGGCCGGTCCATTTCACAGGAGGATATTGCAAACGCGGTTTCCATTGCGCTTCTGGTGATGGGGCTGTCGCTTCTCGGCGCGGCGGTCATCACGGTGTGTGACGGGTGCAGCTTTATGAACGCCATTTACGAGACGATCTCCGCGCTTTGCACGGTGGGACTCACGACCGGCATCACGCCGACGCTTTGCACAGCTTCCAAGCTCATTTTGATCGTCTTTATGTTCTTTGGCCGCGTCGGCATTATGACCATCGGCGTCGGCTTTATGATGGGCGACCGCGCGAAAGAGCGCGTTCAGTACGCCCAGACCAAGGTCATGATAGGATAAGGCTTGTAAAAACCATTCAGCCTGGCAGTTTCGGATAGGAGATAGCGTATGAAAAAATCGTATGTTGTGATCGGTATGGGGCGGTTCGGCTCGAGTGTAGCAGAGCGGCTGTATGAGCTCGGGAACGAAGTGCTCGCCATTGATACGGACCCCGATAAGGTGCAGCGCATGGAATCCAAGGTCACCTGCGCCGTGGTCGCGGACGCGCGGGACGAAGAGGTTCTGCGCTCACTCGGCGCGAGAAGCTGCGACTGCGCAGTGGTCGCCATCGGCTCGGATCTGGCGACCTGTATCATCGCAACCTTGAATCTGAAAGATCTCGGTGTGCCGCAGGTTATCTGCAAGGCGACCGACGAGCTGCGCAAAAAGGCGCTCGAAAAGGTGGGAGCCGACCGCGTCGTGATTCCGGAGCGCGAGACGGGGATCAAGCTGGCGCAGGCTATCACGTCGTCGAGCATTCTCGATTTCATTGAGCTTTCCAAGGACTGCGGCATTGCCGAGATCCATACGCCGGAGAGCTGGTTCGGAAAGACGCTGCGCGAGCTCAACATTCGCGCAAAGCTGGGCGTGAATATCATCGCCATCCGCCACGACGGAAAGATCGAGGTCGCCCCGGGCGCGGACTTTGCGCTGAAGGAAAACACGGTGCTTGTCGTTCTCGGCACAAACGACAAGCTGGCAAAGCTCAAGCCATGAAGCAGGAGCATATTACAAGCCGCCAGAACCCGCTTCTGGTGCACATCCGAAAGCTAACTTCGTCCAGAAGCTATCGAAAAGCATGCGGGGAGTTTGTTGCTGAGGGAACGAAGCTGTTAGAAGAAGCGGCAAAATGGTGGCCGGATCTGCGAACAGTCGTATGCCGAGAGGGTGTCACATTACGGAATCTGCCGGACACGGTGCGTGTCGTAACGGTGCCGGAGGATGTACTCAAGAGCGTCTCGACCGTCGACACGCCGCAGGGCGCAATTTTCGTGTGCGGCCTGCCCGAGAAGACGAAGGCCGAGCTTAGCCCTGGAACGCTGCTGTTAGACGGCATTCAGGACCCCGGAAACCTTGGCACAATGCTAAGAACCGCCGACGCGCTGGGTGTGCCGGTGGCGCTTCTGGACGGCTGCGCCGACCCCTACAGCTTTAAGACTGTGCGCGCGTCGATGGGCGCGGTGTTCCGCATGGCGGTTCCGCAGATCACGGAAGAAGAGGTGCTGGCACAATGCAAAGAGGAGAAATTTATGTTAACTGTTGCCGCCTTAAATGATCAGGCGGTCGATATCCGGAGCGCGGACCTTTCAAGCGCCGTCGTCGTCATCGGAAGCGAGGGACAGGGCGTCCGAAAATCGATTTTGGACGCGGCGGAGAAAAGCGTGATCATCCCCATGCAGCCGCACTGCGAGTCGCTCAACGCGGCCGTCGCGGCGGCGATTGTCATGTGGCAGATGAAAAACGGATAATTAGAAACGGAGGACGGACGGATGCTCAAGTACTGGATCTGGCTCAGCACACGAGAGGGCGTTTCCAACGTGCAGGCGCTCTCGCTTCTTTCGCGCCTCGGCTCTGCCGCGGCCATCTATCAGGCGGACGAAGATGCTCTTAAGGATGCGGACGGAAGACCTGTTTCCGCAAGTCTGCTCGATAAGTCGCTCACCGGTTCAGAGATCATTTTGCAGCAGTGCTATCAGAAAAACATCCACGTCATGACCATTCAGGACGCGCAGTATCCGGCGCGGCTGCGCGCGATTTCCGACCCGCCCATCGTTTTATACTATAAGGGCGTGTTCCCGGCGATCGATACCTCGCCCGTCATTGCCATGGTCGGCACGAGAAAGGCTTCGGCCTACGGACTCATGCAGGCAAAGCGCCTTGGCTATCAGGTTGCGAAAAGCGGCGGCATTGTGGTTTCCGGCGGTGCGGACGGCATTGACACGATGTGTCTGACTGGAGCTTTGAGCGCGGACCGGCCGGTCATCGCGGTGCTCGGCTGCGGGGTTGACGTTGTATATCCGGCTGGAAACCGGGTGCTGTTTGAGGATATCGCGGCGCACGGGTGCTTACTTAGTGAATACCCGCCGCAAACACCCGCGCTCGGCTCTCATTTCCCGGTCAGAAACCGGATCATCAGTGCGCTTTCTCTCGGCGTGGTCGTTGTAGAAGCGCCGAAGCGCTCGGGCGCGCTCATTACGGCAAATCGGGCGTTAGAGCAGGGGAGAGATGTGTTTACCGTTCCCGGAAACGTCGGTACAGCGACCTGCGAGGGAAATATTCAGCTTCTGCGCGAGGGCGCGATTGTTGTCGAAGACGGCTGGGACATTATGAAAGAGTATGTCCATTTGTATCCGGAGCTCGTGTCCCATCAGCCGAAAACCATCCCCATGCAGTTGACCCCGGAGCAGCGCAAAAGCGCCGTAAAATCCACGGACAAGCTTCCGCCGAGACCGAAAAAGACGCAGAAAAAAGAAACTTCGCCCGCGTCCACCGACACAAAAGTCATTGACAAGTCGGAAAACAGGGCTTATATTGACGTACAGGAAATTTTGGGCGCATTATCGCCCGACGAAAAGGCCGCCATCGGCCAGCTCACGAGCGGAGAAAAGCACATCGATCAGATCATCGCCGCAACCCAGCTTCCCGCCGCGCGCATTACCTCTGCGCTGACGCTGCTGCAGATCAAGGGCTATGTCTGCGCACTTCCGGGCAAGCGCTTTTCGCTCGCGGAAAAACAATCATAATTGGAGGCACGCATGCCGAACGCAAAAACCAACCTCGTCATCGTCGAGTCGCCGTCTAAGGCGAAGACGATCGGAAAATACCTGGGCCCCGACTATCAGGTCAAGGCCAGTATGGGCCATCTGCGCGATCTGCGCAAGAGCACCATGAGCGTGGACATCGACCACGATTTTGAACCCGAATACTACCCCATCAAGGGAAAAGAGGATATCATCAAGGATCTGCAGTCCGCCGCGGCCAAGAGCGCGAACGTCTTTCTCGCAACCGACCCGGACCGCGAGGGAGAGGCCATTTCATGGCACTTAAAATATCTGCTGGACATCCCGGACGACAGGACCTACCGCGTGACGTTCAACGAGATCACAAAAGACGTCGTGCGAAAGGCCATTGCCGCGCCGCGCGCCATCGATCAGAACCTCGTCGACGCGCAGCAGGCAAGGCGTGTGCTAGATCGCATTGTCGGCTATCAGCTGAGTCCCTTACTTTGGAAAAAGGTGCGCCGGGGTTTGTCGGCCGGACGCGTGCAGTCGGTTGCGACGCGTCTTGTCGTCGACCGCGAAAATGAGATCCGCGCTTTTACGCCGCAGGAATACTGGACGATCGACGCAGCGCTCGACCGCACCGGAAAGCCCGGCGGGTTTACCGCGCGGTATTACGGAGACCCCAAAAAGAACGACCTTGGAAACAGAGAAGACGTAGATAAGGTCCTCTCGCAGATCACGGGAAAACCCTTTACGGTGCAGAGCGTCAAAAAAACGCAGCGCCGGAAAAATCCTGCGCCGCCCTTTATCACCTCGAGCCTTCAGCAGGAAGCATCCCGTAAGCTGAACCTGACGCCGAAGCGGACGATGATGCTCGCCCAGCAGCTCTATGAAGGTGTGGAGCTTCGCGAAGAGGGTTCCGTCGGCCTTATCACCTACATGAGAACGGACTCGCTTCGCATCTCGGAAGAAGCGCTTGCCGCGGCCGGAGAGGTCATCCGCAGCCGCTATGGCGAAAAATACTATCCCGGTCAGCCCCGGCGCTATAAGCCCAAGGCAAACGCGCAGGACGGCCACGAGGCCATTCGCCCGAGCAATGTCGCGCTCTATCCGGAGCTTGTCGAGCATGATCTGACGAAAGATCAGTATAGACTCTATAAGCTCATCTGGAACCGCTTCATCGCCTCGCAGATGGAAAACGCGGTCTACGACGTGACGGCCATTGAAGCGGCCTGCGAAAATCAGGTATTCCGCGCAACCCACCAGTCTGTTGCGTTTGCGGGCTTTACGGCCATCTATGAAGAGGGCAAGGACGATGAGCAGGAGGCCGTCGGCTCTCCGCTTCCCGATCTTGCCGAGGGCGAAGAGCTGACGCTTTTATCCACCGACCCGCAGCAGCATTTCACCCAGCCGCCCGCGCGGTACACCGAGGCGACGCTCGTGCGCGCAATGGAGGAAAAGGGCGTTGGCCGCCCGTCGACGTACGCGACGATCGTTTCGACGATCCAGGACCGCGAATATGTCCAGAAGATCGACAAGCGTCTTTCCCCCACGCCGCTCGGCGAGGTCGTGAACGGCCTTATGATGGAGCACTTCCAGAATGTCATCAACATCGAGTTTACAGCCGGTATGGAGGCTGAACTCGATGAGGTCGAAGAGGGTAAAATCTACTGGAAGCGCGTGCTCGAGGAGTTCTACAAGGGCTTCCATCAGGAGATGGAAGAGGCCGAGGAGGCGCTCAAGGATGTGCGGCTCAAGGTGCCGGACGAGGTGACGGAGGAGAAGTGCGACCTGTGCGGGCGCAACCTCGTCGTGAAATCCGGCCGCTTCGGAAAGTTCCTCGCCTGCCCGGGCTATCCCGAGTGCAAATTCACAAAACCGATCGTCGAGCGCATGCCGGGCAGATGTCCGCGCTGCGGCAGTACGATTTTGAAACGCAAAAGCAAGCGCGGCTACGCGTACTACGCCTGTGAGCGCGGTGCGGAATGCGGCTTTATGACGTGGGATGTGCCGACCGATCAGGACTGCCCGGAATGTGGACAGACGATGTTCAAACGCTCCGGCCGGGGCGCAATGAAGCCCTTCTGCATCAATCCCGAGTGCAAGAACTTCCTCCCAGAGGACAAGCGCGGCTATCGCAAAAAGCCCGCTGCGGCAGAAACTGCGGAGGCCGGTGCAGAGGAGGCGAATCTCCCGCCCGAGCCTGTGACTGCGGACGCTGCGGCGGAGGAAAAGCCCGCGAAGAAGACAACGAAGAAGGCCACCGAAAAGAAACCGGCAGCCAAGAAGACGACCGCGAAAAAACCGGCGGCCAAGAAAACGGCGACCGCAAAGAAGGCCGCTGCGAAGACGACAAAGAAGGCGGCAGCTGACGATACCGCGCAGGAAGCGCCCAGGAAGGCTCCCGCGCGCCGGACGAAGAAGGAAGAGACAACATGACAGTAACAGTGATTGGCGCAGGACTGGCGGGCTGTGAGGCTGCGTGGCAGCTGGTAGAGCGCGGGTTCGAGGTGCGGCTGGTCGAAATGAAGCCCACAAAAATGACGCCTGCGCACCACAGCGCCGACTTTGCGGAGCTCGTGTGCTCGAACTCTCTGCGCGGCGACCGGCTGGAAAACGCGGTGGGGCTTTTGAAAGAAGAGCTGCGCCGCTTAAAGAGCCTGATCCTCACCTGCGCGGAGGCAAACCGCGTGGAAGCCGGCGGCGCGCTGGCCGTCGACCGGTACGGCTTTTCCGGCATGGTGACGGAGAAGATCCGCAGTCATCCGAAGATCGCAGTGGTCGAAGAAGAGGTCACGAAAATTCCGGAAGCGCCGGTGATTATCGCGACGGGCCCTTTGACCAGCGACGCGATGAGCGCGGCCATTCAGGACTATTTCGGCGGCCAGAAATATATGAGCTTCTTTGACGCCGCTGCGCCTCTCATTACATTCGAGTCTATCGACATGGAAAAGGCGTGGTTCGCCTCGCGGTATGACCGCGGAGATGCGGATTATGTCAACTGCTCGATGGAAAAAGACGAGTATATCGCCTTTGTCGAAGCGCTGAAAACGGCGGAGGAAGCGCCTGTGCACGGCTTTGAGGACAAGCACGTCTTCGAGGGCTGCATGCCGGTCGAGGTCATGGCGCGCCGGGGCGAGGATACGCTCCGCTACGGCCCGATGAAGCCCGTCGGCCTCAAAGACCCGAAGACGGGCAAAGAGCCGTACGCCGTTGTGCAGCTCAGAAAGGACAATGCGCTGGGTTCTGTTTATAATCTGGTCGGGTTCCAGACACACCTGAAATTCCCGGAGCAAAAGCGCATGTTTTCGATGATTCCCGCGCTGCATGACGCGGAGTTTGTGCGCTACGGCGTGATGCACCGCAATACATTCTTAGATAGCCCCCGCCTGCTTGACCGGTACTATGCCGACAGGAGAAATCCCCTTGTTGCGTTCGCCGGGCAGATGACGGGCGTGGAGGGGTACGTCGAGTCGACGGCCTCCGGTTATCTGGCCGCTGTTTCCATGGCAGCAAAGCTGCAAGGCACGCCGGTTCCGGATTTTCCGAAGCAGACGGCTATCGGCGCTCTTGCGCAGTACATCAGTGACATGAGTATCGGCAGCTTCCAGCCGATGAACATCAATTTTGGCATTATGGATCCGCTTGGCTACAAGGTCAAGGGGAAGGCCAATAAGAACTTAGCGATTGCCGAGCGTTCGCTGGCCATCATCGATCAGATGCTGCGCGAGCATACCATTTAACCGAAGGAGGAGACCGGATGCGGATTATTGTAGACGTCATGGGCGGCGACAACGCCCCCGATGCCATCGCGCTGGGCGCGATCGAGGCGGCGAAGGAAGAAAGGCTGGACGTTGTGCTGGTGGGCCGGGGCGAGGCGATTTTGCAGTGCCTCAAGAACCACGGCATGGAGACGCTTCCGGCAGGCGTTGAGATTGCGAACGCCGACGACGTGGTGGACATGCACGATGACCCGGCCTCCGTTATGAAGACCCGGAAAAATTCTTCGATGTTAGTCGGCCTTCAGATGCTCAAGGACGGCGGGGGAGACGCGTTTGTCTCCGCCGGGTCGACGGGCGCGCTGTTAACGGCGGCGACGCTGATTGTCAAGCGCATCAAGGGCGTGAGAAGAGCTGCGATGGGGCCAGTGATCCCGACGAAAACGGGCGGCGCGGTGCTCATCGACTGCGGCGCGACGGCGGAGTGTACGCCGGAGTTTTTGCTCCAATTCGCGTTCATGGGCTCTTACTACGCAAAGAAGATGCTGGGCGTATCAAACCCCCGCGTGGCGCTTCTTAACATCGGTGCGGAGGACTCGAAGGGAACGCAGCTGCAAAAAGATGCGTACGCGCTGCTCAAAAAAGCGGGTGACGCTGGTTATGTAAACTTTATCGGCAATGTGGAGGCGCGCGGCGTGCCGTTGGGCGAGGCAGACGTTGTGGTGTCCGACGGCTTTTCCGGCAATGTTCTGCTCAAGGGCATTGAGGGAACGGCGCTTTTCATGTCCGGCATGATGAAGGACATGTTCAAAAAGAACATCTTTACGAAGCTTGCCGCCGCGATGTGCATGTCGGGCATCCAGGAATTTAAAAGCAAGCTCGACTACCGGCAGACGGGCGGTACGGTGCTCATCGGGCTGACAAAGCCGGTCGTGAAGGCGCACGGCTCGTCGGACGCGGTCGCCATCCGCAGCGCCATCCGGCAGGCGGCGCAGGCCGTCTCAAGTGGCTTTACCGACGATATTCGCGCAAATGTGGAACAGATGATGGTTCCGAAGGAGTTGGAGCATGTACAGAAGTCTTGAAGAAGGATTGGGATATATTTTTGAGAACCGGAAGCTGCTCGAAAACGCGCTGACGCACAGCTCGTACGCAAACGAGAACCGCGAGCGCGGGCTTCCGGACAATGAGCGGCTGGAGTTTCTGGGCGACTCGATTCTGGGCTTTGTCGTGGCGGACTATCTCTACCGGCGTTTCCCCGAAAAACCAGAAGGGGAGCTCACGAGAATCCGTGCGGACCTCGTCTGCGAGACGAACCTTGCCAAGGCGGCCGGGACGATCCATCTGGGCGATTTCCTCCTGCTCGGCCACGGCGAGGACCACGGCGGCGGCAGAAAGCGCGACTCGATCGTCTCCGACGCGATGGAGTCCGTCATTGCGGCAAGCTACATGGACGGCGGCTTTGAGGCGGCGAAAGGGATCATCGACCGGCTGATCCTGAGCGATATTCCGGTAGGACGGCCCCGGAACTATGACTACAAGACGGCGCTTCAGGAGCTCGTCCAGCGCAAGAAGGATCAGAGCCTTCACTACGCGCTGATCGCCGAGTCTGGCCCCGACCACGACAAGCACTTTACCGTGGAAGTCCTGCTCAACGGCAGCTCCGTTGGACAGGGAACCGGCAGCAGCAAAAAGCGCGCCGAGCAGGCCGCCGCCGAGGCCGCCATCGAAAAGCTCTTCCCGAATGAACTCTAAAAAATAAAACTGCCAGAGAGACGTATCGTCTTTCCGGCAGTTTTTTTTATTACATGTATGAACGTTTGACAGACGGATGCGGGAAACTCCACGCTCAAGGAAGGGGAATACCGCCGCAGACGCTCACGGTGGGGGTCAGCGTGGAGACAACGCTTGGCGCGGCAAACACGCACAGCAGCACACTCGCGGCCAGCAGCAGAATCGGAAACAGATAACGCATACGGATTCCTCCTGAAATGTTGTTCTGCTTCTATAGACGATAAAAGCGGGGAAGCGTTTGCATATTTTTTAAAAATTTCGAAAAAAACCGGCTGCATTTCTGAAGTGCAGCCGGAATTTCTTATGCTTCGTCATCTGCCAGCATTCGGGCGTTCGCGGTTTTGAGCGTCTCGCGAAGGAAGATGGCGCTGAGGATAAAGGAGAAAATTTCCGCAATCGGGAAGCAGAACCACACGAGCTCCAATTTCCCGGACTGCGCCAGCAGCCACGCCGCGGGCAGCAGCACCACGAGCTGGCGGCACACGGAGTTGATGAGCGCGTGCAGCGGATTTCCGATGGCTTGGAACACAGAGCCGGAGACAATGCAGAAACCTGCGAACAGGAAATGAATGGCGATAATGCGGAAGGCGGGGATCCCGATCTGGCGCATATGGTCGGTGGCGTTAAAAAGCGACAAAAGCGTACCGGGAATGAACTCAAAGAGCGCCAGGCCAATGAGCATCAGGCAGACCGCGGCAATGACGGACAGGCGGATGGTTTTCTTCACGCGCTCGGGCTTTCGCGCGCCGTAGTTGTAGGCGATGATCGGGACCATGCCGTTATTGAGGCCGAAGACCGGCATGAAGATAAAGCTCTGGAGCTTGAAGTAGACGCCGAAGACGGCCGTCGCTGTGGTGGAAAAGACGATGAGGATCTGGTTGAGGCCGAAGTTCATGATCGAGCTGATGGACATCATGACGATCGAGGGAATGCCGACCCGGTAAATTTCCTTGATGGTGTCCCAGTGGAAGCGGATGTGGCTCAGGCGGATGCGGACATCGGGGTTAAATTTGAGGTTCATAAAGAGCGCAAGACACGCCGCAACGATCTGGCCGATGACGGTCGCCACCGCCGCGCCGGCGACCTCCATGCGCGGAAAGCCGAGCCAGCCGAAGATGAGAATCGGGTCTAAAATGATGTTGATGACCGCGCCGGCGATCTGCGTGTACATCGCAAGCTTCGTCCGCCCGGTCGATTGCAGCAGCCGCTCAAAGCAGAACTGCGCAAAAATGCCGATCGACGCGCCAAGGCAGATCGAGGTGTAGCTTGCGCCGTAGTCCACGATCTGCTGCACGTCCGTCTGCGCGAGGAAGAAGGTGCGCGAAAGCGTCAGCCCCAACACGCAGAAGATTGCGAAATTGCAGAACATCAGGAAGATGGACGTGTTGGCCGCGCGGTCGACGAGGTCGTGCCGCTTTGCACCCAAAGCTCTGGACAGCAGTGCGTTTGTGCCGACGGCCGTGCCGCTTCCGAAGGCAATCATGAGATTTTGCAGCGGGAAAGCCAGCGAGATGGCGCTCAGCGCGTTTTCGTTCAGCTGCGAGACATAGACGCTGTCGACGACGTTATAAAACGCCTGCACCAGCATCGAGACCATCATGGGAACCGCCATGTTGGCAAGAAGCTTTCCAATCGGCATCGTGCCCATTTTGTTTTCCGTTCGTACCTGTTCCATATCATTTTCCCTTTCGCAAAATTCCGCAAAAAACGCGCCCGAAGGCGCAAAAACAGCCCCCGTCCAACCCGGGCGGGAGCTGTAAAAGTTGGATTCTCCCATAAGCAACAAGGTATATGTTACAGGAAAACCAATAGGCTGTCAAGAACTGTTTTAAAGCGAGATTTCCTCGGCGCAGCTTTCGGCGTTTTTGCACAGCGCGCGGCACTTTGCGGTAAACGCGTGCACCTGCTCGGGGCAGCGGCCAATGTACTGCGAGGGCTCCATGTGAGACTTGATCTCTTCTTCCGTCATGCCGAACGCGGGTTCGGCGGACAGGGCTGCAATGAGGTCCCAGCGCTCGCCGTTTTTCATCTGCGCGGTTGCCTCCATCGAGGCCTTGCGGATGATCTCATGCACCTGTTGGCGGTCTCCGCCATGCTTGACGGCGGCCATGAGAAGATTCTCGGTCGCGATAAAGGGGAGATACTCGTTTACAAAGCGCGCGACGATCTTTTCGTTCACGTGCAGTCCCTTCGTGACGTTCTGCATCAGCCGCAGAATGCCGTCACAGGCCAAAAATGCCTCGGGAAGCGAGATGCGGCGGTTGGCAGAGTCGTCCAGCGTTCGCTCGAGCCACTGCGTGGAGGCTGTCATCGGCGCGTTCATTGCGTCCGCCATAATATACCGGGAGAGCGAGCAGATGCGCTCGCAGCGCATGGGGTTTCTCTTATAGGGCATCGCAGACGAGCCAACCTGCGAGGACTCAAACGGCTCTTCGACCTGCCGGTCGTGCTGCAAAAGGCGGATATCGTTCGCGAACCGGCAGCAGCTCTGCGCGATGGATGACAGAACGTTCAAAATCCGGCTGTCAAGCTTCCGGGGATAGGTCTGTCCGCACACGTCATAGAGACGGTCAAAGCCGAAGCTTGCGGCAATTTTTTGGTTCATCTCGTCGATTTTTGCGTTGTCGTCCTCAAAGAGCGAGACGAAGCTTGCCTCCGTGCCGGTTGTGCCGCGGCAGCCTAAGAAGCGGACGGCGGAAATGACGTCGCGCAGCTCTTCCAAATCGAGCATCAGGTCCTGCAGCCAGAGCGTCGCGCGCTTGCCGACGGTCACCAGCTGCGCGGGCTGATAGTGCGTATAGCCGAGGCAGGGGAGAGCCGCATATTTGTCGGCAAAGTCGCAGAGGTTCTGCATCGTCGCTTCCAGCTGGCCCTCGAGATAGCGAAGGCCGTCACGGTAGAGAATCAGGTCTGCGTTGTCGGTCACGTAGCAGCTCGTCGCGCCGAGGTGGATGATGCCCTTTGCCCCGGGCGCGTCCACACCGAACGCATAGATGTGCGCCATCACATCGTGCCGGATCTCCTTTTCCTTTTTGGACACCACGTCGTAATCGATCGGGCTCACGTGCGCGGCCAGCTCGTCGACCTGCGCCTGCGTAACGGGAAGACCCAGATCGTGCTGTGCCTGCGCCAGAGCGACCCAGAGCCTGCGCCACGTCTCGAACCGGCTGTCCGGGGAAAACAGATGCAGCATATACTTTGACGCGTAGCGCGAGGCCAGCGGGCTTTCATAGGTGGGTTTCATGTGATCGACCTCTTCACTTAGCGGTAGATGATCTCATCGCGCTTTGCGCCGACGGAGACGTAGCTGATGTGGCAGCCGATCTGCTTTTCGATGTACTCGACGTAGTTGCGAGCTTCGACGGGCAGGTCTTCATACTTGCGTACGCCGGAGATATCGCAGCCCCAGCCGGGCATGGCGGTCATGACGGGCTTTGCCTTGTCGATGACGGCCGTGAACGGGAAGTCGTCGGTCTTTTTGCCGTCAACCTCATACTGCTCGCAGATGGGGATCTCCTTCATGTAGGACAGAACGTCGAGCTTCGTCAGGGCAACCTCGGTCGCGCCCTGGATCTGGCAGCCGTAGCGGGTCGCAACGATGTCGATGGGGCCAACTCTGCGGGGACGACCGGTGGATGCGCCATATTCCGCGCCTGCTTTGCGCAGCTCCTCGGCTTCCTCACCGAACCATTCGGCCGTGAACGGGCCTTCGCCGACGCAGGTGGAGTATGCCTTCACGATACCGACCGTGCGGTCAACATGGCTTCCCGGAATGCCCGCGCCGACGCACGCGTAGCCCGCGTTGGAGGAGGAAGAGGACGTGTAGGGGAAGATGCCGAAGTCAATGTCGCGGAGCGCGCCCAGCTGCGCCTCAAACATGATGTTCTTGCCGGCGGCCTGCGCGTCATACATATATTTCGTCGTGTTGCAGATATAGGGCGCAAGCTTCTCGCCGAACTCCTTGCACCAGGCAAGCATGTCGGAAAGCTGATAGGGCTCGGCGCCGTAGACGTTCTGGATCGTGAGGTTTTTCCACTCGAGAATGGAGGCAAGGCGCTTCTCGAGATACTCCGGATACAGGAGCTCGCCAACCATGATGGTCTTCTTCTGGTACTTGTCGGAGTAGACCGGCGCAATGCCGCGCAGCGTCGAGCCGTACTTCTTGTCCTTGAGTCGTGCCTCTTCCAGACCGTCGAGCGCGCGGTGATAGGGGAAGACGATGGTCGCGCGGTCGGAGATCTTGAAGTTTTCCGGCGTGATGGGCACACCTGCGTCCTTGAGCGCGGACATTTCCTTCCAGAGGTCCTCAATGTCGATGACAACGCCGTTGCCCAGCACGTTCACAACACCGGGCAGGCAGATGCCGGAGGGAATCAGGTGCAGGGCAAATTTACCGTACTCGTTCACGATGGTGTGACCGGCGTTGTTGCCGCCCTGATAGCGGCAGACGATGTCGTATTCTCTTGCGATGAGGTCGACCATACGGCCCTTGCCCTCGTCGCCCCAGTTGATGCCAACAATTGCGCAGTTACTCATGTTCGTCAATCTCCTTCGATCAGTTCATTTATTATCTTTGGGTATTATAGCACGGAAACGGCATAAGTAAATCATTTGTTTTGGATACTCGCTATTAGAACTGCTAATGTTTGAATTTTCTAATCCACACATTCCTTTGAAGATAGAAAAACTCCTCAAATTCCGAAGAATCTGAGGAGTTGGTGCGCGAGGCGGGACTTGAACCCGCACGTCCGGAGTGGACACTAGAACCTGAATCTAGCGAGTCTGCCAATTCCACCACTCGCGCATGATTTGCTGCGGTCTCGCGACTGCTCCAGTATAGTACCACAGGCGGCGCAAAAAGTCAAGCTCTTTTTTCTGCGTTTTTCTCCCACGATGTTCTCCTGAACGTGCCGCACCATGCGCGAGCGGGAGACAGGCTTCGGAAAAGAGAGCATGCCGGACGCACCACCGCCGCCAGCTTTGTAGCTGACGGCGGTGGCTGTTTCGAATGAATGTATGTAAAAACACATGGCAGGGCTGCGCGAACACACATTCCTTCGGCGTCCTTCGGGCAAGGGGAGCGCCCTTGCCGCCCGGGTCCATATTCACTCGCTGCCTATAAGATAGCATATTTCATCCAAAAACGCAAGCCTAAAAATTAAAAATACAAAACTTCCTGCCGACAAAATTCTACAAAATATAGACATTTCGGTAAAAATACGTCATAATACTGGCGGATACGATCAAAGTGCGCGCCGCGTGCCTGCAACAAAAGCGCCGCATTGCGCGACCTGTAGGGTGACAGCATGCTGAAAGAAATGACAGGGGAGGGATGCACCATAGATGATACGGATTTGCTGCACCGGCTGCAGCGGAAAAGCGCGGGCGCGCTGGAGGAGGCTGTCAGGCAGTATAGCGCTTATGTGATGGCCGTCATACGCAACCGGAGCCGCGGCGTTCTGACGGCGGAGGACCAGGAGGAAATTGCGTCGGATGTGTTTGTAAGCCTGTGGCGCAGAGCAAAGGACATTTCGCGCGGGCAGCTGCGCCCGTGGCTCGGCGCGGTGGCGAGAAATCAGACGGTGGACGCCATGCGGCGCAAGCGGGTATATGTGCCGCTGGAGGATGATACGCTCATAAGCCTGGAGCCGCTCTGGGAGCGGATGTATGAAGACCAGCGCTGCGAGGCGGTGCAAAAAGCGCTTCTGGCGCTGTCGGGCGAGGACCGGGAGATTTTTTACCGGTTTTACGATCTGGCGCAGACGGCCGCGCAGATCGCGGAGGCGATGCAGATGAACGCGTCGACCGTGCGTTCGCGGCTGATGCGGGGAAGGGAAACGCTTCGAAAAGAGCTTACTGAAGGAGGATTGCTTTGTGAAGACGAGTTGGGATAAACTCATGCGCTATGCGCCGGAACGGGAGTATCCGCTTGCGCCGTTGCAGCTGGACGAGGCGGCGCGGATTGTGGAACAGACGATGCAGAAGGCGGGGATCAAAACGAAAAAAACGGCGCGCCCCATTCGGGCGGCAGCGCTTGCGGCGGCCATTGCGGCGCTTTTGTGCGTCAGTGCATTTGCGGCGTTCCGGCTTGGCTGGTTTGACCGGCTGTTTGGCGGCTCTGCCGCGCTGGTGGAGAGCAAGGTAACGGCCTACGACGAGACGGCGCAATATGATGTGACGCTTCCGAGCTATACAGAAGAAGAGCAGGCGATGATCGCCGAGGGCACGATGCAGGTGCCGGAGCAGGCGGAGGTGGCGGAAACGGGCGTATCAGCCAAAACGGACGAGTTTGTCTTCACGTTAGACTCGATGCTGGCCTCTAAAGACACGCTCTACGCCGTTTTGCGGATCGAAGCGCGGACACAGGAGGCCGAACAGGAGCTTGCCGTATGGAGGGAAACCAGCTTTTTAGACCGCGAGCGCAATGGAGCACTTCTGGTCCTCGCGCAGAACAACACAGGAGAAGGCCATGAGCGCGAGTGGAAAAACGGCGGTATGGGCATGGACATCTTAGAGGTGGACGATGGCACGGCGTACGCGCTTTTGACGAACAACGGCGGCGAATTTGCGCCCGGAGACCTCATTTTGTTCGATATGAGCTACCACGGCGAGAACTTTGACCTCTTTGAAGTCCCGGTTCCGGAGCAGCTCGAGGAGGAGCTTACGATTTCGCTGGACACATCCCGCTACGCAGGAAAGAGCTACTGCTGGGACACGGCGACGATCACACCCATTTCCTTCCGATTAGACGGCAGCGGGGGAGTGGGTCATGACGAGACGACAGTTACCTTGATGCTCAAGGATGGGACGAGCTTTTCTCTGACAACACCCGGAAATGGCGCATATGCGCCCTACGGCACGTACGGTGCGCTCGGCTTTTCCGGAACAGGGAGCGGAGGGGACAGCCGGATCAAGGATAACTGGCGGTTTTCGCGTCTGCTTGACCTGAACGAGCTTGCGTCCATTACGGTCGACGGCGTGACTTACCCACTGGAATAAGAAATTGCGAGCTTGGTAATGGACGGCGGGGCATGAGAAAGAGATAATGCACAAAAAAATATTACTTCTTTTATATAATTTATACAGAAAAGACTTGCATTTTTTAGAAATCTGCGTATAATGATGGATGCAAATTTAGTATCTATGAAATGAAGGAAGAAGTATGAGAATTTTATTGTCGCTTTCTGTTGCAGTGCTGACGGGGCTTCTGATGACCCGTGTCGCAAAACCGCTGAAGCTGCCGTCCGTGACGGCGTATCTGGTTGCCGGCGTGTTGATCGGCCCGTACTGTCTGGGGCTTCTGGGGATTCAGGGGCTCGGCTTCCCGACCATGGCGGATGTTGAGAGCCTGTCCTTGATTTCCGATGTTGCGCTTGGCTTCATCGCGTTTTCCATCGGCAGCGAGTTCCGCGTCTCCGAGCTCAAAAAGACCGGCAAGCAGGCGCTTGTGGTCGGTATTCTGCAGGCGCTGACCGCAACCTTCCTGGTCGATATCGCCTTGATTGCAGTCTGCCTGCTCACAAACGGGAAACTCTCTGTTGCGCAGGCCATTACCCTTGGCGCGATCGCGACGGCGACTGCTCCGGCGGCGACGCTGATGGTCGTCCGGCAGTATAAGGCAAAGGGGCCGCTGGTCGATCTGCTGCTGCCGATCGTTGCGCTGGATGATGCGGTAGGCCTTGTGGTCTTCGCGGTATCGTTCGGCGTCGCGAAGGCACTGAACACCAATTCGTTCGACATAATCTCAATCATCGTTGACCCGCTGGTGGAAATCGTCTGCTCGCTGGTGCTCGGCGCACTTGGCGGCTGGGTTCTGACACAGCTGGAAAAGCTCTTCAACTCCAACACGAACCGTTTGAACATGACAATCGCGCTGGTGTTCATGGTCTCGGCGCTTGCTATGTGCGAGTTCCATGTGGGCCCGGTGACGGTCGGCTTTTCGTCGCTTCTGACGTGCATGATGCTTGGCACGATTTTCTGTAATCTCTGCCCGCTGTCGGAAGAGATTATGGCCAAGGCTGATCGGTGGACGAGCCCGCTTTTTGCCGCGTTCTTTGTCATATCCGGCGCACAGCTGGATCTTGGCGTGTTCGCGGACGGTTCGATCGTGCTCATCGGCATTGTGTACATTGTCATGCGCTCGCTCGGCAAGTACCTTGGCGCGCACTATTCTGCCAAGCTCATGAAATGCGAGCCGCAGATCTGCAAATATCTTGGTATCACGCTGCTGCCGCAGGCGGGCGTTGCGCTCGGCATGTGCGTCACGGCGCGGAGCCTTGGCGAACAGGGCGAGTTGATTCAAAATATCACGCTTTTTGCCATCTTGATCTATGAGCTGGTCGGTCCGTTGCTCACCAAAATGGCGCTGCAGGCGGCAGGGGAGATCGTCCCGATGGAGGACGCTGTCAAGAACCGCCGCAAGCTCAATCTGGAAAAGGCTGCTGCGGCCAAAAAGTAAGGCAGCAGCGCCATTGCCCGCCACAGTACAGCTTGTATTGCGGCGGGCGATCGGCAGCCCGATGAAATTTTAAAATTTTCGAAAAAAGGTCTTGCAAAAGCTGCCGCGATGTGGTACTATATCTGAGCTGAATGGAATACAGCTTGTTTCCGGGTGTGGCGAAGTTTGGTATCGCGCTTGAATGGGGTTCAAGAGGCCGCTAGTTCGAATCTAGTCACTCGGACCAACTTAGAAGACTTGAAATCGTATGATTTTGAGTCTTCTTTTTTGCTTTCTCAAACTTTCCGCTCTGTTTCCAAGTGTCGCACTATTTCGGTTTCTAACGGATTTCTAACAGACTCATCCACCCGTGCCATGCAGACAGTCGGTCAACTTCTCCGCCAATCCCTGTTTGCGGGTATTGTCCAGATGACCATAAATGTTTGCTGTCATCTGAATATCGCTGTGACCCATCCATTCCTGTACATCCTTGAGGTTGCAGCCGTTATTCAAAAGCAGACTGGCGCAGCTATGCCCTTACGGTATAATTACGACAAACCGGAAAAGCCCCGTAGAATCAAGGCTTAATAGTGACAAGTAACTATTTTGTCGCAGAGAACGGTGTGACCCGAAGGTCACGCCGTTTTTCTGTGTTCATAGGTTGTTTGCGTGATGATAGGCTCGGAAATAACGGGAATATCTACATCGTCCACGAAGTTGAAGAAAATCTTCACTTTCTGCTTGCGCTTGCCGCTGGATTTGTCCGGGGCATAGACGATGATTTTCTTGATATACTCGTTCACGATGGTCTGTGTCAGCTCCTCCACATCCACATATTTCTGTGTCAGGGCGATAAAGGCATCCAGACCGTCGTTCATTTCTTCCCGCTGTTCCACCCATTCTTCGATAACTTCAATTTCGAGCTTTAACCGTTCCTGCTCCGCTTCATAGTCCGCAGACATCTTTCTGTATCTGTCCTGATTGAGATTTCCAAGAACATAGTCCTCGTACAGCCGGGCGATGATGACATCCAGATCGGCAAGGCGTTTCTTTGCCTGTTCCAGCTTCTTTTTGTCATCCCGGATGCTGCGCTCCTGGTCAGTCCTGCGGCATTGCAGCCATTCCTCCTGAAAACCGTCCACATCGCTTCGGATATACTCATTGACTGCCCGGATGCGTTCCAGAACGATTTCACGAAGCACATCTTCCCGGATATAGTGGGCAGTACAAGTACCACGGTTGCTCTTGTAGTTGTTGCAGACGTAGTGATCCTGCTTGCCCTCAAAGCTTTTGCTTGTGGCAAAGTGGAGCTTGCCGCCGCAATCGGCACAAAACAGAAGCCCGGAGAACAATCCCTGCCGTTCCGCTTTTGCGGGGCGGCGTTTGTTTTTCCTCAGTTCCTGCACCCTGTCAAACTGTGCCTGAGATACAATCGCTTCCTGTGTGTCCGGCAGATAAAACATATTCTCCGGCTCATTGGGAATCCGCTTTTTCAGCTTGTAGGACTTGGAATAAGTCTTGAAGTTGCAGGTACAGCCTGTGTACTCCTGCCGTTCCAAAATCCCTGCAATGGACTGGTTGCCCCAGTGGTACGGTCTTTCCGGCATCGGCTTTTTCTTTCGCTTGGCATAGAGTGCCTTTGCGGTCATAATCTGCTTTTCTTCCAGAATCCTTGCAATCTGCTCCGGGCCTTTGCCGTCAATGCAAAGGTCGAAGATGAGCTTGACTACCGGAGCCGCTTCTTCATCCAGAATCCAGTGATCCTTGTCCTCCGGGTCACAGCGGTATCCGTAGGGCGGTTTGCCCATGTGCTTCCCACTGGTTCCTCTCTGCCGCAAACTGACACGGACTTTCTTGCTGGTATCACGGGGATACCACTCGTTGAACAGATTACGGATTGCGGCGAAGCCCTCGCTGTCTCCCCGGTTGCTGTCTACGCCATCATTTATAGCGATAAAGCGGACATCATAACTCGGAAAGATAATATCCGTATATTGTCCAACAGTCAGATAGTCACGACCAAAGCGGCTGAGGTCTTTGACCAGCCAGCAGCCCACAAGCCCCTGCTTGACAAGCTCAAAGCCTTCCTGCACACCGGGACGATTGAAGTTCGTCCCCGTATAACCGTCATCCACCAGAATTTTCAGGTTTGTATACCCGTGGTCACGGGCATATCGGGTTAAATACTCTCTCTGATTTGCGATACTGTTACTCTCGCCTTCCTGGGCATCCTCGTTGCTCAGACGGCAATAGAGAATGGTAATTTTCTGCTGATCCAACATAATATCCTCCTTCGGTGGTTGGTCAGCCGACAGTACCGTTGTGCATATTGGAATTATATCATGCTTTTGTGTCGCAGTCATTAACAAATCACCCCCTTGTCAGAAAAAATGAGCCGTTTTACCTTGTCGGTAAGTGGCTCATTTCCATCACACTCCGTTTCAATCACATACCATGTGTTTCCGATCTTGCACTCAATGGTTTTGCAGAAAGAGGACTGTGCCGCTTCCCAACGCTTGCGGCATTCTTCCAGAAAATCAATAGGCGGCTCAAAAATCGGATCGAAGCAGGAGCAAATATCAATATAGCCGATGGCATCGTTGATTTCTTCCATCGGGGCATCTTCCATAATCATCTTGTTAATTTCATCTACGGTTTTCTTCATAGGCAAATAGTTCCTTTCTTAAATTTCCATGTCCTGTCCACGATTGCGGGCAGGGTGTTTGTGTTCATACAGTTCCTTTCCCCTGGCGAGGATGGCATTGATAAAAGCCCAGACCTTTTCAGATGCAATCTCAATCGCATCCAGGAAAGGCTGGGCTTTTTGTTTCAGCTCCTCATAGTCTTTGTTCAGTTTTTCAAAACGGTCTTTCCATATCTTTGCGTTTTTATCTGCCTGCTCGAATTTCTGCTTGTATTTCAGCTTCTCAGACTTTTCCGCAAAGCTGCTGACCGCATAATCCTTTAGCGTGCGGCACTCATCCGCCGTCATGGTAACATTTCCCGTAATGGGATTTTTCTTGCCCATCGACTCAATCTCATGTGCAGTCATAGCAACAGACTTAGCAGCCTGAGTTTCCTTTTTCAGAGCTTCCAGTTTCTTTTTCTGCTTCTCCGTGGCAGCTTTGGCATCCGCTAAGCTCTGCTCGGCCTGTGCCACCTGTCCGGTCACAGCTTCCAAACGCTGCTGTTCGGCCTGTACCTTGAACTGTGTCACCGTCAGATGTTCTTCGGTGCTGCCACATTCTCCACGCTCTACATCGGTATAACCAGCGTTTCGCATGAAATTGAAAAAGTCATCCTGCAGCACACTGTAGGACGACTTCAAAATCTTTTTCCCTTTTGCGTTCAACATAGGATTTCCGTTTTCATCAAGAACGGGTTTGGATTCCCACTTCTTACTGCGGCTGACCTGTGTGATCGTTTCCTTTACCGTTCCCCGGAGGGATTCATCCTTGCATCGCTTCGACCACAGGATTTGTTTCTCCACCACCGGGATATAAACCACATGAAGGTGATAGTGGTACACATCCTCACCCAGAGCTTCCGACATTGCCCGGTTGCGCTCGTCGGCATGCATTACAGCGGAGAGGATATACTGCTCACCGCCCACGATCTCCACGGCGGCTTTATAGGCATCGGCATAAAACTGTTTTGCAAACTCATAGCCGCCGTGGTTGTAGAAATAAGTGGAGTTCACATCGAAAACCAACTCGCCATATTTGACGGCATCCGGTTTCAGCCCTCTGGTGGAGATGATCTTGTCCTGCTCCATCTGCTCAAACATTTTTACATAATCGTCAGTGGGAGACTTGAAGTGAACATTCAGCGCAGTACGTTCCGGCACGATGTCCACATTGGAATAACGGTCTTTTTCACGCTCATTGTGTTCCTGTACTTTTGTCACATCATCCGGAGTTTCCAAGTCCTGATTTCTGGCTAAGGTACGATCAATTCCATCATTTCTTGCCATAGATTTTTGTCCTTTCTTTAAGATTTGCAGACAGCGGAGGGCTGAGGAACGGCACTTTTTCAAAGTGTAATAACCCACTATTACACTTTCATCCATGCTGGCTACAAAGTGCCGTGGGCTCTCCGAGGGCTCTCCCGAGGGGGAATGCGGTCACTGCGGTAACCTCTGCTGACCAAGGCAAAATGTCTGCGCCTTTTACCTTGGTCAGCCCGTCTGCATGAAGCTGTTCTGCGGAACATTTCTTGCAGACGATGGCAGCGAAAACCGTATCTTTCACTGCCTGTCCATGGGCAGCACTGCGGTGCGCCTATGGGGACGGGAGATGCGGAGGGCTGTTGCCGGGGTATCACTTCTCCCGTCTTTTCTGCCATACGATGTCGTAACCAAGCACAGCGGCAAGCTCCAATACTTCCTTGTATCGTATACTTTCCCGCTGTAATTTTGCGGACAGGTTGGAAACGCTGTCGCTCCATCCGTACTCGTCCGAGAGCAGGTCAACAACTTCCTGCATGGTCATCCCGGCACGGATGATCTGTGCCTTTATTTCGTTGCGTATATTCATATTGATAAAATCCTCCATAATTCAGTTCATGTGTCGGTGCAACCTCTGCGCTCCAAGGTGGAGTGGATGCACCGAACAGTGAAAAATCTGCAATCTCCGAAATCCGTTCAGAATTTCGCTTGTGATGTCCTGTCCATATATGACCATATCCCACTTTGCCGTTTTGTGTGGTTTGGTCTGGAACAGTGAAAACACCCATTGTTCCGTGAACAGGGTACACGGTTCAGAGAAGCACGATTTCGTGAAATAGTTTCGTCCTGCGGTCAAAAACTTTGCTGTTTCCATTACCATTGATTTTTAATGCCCGAAAACAGGTCAGCTTTGAAAGCTGCTGTTTCCTATAACGGAAGAAAACAGGGGTAAATGCTGCGTACATACGTACAGAGCATGACTGGCAAAATCAATCCCGCCAGTCCTCCGGTACGTACGTACACGGCGAAACATCGTAAAATCCATTTATATGAGGTCTTGCCACAGCTTCCACGCCCATAAAGCCCCACACCCGCCGTCCGGCAGAGTTGGTGATGTTGTTGCAATGCTCCAGATTGAATCTCCCGGCATTGGCAATCATGGCATCGCTGAAGCTACGGGCTTTCAGCGGTGCAAGGGAGTTTTCCTCACACCACATCCGGTAGATTTCATAGAAATCCTTAGAGCTGATGGAAGCATCCGCTTTCAATCGGATGTATCCCTCCGACTCCATGAAATCAAAGATATTGTTGTTGTCACGCTTGACCGCTTCCCGGTTTTTCCGGATACGGTCACTCTCCGTAAACTTAAAGTTGTTGGCAACAAGCCGCTGTAAGCCTTCAAATGCCCACAGGAAGATACCCTCGGCTTCAGCTTTCATCTTCTCTGCAAGGTCAGGATCATCGGCTCTGTCCATGGGCTTTTCTTTGGTGGTCAGCACAAGCTGTCTGCGGTAAAAACCATCGCTGCGATCATATAGGGCTTGCAGATCACCATTGCTGAATGCCAGCAACCGGGCAAACATCCAGCCCTGATAACTCTGCTTGCCCTTGCGTTCCAAGTCCATTTTGCCCTGTGCAGTCACGATGGATTTTACATAGTTGGTCTGACGCAGAGCTTCCATCCGCATATCATCATCCACGCACAGCAGGATGTGTTCCAGATCGGCACGGGCAAAACGGTTTTCAGAAATCTTCCCGATGCTGCCGTCTTTCATATTCGTGCCGAAGATGGTGGACAGCACCGCACCGATTTGAGATTTACCCTCGCCACCGTTGCCTTTAATCACCATCATGCGCTGCCCCTTGTTGGAGGGAATCAGGCAATAGCCGATAAACTCCTGCAAAGTTGGAATGTCCTCGGCGTAAAGCAACCCATCCAGAAAGTTCAGCCAGATCACCGGTGCAGGAGCATCGGGATTATAGCCGACAGGCAGACGGCTTCGCACGATAGCCGGTCTGCCTTCGGTGAAAGTGCCGTTCAAGAGCAGCGTACCGTTGGCAACATGGATGCGATCCTGCTCCGGAGGGAAGTCAGACACCTGCGCTTCCAGTTTCAGCACTTCCAGAATGTTGGTGATCTTCCGTGGGATGTTGTTCACGGCACAAAATTTCAGCTTGTCGTAAATCTCCCCACGCAGAGGAAGGTCATCCGTCACTCGACCATCGGGCGTGAAAAAAGCTCCGTTTGCGAAGATGATTCTGCGCTCATGCAGAAATTCTTCACAAAACAGAGCTTCGTTGATGTTCTGCCCGTCAAACCAGACAGGAAAATTCATATTAGGCGTTTTCCGGTTCTTCGCCACGGTGCGCCACCTCCTTTTTCTTTCGTGCGGTATACTCTTGCAGAAAAGCAATTTTG